>C687J35021_10000465_pt1 | contig 31737 bp, 23 predicted proteins | sample RifCSPhighO2_12_FD_35021 | JGI IMG/M metagenome (IMG submission 35021) | reverse complement strand
TTGTTTGAATAGGTCATTCCATGACTCAATGTGTGTGCGCGTACAACTTTGTGAGTTCCGACCTAGTACAGGTCGGTGATGTTGAAACAGCGCGAGTGCGCAACTTCTTGCGCACTCGGATGTGCAACAACTTGCGCAGATCCCTCGTGAGGTGGGCATCCTAGCCTCATGGGGCAGGGTGGGCAACCATCCAAAGTGTGAAATGTGTATCAGAGGGCGATATTCGACGATTAATTAATGGGACGATAGTTCCTGGAGATTGTGAGAACTAATGCGCAAGTAAATTAATCATGCATTTCATGTAGGGATAGAGCGATCTGACTGTAAGTAATTGCTTACTGGCAAACTAGTGGCACGTCACAGAAGTTGCCTGGATATTGTTGGTTTATGTGCGCCGGGCGGTGTTTTTATCCGGGTCGATTATGCAACGCGAGGGGCGGGGCGTGCATCGGCGTGTATGGCCAAGCGCCAGTGCAATCCGCGGAGCGCTGGCGGCCATACGACCGCCCCCGGATTGCATCCGGGCTACCGAGCCCAGGGGGGCCTGTCAGCCTGGCAACGGTTCCGCCCACAGGCTCAGGTCGAGTTGGTGCTGGGCACCGGGGGCGAGCACCAGCATGTCGTTGAGCAGATTGCCGTGTTCGACGCAGAGCATGCCGGGCCAGGCCGCGTCGTCGAACTGCGACAAGCGGCGAGCCTTGTCGACCCAGGGGGTCCACAGCACCGCCGAGCCTGAGCCGCTGCTGTGCAGCTGAATCCGCCGTTGCCAGGCCGGGTCGCGAATGCTCAGTTGCGCCGGGGTGTCCAGGTAGATGCGGTCGGTCTCGCCGGCAAAGCCCAGTGCGCCGCTCTGCTGGCTTTGCTGCCAGTCTTTCAGGGTTTCGACATAGCGGCAGCCGTGCAGGCCCTCGACCTCGGCCTGGCGAATATCGCCAACCGCGAAGTAGCTGTGCAGCGCCTGGCTGATGGCCAGGGGCGTGTCGCCCAGGTTGCGGTTGCTCAGGCTCAGGTGCAGGCGCTCGTCCAGGCGGATACTCAGCCTGAGTTCGGCGGCATGGGGCCAGCTCGGCAGCGGTTGTTCAAGGCTGTTGAAGACGAACTCCAGGCTGACACTGTCGTCCTGGCTGTCGATGCCCAGCAGTTGCCAGTCGAGGGCGCGTACTAGGCCGTGGGCCGGGGCCAGCGGGCCGCCCTGATACAGCGCCTGCACCGCCTGGGGGTTGCGCCGCAGATCGCCGAACCAGGGCCAGCACAATGGCACGCCGCCGCGCACGCTCTGGCCCTGCTTGAATTCGGCCTGCTCGCTGAGCCAGATCAGAGGCCGTTCGCCATGGCGCTGGTAACTGAGGATCTGTGCGCCCTGTTGCGCCACCAGCAGTTCGGCCGCGGCTGTGCGCACGCGCCAGCAGGGCAGTTGGTCTATCTCCAACCGCTCGACCAGCGGGCGTTCGGTTCCGTTCATGACTGCGCTCCTCAATTGCTCTTCTTAATGGAAAGTGTGAACCGCTGTGCCGGCAAAGGCCAGACACAGCAGTTCACTGACTTGGCGCATTGTTGCCCGGTTCCCGCTGGCCTAGGCTGATAGCGACTTGTGGAGGGATTGATGGGCAGATCATGGATAGCCGTGCCGCTGCTGCTGGCATTGGCGGCAGGGCTGTGGTGGTGGAATCGGCCGCAGCCGTTGCCGGTACGCCTGGTCGAGGTGACGCGCGGGCCGGTGGAGAGTCTGGTGGCCAATACCCGTGCCGGTACGCTGAAGGCCTGCCGGCGCACCCTGCTGTCCTTTAACCAGGGCGGCCGGGTCGAGCAGCGTCTGGTCGAGGAGGGCCAGCGGGTGGCGGCCGGCGAGGTGCTGATGCGCCTGCGCCAGGACGAACTGCAGGCACGCCTGCGCGAGGTCGAGGAGCGTCTGCTGGGCCTGCGCAACCAGCGCGAGCAGCGCTGCCTGCAGGCCGATCTGGAGCGCCGGGATCACCAGCGCCTGGCGCAGTTGCAGGCGCGCCAGCTGGTGGCCGAGGACCGGGTCGACCAGAGTGCCACCCGCGCGCGCCTGTCGGCCCTGGCCTGTAGCGGGGCCGCGGTGGCGATCCGCGAAGCCGAGGCCAGCCTGGCCTTGCAGCGCGCGTTGCTGGATCAGGCCACCCTGCGCGCACCCTTCGCCGGGATCATCGCCGAGATCAACGGCGAGGTCGGCGAGTTCGTCACCCCCTCGCCGCCGGGCATTCCCACGCCGCCGGCGGTGGACCTGATCGACGACAGCTGCCTGTATGTCGAAGCCCCGATCGACGAGGTGGACGCCGCCCGGGTCAAGCCCGGCATGCCGGTGCGGATCAGCCTGGACGCCTTTCGCGGCGAGCATTTCGCCGGTCAGGTCAGCCGTATCGCGCCCTTCGTCCGCGACCTCGAGCGCCAGGCGCGTACCGTCGATGTCGAGGTGCGCTTCGACCCGGTGCCGGCCGAGCTGGCCCTGCTGACCGGCTATAGCGCCGATGTGGAAATCCTTCTGCAGCAGCGCCCCGAGGCCCTGCGTATCGCCACCGAAAGCCTGCTGGAGGGCAGCAGGGTGCTGCGCTACGACCCGGCGGCGGGGGTGCTGCGCGAAGTCCAGCTGCGCCTGGGCCTGGCCAACTGGCGCTGGACCGAGGTGCTTGAAGGCCTCAGCGCAGGCGAGCGAATTCTTGCCAGCCTGGAGCAGGAGGGTCTGGCCGATGGCGTCGCGGTGGTACCCGAGGACGAGGCCGGGCCATGATCCGCCTGAGTGCGGTCAGCCGCTGTTTTGTCCTCGGCGATCAGCAGGTCAAGGGCCTGGACCAGGTCGATCTGCGGGTCAGCCGCGGCGAATACCTGGCGGTGATGGGGCCGTCCGGTTCGGGCAAGTCGACCCTGCTGAATATCCTCGGCCTGCTCGATGCGCCGGACAGCGGCGAGTACTGGCTGAACGATGAAGCCACCGCGAGCCTGGACGAGATCCGCCGGGCCGAACTGCGCAGCCGCCATATCGGTTTCGTGTTCCAGTCCTACCACCTGATCCCGCGCCTGACCGCCTTGGAGAATATCGAACTGCCGATGCTCCTGGCCGGTATCGAGCCGGCCGAGCGCCAGCGCCGCAGCGCGCGCCTGGTGGAGCGGCTGAACCTCGGTGACCGGGTTCGGCATCGCCCGGCGGAGCTGTCCGGCGGCCAGCGTCAGCGCGTCGCCATCGCCCGTGCCATGGTCATGCAGCCGGCGCTGCTGCTCGCCGACGAGCCCACCGGCAACCTCGACAGCCATTCCGGTGCCGAGGTGATCCGGCTGCTCGAAGAGCTCAACGGCGAGGGCCTGACCCTGCTGATCGTCACCCACGACGCGGCCCTCGGTGCCCGGGCCCGGCGCTGCCTGCGCATGTGCGACGGGCGCATCATCGAAGATGTGCAACAGGGGCCGGGCGATGCGCGCGGCTGACGCCCTCGGTCTGATGCTCGGGGCCCTCAGTGGGCACCGCTCGCGCAGCCTGATGCTGCTGCTGGCCATGGCCATCGGCGTGGTCGCGGTCAACCTGCTTACCGGGTTGGCCGAAGGCGCGCGACAGTTCGTCATCGGCGAATTTTCCATGCTTGGGCGCAACACCCTGATCGTCCTGCCGGGGCGCAAGGAAACCACCGGCGGTATGCCGCCTCTGACCGGCCTGGCCACCCGCGACCTGACCCTGGGCGATGCCGAAGCCATCGGCCGCCTGCCCAGCGTACGCAGGGTCGCGCCGCTGCAGGCCGGGCAGGTCGAGGTCAGCGTCGGCAACCGTTCGCGCGAGGCCTTCACCCTGGGTACCAGCCACGAATTTTTCGCCATTCGTCAGCTCGGCGTCGGCCAGGGGCAGATCCTGCCGGTGTTGCCCCTGGACCAGGCCGAAGCGGTCTGCGTGATCGGCGCGACCCTGCGCCGCGAGCTGTTCGGCAGCCGGCCGGCCCTGGGCCAGTGGCTGCGCGCCGGCGATCGGCGCTTCCGGGTGGTGGGGATTCTCGGCGAGCGCGGCGAGTCCTTAGGCATGGATTTCGGCGAGATGCTGATCATCCCGGTGGCCAGCGCCCAGGTGCTGTTCAACCGCGAGGGGCTGTTCCGGGTGTTCGCCGAACTGCGCGGGCCGCACTTTATGGTCAGCGGCAAGCGACAGATTATCGACACCATCAAGGCCCGCCACGAAGGCAAGGACGACGTCACCCTGATCAGCCAGGACAGCATGCTGGAGGCTTTCGACGGCATCCTCGGGGCCCTCGGCCTGGCCCTGGCCGGGATTGCCGCGATCAGCCTGCTGGTGGCCGGCATCCTGATCATGAACGTGACCTGGATCGCGGTGAACCAGCGTACCGCCGAGATCGGTCTGCTCAAGGCGCTGGGCGCGCGGCCGGCGCAGGTGCGCCTGCTGTTCGTTGGCGAGGCGGCGCTGCTGGCCCTGGCCGGCGGCCTGATCGGCCTGGGCCTGAGCGAGGCGCTGCTGTGGCTCGGCCGGCAGCTGTGGGAGATTCCTTTGCAGACGCCGGTTTGGGCGCGGATCGGCTCGCTGCTGCTGGCCAGCCTGGCGGCGCTGCTGTTCGCCTGGCTGCCGGCCAACCAGGCAGCGCGCATGGAACCGCTGGCGGCCCTGCGCCCGTCCGGAGCACGCACATGATGCGCTGGCAGGATGGCCTGCGGCTGACCGCCACGACCCTGGTCAGCCGGCCGTTGCGCAGCCTGCTGACCCTGCTCGGGGTGGCCATCGGTATCGCCGCGGTGGCCTTGCTCACGGCCATGGGCGAAGGCCTGCGCCTGTATGTGCTGGATAACTTCTCCCAGTTCGGCACGCGGATCATCGCCATCCATCCGGGCAAGACTCAGACCGGAGGCCTCGGCGGCATTCTCAGCAGCGTGCGCCCATTGAGCCTGAGCGATGCCGACGCGCTCGGGCGTCTGCCCCATGTCGAAGCGGTGGTGCCGATCATCCAGGGCAGCGGCGATATCCAGTACGGGGTGATGAGCCGTAACAGCGACATCATCGGCGGCGGCCATCAACTGGCCGAGGCCTGGAGTTTTCGCGTCGCCCTCGGCCAGTTTCTGCCGGCTGCCCGTGACGGCCGCTCGCCGCCCTATGTGGTGCTCGGCCACAAGCTGCGCGAGGAGCTGTTCGGCGCGGCCAATCCGCTCGGCGAGCCGGTGCGGGTCGGCGGCATGCGCTTTCGGGTGATCGGGGTGATCGAGGAGAAGGGTCAGCTGCTCGGCTTCGACCTGGACGATATCGCCTATATCCCAGTGGACTGGGCGCAGAGCCTGTTCAACCGCGACGGCCTGATGGAGATCAATGTGATGTTCACCGCCGGCATCGGTTCGCAGCAGCTGAGCGAGCGGATTCGCCAGGTGTTGATCGAGCGCCATGGCGTCGAAGACTTCAGCCTGACCACCCAGGACGACATGCTCGCCAGCCTGGATCGCATCCTCGGCACCCTGACCATCGCCATCGCCGCTCTGGGCGGCATCAGCCTGCTGGTGGGGGCGGTGGGCATTCTCACCATCATGACCACCACGGTTGGCGAGCGTACCGCCGAGATCGGTCTGCTGCGCGCCATCGGGGCCACGCCGCGGCAGGTGCTGGGACTGTTTCTCGCCGAGGCGGCGCTGCTGTCCCTGGCCGGCGGGTTGCTCGGCCTGCTGCTGATGGGGCTGCTGATGGCGCTGCTGTATTTCAGCCTGCCCGGCCTGCCGCTTAGCCTGGCCCCAGGGTTTCTGCTGCTGGCCCTGCTGCTCTCGGCGTTGATCGGCCTGCTCGCCGGCATCGCTCCGGCGCGCCGCGCCGCGCATCTGCATCCGGTGGATGCGCTGCGCAGCGAGTGATCGGTTGCGGCTTTCGGCAACCGGGCGGGGCAGCGACTATAGTCAATCGTGCTGAAAAATTAATCTGGATCGTGCAAGGCGTGGATCGGGCGCAATGGAACTGTGCGCTTTAGGCCGCGCCTGAGGCTGGAATCCCATGCTTGCCGCGGAGCCTGACAAGTCCGTTGATGCGCCCGCCGACCTCGGGCTGGCGCTGGTCAAGGCCGGCCGTTTGTCCACCGCCGACTATAACCGGGTGCTGCGCATGCAGGCCGGGCAGGCCGAAGGGCTGTCGCTGGCGACCCTGCTCAATCGCCTCGGCCTGGTTTCCGAGCAGGACATCGCTCAGCAGTGGTCGCAGTTGCTGGGCTTGCCGCGGGTGGCTGCGACCGACTTCCCGGAAACCCCGCTGCTGGCCGATCGCCTGTCCTACCGCTTCCTCAAGGAATGCCGGGCCCTGCCGCTGGATATCAGCGACGGCGCGTTGCGGGTGGCCATGGCCGACCCCGAGGACCGCTTCGTGCGCGAAGCGCTGAGCCTGGCGGCCGGTTATCGGATCGTCCCGCAAGTGGCCCTCGGCTCGGAAATCGACGCCGCCATCGAGCGCATGCATGGCCAGGGCCAGAGCCAGATGGGCGACATCCTCTCGCGGGTCGAAGCCAGCGCAGAGGATGAGGTGGAGGACGTCGAGCAGCTGCGCGACCGCGCCAGCGAGGCCCCGGTGATCCGCCTGGTCAACCTGATCATCCAGCGCGCGGTGGAGCTGCGCGCCTCGGACATCCATGTCGAGCCGTTCGAGAGTCGGCTCAAGGTGCGTTACCGGGTCGACGGCGTGCTGCAGGAAACCGAGGCACCGCCGGTGCAGCTGTCGCCGGCGGTGATCTCGCGGATCAAGCTGATGGCGCGGCTTAACATCGCCGAACGGCGTCTGCCGCAGGACGGCCGGATCGAGATGCGCGTGCAGGGCAACGACCTCGACATCCGCGTCTCCACGGTGCCGACCATGCACGGCGAGAGCGTGGTGCTGCGCCTGCTCAACCGCGAGAGCGTGGTGCTCGACTTCGCCGTGCTGGGCTTCAGCGCCCAGCCGCTGCAGCGTCTGCAGAGCGTGCTGAAGATTCCCCACGGCGTGCTGCTGGTCACCGGCCCCACCGGCAGCGGCAAGACCACCACCCTGTACACCGCGCTGAACACCCTGAACACCAGCGAGAGCAAGCTGATCACCGTGGAAGACCCGGTGGAGTACCAGCTCGAGGGGGTCAACCAGATCCAGGTCAAGCCGGCCATCGGCCTGACCTTCGCCAATGCCCTGCGTTCCATCGTGCGTCAGGACCCGGACGTGATCATGGTCGGCGAGATGCGCGACCTGGAGACCGCGCGCATCTGCATCCAGTCGGCGCTGACCGGCCACCTGGTGCTCTCCACCCTGCACACCAACGACGCGCCGAGCAGCATCACCCGCCTGCTGGAGATGGGCGTGGAGGACTACCTGCTGACCTCGACCCTCAACGCCGTGCTGGCCCAGCGCCTGGTGCGCATGCTCTGCACGGAATGCCGCGAGCCCTACCAGCCATTGCCGGAAATGCTCCGCGAGCTGCGCCTCGACCGCCTGGCCGGCGACGCCCCGGTGACCCTCTACCGCGCCAAGGGCTGCAGCGCCTGCAACGGCAGCGGCTACCACGGGCGCATCGCCATCATCGAGGTGCTGACCCTCAGCGACGCCATCCGTCGCCTGATCCTCCAGCATGCCGACGCCGGCTCCCTGCGCCAGGCGGCCCGCGAGGAAGGCATGCTGAGCATGTACGAGGACGGCTGCCTGAAGGCGCTGGACGGCACCACCAATATCGAAGAAGTGCTGCGCGTCACGCAGGAGGGCTGAGGATGGCGCTCTTTCACTTTCGCGCGGTCAAGGACAACGGCGAGACCCTGGATGGCCAGCTGGAGGCGGCAGACGAGCGGGCGGTGCTCGAGCAGTTGCATGGACGCGGCCTGATCCCCCTGGAGATCACCACCCGGCGCAGCTGGCAGGGCCTGCTGCAGCTCGACGTCAACCAGTTGCTGCAACGCTCGCAGAGCCCGCGCCAGGTGTTGCAGTTCACCCAGCAGCTGGCCTCGCTGCTGCAGGCCGGGGTACCGCTGGATCGCGGCCTGGAAATCATGCTGCGGGTCAGCGATGACAGCCGCCAGCAGCAGCTGATCGGCCCGATCCAGGAGGGGGTACGCCGCGGCGTGAGCCTGTCGCGGGTACTCGCCGAGCGGCCGGGGCTGTTTTCCACCTTCTATATCAGCATGGTCCAGGCCGCCGAGATCGCCGGCGACCTGGCCGCCGGCCTGGGCAACCTGGCCTATTACCTGGAGCGCAGCAAGACCCTTCGCGACAAGCTGGTGTCGGCGATGATCTATCCGCTGATTCTGCTGCTGGTGTCGGTGGCCTCGCTGCTGATCATCCTCACCTATGTAATCCCGCAGTTCCGCCAGCTGTTCGACGACATGGGGGCCAGCCTGCCGCTGTCGACCGCGCTGGTGATCGGCATTGCCGAGAGCCTGCGCAGCTATGGCGCGTTGCTTCTGCTGGGCATCTGCGCCGGGCTCTGGCTGCTGCGCCGGCTGCTCCAGGAGGCGCACTATCGCCAGGCCTGGGACGCCATGATGCTGCGCCTACCGCTGCTCGGCGGGTTGCGTCAGCGCATCGAGACGGCGCGTTTCACTCGCAGCCTGGGCACCCTGCTCAAGGGCGGCGTACCGCTGCTGCAGGCGCTCGGCATCGCCCGCCAGACCCTCGGCAACCTGCTGATGGCGGAGCAGGTCGGGGTCGCCACGGAAAACCTCAAACAGGGCCGCCAGCTGGCCGCGCCGCTGCTCGCCACCGGGCTGTTTCCGGCCCTGGCCATGCAGATGATCCAGGTCGGCGAGGAGACCGGCCACCTCGACGAGATGCTGCTCAAGGTGGCCGACACCTACGACCACGAAGTGGAAATGGCCATGCAGCGCCTGCTGGCCATCCTCGAGCCGCTTTTGATCGTCGGTCTCGGCCTGATGATCGCCGGCATCATCCTCTCGGTGCTGGTGGCGATCATGAGCATCACGGAAATCCCGATCTGACCGGAGAACCCCATGAACCATTCCTTACGACGCGTCCCCCACCCCCGCCTGGCGGGCTTCACCCTGCTGGAGATCCTCGTGGTCCTGGTCATTCTCGGGCTGATGGCGAGCCTGGTCGGGCCTCAGCTGTTCAAGCAGCTGGGCGGCTCCAAGACCCGTGCCGCGCAGTTGCAGATCCAGGAGCTGGGGGCGGCGCTGGACCTCTATCGCCTGGAACTGGGCGGCTACCCGAGCACCGAACAGGGCCTCGAGGCGCTGATCAGCAAGCCGCGCAATGCCGAGAACTGGAACGGCCCCTACCTGAAGAAGAACGTGATCCGCACGGACCCCTGGAATAATCCCTACCAGTACCGCTCCCCGGGGCAGTTTGGCGACTTCGACCTGTGGAGCCTGGGGGCCGACAACCGCGAAGGGGGCGAGGGTGAAAACCGCGACGTGCGCAGCTGGGAATAGTGTCCCCGGCCAGGGGCGGGGCTGCGGCAGCCAGGGGCTGGCTGGCTTTACCCTGCTGGAACTGCTGGTGGTGCTGGTGATCGCCAGCCTGGCCATCGGTCTGGTCACGCCGGCCCTGCAACGCATGATCCCGGCAGCCGAGCTGCGCAGCGAAAGCCGCGAGCTGCTGGCCCAGGTGCGTTATGCGCGCAGCCGGGCGATTCTCTCCCAGCAGGCGGTGCAGGTCAGTTTCGACGAGCAGGAGCACGGCATCAGGTTCAGTCACGACGACCTGCTGCATCGCCTGCCCGCGACCCTGAGCGTGGAACTGGAGCCGGGCAGTCGGGACGAGACGGACCCGGCGGACGAGCCGCTCGAGGCGATCAGTTTCTATCCCCAGGGCTACTCTTCGGGCGGGGTGATCCGCCTGAGCGCCGCCGACGGCCGCCAGTTCGAGATCCAGGTCGACTGGCTGACCGCCCGGGTGCAGTTGCATGACTAGCCGGCCGCGCGGCTGCCGGGGCTTCACCCTCCTGGAGGTGCTGGTGGCGTTCCTGATCCTGGCCGTCAGCCTGGGCATCCTGCTGCGCATCTTCTCCGCCAGCTTCGCCGCGTTGCGCAGCGCCGAGCATTATCAGAGCGCCCTGCTCCTGGCCGAATCGCGCCTGGCGCAGACCCTGGTCGACTTGCGCGCCGACAGCCAGGGCCGCGAGGAGGGGACGCTGCAGCCGCCGTATCGCTGGAGCAGTGAGATCGACCGCTTTACCTTCGACAACCAGGAGGGCGGCATCGACTACCGGGTGACACCGCGCCTGGTGCGGGTCAGCGTCAGCTGGGGGCGCAACCCGGCCGAACGGGTCACCCTCAGCACCCTGCGCCTGGTGGAGGAGCCGCGATGAGCCGGGCGTGGCGGAGCGCCGGCTTCACCCTGCTGGAGCTGCTGCTGGCCATCGGCCTCAGTCTGCTGCTCAGCCTGCTGGCCTATGGCGGCCTGCAGCTGGGTATCCGCAGCTGGGAGGCGGTCGACCGTCAGCTGCAGCAGGGCGAGCAGCGCTACCTGAGCCAGCGCCTGCTCCGCCGCCTGCTGGAAAGCCCGCAGCTGCAACGCGTGCGCGGGGTCGACGGGCAATTGCAGCTGGCCTTCCAGGGGCGCGCCGATGGCCTGATCTTCTGTGCGCTATTGCCGGGCCAGGGCGAGCTCGGCGAGCGCTACTGGCTGCAACTGGTCCAGCAGCCCAGCGAGCTGGGGCCGGGCGTAACGCAGTGGCAGCTGCTGCTGCGCTATCTGCCGTTTCAGGAGAACGCGCTGCTGGACTGGCCGCTCCTCGAGGAAAGCCTGAGCCTGGATGGCAAGTCCGANCTGCTGCTCGAGGGGCTGGANCAACCGCTGCGTTTTGCCTACTTGGAGCGCCCGCGCGACGGNGAGGCGCGCTGGCTGGACGAATGGCTGGAACAGGCCGAGATGCCGCCGTTGCTGAGCCTGCACAGCGACGCCGCGGCTGCTGCGCCGGGCCTGGCGCTGACCGTGGCCCCGCGGGAGAACCGTCATGCCATCCTGCCGGCCCACTGAGCAGGCAGGGGTCGCCCTGGTCGGCGTGCTCTGGCTGCTGGCCCTGCTGACCCTGATCGGCCTCAACCTGTCTACCAGCAGTCGCATCGAGTTGCAGCTGACCGCCAACCTCAAGGCCGCCGCCGCGGCGGCACATGCCGCCGATGCCGGGGTCAACTGGGCGCAATGGAGCCTGATGCAGGCCAATACCGCCGGCTGGCTGGCCGATGGCAGCACGCGCAGCCTCGAACTGGACGGCCTGCAGATCACGGTCGCGCTGTTCGACGAGCAGGGCAAGATCGACCTCAACGAGGCCGGCGGCGAGCTGCTGCGCGGATTGTTCCTCGCCGTCGAGTTGAGCGACGAAGAGGCCCTGGCGCTGAGCGAGGCGATCCTCGACTGGCGCGACGAAGACGACGAGCGCCGGCCCCAGGGGGCCGAGGTCGACGAGTACCTGGCCGCCGGGCTCAAGCCGCCGGCCAACCGGGCGTTCGAGCGCCTGGGCGATCTGCGTCGGGTGCTGGGCATGAGTCCGGCTCTGTACGCCCGGGTGGCCCCGGCCCTGACCCTGCTCAGCAACAAGGCCGAGGTCAATCCGCTGATGGCTCCGCCTCTGGTGCTGCAAGCGTTGCCGGGGCTCGGGGTCGAGAGTATCGAGCAATATATCGAGGTGCGCCGACGTAATTATGCCGACGGAATTTCGCCGCCGATGCTGGTCGGCGTCGATCCCAATTTGCTTACATTGACCTCTGCAGGATTCAACTATGCTGTGGATATCGAAGTAATGGCCGGTGCCAGATTGCTGTCGCGTCAACGGATATGGCTGGTTCGCCAAGGGCAGGGTGTCACCGCCGGGTTTCGGGTGCTGGATAGCATGCCGCCGCAGTGAGGGCGGGCTAACCAGATCGATGATTGCGACCGCGATCAACAGGGCATTGGCATGGCTTTCTCCTTCCCGCTCAGTCGCCTGAGCACAATCGCTGACGTGCTCAGGAGCAATGCCAGACATTTCTGGACCTGGTGGACCGCGGAGTTGCTCGGCCTGCTGCCCGAGTCCTGGATGCAGCGCCTGCGCCAGCGCGGTGCGACCCTGCTGATCGAACTGGACGGCAACCAGTGTCAGTTGCGTTTTGGCAACTATGCCAGCGCCGAAGTGCTGGCCAGCGCACCCTTCGAGGCCACGGGTGAACTGCCCGCGATGCTCGCCACCCCGCTCAAGGCCCGCGCCGCCAAGGCCGATCAGGTGGTACTGCGGCTGCCCGCCGAGCGCGGTCTGCGCAAGGTCGTCAGCCTGCCCGCGGCCACCGAGACCAGCCTGGGCAATGTGCTGCGCTTCGAGCTGGACCGACACACCCCGTTCAGCAGTGAGCAGGTCTATTTCGGTTATCGCATCCTCAAGCGCGAGGCCGACCGGCAGCGCCTGCAGGTGGAGCTGCAACTGGTACCCAAGACCTACCTCGATCCGCTGCTGGCGCAACTGGCCAGTCTCGACGTGCATCCCGGACGGGTCAGCCTGAGCGCGGCGGACGACAGCGAGCCGGCCAGCGCCGGCTGGATCGACCTGCTGCCGGCCTCCCGGCGCGGTCCTCGGGCCAGCTGGCGCAGCAGCCGGACATTGCAGTGGGCGCTGCTGCTGCTCGGCCTGGCGGCGCTGCTCCTGCTGCCGCTGCAGCAGCGTCAGTACAGCGCCGAGCGCCTGCAGCAGCAACTGCTGGAACCCAAGTCCCAGGCCGAACGNGCGGCGGCGGTGCAGAGCGAACTGCAACAGCTGGAANGCGGCCGGGCATTTCTCGCCCAGCAGCAACTGCGCGCCACCCAGACTCTGCTGTTGCTCAGCGAACTGACTCAGTTGCTGCCCGACCATACCTGGCTGACCCGCNTCGAGATGAATCAGCAGCGGGTGCGTCTGGAGGGCGAATCGGCCGAGGCCTCCAGCCTGATCGGCCTGCTCGAGCGCTCGCAGTACCTGCACAATGTCAGCTTCGTCTCGCCCATCACCAACAACCCGCGTACCCAGCGCGACCGCTTCAGCCTGCAGGCCGAGCATCGTCCGGCCGGGGAACAGCCATGAACAGNCCGCGTCTGCGCCAGCTGCTGGCGTTACTGATCCTGGTTGCGGTGATCGGCCTGTTGCTGGGATTGGTGCTGTTGCCGCTGGCCGAGCGCTGGCGCAGCCACAGCGACAGCATCGCCAGCCTGGAGAACCAGCTCAGCGTCTACCAGCGGGTGGCGGCCAACTTGCCCGAGCAGCAGGCGCGCCTGCAGCAGCTGCGCGAGCACGACCCGGCCGAACCACTGTATCTGCCCGAGAGTCGCCCGGCGCTGGCCGCCGCCGAACTGCAGCAGCGCATCGGCCAGTTGATCGCAGAGAGCGGCGGCCAGGTGATCAGCACGCAGATCCTCAACCGCGACGACGCCTCCGCGCCGTTGCCGGCCGTCGCCCTCAAGGTGCATATGCGAGGCGAGACCGAACAGCTGGTGCGCATCCTCTATGGTCTGGCCTACAGCCGGCCGTTGCTGCTGGTGGACAATCTGCTGGTGCTGAGCAACCCGCGTCTGGACATGCAGCGTATCTACCGCGCCGCCGAGCGCCAGGTGTTGCCGGCTCTGGATGTGACCTTCGAGGTACTCGCCTTTATGCCGCGCAGGTCTGCGCCATGAGACCGCTGCGCAGCCGCTGGCTGCTTCTGCTTCTGCTCCTGCTTTTGTTTCTGCTGCTGCCTGCGCTGGCGCTGCAGGCCGAGGAGACGCTGGGGCCCGACCCCGCGCCTCTGGAACCCCGCGCGCTGGAGGATTTCAGCGAAATGTTCGAACGGCCGCTGTTCAGCAATACCCGACGGCCAGCGCGCTTCAGCGATGACAGCGGGCAGAGCCTGGACGAAACGCAACTGCGCGAGACCTGGCGGCTGGCAGGCATCGTACTGCGCAACGAGCGCCAGGTGGCACTGTTCAGCCAGCGCCAGGGCGAGGCGCGCGAGGAGCTGGAAGTGGGCATGCATCTGGAAGACGAGTGGGTCGTGGAGCGTATCGCTGAAGATCATGTGCTGTTGCTGCGTAACCAGACCGCTGTACAGATGTTGCTGCGCGAGCCGGGTGCATCGCCCGCCAGCAACCTTCCCCCCGCCGTGGATGCGCCCGCGGACCCCCAGGCGGCCCCCGCGGCCCCGGCTGAGTCCGCGCCCGCACCTGCACCCCAGAATGACAACGCCGAACCGAAGCCCAAACAAGGGTGACAAGGAGTACGCGATGAGCAATCCGACACACTTCAGGATCTGGCCACTGGTTTGCCTGCTGCTCGGCGCTTGCGCCACGATGCCCGGCGGCGACCGTGCCACGTTCGACCGCCCCTGGGGCAAAGAACCGCAGTTGGAACCGCCGGCCGAGCGCCAGGCACGGGTCGGTACGCCGGCGGCCAAGGCCGAACTGGACAGCCGCTTCGCCCTCGAACGCAGCGCGGTGGCCTCACGGCCGCCGAGCAGCGCCGAACTCTACCGCGGCTCCGGCAGCATGATCGACCTGGGCCCGGGCCTGGACAGCCCGCCTATCGCCGAGGGCGATATCACCCTGAACTTTCAGGACATCGAGATCGCCGAGGTGGTCAAAATCGTGCTCGGCGAGATTCTCCGGGTCAATTACGTGCTGGACAAGAATGTCAGCGGCAGCGTCAGCCTGCAGACCAGTCGGCCGTTGCAGCGCGACGACCTGTTGCCGATCCTCGAGACCCTGCTGCAGCTCAATGGCGCGGTGCTGGTGCGCGGCCACGGCCTGTATGAGGTGGTGCCGGTCGAGGCGGCCCCGGCGGGAGCCATGGTGCCCCGTCTGAGCCCCCAGGGTCAGCGCGGCTACCAGTTGCTGGTGGTGCCGCTGCGCTATATCGCGGCGGCGGAGATGCACAAGATCCTCGAGCCGCTCAGGCCCAACAAGGGCCTGCTGCAGGTGGACGAGGCGCGCAACCTGCTGCTNGTGGCTGGCAACCAGCAGGAGCTGAACAATATCCGCGATACCGTNCGGGTGTTCGACGTCGACCAGTTGCGCGGCATGTCCGTGGGCTTGTTCCGCCTGCAGGAGGTGGACGCCCGGGTGCTGCTCGGCGAGCTGGATGCGATCTTCGGCGACACGGCCAGTGGGCCGCTGGCCGGGGTGGTGCGCTTCCTGCCGATCGAACGGCTCAACGCGCTGATGGTGATCACCCCCCAGGCCAAGTACCTGGAGGATGCCCGCGCCTGGGTGCAACGGCTCGACCGCGCGGAGAACGCCCAGGGCGCGAGCATGTTCGTCTACCAGGTGAAGAACGGTAAGGCCCCGCGCCTGGCGGAAATTCTCAATGCCCTGCTCGAGGGCCAGAAACAGAGCCGGCCGGAGGATGAAGGCCAGGCCTTGCCGGTGCGGCGACCCGCTCCGGTGCTCGAGGGCGAGACCGAGGGCGAAACGCCGTCGGCGTTGCCCGAGACCAGCCTCAACGTGCCGGGGGTGGAGGGCAGCAACCTGGAGGTGGGGGCGGTGAGCGTGATCGCCGACGAGGAGAACAACGCCTTGCTGGTGCTGGCCACACCCGGTGACTACGACAAGTTGCTCAGGGTGATCCGCAAGCTCGACGTGCTGCCGTTGCAGGTGCTGGTGGAGGCCACCATAGTCGAGGTGGCCCTGGAGGACGAGTTGCGCTACGGCCTGCAATGGTTCTTCAACAGTAATCTGGACGGCAAGAGCGTGCGAGGTACCCTCGGCCGCTTCCCCCTGGTCACGCCGACCGACCTGACCCCCACCGGTGGTCTGGCCGTCTTCGACGCCGCGGGAGCGCGTTTGCTGCTCGACCTGCTGGCTTCCGACTCGAAGATCAACGTGATCTCCTCGCCAACCCTGATGGTGCAGGACAACCGTACCGCGACCATCCGCGTCGGCGATCAGGTGCCGGTGCGCACCTCGGAAACCACCAATACCAGTGGCGTGATCAACCAGCCCGGCGACCCCTCGGCGCTGGTCACCAGCACCATCCAGTTCCGCGACACCGGCGTGCTGCTGGAGGTCAAACCGCGNATCAACGCCGGCGGCATGATNGCCCTGGAGATCACCCAGGAGGTCAACGACGTCAAGGCCACCACCACCTCGGGGATCGACTCGCCGACCATCACCCAGCGGCGGATCAACACCAGCGTCTCGGTGCTCAGCGGCGAAACTCTGGTGCTTGGTGGCCTGATCAAGGAGAACAACGGGCGGGTCAACGAGGGCCTGCCCTACCTGCGCAATATCCCGGTGCTGGGCTGGGCCTTCGGCAGCCAGGGCAAGTCCNTGAGCCGTACCGAACTGGTGGTGATGATCACCCCNAGCGTGGTCTCGACCCTGGACGAGGCGCGCGACGTCACCCAGGAATACCGCAGCAAGCTCAAAGACATCAGCCTGCCCCAGGATGCCCGGCAGAATCCACCGCGCGAGCTCTAGCAGAGTGCATCGGCCCCTGTTCGACGGGGCCGATNCACGGCGCAGGTTGGCGCAACGCCGACCGGCTTATCCCTCTGTAACAGCCTCGGTAATTTCCCTTTGCCCGTGCCGGGCGAGCCTGTGCAACAGCTATCCGGGCCCGCGTCCTCTGCCGTCTGGTTGCCGTGGTGCATGGCTGTAAACAATCGAGAGGCGCTGTCACGCGAGCTGTACAGCTTTTCTTCCGGCCCTGCGGGGGACTGTTTCAAGGCTGTGCCAGCGCTTGCTACTCACCCATTAAAAAGCTATTAAAAACAGTTACTTAAGCTGGTGGCACAGTAATTGATAGCCACTCTGCGAGGAGATCGAGGCGTACTCCGGAGCAGGACCCCGCTAGGGCGAAGGCTGGCATTCAGCCGCACACTTTTGGGGGCCTAATCACTAGGTATTTCGCCGCACTTCACGCGACGAGTTTCTCCGCCCCACTGGCTCGCCCGCTGGGGCATGGAGGGTCATCATGCGCAATAAGAAACTTCGCAGCGCTCTGCCGCGCTGTCTACTCAGCGCCCTGCTGATGGGAGGGATCGCCACCACGGCCACGGTTCGCGCCGTGGACGGTATAGGCGTCAACGACCTCGCGCTGTTCGAACTTGAGGGTGATTTCACTGACAGTCCCGCCGGCGGTCCCAGCGACTGGGATGCCCTGCATAGCGGTGCCACCCCGGCCAATATGATCACCTTTACCGGCGTACTGCCGGACCCTGCCCCCCAGACCATTTTCTGGAAGGGCGGATCCAAGGACGTCAGCGATGTTTCCGAGTGGTGGTACAAAGAAGGCAGCGTTTCCGACAAGAGCAATATCACCAACGCCTTCGCCGCCGCCTATACCGCCCCGGCCGATGTCTGCGTCAACAACCTGACCGATAATCTGATCGTGGCCTGTACGGCGCAAACCCCCAGGCTGCATGAGCAGGGCGACCTGATCGTGTACTTCGGCATGGATCGTTTCGCCAACAGCGGCGACACCTTCGGCGGCTTCTGGTTCTTCCAGGACCCCGCGGTCGGCCTCGGCGCGGGTAGCAGCGGTCAGTTTACCGGCAACCATGTNGCCGCCACCCTCAACGAGCCCGGCGACGTGCTGGTGTTGGTGGAGTATCCCCAGGCCTCGGGGGCCACGCCGGAGATCAAGGTCTACGAATGGGACCCGAATCAGGTGCGCGGCCCGAACATCGCCCCCAACCTGCATCTGGTCTACAGCGCCAGCCAGGCCGAGTGCGACAACACCGGCAATATCGGCAAACTGGCCTGTGCCAAGGTCAACCTGCAGACCCTGCCCAACCCGCCCTGGGACTACACGCCCAAAGGCGGCAACGCCACCAGTGATATGCCGACTCAGACCTTCTTCGAAGGGGGCATCAACCTGACCGGCATCCTCGGCAGTACCCCGTGCATTTCCTCCTACCTGGCGGAAACCCGTTCGTCCCGTTCGGAAACCGCCAGCCTGGAAGACTTCGCCTTCGGTGGCTTCGATGCCTGCGGTGCCAGCGTCAGCAAGTTCTGCGAGTCCGAGATCAGCACCGACGGCGATAGCGTGACCGTGACCTTCTGGGGCGAAGTCAGCAACACCGGCGGCCTGGCCCTGGATATCGAGCTGGAAGACGACCAGGCCACCTCGGTGTTTACCAAGGTCTGCGTCGACGGTAGCGCTGGCGGCGTAGTCGATGGTCGCTGCGACGGCGAAGCCGATATCGGCGGCCTGACTCTAGGTGCTATGGCCAGTTTCAATCTGGGCGGTGGCCAGACCGTGGTCTACGAGGGCGAGTACAGCCTCACCGAGTACGACGAGAACACTGAGTTCGTCGATACCGTGACCATGAGGTTCTACGACCCCGGCACCGGACTGCTGATCGATACGGATACCGCAACCTCCGCGGAGTGCCCACCCACTGGCAACCCGGCTATCGAGGTGAGCAAGAACTGCGTCGCCGATGTGACAAACGAGGGGACTCAGGTCGACCGCACCATCTCCGGCACGGTGGAGAACACCGGTAACGTTAAGCTGGAAGGCGTCAACCTGAGCGACAACGTCTACGCTGGAACCATTTCGGCCTGGCTGGATGATGGCGACGGTGTCCTCGATGTCAATGTCGACGCTGCCTTCGTCTTGCCGGGCACTCTGGCCCCGGGAGCCCTGCTGTTCTACAGCTTCGAGCTGCTGGACAGCGGCTTCGCCCACAGCAACACCATCGAGGCCAGCGGTACCAATGTATTCGACCAGAGCTTGGTCAGCGCCAGCGCCAGCGTGGCCTCTTGTGCGCCAGACGTGAACCCTGGCCTGAGTATCGCCAAGGACTGTGATCCGGAGGATGCCGGCGTGCGCCTGGTGGCCGAGGGCGGCGTGGTACTGGTCGAGGTGGACAATGTAATAGTGGTGACCAACACCGGCGACGTGGCCCTGGCAGTGACCGTTAGCGACGATCAGGTGCAGGCGCTGGTCGAAGAAGGCAGCACACTATTCACCTGTCCGCCGGCGACTCCCTATGAGTGCACCGGTACTCTGAACCCGGGTGTTGCAGCGACCTTCCGCCAGACCTACCGGCCGGACGGATTGTCACTCGGTGCTGGCGATAGCCTGGATCTGCCCAGCAGTCTGTCCTTCGTCAATACCGCCAACGCCACTGGCACCGCCCTGATTGGCGGCGACGAAGTGGCAGCCGGTCCGGTCAGCGCCGATTGCCCGCTGTGCCCGGTACCCGACAGTAATTGATCCGACCCTCGTGTGGCCCTGACAGAGGCAGGGCCATCAACCACAGTCGAAGGGGTGCTCAGGCACCCCTTCGACGTTCCTGCACAGCCCTTTTACCCACTTTGTTTCGCCCCCTAAACAGCGCTGTGCCTGCGCCCGAAAGTGGCAGAGGCCGATGCCGACTGGTCTCCGCCCGGATTGCCTGCGTTTCGTTCTGCCGGATGTTTCAAATGCTGGACAGCCTTACGCGCGAATGCTCAAGGATATTTCAACAGGCCCTGGCAGATTGCCGATAAGAATTAAAAAATTCATATATATCAATGGCTTAATCATTTGGCACGGAAATTGGAATCCTGTGGTCGAGAAGACCGCTTGGTCTTCGGGCGGTTCCGGTTCCACCCCCATGACCTATCAGGACGAACGGGAACCCTGTGCAAGCGCTACCTGGCTGCCGAAGGCGGTTGTGGCTATGGCTGTGCCCGGGCGAACCGCGGCACCAGGGCTTGGCGTTGATAGCCGGCAGGCATGCCGGAGCAACGCTTGGGAGCAAAAAAATGTTCACGAATAACTTCCTGCAAACGCTGCTGCGCGTTCTGCTCAGTGCGCTGCTGGTGGGCGGTATGACGATCACGGCGGTCAACGCCGTGGACGGCAATCCACCGGGACTGTTCGAGCTGGACGGCAACACCGTCGACAATGGTGGCGGTGGCGACGACTGGGACGGTCTGTACACCAGCCCGCCCGGCAGTTCGGTCGCCTTCACCACTATCCTCGCCGACCCCTCGCCATTGACCATCTTTACCGGTGGCGGGTCGAAGGACATTCTCGACATCCCCAACTGGGCCCATACCAGTGGCAACGTGCCGGACAAGGACGACATCACCAACGCCTATGCTGCGGCCTATATCAACCCGAGCGACGTCAGCCATGGCGGCGAAGTGCTGCATCAGGCCGGCGACATGATCATCTACTTTGGTCTGGATCGCTTCGCCAACAACGGCGACGCCCATGCCGCCTTCTGGTTCTTCCAGGATGACGTGGGGCTGGGGCCGAACGGTGCCTTTATCGGCCAGCATGCGGCCCGTGATGACGCCGCCGGCAAACGGGGCGACCTGATGGTGCTGGTGGAGTACCCGCAAGGGGCCAACGCCGTGCCGGAGATCAAGGTCTACGAGTGGGATCCGCTCGGCCAAGGTGACGTGGTGGCCGACAACCTGAGCCTGCTGTTCAGCTCGACCAACGCCGAGTGCGACGGTAGCGGCAACAAGCTGGCCTGCGCCATCACCAACAAGGCCGACCTGGGGCTGCCCGCCTGGCCCTATGCGCCCAAGCTGGGTAACAAGAACCGCCTGCCCCAGGAGAGCTTCTTCGAGGGCGGCATCAACGTCAGCGCGCTGCTGGGCGGCAATGTGCCCTGTTTCAGCAGCTTCCTCGCCGAAACCCGCTCCTCGCGTTCGGAAACCGCACAGTTGAAGGACTTTGTGCTGGGCAACTTCGACGTCTGTGCCATTTCGGTAACCAAGGAGTGCGTGGCCGAGGTCAACACGGAAGATGGCGGTAACAGCATCCTGGTCAACTTCAGCGGTACCGTGACCAACACCGGTGCCTTGCCGCTGAATGACGTGACCGTGGTCGACGATATGGGCACGCCGGACGATGCCACTGACGATGTCGTGGTGTTCGGGCCTGCTACCCTGGCGGCCGGTGAAAGCGCCAACTACTCGGGCGACTACCCGACCATGGCCATTCCGGCCACGGATGTGGTGACAGCTACCGGCCATCGCAACGGCACCTCGGTATCGGATACCGCCGAGGCCACCTGCTCGCCTGACCTAGAGCCGGCACTGGAAGTGACCAAGCAGTGCACCGCAACGGTCAACAGCGGCGGTGACGGCATCGATGTCAGCTATATGGGTACGGTGACCAATAGCGGTAACGTCGCCCTGAAGGACGTCGAGGTGGTGGATGACAACGGCACGCCGGGCGATACCAGCGATGACGTGACCATCCCGATCGGCAATCTGGATGTCGGGGCCTCGGTCGACTACAACGGCGGTTTCGGCGTACTCGGCACCACCAGCTCCACCGATCAGGTGGTGGCCAGCGGTACTGATGTACTCAGCGATACGCCGGTACAGGCCCAAGCCAGCGCCAGCTGCGCCGCCGATACCAACCCGGCTATCGCCGTCGACAAGCTCTGCACAGCTGAAATCAACGCCGGCGGTACCGGCATCGACGTCAGCTTCGGCGGTACGGTAACCAACGTCGGCGATGTGGTGCTGACCGGTGTGACCGTGGTCGATGACAACGGAACCCCGGGCGATACCTCCGACGATGTCATGGTCCTCGGTCCGATCGATCTGGCTCCGAACGAGTCGGCCGGCTACAGCGGTAGCTTCGGTGCCAGCGGTAACAGTTCGACCGATATGGTCGTCGCCAGTGGTAGCGACCTGCTCACCGGTACGCCGGTGCAGGCCGAAGCCAGCGCCAGCTGCGCCGCCGATACCAACCCGGCCATCGCCGTCGACAAGCTCTGCACGGCTGATATCAATGCCGGCGGTACCGGCATCGACGTCAGCTTCGGCGGTACGGTAACCAACATCGGTGATGTAGTGCTGACCGGTGTGACCGTGGTCGACGACAGCGGTACCCCGGGCGATACCTCCGACGATGTCATGGTCCTCGGTCCGATCGATCTGGCTCCGAACGAGTCGGCCGGCTACAGCGGTAGCTTCGGTGCCAGCGGTAGCAGTTCGACCGATACGGTCACCGCCAGCGGTAGCGATCTGCTGACCGGCGCCCCGGTCTCGGAAACCGCCTCCGCCACTTGCAGTGCGGACATCGAACCGGCCCTGGACGTCGTCAAGCAGTGCACCGACGCACCGGCCTTCGGCATGCCGATCCTGTTCGACGGTAGCGTGACCAACAGCGGCAACGTGGCCTTGCTCGATGTCATCGTCACCGACGATAACGGCACCCCGGGGGATACCTCGGACGATGTGGTGTTCAACATCGGCGACCTGGCTCCGGGCGAAACCGCTAACTACAACGGCAGTTACGATCCCGGCGTAGCCGGACCTTCGACCAACACCGTGGTAGCCACTGCCAGCGATGCCGTGGAAAGCTCGCCGGTCTCCAGCAGTCCTGCCAGTGCAACCTGCGAAGTACCTCCACCTCCCGGTGAAGAAGGCTGCACCCCCGGCTTCTGGAAGAACAGCACTGGTAGCTGGGTTGGCTACAGCCCGAACCAGCTTGTCGGTTCGGTGTTCAGCCTGCCTAACGGCGTGCTGAGCAACCAGCTTGGTGGCGATACCTTGCTCCAGGCGCTGGACTACGGTGGTGGTGACAACCTGATCGGTGCCGCGCAGATCCTCCTGCGTGCCGCTGTGGCGTCGATCCTCAACGCGGCTCACCCGGACGTGGACTTCCCGCGCTCGGCTGCCTCGGTGATCGCCGACGTCAACGCCGCACTGGCCACCAAGGACCGGGCTACCATCCTGGCCCTGGCCACGGCGCTCGACATTGATAACAACCTGGGCTGCGACTTGCCCAACGACAACTCCTTCTGATTGAGGGAGGCCCGGCGTCAGGGACGACCCGGGTACGCTTAGCAACGATAAAGCGCAGGGCTTGGCCCTGCGCTTTTTTGTTGCGTGTTTGCGCGATCTATAGCCGCGGCCTTGGCCGCGAGCCAGGACGCGCCTGGCTCGCCAGCTAGCGGCTTACCTGCTGTTCTTGCCCTTGCCGCCGGTGCTGCCGGTGCTGCCGCCGTCCGAGCCGCCGCTTTGCAGGCCGATAGAGACGGTGGCGCTGGCGCTCAGCTTGCCGTCGCTGATGCTGTAGCTGAACTGGTCGCCGCTCTTGAAGCTCTTGGCCGGGCTGTAGGTCAGGGTGCCGTCGCTATTGACGGTCACCGAGCCCTTGCTGCCCTGGACGACGCTCACCACCTTGAGGCTGTCGCCTTCCGGATCGCTGTCGTTGCCCAGCACATTGATGGTCACCGGGGCGATGCTGGTCAGCAGCACGCTGTCGTCCTTGGCCAGCGGCGCGCTGTTGCTGGTGCTGACCGGGTTGTCGACCACATAGCTGGCGCTGGCGCTGGCGCTCGTGGTGTTGGCACTGGCGCTGGCGCTGATGCTGTAGAAGCCGTCGACGGCACTGCTCGGCGAGGTGGCGCGCAGGGTCACGCTGGCGCTGGCACCGGGTACCAGGCTGAGGCTGCTGGGCAGGCTGGTGCTCCAGCCGCTGGGCTGGCCGGCGCTGAGGCTGAAGCTGCTGCCGGCGCAGCCGGCGCTGTCCTTGTTGGTCACCGTGACGCTGTAGTCGAAGCTGCTGCCGGCGGCCAGCCAGGTGCTCTGCCCGGGCGTCATGCTGATGCTCGGCGCATTACGGGTGCAGGTCGGCGCAGTGCTGCCGGAGAAGTCGACACTGACCAGGGCCTGGCTGGCGTCTACCCATTCGGTGCTGATGGCCAGGCCCGCTGCCGAGTCGCTGAAGCTGCGCCCGCCGACCAGGGCGGCGTCCTTCATGTCGACGAAGTTGCTGCCGGCGGTCATGTCCAGCAGATAGCCGCTGTTGCCATTGCTCGGGCTGGCCTGGCGGATGGTCACGCCGTTGAAGATGTTGCCCGTGTCCACCACGCCGCGGTCGATGATCTGCGCGTCGAAGCCCAGTGGCTTGCGCAGCTCCACGTAGTAATAGCTGGGCTGGCCGCTGGCATCTACGCCTTTGGCGATCTTCAGGCCCTTGGCCGCGCTGGTCTCTACACTGTTGGGCTGCAGATTGAAGCTGCCGGCGCTGGCGACGTTGATCAGGTTGCCGCTGGACAGCCAGCCCAGACGTTCCTTGTTGAACAGGTTGAAGTGTCCGACCGTGCCTGAGTAACCCATGATGTCGACAGTGTCGCCGTATTCCTGGGTGGCGCAGCTACTGCTCAGAGTGGCGTCGCCGCAGTCCATGGCATGGGCGTGGTGCAGGCCCAGGTTGTGGCCCAGCTCATGGGCCACGGTGCGCTGGATCATGCTGCCGTTGATCCAGGTGCTGGAGGGCAGGGCACCGACCTGGCCCATGCCGGTGTAGCCGCAGGCGTTCTTCGGGAAGAGGTAGACGAAGCGGTCGTAGTTGGCCAGGTTNTAGCCGCCGCTCTGGGCCGCCTGCTTGGCGTATTTCTCGATGGCGAAGCCGTCGCATACAGTGCTGTCGACCGGGATGGTGTACCAGCCGGCGATGTTGCCGGTGAGCCAGGTCTGCTGGCTGGAGTTTTCCTTGAAGAAGTTGCTGACATCGCCGAACACCAGGCTGTTGGCCTGGCTGGTGGTCCAGGGCTTATCGCTCGGCTGGTCCTGGAAGTTGACCTGGATCGCCAGGGTGCGCTGCGCACCGGTGGTGTTGGGCATGTCGTAGGCCAGGGTACCGCTGCCGGTGCCGCCGTCGGCCAGCATCAGGCCCTGTTCGTCGTCACTGAGTACCAGATCACCCTGGACGCTGCCCAGCGCATCGCCGGACTCCAGCAGCCAGCCCTGGGCGCGCACGGCCAGGCCGCTACGCCATTCCTTGTTGCGTGCGGCGAAACGCAGTTCGAAGCGCTCGCCGAACGGGGTCTTGAGCAGGTGACGCAGTTTGCTGCCGTCCTCGTAGTCTTCGTAGATCACTTCCAGCTCGCCTTCCAGGTCCAGACGCTGCTCCAGCTTGGCCAGCACCTCGGCGGGCATGCCGCGCTGCTTGTCCTCGGGAATGGTCATCTGCAGCAGTTCGCCAGGGTGCTGTTCGGCCATCTCGCCGAGCAGGGCGCGGCGCTCCTCGGCCTTGGCCAGCAGCTGACGCTGCAGCTGATCGCGTGCCGCCCCGCTGGCGGCCTGCCAGCGCTTGTGCAGCGCCAGTAGTGCCTGGGTCTGCTGGCCCGCTGCCTGGCGTGCGGCGGCGCTGCTGGCGGTCGGTTGCCGCTCGTCGTGGGTCTGATCGTGGCTCTCAGCGCTGGCGGCGTTGGCGCTGTAGGTGAGACCACTGGCGGCGAAAAGGGCCAGGGCGAGGGCGTAGCGGGGCATGGACGTGCGCATGAGGTTCTCCTGAAACAGGTTCAGAAAAGTCCTCTTCACGGCTGTCCATGAGGGAGGTCTCCTTCGGCAGTCCGGCAACCCCGGGGGGGCCCGTAACTTTGCGTCGCCAGGTTGCCCTGGTTATGCCTTTGTCGGGAGAGGAGCTTTCTGTGAGCAGTACTACATGGACGACCGTGGCCGTCCGCTTAAAGCCCCTCGAGCGCCCCGGCTGCTGTAACGTCAGCGGCCGGGTCGGAAAACTTCACTGTTTACTGCACCTTGCAGCGGGGTGTTTCCTGTAACAGTTGCCAGAATCGATCTGTTTATTTTCTGTACAGCTGTTACGGATGCAGAAATTAACACCGGAGCTGTTCATTTTTTATACAAATCATGAATAAAACCCAGAGCTTTGGTTNAAAAACGATCTAGAACTTTTTGCAATAACGGCTGCAGGCTGCATGGCAGAGCCTTTCCGGNAGAAAGTGAGGATTTTCCGGGGTTTACAACCGTTTATCGCAGTGCCGCTAGGNCTTGCGACGGGGTTCGCATTCTTGCGGGCCTGAGTCGCCAGTGTTTTGACCCAATAATCTGTCGTTTTTCACATAAGCTCGGCAGTGAAGCTGATTTGGCGCGTGNTGGCTCTCAGCGCAAAGAAAAATGCCGCTTCCCTGGCAGGGCGGAAGCGGCATTTTTCTTTTCTGAACGGCTGGGCGGCGGTGAAACGGCATTTCAGGNTCGAGGTGAGACTAGTCGCCGTTGGCCTCGTCCCACAGCTTGATCAGCGGTTGGCAACTGGGGTGTAAGTGATCCAGCAGACGGTATTTGCGGTGCAGCAGGTGCCAGTTCGTAAAGGGGGTATCGCTGAACAACGGGAAGGGCAGCGCACCACTTTCAGGGTGCGTGGCAATGGTTTCCCTGACGCCGTTCGCTCTTCTGTCCGGCGTCTGGAAGTCGGTGGCTCTACGACCCTCTGGGGGCATGACATTCTCTCCGCAAGGCAAGGTAAAACATGCAGGGAATGAGCCATTTGCCGCGAGGTGGCTATTTCAGGGGGGTGGCCGTGCAGACCCGGGGCGGCGAACGGGGAGTTGTTCAGCCCCCGTTACAGTGGGCCTGGTCGGGTGTAGACAAGTCCTGACCGGCAACCGTCGCTGCCGCAGGCTGAGCCCCTGGCATCGGCGGGTCGCGGCGGGCATTGTGTGGGTGCCGACGGCGGTCAACGCACGCCGTATTTGTCCATCATGCGGTAGAGGGTCACGCGCGAGACGCCGAGCAGTTTGGCGGCCTTGGATACATTGTTCATGGCGTGGCTCAGGCAGCTGCGCACCGCCAGTTCCTCGGCGTGGGCGCGGGCCTGCTCCAGGGGCATGACCATGTCCAGGGTTTCGCATTCCTGCAGGCCCAGGTCGGCGGGGGTGATCATGCGGTTCTCGCTCATCACCAGGGCGCGGCGGATGCGATTGATCATTTCGCGCACATTGCCCGGCCACGCATGGTTGAGCATCGCCCCCACCGCCTGACGGGTGAAGCCGCGGGAGCTGGTGCCGTATTCCTTGCCGAACTTGTGCAGAAAGTAGCGAGCCAGTAGCTCGATGTCGTTGCCGCGGTCGGCCAGGCGCGGCACCAGGATGCTCAGCACGTTGAGCCGATAGTAGAGGTCTTCGCGAAAGCGCCCGTCGGCCACCGCCTCTTCCAGGTTGACGTGGGTGGCGGCGATCACCCGGGCGTTGACCTGGATGCTCTGGTTGCCGCCGAGACGTTCGATGGTTTTCTGTTCGAGGAAGCGCAGCAGGTAGACCTGCATCTGCGGCGGCAGGTCGCCGATCTCGTCGAGGAAGATGGTGCCGTTCTGCGCCGCCTCGACCCGGCCGATCTTGCGCTTGTAGGCCCCGGTGAAGGAGCCCTTTTCGTAACCGAACAGCTCGGCATGGATCAGGGTTTCCGGCAGGGCCCCGCAATTGACCGCGACGAAGGGGCCGTCGCACTGCGGCGAGCGCTGGTGGACGGCGCGGGCGATCATCTCCTTGCCCACCCCGGTTTCGCCGCGGATCAGTACCGGGGCCTCGACCCCGGCCACCCGGCGGATCTGGTCGAAGATGGCGAGGAACTGCTTGCTGCCACCGACCATCTGGAACTCGGTCACCGGCAGCAGGTTTTCTTCTTCCATGTCGCGCAGCTTCGACATGCCCTCCAGATGCCCCAGAGCGTGCTTAAGGTGCTCCAGAGTGTCGTCCAGAGGCAGTGAAAAGTAGTCGTAGAAGTGTTCGTAGATCAGTCGCCGGAAGTCCTGCTTCTCCAGGGCGCTCTGGCGGGTCAGCGCGACCCAGGCCAGGTGCTCGTCGCGATCGAGCAGGCCTTCGATCTCTTCGTAGTGGGTGTCCGGCAGTTCCGGCAGCAGGGCAATGGCGACCCGGTAGTTATGGAACTTGAGCATGCCGTAGGCGCTTTCGGCATTACTCGCCCGGTCCAGTACCCAGTCGGGCAACTGCAGGTTGGTAAGCAGTTTGTCGTCACCGGAGAGATCAAGGAGCAAGGCTCTGCGCGGCGAGTCAGAAGTTTGACATGCTGTGGCGGACATCTGTTAAGCCCTTGAAAAAACGCTTATCTTTAATATTACGGCTCTAAATGCAGTGTAGATCAGCCCTGACATTTGGGGCCTTCGGCGACGAAAGGACATACCGTTCGGCGACTTGNCCGGCACCGCTGGAAACTACTGNCTGGGCTTCTATAGTCACAGTAGATTGCGAGGTCCGACGCCATGTATAGCCAATACTTCGGTTTCTCCGAGCTGCCCTTCACCATCGCGCCCAACCCGCGCTACCTGTACCTCAGCGAGCAGCACCGCGAGGCCCTGGCCAGCCTGCTCTACGGCATCAACAGCAACGGCGGCTTCGTTCTGCTGACCGGCGATGTCGGCACCGGCAAGACCACGGTGTGCCGTTGCCTGCTGGAGCAGTTGCCGGAGCATGCCGAAGTCGCCTTTATCCTCAACCCCAAATACAGCATCACCGAGTTGCTGGAGGCGATCTGCGACGAGCTGAAAATCAGCTATCAACACAGCGCTCATCGGATCAAGGGCTATATCGATGCCCTCAACGCCCACCTGCTGGAGTCCCATGCCCGCGGCATCAATACCGTATTGATCATCGACGAGGCGCAGAACCTCAGCTTCGACGTGCTGGAGCAGATTCGCCTGCTGACCAACCTGGAGACCAGTAGCCAGAAGCTGCTGCAGATCATCCTGATTGGCCAGCCGGAACTGCTCGCGACCTTGGCCCGCCCCGAGCTGCGCCAGCTGAACCAGCGCATCACCGCGCGTTACCACCTCAAGGCGCTGTCGCGCGAAGAGCTGAGTGCCTATGTCGCCCATCGGCTGGCGGTGGGCGGTCGCGCCGCGCCGCTGTTCACCCGGGCGGCGCTGCGCCGGCTGCACCGTCTGACCGGCGGAGTGCCGCGGATGGTCAATATCATCTGCGACCGCGCCCTCCTCGGTGCCTATGTGGAGCGCTGCAACCGGGTCAACTGGTGGGTGCTGAACCGCGCCGCCCGGGAGATTCTCGGCCAGGCCGAACGCCGCCCTTCGCGCTGGCGCTGGGCACTGCTGCCGTTGCTGCTGATGGGCCTGTTGCTGGCCGGCTTCCTCCTGCCCGGCGGGCGCGAGCTGCTGGCCCTGATGCGCCCGGCACCGCCGCCGCTGGTGCAGAGCGACAGCCAGGCGCAGCCACCCCCGCTAGCCGTCGAAGCCATTGCCGAGCCCGAGCCCGAGCCACTGGCCGAACCGCCGGCGGAAATCGTCGAGGCCCAGGTCGTTGCCACACCGCCAGCGCTGGCCAACCCGGCCGACTGGCAGTGGCCGGACGCAACGGACCTGGCGGCCACCGAGGTGCTGGCCTACCAGAGTCTGTTCCGCCGCTGGGGGCTGGACTTCGACCCGCGCCGGGCCCCGGTGGTCTGCCGTTTCGCCCGGCTGCATCGGCTGGGCTGCCTGCAGCAGGTGGCCAATCTGGATGAGTTGCTCAAGCTCAACCTGCCGGCGGTGATCAACCTGCACAACCGCGGCGGGCAGAGTTTCCATGCCGCCCTGGTGGCCCTCGACGGCCCCGCCGCCAGTGCCACTCTGGAGCTGGCGGGTGAGTTGCAGCGGGTCGATCTGGACGAACTGCGCCTGGCCATGCAGGGCAGCCAGCTCCTGCTCTGGCGCATGCCTCCGGGTTACCGCGAGCCGATCCGCCCGGAGGCCAGCAGCCCGGTGGTGCCCTGGCTGGAGGCGCGTCTGGCGCAACTGCAGGGGCGTGCGGCGGCCCTGCAACCGGGTCAGCACTATGACGAGCCGTTGCAGCTGCAGGTGCTGGCCTTTCAGCATCACTACCAACTGGTCACCGATGCGGTGATCGGACCGCAGACCCTGATCCAGCTCAGTGCCCTGACCGAGCCGGACGTTCCGCTGCTGAGCACTGCCGAAGCAGGCTGGGAGTGAGGCGATGTCCTATATCCTCAATGCGTTGAAACAGTCGGAGAACCAGCGCGGGCGTGGCGAGATTCCGCATATCGATACGCCTCAGGAACTGGCGAGCAGCTACCGCCCGGTGGTGGCGCAACAGCTCTGGCGCTGGTGGGCGCTGCTGGTCAGTGCCGCGCTGTTGGTGCTGCTGGGGTGGGTGGTTGCCGGCAAACTTTGGCTGGCCGAAGACGCTAGGCCGGTGCCTGTGGAAGCATCAGTGTCGGCTGCAGCGCCGCCGCCCGTCGAACTGCCTGTCGAGGCGGTGGTCGAGACCGAGGTATTCGCCGCCCCCGATCCGCAGGACCAGGTGCCGGGCCTGCAGCAATTGCAGGACGCGGCGGGTCTGCGGGTTCAGCTGGACGACGAGCCGCCGGTGCCCGTGCGTGCCCCGGTGCAGCTGCAGTTGCCAGAGCGGGCCGGGCGGGTGGCTGCAGCACCGGCCCCTGCGTTGTCCGCCTCGCGCGAGGCCCCGCGGGCGGTGATCCCGCAACGCCGCGAGCTGGATGAAACCGCACCCCAAGGCGCAGACCTGGGCGATGTCGCGCACTGGAAGAATCTGCCCAGCGCGGTGCAGCAACAACTGCGCGAGCTGGGCATCAATGCCCATGTCTATTCGACGGACAGCAACCTGCGCTTTATCCGTGCCAGCGGCCGCAGCCTGCGCGAGGGCGATCGGCTGAGCGCCGAGTTACGTCTGCAGCAGATCACCCGCGACGGCATGGTCTTCACCTATCAGGACGGCAAGTACTGGATGCGCCTGAACTGACCGCGCAGGCCCTGGGTGCGACGCCAAGGCAAAAAAATGCCGCGTGCCCGGTAAGGGCACGCGGCAATTTCTTTCAAGCGAACAGCATTGCCCGCAGGGCGGGTGTTGGCCCTATTTGCCGTACACCTGTTCCGGCAGCCAGGTAATCAGCCCGGGGAACTGGTAGGCGATGACCAGCAGGGCAATCTGGATCAGGATAAACGGCAGCACGCCCTTGTAGATGGTGCTGGTGGGCACCGATGGCGGGGTCACGCCGCGCAGGTAGAACAGGGCGAAGCCGAACGGCGGCGTGAGGAAGGAGGTCTGCAGGTTGAGGGCGATCATCACCCCCAGCCAGACCGGGTCCAGGCCCATGGCCAGCAGCACCGGCCCGACAATCGGCACCACCACGAAGGTGATCTCGATAAAGTCGAGGATAAAGCCGAGCAGGAAGATCACCACCATCACCAGGAAGAACGCGCCGAGCACCCCGCCCGGCAGCTGGGCGAAGATGTCCTCGATCATCACCTCGCCGCCGAAGCCGCGGAATACCAGGGAAAACAGCGACGCGCCGATCAGGATCAGGAACACCATGGCGCTGATTTCGGTGGTGCCGTAGGCCACCTGACGCAGCTGGCTGAAGTTCAGCTGGCCTTTGTACAGGGCCAGCCCCATGGCACCGACGGCCCCCAGCGCGGCGGCCTCGGTGGGGGTGGCGTAACCGGCGAGGATCGAGCCGAGCACCGCGCCGATCAGCAGCAGCGGCGGCACCAGGGCATTGATCAGCTTGCCCCACTCGATCGGGCCGAGTTCTTCCTGGGGCAGGGCCGGCAGCTTCTTCGGCTGGAAAATCGCTACGCCGATGATGTAGAGGATATACAGGCCCACCAACAGCAGGCCCGGCAGTAGCGCACCGACGAACAGGTCGCCGACCGAAACGGTCTTCGGCGAGAAGATGCCCATCTTCAACTGCGCCTGCTGGTAGGCGCTGGACATCACGTCGCCCAGCAGGACCAGCACGATCGACGGTGGAATGATCTGCCCCAGGGTACCGGTGGCGGCCAGGGTGCCGGTGGCGATGGCCGGGTCGTAACCGCGGCGCAACATGGTCGGCAGCGCCAGCAGGCCCATGGTCACCACGGTCGCGCCGACGATGCCGGTGGAGGCCGCCAGCAAGGCCCCGACCACGCACACCGAGATCGCCAGGCCGCCGCGCAGGGTGCCGAACAGTCGCGACATGGATTCCAGCAGGTCTTCGGCGACCCGGGATTTCTCCAGCATCACCCCCATAAAGACGAACAGCGGCACCGCCAGCATGGTCTGGTTGTTCATGATGCCGAACAGGCGGTTGGGCAGGGCGCTCAGGTAGCCGCCATCGAAGGTGCCGGTGAGGAT
>C687J35021_10000459_pt1 | contig 32187 bp, 37 predicted proteins | sample RifCSPhighO2_12_FD_35021 | JGI IMG/M metagenome (IMG submission 35021) | reverse complement strand
CCTCTTATTCTTATTTCTACTTTGACAGGATTTTTAATTCTGCACAGGGATGGTCTCTCCCTTTATGAAAAGCCTGTTCAAAACTCCATTTTTCTATGGCTATATGGAGAACCAAAAACTTTTGAGATTGATGGCGAAAAGGTTACTGAGGAGTATCCGCCCTCATGGGGAAAGGTACTGTCATCTTTCCACGATGGGAGATTTAGAGGGAGGTCATTTATACTAATTGTAGATATTCTTACTATTTCACTTATAATCCTATCCGTTACAGGTCCATACCTTTATATTAAAAAATTACAGTTTAAGAAGGGTATTCCTGTTTCTGAAAGACTGGAAGACCTTGATTATTTACAGATTTTAGACAGGTTTAGCAAATTAAAGGGTAAGTCAATGGAAATAAAAGATCGGATTGATGATCTCCATAAAATAGTGGAACATATATTCAGTCACACAAAGGATAAGGAGATAGCCATGAAGGAAGATGAGCTTATATTTATTGAAGACCATATAAAAGAGCTTGATAGCAAAACCCATGAGATTATGGAGAAGATGAAAAGTGACCAAATTTCCCCTTGACTCTCTGGGTAAGTTGACCTAAAATTCACTAAAAAATGCATGTAGACATAAAAAAGAATGTTGGGCGTAAGATATAATGAAAAAATATTAAACTGTAATCCATGGAGGGCTCATTGAAAACCATTCATAAAATAATAACCGGTGATAGTAGACAAATGAACCTTATCCCTGATAAATCGGTTCATCTGGTCATTACTTCACCTCCATATTGGCAACTAAAAGACTATGGGACAAAAAATCAAATCGGTTTTCACGAAAGCTATGAAAGTTATATAAACAATCTAAGTCTTGTTTGGAAAGAGAGTCTTAGGGTATTACATCCAGGGTGCCGACTTTGCATTAACATTGGCGATCAAATTCTTGCTTGAAAAAACAAAGGGTCAAAAAGTGTTTATGAAGTTTGATAACCAGAAATATGATGAACGCAACAATCTTCTTTGTTATCTCTACCTGAAGAACAAGACTTTTATAAATGCCCATATAATCAAAGAAGGCTTAGTGGACGTTGACGGGTTAACTGACTATAAATACAAAGACAAATTCTTAAACTTGCAGAGGCATTAGTAGTTATTCCTGAATGGCAAGCGGCTTTTAGTCAACTGACCATTCAGGATTGTATGGATTACATTTACAATCTTACTATCAATAGGACATTTGACGGTTTTCTTCGGGAGAAGTCTGTTGTTAATGGTGGGTTAGCCAAAATCTTCCCAGACATAATTTTTGAAGAATCTGACTCAGAACTTGACCACGCAGGAGACATTGACTATGTGGCAAAAGTTGGTGATAGGGCATTTGGCATTCAAATTAAGCCCGTGACAGCAAAAGCAAACTTTGGCAACTATTCTCCTACAGAAAGAATGAAAGCCGGTTTCGCAGAATTTGAAGAACAATACGGGGGCAAAGTATTTGTAATCTTTAGCTTGGACGGAGAAATCGGGAATAAAGAAGTAAAAGAGGCAGCGAAAATAGCAAAAGTATTTACTCAAGTTTTAGGGTTTAAACTTGATAAGGCCCTAATTGAAAAAAGATGAAAAGTGGCAATTGACATCCTCTGGGGATTTTGCTAATATTCCAGCCATGGATGCACAGACAGCAGAACTTTCCACTAAATCCACGCCAGATAGATATACCTATAAAGATTATCTCCTGATAGATGATGATAAACGGTATGAGATTCTTAGAGGAGGGCTTATCATGGTTCCTGCGCCCTTTACAATTCATCAAAGATTATTAATAAGGCTGTCGGTTATTTTTAGTAATTTTATAAAAGAAAAGAAACTTGGTGAGATGCTGGTTGCCCCCACAGATGTTGTCCTTGCAGAAGATACAGTTGTCCAGCCGGATATACTCTTTATAAACAAAGAAAGACTTGACATTATTAAAGAGGCTGCAATTATGGATAGCCCTGATTTAATTGTTGAGATAGTATCACCCTCATCTGCATCCTATGACACAGTAGAGAAAAGGGATATATATGAAGAGTATGGGGTGAAGGAATACTGGCTGGTCTTCCCACAGGAGAAGGTTATAGAAGTTTTAACCCTTGAAAACAACATTTACAGGGAGTTCTGTAAGGGAAGAAAGACAGGTGTTGTAAGGTCAAAGATTATCGTTGGATTAGAGGTAGATTTAAAAGAGGTCTTTGAATCCTGATAAAATATGAATACATTAAAATATAAAAACAGAACAGCCATTCTGAGTTTTATTATTCTCTGCTTGACCTCTATTATACTGCTGCCTTTCTATCATATCCATACTGATATTGAACATATCAGTTTTTTAGAATCCCATAAGCACAAAGCACACCAGCATATCTGTCTTATTGAGTGGCTTGCTTCTTCATTGACCAATGGTTATTTTGATGAAAATTGTGAAGATTCTCATGAAGAAGAGGAGACTCAAACAAACAAGTCTCAATATCTGATAAAGCAAGGGGAGGATTTAATAAAAAATTTAACCCCCCATTTGGTATATACCTTAAATTCTATTCCGATTGTATCAAAAACCTTCTTTTATTTTCTTCCCATAATTTCAACATATTCTCATTATAGCCTCACCCCTTCAAGCAACAACTTCAGTGCCCGCTCTCCACCAGAAATTATTATCTAACCAAAGAACAAAAACCTGATTAATCCGCATATTACACAAATTTTTTCACTACATTTTATATTTCTCAAGGAGGAATTTAAGACTATGCATATAGTATTCATTCTCCTATTTTTATTATTATCATTTGCAGAAGGCTGGAGTATGGAATTGTCCATTGATGAGGCAGTGGATTATGCGATGAAGAATAATCTTGATTTGAAATCAAAGAGAGAGGAGTTAAATATGGCAAAGGGAAATTTGACCGCCGCTATCACCTATCCCTTTAATCCTGAAATCGGCCTTGAAGGGAGGAGTCTTCTCTCATCTGGCGAAGATACAAAAACCCAATACAGATTTGGAGAGAAAAACGAATACACCCTTTACTTATCACAGACCCTTGAGACAGGAGGGCAGAGGGGGATAAGGAAGGATATTGCCCTGAAAAATATGGATGCAGTCCAGCTTGAGATAACAGACATAGAGAGACTTCTGACTGGTGAGGTAAAGAGGGAGTTTTATAATCTTACATCCCTTGAAGATAAATTAAAACTTGTAGAGCTATCCGTAGATTTAAGTCAGAAGTTACTCGATGTGGCAGAAAAGAGATTTAGAAGCGGGGATGCCCCTAAGATGGATGTCAATCTGGCAAAGGTTGAGTTTAAAGGTAGAGAAAATGAAAGGACAAAGGTGATGGGGCTTCTTTTTTTATCAAAGGCGAGATTGAGCAGTCTGCTGGGGCTTTCGCCAGATACAGAGATTACCTTAAAGGGTGATTTAGATGGTTTAAACAGTTTAAGCGGTTTAAACAGTTTAAGCGGTTTAAAAGAGATGGCAATGAAAAGCCGTCCTGACTTTATTGGACTGGAGATAAAAGGAAGGGCAGCCGATAGGGAGATTTCATTAACAAAGGCAGAGGTCTCCCCGGATATAAGGGTATCCCTCCTTTATAACAGGGATTATGACAAGGAGGTCTATGGTGCAGGGGTATCCATACCAATACCGATTATCAATAGAAATAGGGGGCAGATAGAGACACTAACTGCACAGAAGATAAGATTTAATGCCCAGAGGGAATCCTTAAAACTCCTTATAGACAAGGAGGTAGAATCGGCATATTTAAGACTCGATTCCGCAAAAAGGAGTGTAGAGCTACTTAAGAATGAAATACTACCTCAGTTAAGTGAGAATGTTGATAGTCTGAAGAGGGCATACGACGCAGGCAGAATCGGTATCTATACTGTCATTCTTGAGCAGCAGAAACTCGCCTCAAATACTGCTGCCTATTATGATTCCCTTTTTGAATATAACTCTGCACTGTCAGATTTAGAGGTAGCTACAGGGGGTAACAGCAAATGAAAAAAAATCTTATCTTGATAACAATATCCATGATAGTTGCAGGATTTTTTGTTTGGAGATATTACAGTTCGCCTCCCCAATCAGAGGTTAAGCATGAAGAAGGAAAAAAAGAGGAGGGTATTATAAGGCTCGATGAAGAGGCAATAAAATCTGCTGACATAGTTGTAGAGGAGGCAGGAAAAAGGGAGATTAATAATTATATAACCACCACTGGAGAGGTTAAAGCCAATACTGAAAATGAAGTATATATCACACCGAGGATACCGGGAAAGGTGGTTGAGGTAAAGGCAAGGCTCGGAGATGACGTGAATAATGGAGAGATACTGGCAAGGGTTGACAGCGTGGAAACAGAGGAGATAAGGGCTGGTTTTATAGGGGCTGCTGCCAATTTAAAGGCTGCTGAGGCAAATTTAGAAAAGGAGAGGCTTCTCTATGATAACAAGGCAAAGATAGTAGATATGGTAAAAAAGGGGGTCAAATCAGAAGAGGCAATAAACTTTCTTAAGGATGCCGAATTGGGAAAGGCAAAGGCAGATATTTTAAGACCCCTAACAAGACTGGAATTGGCTGAATCCAATCAGAAAAGGGAGAGGGAGCTTTATCAGGACAATATCTCTTCCATGAAGGAGGTAATTGCAGCAGAAAAGGAATATACAGGTGCAAGGATAGAATTTCAGACGGCAGTAGAAGAGATGTTTCTTAATACAAAACAGGAGATTACAAAGGCTGAGGCAGAATATATGTCTGCAAAGGCAAGAATGGAAGAACGGAGGGAACACTTCTATCACTATGGCTTTTCAGATACAGAGATAGATGAGATGATTGATGAGCCGAGAAAATATGGACATGCCACAATACCAATAATCGCACCCTTTAAAGGAAGGATTGTAGAGAGGCTGGTTACAGTGGGTCAGGTGGTAGATACATCCACTAAACTTTTTAAACTAATAGACCTCTCTACAGTATGGGTATGGGCGAATATATATGAAAAGGATTTAGGCAGGGTAAAGAAGGGGCAGGAGGTTTTAATTACGGTCACCCCATATTCTGATAGAGTCTTTACGGGAAGGATTACCTACCTATCGGATACCCTTGACCCTGCCACAAGGATGATAAAGGTAAGGGCAGAGTTGGAAAATCCTGAAAGGCTCCTTAAGCCAGAGATGTTTGCTACTGTTAAAATAAATGTAGGGCGAGGCTTTAGCCTCGCTATACCTGAATCAGCAATTCAGCGAGAGGGAGAAAATACAATTGTGTTTGTAGCTCTACCCCCCCCTTACAAAGGGGGGGAATTTGAAAAAAGAGTTGTATCCATTGGTACAGAGGTGGATGGCTATCATCAGGTTCTCTCAGGATTAAAAGAAGGGGAGAGGATAGTTACAAAGGGTGCCTTTACACTTAAATCAGAGGGTCTAAAGGGACTGATGGAGGAGGAATAAATGATAGATAAACTGATTTATTTTGCCTTAAGACAGAAGTCTCTAATCATTATAGCTGTTGTTATTCTGATTGCCTTTGGGGTTTATTCCTTTGAAAGACTCCCTATTGACGCATTTCCTGATGTAACAAGTATACAGGTGCAGGTTATCTCAAAGGCACCGGGGATGTCTCCTGTAGAAGTTGAACAGCTTGTTACATTCCCTCTTGAGGTAGAGTTTATGGGACTACCTAAAAAAACGGAACTCCGCTCAGTAACAAAGTTAGGTTTTTCTGTAATTACTGTTGTCTTTGAAGATGGGACTGATATTTATTGGGCCCGTCAGATTGTACTGGAACGGTTGATTCAGGCTAAAGAGAAACTCCCAAAAGGTGCGGAAGTAATACTTGGTCCAATAGCAACAGGTCTGGGAGAGGTTTATCAATATACACTTGAAAAAAGTCACCAGTCACTAGTTACCAGTCACCAGTCAGACCTCATGGAATTCAGGACCCTTCAAGACTGGGTTGTAAGGCCCATGCTCCGCACAGTCCCGGGTGTTGCAGATGTAAACAGCCTCGGAGGCTATCCAAAGCAGTATCAGGTAATGGTTGACCCCAGCCGTCTTAAAAAATACAACCTGACCCTTCGGCAGGTCTTTGAGGCTATTGAAAAGAACAATGCCAATATAGGTGGGGGATATATCCGCCACCAGCAGGAGAGTTATGCAATCCGGGGGCTTGGTCTAATCCAGTCCATGAATGATATTGAGGGGATAGTTGTTTCCTCTATAAAAGGTACTCCTATCTTTTTAAAGGATGTTGCGGATATTCAATTAGGTTCTCGCTACCGTCTGGGCGGTGTAACAGCAAACGGTAAGGGTGAGGCTGTAGAAGGACTTGTCCTCATGCTTATGGGAGGGAACAGCAGGGAGATTGTGTCGGCTGTGAAAGAGAGGGTAAAGGAGGTCAACTGGGTCCTCCCCGAAGGGGTTTCCATTAAGCCTTTCTATGACAGGACAGAGCTTGTAGATCTGGCACTCTCTACCATAGAGAAGGCACTTATGGAAGGGGTTCTCCTTGTGGTCATTGTCCTTTATCTCTTTTTAAGAAACTTTCGCGGGGCGATGGTTGTAGCCATGACCCTACCCCTTGCAGTCCTCTCCACCTTTATTATTATGGGATTCGTAGGGCTGACGGCAAATCTTATGACACTGGGTGGACTCGCCATATCCCTTGGAATGATTGCGGATGCATCAATTATTCAGGTGGAGAATGTCCAGCGGCACCTCTCGGAGAAGGGTATTGAAAAGCACAAACCCATTACGATTCTGGAATCTGTCCTTGAGGTAAGGAAACCGTCACTCTTCGGCGAATTAATAATAGCCATCACCTTCATCCCCCTTATGACACTTGAGGGGATGGAGGGGAAGATGTTCAGCCCCCTCGCATTTACCGTGGTCATTGCCCTTCTCTCATCTCTCATACTTTCCATCTTTGTCATTCCTGTCCTCTGCCTTATCTTTCTGAAGTCTGGCGAGGAAAGGGAAAGTTTTATTGTAAGGGGGGCAATCTATATTTACAGACCGGTTTTAGCATTCGCAATGAAACATAGATGGATAGTCCTCACCATTGCAATATCCCTGTTTATAGGAAGCCTTCTCCTCGTCCCTTTTATAGGAAGGGAATTTGTCCCTGCAATGGATGAAGGCTCTATTGTTATCAATATTCTTAGACTCCCCAGTATAGCCCTTGAAGACTCCCTTGATATAACAACCGTCGTGGAGAGGGAATTGATGAAATTACCAGAAGTAAAAACCGTCGTGACTCGAACAGGGACAGATGAGATTGGAACTGACCCTATGGGTCCTGAGCTTTCCGATGTTTTTATTGCCCTTCAGCCCCGTGAAAAGTGGCGGTTTAAAACAAAGGCAGAGATTCAGGATAGGATGCGTGAGGCGATTGAAAATATCCCCGGTATTGCCTTTATCTTCTCACAGCCTATTCAGATGAGGGTGGATGAATTGGTCTCAGGGGTAAGGGCACAGATTGCAGTAAAGCTCTTTGGAGAGGATATGAAGGTTCTTCAGGAGAAGGCATCACAGATTACGGCTGTTTTAAAAAACATCAGGGGAGTGGCTGACCTTCGGGTCCAACAGATTGCAGGGCAGTATTATCTGGAGATTAAGGCAGACCGCAGGGCTATGGCGCGCTATGGTATCAATATTGCTGATTTGAACGAGGTAGTTGAGATAATCAGGGCGGGGAGGGTGGCTACAGAGGTCATAGAGGGGCAGAGACGATTCGGTATACTTGTAAGACTCCCAGATGAATGGAGTAAAAGCACGGAAGCTATTGGTAATCTCACTGTAAGCGCACCAAATGGTGCCCGCATCCCTCTTAAGGATATTACAGATATCAGGGTTGTAGAGGGGCCATCTAGTATAAACAGAGAGGAAGGACAGCGCAGGATCGTAATAGAGGCAAATGTAGAGGGAAGGGATATTGTAAGCTTTGTTGAGGAGGGGCAGAGGCTGCTCTCCCGGAAGGTTAAACTTCCGGTCGGGTATTATGTATCATGGGGCGGTCAATTTGAAAACCAGCAGAGGGCAATGAAAAGGCTCTCTATTGTAGTTCCCCTCTCTATTACCCTTGTCTTCTTTCTACTTTTTTCAACCTTCAATTCTGCGAGATATGCCACACTCATACTCCTGAATCTCCCTATGGCACTAATTGGTGGGATTGTAGGATTATGGGTTTCGGGACAATATCTAAGTGTCCCTGCATCTGTGGGTTTCATTGCACTTTTTGGAGTGGCTGTCTTAAACGGCATCGTCCTTGTTTCATATATCAATAAACTCAGGGAGGAGGGGCTTGCCCTTGAGGATGCCATAATGATAGGTTGTGAAAAGAGGCTCAGACCCGTGCTTATGACAGCCCTTGTTGCAATCTTAGGACTTACCCCACTCCTCTTTGCTACAGGTCCAGGCTCTGAAGTTCAGAAGCCGCTGGCAACTGTAGTCGTAGGGGGTCTGATAACATCAACACNCTTAACCTTAATCATCCTCCCAATCCTTTACAGGTGGTTTGAGGAGAAGGGGGTGGAGTTTTAGTTAAGGGAGGTGCAAAATGGAAAAGGTTATCCTGTATATAAAAGGCATGGACTGTGAGGATGAGGCAAAGATTATCAGGTCCAAAATGGAAGGGCTTAAGGGAATGCTCTCCTTTGATATAAATATCATGGCGAGAAACCTTAATGCTACCTTTGACGAAGGCATCATAACAGAACAGGATATTATAAAGGCTATTGATGAAACAGGGATGAAGGCACATATAAAGCCTGCCACTGTAAGTCTTAAGCAGGAGATTAAAGGAGCAACCCCATGGTGGAGGGAACCCAGAATCCTTACCCTTTCAGCCAGCGGATTCATTATCCTTGTTGCTTTTATATTAGAACATATCTTCGGCATCTCCCATAAAGTTGCTACTATCCTTTACGGAACCGCCACCCTTATAGGTGGATACTATCCTGCAAAGATGGGGCTTGCCGCCTTAAAGACACTCACGCCGAATATCAGAACCCTCATGGTGGCAGGCGCTNCGGGCGCTATTGGTCTCGGATTTTGGGAGGAGGCAGNGCTATTGATTCTTATCTACTCACTCGGAGATGTGCTTGAGGCATATGCAACAGATAGGGTTAGAGGGGCAGTAAGGGCATTAATGGAGCTTGCATCAAAGGAGGCGCTTGTTAGGAGAGATGGGAAAGAGGCTCTACTGAATGTGGAAGATGTCATTGTTGGTGATACTATTATTATCAAACCGGCAGAGAGGATACCATTAGATGGAAAGGTTATTAGAGGTTCATCATCAGTTGACCAGTCGCCTATAACAGGCGAATCCATTCCAGTAGCAAAAGGGCAGGGGGATGATGTCTTTGCAGGGAGCATAAACCAGAGGGGTTCTATAGAGGTAATTGTAACAAAGCCCTTTGAGGATACAACACTCGGCAAAATAATCCACTATGTTGAAGAAGCGGAGACGAGAAAGTCGAGTTACCAGAGGTTCGGTGAGACATTTGGCAGATATTATACACCATCCATGTTTTTACTCTCCCTTTCGGTAATGCTTATTCCAACAATCCTCGTAGGGGATTTCAGTCAATGGTTTTATAGAGGACTTGTTGTCCTGGTGGTATCCTGCTCATGCGGTATAGCCCTCTCTATTCCTGTTTCGGTTGTAGCTGCCATTACAAATGCTGCAAGGCACGGGGTCTTAATCAAGGGCGGAGCGCACCTTGAGGCTGTATCACACCTTAAGGCAATTGCCTTTGATAAGACAGGCTCTTTAACTATGGGTAAGCCTGTCTTAACTGACATTATAACCTTTAAAGGATTGGCAGAGGATACAATCTTAAATCTGGCTACCTCTATTGAGAATCGCTCAGAGCATGTCCTATCAGATGTAATCTTAAGCAAGGCAAGGGAAAGAGGGGTCTCTATAAATGAATTGGATGAATTCGAGGCGATTCCAGGTCTTGGGGCAAAGGCTAAAATAGACGGTGAGACCTATCATATCGGAAGCATGGCATTATGCAAAAGACTTGGGACATTAACCACCGAATCTGAGGAAAAGATAAAGATTTTTGAAAGGCAGGGGAAGACTGTAATCCTTTTAATGGACGAAAAGGGATTGATAGGGGTGTTTGCTGTAAAGGATGAGTTGAGAACAGAGGCAAAGGAATCCATTAAAAGGCTTAAAACCCTTGGAATAAAGGCTATTATAATGCTGACAGGCGATAATGAACAGGTTGCAAAGGCTATATCAGAGGATACAGGGGTTGATAGATACATGGCGCAGCTTCTTCCTGAAGAGAAGGTTGAGGCTGTAAAATCGCTTAAAGAGGATTATGGATTTGTAGGGATGGTTGGTGATGGAGTGAATGACGCGCCTGCCATGGTGGTGTCAGATGTGGGAATAGCCATGGGCGCTGCCGGAACTGATGTGGCAATAGAAACCGGCGATATCGTCCTTATGTCGGATGACCTTTCAAAAATCCCCTATATTCTTGATTTAAGCAGGAGAGCGGTAAATAATATGAAGCAGAATATTGCCCTTTCTCTAATAGTTATTGCCTTCCTTGTGCCTATGGCGCTCATCGGGAAGATAGGACTTGTGCCGGGCATACTGATAAATGAAATGGGAGGGCTTCTGGTCATTGTAAATGGATTGCGGTTACTTAAGGATGGAGATGGATAAGGCTAAAGTATTTAAAAGAAAAGGAGGTTTAATATGAAAGAAGTCAAGGCAATCATCCAGCCGTTTAAATTATCGGCAGTAACAAGGGCTTTGCAAGAAATTCCAGGTTTCCCGGGCATGACAGTATCAGACTGCAGGGGTTTTGGAAAGGAGAAGGGTAAGGAAGGTCCCCATCGTGTAATTGAAGACCTCATAGACTATATCCCAAAAGTGAGGATAGAGATAATGCTGAAAGACAAAATGGTGGATAAGGTGGTGGAGGTCATTACAAAGACTGCCCATACCGGAAACCCCGGTGACGGCAAGGTCTTTGTCTATGATATAGAAAAGGCTGTGAGGATAAAAACCTTTGAACAAGGAGAGGAGGCGGTTTAAATGGAAAAAATAGCAGGTGTATTGTTTGTAGCAGCAGGATTTTTTGGGTGCTATAGGCAGATTCATATTGAAAAAAACTTGCCTATTACAACGGATTAAAACAGAGGGTGCTCAAAGGAAAGGTATAGGAATACACCGTATTCATTCTCTGAAGGTCTTATACCAATCGGGGCTGCAATTCCCGGAACAATCTGCAAGCCCGATTCAAAGTTGATGGCACCACGCATTCCTGGGTTAATAAAGAAGGTATCTCCTCTTGTTTTTGTCCCATCTGACTGAACAGATTCAGTGGAATTCCATGCAGTCTCAAGCATGAGATTAAAATTTTCCGATACAAGATAGTTAACTGGAATGGTACAGGAGAACTGGAAAGAAAATAAAAAACTTATAATATCATAAAACCTTTTTAAAAGGCTCATCTTCATTAATTTATGTTGAGTCACCAAATTAAGATAAGAGTCTAAATTTTCCCATCAAAAAAGTAGTTATCTCACCCGGAGACCTTTCACCGATTTTAAAACCATCCACATCCTTCACAGGTAATATTTCAAATGTAGTATTTGTTAAAAAGCATTCCTCTGCTGATATTAGCTCATCCTTTGAAAATTTTCTTTCTAAAAACGGAATATTGCTCTCCCTTGCTATTTGAATAACAATCTCCCTTGTTACTCCATCAAGGACATTTGCACCTGCCGGAGGTGTGAGCATAGCCCCACTTGAAACAATAAAAATATTACTTACAGTCCCCTCAGCAATATAGCCATCATCAGTAAGCATTATACCTTCAACAGAACCTCTTCTTTTTGTCTCTATTTTTGCAAAGAAATTGGGGAGATAGTAGTTACATATTTTCACCGGATGTTTTATATAATCTGGAGACCCCTTTTTGACAGAGGTTACCGTTATCTTAACCCCTTCCCTGTACCAATCTTCAGGATAAGGCTTAAATTCCTTTGCATAAACAACAACTGTAGGTGTTTTACATAAATCAGGGTCAAGCCCCGGCTCCCCTTCACCCCGTGATATAGTAATCCTTATATAGGCATCTTTAAGCCCATTTTTTCTAACTGTATCCTCTATTGCCTTTTTAATTTCTAACTTCCCCAAAGGTATATTTAGATAAACAGCCTCTGCTGACCTAAATAACCTCTCTATATGTTTATCAACCATAAATACATTCCCACGGTAAGCCCTCATTGTCTCAAATACACCGCTTCCGTAAAGGAATCCATGGTCAAGAACAGAGACCTTTGCTTCACCTCTGGACAAAAATTTTCCGTTTATGTAAATTAAATTACTCATTTCTAAAATACCAATATAATCTTAACTTAACTTTATTATACCAACACAAGTGTGGAGTGGGCTTCTCTACCAAATTGTTTTAATATGCTGAATATTTTGAAGTGCTTTATCTTTTGTGATGAGTGGAAGGTTCAAATATTTAGCAGTAGAGATAATTATTTTATCGTGTAGTTCAGGAATATCTTTCAGATCAACCATTTTAAATCTCTAATTTACTATAGAGAGACTTCTTTGCCTGTTCAGTGTCTTTCTCAGAAATGTCAACACCTTTAATAATCCCCTTAAGGGATATAATTCTTTTGCCAGAAGGGGTAAGCTTCTTGAGAACTGATAATTTTAAATTTATGACCTCTTTTTCTATAGTCTCAATCTTATGGAGAATTTCAGAAGGGTCTTTTAATACTGCCTGTTTCACTGTCTTTTACTCCTTATTTTAATAAAATTTATTATTAAATATGCTGTGTAATAGAATATATTCTCCTACACTTTCTATTAACTACTTTAAATTTACCATATAAGCACTCTTTTTGTCAAAGGCTGGTTAGGTGATTGCTATCATAACATCGTATACTGATTCTTAATGCTCAGAAATATCAGGCTTGCTTCCCCTCATTTTAATCTTAATGCCTTCATAATTGCCTCTGCCTTAAAAAGTGTCTCCTCATACTCCCTTTCAGGATCAGAGTCTGCAACTATACCAGCCCCTGCATGAAAATATATCTTTCCTTCGCCCCTTGTCCCTTGCCCCTTGTCCCTCTTTATTAATGCACTCCTTATTATAATATTTAAATCAACCCTCCCATTATAGCCAATATAACCCATAGAGCCAGTATAAATCCCCCGCCTTACAGGTTCAAGCTCCTCAATTATCTCCATACATCTTACCTTTGGACATCCCGTAATAGTCCCTCCGGGAAAACATGCCCTCAAGATATCAATGAATTTAATATCCTCTCGCAACTCTCCTGATACTTTTGAGACAATGTGCCATACATGGGAATAAGATTCAAGTATCATTAATTCATCTACCTTAACAGTCCCGTATTTGCAGACTCTTCCAAGGTCATTCCTTTCTAAATCCACAAGCATTATATGCTCAGCCCTCTCCTTTTCATTCAGTAAAAGCTCTTTGGAAAGGGCTGTATCGTTTTGACTATCTCTTCCCCGCGGTCTTGTCCCTGCTATAGGTCTTGTCTCAATATATCTTCCATTAACTTTTATCAACCTTTCAGGCGATGAACTTACAATAAACATATTACCAAAATTCATATAGCCCCCAAATGGGGATGGATTTATATGATTAAGCTTTTTGTAAAACTCCCATGGATTGCCTTCAAACTCCACCTCAAACCTCTGTGATAGATTTGCCTGGAATATATCCCCTTCCCTTATGTATTCCTTTGCCCTTTTAACCATATCAACAAACTGAGCCTTTGTTATATTTGCCTTCATGTTTTTAGCATTTAACTTGCGGCTGGTAATTGGTAACTGGTGGCTGGTTATTGCTGATACCAGTTTACTCAACCTCTCTACCCCATACTCATAATCGTCATCTCTCTCCAGACATACAATAACCTTTAATGTGTTTTCCAAATGGTCAAAAACAATAACCTCCTTTGCAAATCCTATATAAACTTCGGGTATATGGAGGTCATCTTTAGCAATATGTGATATATTTTCAAAAAAGTGGAGTGTATCATAGCCAAAATATCCAACCACACCACCCCAGAAATGTGGGAGATAATCTATTCCATCAGATTTAAAATTATTTAAAACTGATTGCAATTGTTTAAGAAGGTCTCCAGTACTACTACCCTTGATAATAGGTTCATGAAAAGTGCCAAGGAAGGAGTACCGTGAGTTTTCACTTCCGCATCTTCCGCTATGAAATAGGAAGGAAAATGGACAGGCTTTGAAAAGCTTTTCAAATGTTTCTAACGGCGTCTCTGTGGTAAGCGAGAGACTTGTATATACGGGAATGACTTCATTATTTGTTTTTAAGCTATAAAACCTATTAATATCAGGAAAAATTTTTGCCATTTAACTTTACCTAATTGACAACTTGAATTGGTATTATATACATAGATTTTTATATATACAATGTCCTGCAAATACAAATATATTGACGCTACAAAGCAAAAGTAGTATAGATTGCATATGCCAAGAAATGAACGTCAAATACACGGCTTCAAATTTGAGGATTGGCTGAAGAAAACCTTCTTTGATATTTACTATACCAGCGAGTGGGATATTCCCGAAAAACTGAATCCAAATCCAGCAGGTGGCCCAATCTCTATAAAAACAGCAAAATGGAGAGGCTCTGTATATTTTGGAGATGCTTTAAGACAATTTCAGAATAATCAGCAATTTACACTTATTGTTGGTTTTTGGAAAAGTGAAGGCAATAAAAAGAAAATTGTTAAAATAGTGGAGGCTGTTATTTCTCCTGAGAAGTGGAAAGAGATATGGAAACCTCTGACCATAGAAACTCTAAGGGAATTAGACAACCTTATAAAGGATAGAAGTGTATCACCAGAGGTTGCACGAAAGCATGTACAGGAAAGATTATCCGACTTAAGAAATAGTAAACCCACAATTATTACCTTAAATCCAAAAATAGATTCAAAAACTCAAAGGCGGCTACAGTGTTCTTTAAGCTTTCCTAACTTTTTTAAATACTTGGCTGGAATTGATCCTGATGCTGTTGAAGAGGATACTGTCTTTTTACTGTGGGGAGAGAAGTTAATCCCTCCAGATTTTTGATATGCCTCCTGAATATCTCATCTAAAACACAAACCCATAAACTATATTGAATTCGCTGCTTGGTAAATGCTCTAAAAATCTCTGCAATTTCTTTTTCTGTATTTTTATCAAGCCTTGGAATCAATAACTGTCCCAGACTTGATTTTGAAATGCTTACAGTCCCAACACCATGAGAAATTAGTTTTATTAATCGTTGTCCATAAGAGCTTGCCATCCATGAAGTTATATACCAAGGATTGACTCCTTCCTGTGGAGTCAGGATATGTATCCAATCATCTGCCTGGGCATTTATATCACAATCAAAAACAGCTACTCGTCCACAACATCCCACTCCAACCCGAACAAAAAGTATTTCTCTCTTCCTTATTTTAGCCTTTAAAGAAAACGAAGGATTATCTGTAGTTATAAAATGTCTTACTTTATCTAAATCCAGTCCTGTAACTGGCAGAAAATTTTTTGCAACAATCAATTGATAACCTCCATCTTTTGGCTTGGGGTCAAAGATTCTATCTTTCCCGTATTTAACAAAACCAGTTCTAAATTTTATAAGCTCCCCAAGATAAATCCAATCCGGTCTTTTACAAAGTTGTCTCGCTTTAGCAAATGCTAAATTCTCTGGTCGCCAATCTTCTATATTTTTAATCTCTGCCTGTTTAATGGAATTCTTGTATTTGCCTTTAACCATATTAACAGTTTCAGAAAAATTGTTTCCGTTGAAGATGGCATATTTAACACCACTATTAAAAATGGTATTCTTCTCGCCACTTATAATTACACATTTAGAAGAGGTTTTCTTGAATGTATTTCTTGGCAGACTTATTAAAGAATAAATTACTGTATTTGATGCTAACCAATCCCTCACATATCTTTGCGGTCTGGCAGACAAAATACCTTCTGGCAATATGATAGAAAATTTGCCTCCCCCCTTAAGCAGACAAACAAACAGTTCAAGAAAAAGTATTTCTACGGCCTGACTTTTTCTTCCAGAGCCAAGCCTGAACTTATTGAGAATATCTTTATCTGTTACAAGATTATCTTGAGCACTAAAGGGTGGATTTCCTACTGCAAAATCAAAAGAACCTTCCTGTTGTAATAGCACTTTAAGGGCATTGCCTGTAATAAAATTACCTCCTGAAATTTGGGACTTTGCAGAGTTTATATGATTAAAATCTATATCACATCCAAAAATTTTGAGCTCTGGGACTTTTTCTTTTGCTGCCTTTAGAAACACACCATCTCCACAACTTGGGTCTATTATTCTGCAATTCTGATTAGACCTGACAACTCCAATAATTTCAAGCATTCCTGATGCTATATCAATAGGAGTAAAAAATTGTTCAAGGTGCTTTTTTTTGTCTTCCCAAAAAGAGAGTTGTTTTAATGCAGCATAACTACTCAATGCATCGCGAATAAGTATAGGGGCTTCTACAGGATATTCGTAAAGAATTTTTTTTATATCTTCAGGAATCTTTCCAGAAAGAATTTTAAGCTCTTCTTCAGCCGCCCCTAATTTTTTTGCAAGCTTTTTAAGAAGACCTTCTGATGGAATGGATTTATCACGCTCTATATGGCTTATGTAGGTATAATCTATTTGCAAAAGGGTTGAGAGCCTTTTTATGCTTAGCCCCTTTTTTAACCTTAAACTTTTTATTTTTTGTCCAAACGTTTCCATTTTACAAGATTATTTAACATGGGTTGACAAATGATGTCAACCTAAATATTTTTACTAAATTTCTATATTAATGAATGAATTGAAATTATGAAATTAAGAGGTTATAATCTTTTACCATGGCATTGAAGATAATTATTGACGGATACAATCTATTAATGACATCTGACAGATTCAGAAGAGACTTTATTGATTCATTTGAGGAAACAAGGAATAGATTTATTGAAAATCTTTATAACTACAAAAAATTAAAAGGGCATAGCTTGACTGTTGTATTTGATGGGTGGAAGGGCGGCTACACAACAGAAAAAAGAGAGGTTATAAAGGGGATTAAAATCGTCTATTCAAGGAGAGGTGAAAAGGCTGATGAGGTAATAAAAAGAATGGTTGAGAGTGGAGAGGCATCTACTATTGTTACTTCTGATAGAGAGGTAGCTGATTTTGCATTAAGACATGGTTCAGTTGTTATATCATCAGGAGAGTTTGAGGAGAGTTTAATAATGGCAGAAATTTCTACAGTAAAAGGGGAGATAGAAGAGGATTTTGAAATAAGGATTACCACAAAAAAGAAGGGGAATCCAAGAAGACTGCCAAAAAGCGAAAGAAAGAAATTACAAAGATTGAAAAAACTATAGCCAGAACACAAAAAATTATAAAAGCAACCACAGATTTCACAGATAACACAGATAAAAAACAATAAAAAAGAATTAATTAACAGGGAGGCACAGGATAAACAGGATATTTAAAAATCATTTTTATCTCTTTTATCCTGTCCATCCTGTCTATCCTTGTTAAAGTATTTTATAATCTGTGAAAATCTGTGTAATCTGTGGTTTCATTAAGTTTTTTTCATTATGACATACAAAAAATACATCCCTGTCATTTTTCCCCTCATCTTTTTGCTGTGGTGGAGTAATGACATTCATGCTGCAACTCCACTTAATATTAAACTCCCCAATGGGTTTGAGGTTGTCCTAATTGAGAATCATCAGAATCCTGTCATTTCATGTGTCGTTACTGTAAAAGCAGGTTCATCCTATGAAGACTTTACCAACAGTGGAGTCTCTCACATGCTTGAACATTTACTATTCAACGGAACCGAGAAAAGGACTCAGGAGAAACTGTATAAAGAGATAGATTTTTACGGTATTTATAATAATGCCCACACGGATACAGATTATACAAATTACATAGTCCTTGCAGAAAAATCAAATATTGAAAAGGCGCTGGATATCCAGTCAGATATGTTATTTAACTCTACATTTCCCAAAGACAAGTTTGAGAAGGAGAAGGGAATAATTATTAATGAAATTGCAAGGGATACATCAGAACCATCATCACTTGAAAATGAATTTTTCAACTTAAGATTCTTTTATGGTACACCTCATAACCTCCCTGCGATAGGAATTCCTGAGACAATAAAAAATATGACAAGGGAACAGGTTAAGGAGTATTACGAGAGATACTATGTCCCCAATAATATGACTGCAATAATCATGGGAGACTTCAATAGCAAGGAGATGCTGAGGCTCGTAAAGAGATATTTTGGAAAATATCCACCACAGAAACTTCCAATAGAAAATCACCACCGTATTCAGCAATCAGACCTGAGCTATCAACTATCAGCATCTTCAATTAGCCATTCATCCATAACACTGGGTATCCCCCTACCAGGCATAGAAAATCTGGATTTTTATGGAATGCTTATTATAGCACAATTCCTTGATGCAGACCTGCAAGAAAGAGTAAATAGCAATCTAAAAAGTAATAATAAAGGAGAGGTTTTCAATATTAGCGTGAATATAGATTTTAATAAACACTTTTCTTTTCTTAAAATATCCATTTCTTCCCCCCTCGGTTCAAATGCGGAAGATATAAAGAAGGCAACATTAGAAGAGATAAATAAATTCACTAATGAACCAATAAATGAAGAGGAGAGAAGGGGAGTTATAGTATCTACAAAAACACAGGAGATTTCCCTTTCAGAAAAACCACACTATTATGGTATGGTAAAGGGCAAGTTTATTGCTGCTGGCGGGTGGGACTTTGCAAAAAACTATATCAGCAGATTGGAGAAGGTATCAGTTCCACAATTGGAAGATATTGCAAAGAGATATTTATTAAATCCTGCCTTCATGACGAGTCTGATTACATCAGGTGAAGAGGGTATTGAAACTGTAAGGGAAAAAATGAAAAAAGACTACTACCTCAAAGAAGAATCTGCAAAGGGAGAAAAAATATTTACAGAAGAAAGCATAAAGCTGGTTAATGAGTGGAAGCTTTCAGATGGTAAATTTAAAAAATCGTATCCCATAATTCCAAATCTTCCATCCCGCATTTCACATTCTAAAAAAAGCGGGGGCATTAAAAAGGTTGCTTTTAAAAACGGACTAACCCTGATTGTCAATTCTAATAAGGATTCAGAGGTATTTGCCATCCATCTACTTGCCAAAAACCGCTCCCTGATGGAGCCTGAAGGTAAGACCGGCATTGTAGATTTTATCCATAGAATAATGGAGAGGGGAACAGAGACAGCAGATTATAAGACATTTCAAAAAGAACTCTCTGCTATCGGGGTTACCCTAAAAACAAGGGATTCTGAATTTATCCCATATGACGATTTCTATACTACACACGAATACTCTTATCTGCGTCTTGAGACTATAGATGAATATTATGATAAGGGGATAGAAATACTCGCAAATCTTATCACTAACCCCCGTTTTGAAAATGAAGATATTGAGTTTGTAAGGACAGAAATGCTTAATCTTATAAAGAGAGAGGACTCAAAGGCTGATACCCTGTCAAAGAAACTATTTTTTGAAGAGGTCTTCAAAGGGTTCCCGCAGTCCAAAGCCATTTCTGGAACATTTGAAACCATAAATTCCATAACAAAGGAGGACCTTGAAAATTTTCATAAGATATATTTCTCACCTGATAATCTCATAATAACTGTTGCAACAGGCATAGAGGCTGATGAGGTTATAAAAAAAATCCATAGGTTTCTGGGAAATATGGAGAAAATGGTTATTGAGCTTCCTGCTACAGACTTTTCACGGCTTATAGTTAAAGAGACACCCAATACCCCGCTATCAATAAACAGGGATTTAAAGACAAGACAATCTTATTTAAGAATTGGTAAGCTTATAAAAATTGACCCGGTGGACAGGGCGGCACTGAGATTGCTTGGTTATATATTTTCTGAGCGTATGGCTTTTGAATTAAGAGAGAGACAAGGGCTGGCATACTCCATTGGTGCATGGTTCTCATTATACGATGAAACTCACGCCCTTTTCGCTGCAGCAATGGGAACAACACCTGATACAGTGGAAATGGCAAGGGATGGTATCCTGAAAGAAATTGAGAGTTTTAAGGGGATAGAAATAAAGGAGGAGGATTTAAAGAGGGCTGTAAATAAATATATAGCAGGAGAATTAATGAGAGGGCTGTCAAGGATAAACCGGTGTTATTATATGGGGGCAGCTGAATTTTACAAAAAAGATGTAGATTATCATAATAAGTTATCTGCCGAACTGAAAAGGGTAAAGCTGACTGATATGAAAAGGGCAAAAGAAAGGTATTTAAGTGTTGACAATCTTATTGAGGTTGTTGTTAAATAAATGGAAGGGTAATTTTATTTATAAAAAGGAGGATTTGTGAGCAAAAATTTAGTTTTAAAAAGTATTGTAATAATGTTAGCGGCATGTGGAGTCTTATTATCTCACCACAATGGCTTTGCTGAAAATGAAAAAGGTAAAGCTGTAATGAATCCGGCCGTGCCAGCAAAAGAGATAAAGATTCCAGATGTTGTAGCTACAGTAAATGGTACAAATATCAGCGGAGCCGAATTCAGTAAAGCCCTTCAAAGCTTTAAGAAAAGGCTAACCATGATGGGACAGCAGTTTCCTGAAGAACGTGCAAAAGATATAAATAAGAGTCTTATTGAAGATATAATAAGCAGGGAACTTCTCATGCAGAATTCCAAGAAGAAGAGAATTAAGATATCTGACGATGAGCTAAAAAAGGAGATTGATACTATTAAGTCAAGATTCCCAAGCGAGGACCACTTTAATCAGATGATAAAATCACAAAATATGACCATGGACGATATAAAAACCGATGTCAGAAAGGCAATCACCATAAAGAAATTAATTAAAAATGATATTGAAGATAAAGTCTCAATTGATGAAAAGGCAGTAGATGATTATTATAAAAATAACTCTACCAAGTTTTTAGAACAGGAATCGGTTAAGGCAAGTCATATACTTGTGAAGGTTGATAAGAATGCAACTAAAGAGGCAAAGGAGACAGCAAAAAAGAAGATTGATGGATTATTAAAGAAGGTAAGGGGTGGAGAAGATTTTGCAAAACTGGCTAAGGAAAATTCTGATGACCCCGGTAGTGGACAGAACGGAGGCGACCTTGGATTTTTTGGAAAGGGGATGATGGTTCCCCCTTTTGAAAAGGCAGCCTTCAGTCTTAATAAAGGTGAGGTAAGTGATGTTGTGGAAACAGAATTTGGCTACCATATAATAAAGATGGTTGACAAAAAACCAGGCAGGACTATCCCCCTGAATGAGGTTCATGACAAACTAAAGGACTACCTGAAATCCATGGAGGTTAATAAAAAGTTATCGGAATATATAGCAAATCTGAGGAAAACGGCAGATGTAAAGGTCGTAGAATTTTAATACATTACCTCATATCAAACTGTGGGTAGAATATTATTAACTTTTTTTTGCAGCCCAATTGCATACATTCCTTAATGAGCAGTCACAACATTTTTCTGACAAACGGGACAACCGTCCTCCACCCCTGATTCCAAACTCCGAACTCCGAACTGACAGAAGAGGGCATTCACCTGATATGCCGAGATGACATAGGGCAAAGTCATATTTAACAGGGTCATCTGGGTCAAGGAGCTTCAGATTATCAGTTATCTCCTCAGCCATCTTCCAGCCGGCGCTTTTAAGCCTTGTTAAGCCGAGATATATGCAAATCCTCGCTATGTGGGTATCAAGAGGTATTATGAGTTTTGATGGCGGTATTTTATCCCAGATACCAAAATCAACCCCATCATCAGAGCGGACCATCCATCTGAGGTAGAGATTCAATCTCTTACACGCACTCCCATCCTCAGGGGAAGGGAAAAACAGTTTAACTCCCTTCGTATATTCCCTTTTACCATAGACAGGTGACAAATCAAGGGATACAAAATACTTTACAAATTCATTAAGGGCATTGGCAATATTTTTATCTTTATGATTGTAAAATGAATAAAAAAGATTTTTCAGTGAGCCATATCCAATTAATGCCAGTTTTATAAAGTAGATAAGACAGATAATGTCCTTTTCAGAATTAAATCTATATTTTATACCACCGAATAACCTGCTATCCTTATGGGGGTCAAAATTCATGATAAATTCCCGCAGAGAATCAACAGGGACAGACAGAATCTTATTAATAACCGGCTTAAATAAGGTTACATTTCCATAGGCTAATGATGATGCAATCATGCCTGCAATCTCAATTTCTTCTGGCTTATCGTATCTATGAGGAAATTCAATAGGGTCATGTTCAATCCGTGACTTTAAATCGTATTCCCTGTAAAATCTCTCAAGGGTTTCCTTCAATTTCGGATGCATACAAAATAATGTTACCTCAAAATAGTATAATTACAATATAATTATTGTCAGACAAGAGTTAAATTAAATTTGTATATTCTTAATTGACAGAGACCAAGGTGAGATTTATACTCATATAAACACGATTGGTTTTGGTAAGACAATTAACCCTTTATACGCTACCGCCTCAGCAAAAGGAGGTGAAGAAGTGAGGATATAAAAAAATAGCTAAAAATTTCTGTGCCATCAGAGTCTGACGCAACATAATTCTGATGAAACTTTTTCCCAAAGAAAGGAGACTATATGACAACCAAGCAAGCACCTCAGCAACAACAAATTACTATAAATACTGCCGATGAAATGTCCCGCGGCCACTTCAGCAACTCAATGTTCGTTTCACATAGCCCTGAAGAATTTATCATTGACTGGCTTCTTAATTCTCCAAACGGTACCCACCTGGTTTCCCGAATTATTGTCACCCCGGGACATATAAAGCGTATCATAGCTGCACTATTGGATAATATGAAGAAGTATGAACAAAACTTTGGTCAGGTAACTACAATTGAGCCATCACAACAAACATTTCACTAAACTGATTTAATTTTTCCAAGCTATACGATTACAATTTTATGTTTGTATTTGCAATAAAGAGCCTGTATAAAAAACTTATCACCCTGTTTTTTGTCTCCATTATCTCTTTTCTGGTGATTCATCTTGCACCCGGTGAACCAAGCCAGATAAACCCGCTTAATCCCAGATTTACAAAGGAAGACCTTGAGAGATACAGGGCTGCCTTTGATTTGGATAAACCACTCCACATCCAGTATGTATTATTTTTTAAGAAGCTATTCACAGGCACTTTGAAATCCTTTAAAGACAATCAGGCTGTAATAGGGAAGATAACTGAACGTTCTTATAATAGCCTTTTGCTTTTCATCGTAGGGACAATCCTTACCTGGCTTCTTGCCTTTCCTGTAGGGATACACGCAGCATTTAAAAGAGGTTTTAGATTTGACCGCTGGACTACTTTTCTCTCTTACGCACTCATCTCGCTTCCCAGTTTTTTCCTTGCCTATGTGCTGATTATTTTTGTAGTAGAGGTCTTCAATATCCCTGTGCTTGGCATGAGGACATTCGGAAGAGAGGGGGTAGGCTTTCCTTTTGCACATATGGATAAATTGTGGCACCTTGTTCTCCCATCCATCCTTGAGGCAACTGCAGGTATTGCAATACTTTCCCGTTATGTAAGGTCTCAGATGCTTGAGGTTATGGGACAGGATTATATCAGGACAGCAAAGGCAAAGGGTCTTACTGAGGATGAGGTAAATTATAACCATGCCCTGAGAAATGCACTCCTCCCCTTTGTTACTATGTTCGGTATGTTATTGCCGGGGCTTATAGGAGGCTCTGTAATCATAGAGTCTATTTTTGCCTGGCCGGGTATAGGAAGGATGGGATATGAAGCCATCCTTGCAAGAGATTTCCCAATTATCATTACGCTGAATTTTTTCTCCGCAGTCTTAGTCCTTGCAGGGACATTTGTATCTGATTTGATTTATATGTTTGTTGACCCGAGGATAAAGCTATGACAGAAAGCCAGAAGATAGAAGTCAGAAGTCAGAAGTTAGAAGCTGGAGATTCAATGCCTCCTCCAAGCACCCCTTTTCAGGAATTNTGGAAGATATTTAAAAGGAACAGGATGGCACTTTATGGTCTAATTATACTTTTAATATTTTTCATATTAGCCTTAACAGGTGTTATTGTCACCAGCGGGGAGGAGCCGCTTCTTAATCCTAATACTGTAAGACTTCCAGACAAACTCAAATCTCCACTATCAAAACCCACGATAGATTCTGTCCCGAAAGAGGGTCTTCCATATCTGGGTTTATACCTCCTTGGCACAGACGAACTCGGCAGGGATGTCCTTGCCCGCATGCTTCAGGGCGCTATTGTCTCACTCTCTGTGGGATTTATAGCTGTAGGTATATCTATAATCCTTGGCGTGTTGATTGGAGGTATTGCAGGATATTATGGTGAAAATATGATAAAGGTCGGCAAATATAATATTATGACAGTAGATACACTGATTGTGGCATTGATAGATATCCAGCTTAGCTTTCCCGCCTTTTTCCTTATCCTCACTGTCATCGCCCTGCTACCGCCAAGCATCTGGAATATAATGATTGTAATAGGTATTACAGGGTGGGTCGGACCTGCAAGATTTGTAAGAGCAGATATGCTCTCCTTAAGGGAGCAGGAGTTTATACTCGCTGCAAAGGCAATAGGTTCTCCTGATAAAAGGATTATATTCCGTCATCTCCTCCCAAACTCTATGGCACCTGTCCTCGTTTCTGCCACACTTGGTATTGCATCAGCCATTCTTACAGAATCAGCACTGAGCTTCCTCGGTTTTGGTGTTCCACCCCCTAATGCTACATGGGGAAATATACTCTCTGACGGAAAAAAATACCTTTTTGATGCCCCCTGGTTAACATACATTCCCGGGATAACGATACTCATTACAGTTCTCGCATTTAACCTCTTCGGCGAGGGGTTGAGAGACACCCTGAATCCAAAACTGCAGAATTAATTCCCATATCTATGAATTCTATATCCTACCTCTGAAACCGAGAATTTTTGGGATGCATACAATTAAATCTTTTTTACAAGTATCCATTGAGTCACCCTCCTTTTTATAAAAGATTTCTTAACAATTATACCGCTCCTCTACCCACATATCAGCAATAATCTGTTCAATCTGACACTCAAGGGTGATGTGTCGGTATTAGATAATTCCCCCCTTAGCAAAAGGGGAGACAGGGGGTTGTTTCTTGGCGGCGAGGATTTGGTCAACGAAGGTGATGAAGGGGTGAATTCATTATCTCTGCACAGGAATTTCTTCAGGCTTGAGCCAGACAATTTTGCCGTCACGCCAGACAACAATCGGATTGCCGGCCTGTTTATGGCGCACAAGAGCTTCCTGAACGGCTTTCTTTAAAGCATTGTCTATAAGAGAGCCTTCTTTAAAAATCTCATCTATTGATTTTTCAGATTTCTTTTTCATGCTTTAATTATCCCATAATCATATTCCATATTGCAATATCTTTTATATTATCAGATTCAGACCTACTGCCTGAAGCTATCAAACGCGGACCTGCAGGATATGAATTGTCATAGACACGCCAGAAATCTGCCAAAGGTTTATATAGTCGGAAAAAGTTTTTAATGCCAGCATAGTATCGCCGCCTGATTGTTTTCTCAGGCACATCATGTCCACCCATGCGGACTCGCTCAGCAACGCGGGCAATAGCAAAATCCTCATTTGGCAGCCATAGAAAAACCAGATGGAAGTCGTAACCTGTTTTTCGTAAATCAGCAATCCATGGAGCAAAACTACGACTTGCCAATGTTGTCTCAAAGGCAAAATCAATGCGTTTTTCCGCAAGATAATGTATGCGCTCAAGCATTACTCGTCCGGCATGAAAAACTGCACCCTCCGGCTGAAATCCGGAGAGACCTTGGGCGATTAAGTCTGCATTTACAAACTCAGTTACCTTAAGAGTTCCTTTTAGTAAGAAAGGAGCAGTTGTTGATTTCCCTGCGCCGTTTGGGCCTGCAATGACTATAAGATGCGGTTGTTTAGTTGTCATGATTATTCCTTTCCCCCTCCACAATCGCAATCTCCTGCCTTCTATTTATTGACAACATCTCCTGCCTTATGTTCTGAAAGATAATGTGCCTGTGCATTTTCCCTCTTGCAAGACAGAATAAAAGTGCCTGTCCAGATTTTTATCTTATTATTTAACCATGTTCTATCAGGCTGTCTCAATTATCCTTTTATAATCTTCATTCGAGCCTGCTTTTCCAGTAAAACGGCTTCCTATGGAGATGCATTACAGCAATAATGTATATGTAATCACCATGAATTTCGTAGAGCAAACAGAAAGGAAACCGCTGCAACAAAAATCGCCTTATACCATCAAAAAAGAGAGGCCATGTATTGGGTGAGGAAGAAATCAGGTCTAAAGGTCTAATGAACGTGCAATTTCATCAAGAAATTTATGACCGAGCCCATTTGACCTATTTTCGTAGAATATTGCTGAATCTATCATTTCATCTTCAGCTTCTGGATGGAATAATATCGCCTTCATTTCAGTTTTAATCGTGCTTCCCTCAAGACATCTTTTGCAGGCTTGCATTTAACCTTGCCGCTTTTAATTTCCTTGCTGCGTCTCCTTGCCTCTTTTATCCAGAGAGATTCAACATTTTTATCCTGCTTTTCGTCAAGGCTTTCAATAAGCTTTTCGGCAAGCAATGCACGGGACTTAGTAGGTAAGCCTAACAACTCAAGTGCTATCTTTTCAACCGTTGCAGACATTTAATTTACCTCCCCTATGATTCATTATGTTTTAATTTTTAATTTATTATCATTTTAGCACTTTTTCTATCTCCATTACATATCTTTTTAATTTGCTTATCAGCTTTTTCAGAGTATCTGATTTCCATTATTATTCCTTCCTCTTCACAATCTCCTGCCTTCTGTCCGATAAATAATATGCCTGTTTCCTGTTCAACGGCTGAGGTGTCGGCATTAGATAATTTCCCCTTAACAAAGGGGGGCGAAGGGGTTTGTTCCTTGGCGAAGAGGATTTTGTCAACGAGGGGGCTAATGGGGTAATTCATCTATAAACTTCTTTTCTGTGAGCAATAGATAGAACCTTTACAATTTTGCTGTTATCATCAATGCTGTAAATCGCTCTGTAGTCGCCGCTTCTCAATCTGTAATATTCAGTCTCCTTTAGTTTTTTACAGCCAAACGGTCTTGGATTGTTTTCAAGGGATAGTATCTGTTTACGAATCCTCATTCTTACAGATTCCGGCAGTTTTAAAAATTCCTTTTCTGCTTTTGGGACTATCTCAACAGAATATTTGTCCATTTAATTCCCATGTTCTTTTAAAAAATCTCTGAAAGGTCTGCTTTTGTCCTTTGCCCTGCTTTCAGATATGGCTATATCTATCAGGTCTTCACGAAGTCTTTTGTCTCTTAATATTGCTGACAGAAAAATATCCTGCTCCTTCCGCGCTAATGTTTTAAATGCTGTTAAAAATACTTCTGCTATTGCTCCTTTTATTCCCATAAGTCACCTCCTTATGGTTCAGAATTAATTTCTATAATCCTACTATTAATGATGATACCGCAAAACCAATATCACCCCCTTTTTCTTGTTTTATTTGTGTTTTTTGCTGCGCCTCATTGGTAGTCTCTGCCAAGCTTGATATGGAGCTCTTGGATGCAAGTTCTTATCACAAAAATCAATATCACTTATCAGCCGCAATCCTTCCCAAAGTAGCTTGGCTGATTCTTCGTTTACAGTACGGTCTCTAATGTCTGCACCATGAACAATATTATTTCTGGCTATTCGGAACGCTTCTATCTTTCCATTGCTTAAACCTATCTTTGAAAGAATGTTACGAAGTGCAGGGTTACCCCCTTGCTTTGTATTTGAACAATAGCCAACAAGGGATTCTAATGAAATATTTTCTAATTGTTTGCGTGCATCCTTTGAATATTTACCTTGAAATATCTTAAGTGCTAAGGCTGTCCTATATAGAAACCTTTCAAACGAGGCATACGCCACAATAAAACATACACAAGGCTCCTCAGAAATCATATCTTCTATCTTAGTTCCCCATCTTTTAAATTCATCTAAAGAGTTAGTTATTCCAAAACACATAATTATTTCCGCCTCTGACTTTTTTACAGGAAAATTACCATCTAATCTTCACATATTTAATTTTTCTATTGTCCAGTTGAAAATAACACTGATATCTCATATGTGATGGATACAATATGAGTTTAATAATAGCATCAATGGGCATGAATATATACCTAATGAGAATTATTTGTCAAGCAAATAGTTTCTATTAGAATGTTCAGTTTGTATTTTTAAATATGCATTATTATATGCATGAAAACAGATGAAAAGAGATTGATAGGACTTAGAATTAAAGAACTTAGAAAGAGCAAAGGATTATCTCAGGAAGAACTTGCAGAAAGAGCTGAAACAAGCCCAAATTATTTAAGCCGTATGGAAAGGGGGACAGAAAACCCCACCCTTGATATGCTCATAAAACTTGCCAACGCCCTTGAGGTTGAGATGTGGGAGATGTTTGATTTTGGACATGAGGTCAGCCGGAAGGAATTAAGGGAAACTATGGGCAGGTTTTTGAAGGAACTGGATGAGGATAAACTGCGGATGGCAGTAAAGCTTTTACGGGCAGTGGTGAGGTGAAAGTAGCTTTTCTCTTATGAACCGTTAACAACCATAGTTCCCGTTTCATCTTAAACATATATTTCTACCTGTTATTCGGCAAAAACTTCGTCAAAGAACCTTGCCTTATCTAATAATTTTTGCCATTCTCTATGACGCCTAATGCTATCAATCCTCCTTTTTTTAGGGATGTTAATAAAACGAATGGCTTCTACTGGTCCTAACTCTCTGATAAGAACCTTCATAGCTTTTTTAATTACCATCTCTTCATCCATATACTTTACGCTTTTCATCTTAACCCCTCCTTAAAAGGTCTGCTTATAGTGCAAACATCAAGATATATTGATTGCAGCATTTTATTGCGTCCTTTAATACAAAAGCAGCAGCGTATTTTTGCTCTCTAATTATTAAAAGACTATATCAAACTATATGTAAAATCAAGGGGAAATACCGATATAACCCGCCTTGCCAATGCTCTTGAGGTTGAGATGTGGGAGATGTTTGATTTCGGGCATGAGGTTAGTCGGAAGGAATTGAGAGAAGACATGGGCAGGTTTTTGAAGGAGTTAGATGAAGAGAAACTGCGGATGGCAGTAAAGCTTTTACGGGCAGTGGTGAGGTGATGAGCTCAGTTAAATTTATACTGCATTGAGAAAGTTAATTTGCCAATAATGTTGTCACCTCTACCAAATGATGCTTCTTGCGGGCTTCATCCACAATATCTTCTACCTTTTCAGCAATAGCATCTTCAATCCAATCTGCACCGCATTGTGCACATACTGTTGCAGGCACATCTCTTACTACTACTACTCCGAATCCTAAATCTACGGTAACTGTGGCTTTCCCCTATTGCAAGACAGATAAAAACGACTGTTGTCCCATTTTCTTTTCCACTAAATAGTTCTTGCTTCTTAATATTATACTTTCAAGGCAAAAGCAGATAAGTTCGTTTTCTTTTCCCCATTGCTTGCATACTTCAGGCAGGTCAGTGTTCTTTTAAGCGTTTTATTATCTCCTCAATATAATAATCAGTAATCCAGTAGCCTTTTCCTCTGAGATTTAAAAGTTCCTTTCGTATATCAGCCAATAAACCATTTTTGTATGCGATTCCTATAATAGTAGTAGTTCTAAGTGGTTCAAGTCCCATTTTCTTGGCAAGATTTACCCCTTTTCTATCGTCCATTAATACCTGTTTTATATTCATCTCCTTTGCAAGGATTATTGTCTCTGCCTCGCCTTTATCTACTATAGCATCTAAGGCATCAACTGCCATACGGTCTTTAACTTTTACAATCTTTATCCATCTTGGGCAATGCCCTTTCTTAATCTTATAAACTTCCCTGTAAACCTCTTCAGAAATATAAATAGAAGTGAATAGGTGTTTTAAAATGTCTATGCGGTTGATTTTGGTAAGTACAATTAAAGGTGAGGAGTTACTTACGACCTTCACGTTTCACGCCCTCAGCTACTTTGCCTATTAGTTTGTATTCATCTAATATTTCTTCTTCAGTGGGNTCGTAAAATGTTATTTTCTTTTCTCTTAGAAGGTCCATGAACTTCCATTTGTTTACGCCGGCAAGCTCTGCTGCCTTGCCAAAAGAGAGAACGCCATCGGATAAAAGGCTTATTGCAAGGGTCTGCCTTGCATTTTTTTCAAGCTTTGCCTTGGTGTATCCCTCTATCTCAAGGGTGGAATATACATCCTCTGATATGTCTATGTTCAATCTTGCAGTTTTCATATCTGCCTCCAAAAGGTTTAGTATTGCTCATTTTAGCATAAAAATACACTTTATTGAATCCATTATTATATGTCTTTTACTCTGCCTGCCGGATAATGCGCCTGTGACTTTTCTCTATTGCAAAGCAGAAGAAAAATGTCTGTTCCAATTTTCTTTCAAAAAAATCCTTTCATATACCTCCAGGAACAATAATGTCTCCCTCTCGAACAAATTGCTTAACACCCTCTATTAATTTTGAACGCTCATCTGAACACACAAAAATAACATCAGGATATTCTTTCTTCGCAATTAAGTATGCTGAAAGTTGGGCTAAGTCAAAAATATTAGGAACCCATGCTTTTCCAAGGATAGTAATTGCCTGCCCTATCATTTCTTCTGTAAATTCTATTCTTTGCATCTGCAGAATGTCTTCGGCAAATCTACTGCTAAGAGCATTAAACTCTTCTTCGGTAATTGGATCATCTTGTTGGAGGGGATATTTCCACAGACGATAAAAAACCTTGCGTATCTCAATGATAGCAAGGTTTAAATAAAATAATTCGTGTCTGTTATTAAAGAGGTTGTTTACTATGTTAGAACCAGCCTCCTCTTTATATCGTTTTAGAAATGCGCTTGTTTCAAGAAAATACTTTGGCATTTATTCATTATCTCTTTCCTCTGAAAGGAGCTTTGATAATGATGGCAACTTCTTTGTTATTTCCCAGACTTGTTCTATAGAAGGAGCACCGGTAGCCATTTCCTGCAACCTCTGATTTAGCACTTCACGCCCGTACAGAGGATTTATTAATCGATTTGGTAAAACTAACTTTTTAACAGAATCTGCCTGGTTTTGTTCAAGAACATCTAAATAGAATATTATATGCCACTGCCATTTATCTAAAAGTTCATATCTTAATCTTCTTTCAGATGTCCAATTTTCTTCAACCATCCCTAACCCTTCTGACAATAAGGAGGATGATGTATCTATTTGCTGAGTATTTAATATAGGTTTCATAGTTTTATTGTACCTCAATCCACGACTGCGAATCAATGTTCATATCAACCACTGGTTGATTGTTGCGAATAGTTTTCTGTACCTTCCCAATAAAAGTGAATTGATGAGAATATTCCGCACTTTCAATATATGCCCCTGCATGCCGTATCTCAGCCATATCTTTGCCAGCCAGAAGTTCGCTAGGCTGAAACGGTTGACCAAGTTTCATTGGTGTGGCATATTCTTCATATAACTGCCAGATAAGCTGCTCAACCGAGGCTTTCGGTGCATCTATTTTAAGGCCGAGTTCTTTTGCCTCATCCCGGTCAATAGGATATGCATGTATGGTAATATCTCCTGTAATTTCATTTATGATTTTTTTTATTTTTTGACTTTCTTTTGTTTTATCCATATGGAGAGAAAGAAGCCTTTCAGTCAAAAGCTTTGCCATCCTATATGCACGATATGCATTGCCGATAGACAACGGATGCAGTTTTTCAACCAGCATTTTATAAACATCTGCCATTTGACCAGCTTTTACGCCGGCCTTCTCTTTTGCAAATAAAAAATAAGAATTTAAATCTTCCACGCTCACTTCAAGAGGCTGCTGGGGATTAGCAGGATTTGGTGGATTAAAAGGATGTCCAGTAGTAGGATCAACTGGCGTTAATTCCCCAAGCTTCCCCATAACAATTCTATCCGCTCCAAGCGCAATAAGTGTTCCAGCGCTATGTGCTTTATACGGCACCAATACTTCAAATGTTTCGCAGTGATT
>C687J35021_10000456_pt1 | contig 32277 bp, 45 predicted proteins | sample RifCSPhighO2_12_FD_35021 | JGI IMG/M metagenome (IMG submission 35021) | reverse complement strand
TGCTTATTCTTCTCAGAATCCAACGCCTCAGACTTCTGCTCAATCCTCGAGTAATACTATTCCAGCAGGAGATTTAGCAGCTTTAAATGCTTATTCTTCTCCTGTTTCATCTTATTTAGGTAATACTGAAAATTATCTTAAAAGCGCTGCGTCATACGGAGAATTACCTATAGATATGGCTGCAAAAGCTGGCCAAGCAATATTTAATATTCCCTCTGGATTAGTTGCTATTGGATCTGATATTGCACCTAATGTAATATCCCCTTCTGCAGCGCCCTGGATGAGAAATCATTATTTGGGTTCTAATTCAAATATGGGTCAAGATATTGCAAATATAGGGAAGTCAATAGGACTACCCTCTCCTGTTTCTCCAGTTTATAATACCACCGCTAATATCGGCAGCGCATTACTGGGAGCGTCCATCCCAATTTCTTCTATTGGAAATGCATTAAGATTTGGCCCTGGAATGATTGGTGATGTTTCACAATATATTGGGTCCCGTGTTATTCCAAATATTGCTTTTGGGGCTGGAATGAATACTAATAATCCCGCTCTTGGAGCGACAGTAGGTGCAGTAGGAGCATTAGCTGGTGGCGCACCAGATACTATTCAGGGAATTATAAATAGATTTGGAAATAATGCTGGATTAAATAAATTAACTGCGCAAGGAATTCAAAAAATAAGCGGACAAGCTCAAGATTTAGTTAATCAATATACGAAAGGATATGGTGGCCTAACCTCTGTTTCTGACCAACCTGCCATCGCAGTACCTGCTACATCTCCTTTTGATCAAATGACGCAGCAACTTTTAAATGAAAATCCAGATGTTGCTGAAAGATTAGGTGGTGATCCCTCTCTTGGAATATCGAATGTTGGAACTAATCCTGATGCAATACGCGGGATGTTCCCTCAAGATTGGTTGAATGATTTCGAAAATTCTAATACGGGTTTTATCCCTTCGTCCGGGGTGAGAAAATCATTTAATGCATTTGCTGAAAATCCTACATTAGGGAATGCAGATAATTTGAAACAAGCTTTTAATGCTATTCCAAATCCTACATCGGCACAAATAAGTCTTCTTTCGCAAGGTAAAAATTTTCTTAAAAACAATATTATTCAACCGGCATTAACAAATATTGATCCTAATTTAGCGCAAGGATATTCAGATGCTGATAATGCTTTTAGTGTAAATCAAAATATTTATAATTCCTCCAAAGGAATAAATAATTTAGTGCGTGGAACTACGCTCGATCAAACTCCGCAAGCTGTACAATCTATTTTAAAACCAATTATTGAAAATGCACAAACCCCTGAACAAACTGCGCTTTCCATGAATCCAGACGCAGCTTCTTTATATAATTCTCATATGAACAATATTCAGAATCTATATGATGCTGTTACAACCGGTGTAAATAAAGCAAATTTATTAAATTCTACATGGACAGGAAAAATATTAAATACATTAAAAAATCATCATCTGATAAACTTAGGTGGAATTGGAGCGCGCGCATATTTTCAAAATAAAAATGAATTAAATAGTCCAACTCCATAACGATATTAATTTTAATTACTAAAAAAGATGGGTAGAATGGCTACGAAGGAATTTCAACTCAATATGGATTTTAAATGACGATAACATATTCATTAGCTCCAAATCCAAAATGGTATATTGCCAATTTAGTTGGCGTTCCTCTTGGCGCTGGAAGTATGTATACGTATTCCAGTTTGGATCACACCGTTGAAAAATTTGTTTATCAGGATTCTGCAGGTGCATTACCATGGGCAAACCCAATTTTATTTGATGAAAATGGATCTCAAGGGCCTTTTTATTGGAAATTTGATTCGACAGCTCCTACTGATCTTTATTACATAGAAGTTTATGATGAAAATAATGTTCTTCAATGGACGATTGATAATTTTGACGGAACAGGTGGTGGCGGCGGTGGTGGAACAACCACGATTTTAGACATTACGAATCTTGTTCCAAATAATATTTTCTGGAGAGGTGTTTCGTTAAATTCACAAATTGGGTTATCAACTTTTAAAATTGCACCTGGCATTCATACGGGACTTGCATTGACTGATTCTAATTATGGGCCAGATATTTATTTTTATAAAAGCAATACAAATTGTACCGACACAATAACTATCACACCATTTAGCGTTGGTGATAATTCATTGAGTACTGATTTAACTCCACAGAATTATCTTAATTATGCTTGTACTGCAGTAGGCGCAGGTCTTGAAACATTTAAATATATCCAAATTCCAATTTCTAAAGGCGTTCAAAGCATTCAAAATACTTCTATTTCTTTTACAATTTGGGCGCGTGGAAATTCTGGCACTACAACATTAAAAATATATCTTACACAATTTTTTGGAGACGGCACAGCTGCATCTGCAACTGTTCGCACATTAACTCAAACTTTAACTTTAACACCTGCATGGCAACAATTTACAGTGCATACAACTGTTCAGGCTATAGCGGGAAAAGTAGTGGGTGCATGCGGTAATGATGGTTTATTTTTGCAATTACAATATCCATTAAATTTGACAACAAATATTGATTTAATAAAACCGTGTATTTATTTAGGAACTGTAGCACCTACCACTCAATTCTCATCAGTTGAATCAATTGAATCATTAGTAAATTCAGAAAGAACGGGACATGTAATAGGCGGTTATAATATCGCAGCTCCGTATGGCTATTTATTAATGGATGATTTGACAATTGGCTCCGCAGCCTCTGCAGCTACTTCAAATCCAATTGCAGATGCTTTTTTGGGAGCTTCTATAAATACTTTTCCGCTATATAATTTATTATGGAACAATGTTTCAAGCCCGAGTGGTAATACATTATGTATAGTGAGTGGTGGTGCATTAGGTGCAAGCGCTGCCGCTGATTTTGAGGCAAATAAAACACTTACATTGCAAGCCGCATTAGGACGCGCATTAGCAAGCGCTGGTTCAGGATCAGGATTAACTGCTAGAACGTTAGGTTCAATTTTTGGATCAGAAAGTACAACCGATGTACCGAATCATGTTCACCCATTTACAGCTAATGCACCACCGACCGGAGGATGGATGACAAATGATGCCGGTCCATTTGGATTTGCTAGTGGTAGCGATGCATTTAATGATAATGCTTTACCAACTGGAACGACTGGAAATAATACGGGTGGTGTAGCTTCAATAAATTTAATGCAACCAAGCTCATTTTTCAACTTTTTTATTAAGCTTTAGAGAGTAAAATATGGCTATTTTAAATCTTCTTAATGTACCAAAACTAGATGCTAACTTAAAAACAGGCCCCACTAGAATTATGTCGGGCGTAGTTAGAACAATGGAACCTACTAATGATGTACAATACGGCGAATTTATGACGTGGTTGTATATCGGTATAACTGGTGATGTATCATATGTTAAATGGGATGGAACTACTGAAACACTAGTAAATTTAGCTGCTGGTGTATGGCATCCTATTTATTCTGTTATGATTAATTCAGCAGGAACAACTGCGACGGACATTCGCGTAGGAAGTTAATAATTATTAAAAACATGGAGAAATAAAAATGGCTTTTCAACAATTTAATGTTTATCCAACGCTAACGCCTGTGAGGTTGGTATCCACTGCCAATATCGCTGGAACTTATTATAATGGTCAAACTAATAATGGAGTAGGTGCAACCTTGACAGTTGCTGCTTCTTCTCTAACGATTGACAGTGTTGTATGTGAAGAAGGTGATCGGGTATTACTTCAGACACAAACTAATACCAATGAACAAGGTGTATATATAGTTGATAGCATTGGTTCAACGGTAGTTTTAAAACGTGCTTCTGATCAACAAAGCATGGAACAAATGTTAGCGGGTCAGAATGTGGCTGTTGCTGCTGGTTCATTAAATGCAGGTAATTTTTATACAATTGTAGAACCATTACCTGCACAGTTGGGTATTAATGCGCTTGTATTTAATGCTGATCCAGGTGCAGGGTCAGTATCTTTTTCAGGTGCTGCTTCAACTGCTAACGCGCTTCCTGTATTTTCTGATACAGCGGGAAATATTAAGGCGGCTACAACCACAGTAACTTTAGGTCAAGCTTTGTCTGTTACTGGCGCATTTACAGCATCTGGTGCTATTGCTTCTACTGCTGGAAATGTTACATCTGGATCTTCTGCAGATGCTGGAACATTTATTTCGTTCCCCGCAACTGCTGCAAGTGGCACATTGATTTTTGCTGCTGTAAACAATACTGGAAATACTAATGTAACAGTAAGCAATGCTGCTCATGGTCAGGCTTCGGTATACAGTATTCCTGATGGTGGACAAGCAACTGCTGAATTTATTATTTCTGATAGCGCTGGTACGCAACATATTACCTCTGGAAGCCTGCAAGTTGATGCTGGTAATTTGCTTGCCGGAGTTTCTGGGGCTGCAGGTTTTGTATCGTCCTTTCCTGCAACTCTTGCTAGAGGATCGTTAAGATTAACAGCTGTTAATAATACAGGTGATACTTTAACTACCATTAGCAACGCAGCTATGGGCCAAGCATCAGTAGTTAGCATTCCTGATCCAGGTCAAGCAACTTCTAACTTCTTATTGACGGATAGCGCTGGTACACAATCGATTGCTACAGGCAATTTGACTTTGACACTGGGTGATTTGGCAGCATCTGCTGGCGATATCACCGCAGGATCTTCTGGTAATGCAGGTTTTGTATCTTCATTCCCAACAACAGCCGCTAAAGGATCATTACAATTAGCAGCAGTTGATAATACGGGTAATACAATAACAACAATCAGTAATGCTGCAATGGGTCAAGCGTCTGTTGTCAGTATTCCTGATCCAGCAGCTGCTACAGCTAATTTCTGCATTAGAACTACAGCGCTTGTATCTGGAAACGTTGTTAAGGCTTCTGGTACTGCTGGATTATTGGTTGATGCTGGGTTTGCAGTTTTAGCAAATACAACAGCTGCTTATGGCGGTGGTGGTACATCAAATGCTTTCGTTGCAACTGGCATTGGTGCAACTTCAATTGTTACTGCATCAATACTTGCGCAATCAAATACTGCATCTATTGTGAAAGTAGTTCCAACGGCTAATACATTAACTGTTACTTTCAGCGCTGATCCTGGTGCTGCTACCCAGGTATCATGGATAGCCATCACTCCTGCTGTATAAAGACTTTAAGGTACTCGATAGCTGACTCCAAGTTGGCTATCGAATCTTGAAATCTACTTCTCGCGCTGTCTTCTGATAGGACAAAACCAGGCAGATGAAGAAATCTACTTTTCGCACCGTCGCGCTAGGTTTTGCTGGATCGTATGATAGTATATAGTTACAATAATTCAACGATTTTAAAGTGGATTTAAAACATGTCCCAATGGATCGGAAGCGGTTACATCACGCAGATTATATATGCTGCTACTACCGGAAGCGCTGCACACGATGCATATGCAATATTAACAGAAGATAGTCAAATTATTTTAACTGAAGCCGGAAAAAACTTAGACATAGAACATAGTTAAAGGAGTATTTTATGGGTGTTAAAATTAGTGCATTACCTGCGATAGCTACACCCGCTTTAACTGACGTATTTGCAGAGGTTCAACCTGCAGTTGGTGGTACTACCTATCAAGCTACATTTACCCAATTATTGACTCTTTATCAACAAAATATAGTAACGCCTGCTAATGGCGGTATTCTTTATACTGACGCAACACAAGTTCAATTATTAGCGCCTACTGCAACTGCAAGTAAAATGCTATTGTCGGGTTCTAACGCTGCACCAACATGGTCGACTTCTACCGTTCCATCATCAGCAGGTGCGACTGCCAATAAAGTTTTGCTTTCTAACGGCACGAATTATGTATTGTCAACTCCAACTTTTCCGAATGCTTCGGCGACATCTGGAAAGATTACTATTTCTGATGGCACTAACTGGGTTGCATCAACATCATTGTGGCCAAATACAGTCGGTTCTGCAGGAAAAATAGTACGCTCTGATGGAACCACGAATGCTTATACAACATCAACATTTGCAGATACTTATACCGCAAGTAATTTACTTTATTCAAACGGTTCAAACACCGTCACTGGATTGGCAACTGGAAATGACGGTACATTAGTTACCAGTGGCGCCGGCGTTCCAAGTATTTCATCAACATTACCCACGGCAGTTCAAGACAACATTACTCGTGTCGGTGCTCAAGCTGAAGCATTGAATATGAATAGCAACTTGATCAATAGTGTAACTGATCCTGTAAGTGCGCAAGATGCTGCTACTAAAGCTTATGTTGATGCGGTTGCCACGGGATTAAATATCCAAGCAAATTGTGTATGTGCTTCTACAGCCGCTTTCACTGTTATCTATGCCAATGGCACCGCCGGAGTTGGCGCGACATTAACTAATAATGGCGCCTTAGTTGCTTTCAGTGCTGATGGTGTTTCCCCTACTGTTGGGCAACGGGTATTAATAAAAAACCAAGCATCGACATTGCAAAATGGTATCTACACTGTGACGACTGTTGGATCTGGTGCTGTTGCGTGGGTTTTAACACGCGCAACTGATTTTGACACCCCAACTGAAATTCAACCAGGCGATTTAGTTCCTATTTTATCAGGCGGCACTACATTAGGCGGTTCTGCGTGGATGCAAACAGCAACCGTTGCAGTCGTTGGTACTGATCCAGTTACATTCATTCAATGGGCAACTGCGATTCCTGTAACGGTTCCAAATGGTGGTACGGGTTTAACGACTACGACTGAATATGCTGTCTTATGTGGTGGTACGACCACAACCGGCGTATTGCAATCTATTGCTTCTGTTGGAACGGCGGGTCAAGTCCTAACCTCGAATGGCGCTGCTATGTTGCCTACAATGCAAAGTCCAGTAGCAGCTGCATCACAAGCAGATCAAGAAACAGGAACTTCTACTACTACTTATGTTGCACCAGGTACACAGCAATATCATGCGAGTGCTGCTAAAGCGTGGGCACGTTACAACAATACACCAACATTATTAGATTCATATAATGTAAGCTCAATCACAGATACAGGAACAGGTGACGCTAACGTAAATTTTACTGTTTCATTTTCTTCTGCATCTTTTGTAACTGAAATAAGCGTAGGGACAGAAGGTTTTTTCGGAAAAGTTGGTGCATTTAACGTCGCCTATGTAAACATATTAACATATAACAACGCATTAGCTTTGGCCGATGTTGCAGTAAATTGTGCGTTATTTGGAGATCAATAATGAGAAAAATAGCAGTTAAAAGAATTGACGGCGGTGTGGCTATTGTAATTCCATCTAGCGAAGCCACACCAGAATTATTATTACGTGATGCATTGGCAGTTGAAGGTTACGTATCGCATCGTGAAGTTGAAGATTCCGAATTACCACAAGATCGTTATTTCCGTGATGCGTGGATGGATAATGGGAAATTGGATATTCATCCAGCTAAAGCACTCGAAATTAAGAAAGACAAACTTCGTGCTCTACGTGCTCCAAAGCTAGCTGAATTAGACGTTGAATTTATGCGTGCTGTTGAACAAGGTGATGCAGTATTACAATCTGAAATCGCTGTCAAGAAACAAATATTGCGTGATGTAACACTTAATCTTCCTGCAGATTTAGAAGAACTAAAAAATTACATGCCAGATTGTTTGAAATAAATTTTCTAATTTTTTATTTTTCATGTAAAATTTTAAATGAAGGACCGACAAGACTTTCACTAACCGCTGATTTTATAGCCCCTGAGTCAGCGGTTTTTTTACGTATTCAATTTGAGATATGGATATTATGATCGATTCATTATTATTTATTTTTGGTTTTTTTGGAATAATTCTGGTTGTTTTAGAAATAATAAAATATATCGAATTTCACAAAAATATCGATAAAGATAACTATGATTATTGCTCCCGACATTTCAGAAATCATAAAATATGGGATTATACGCATTGCAAATATTGTAATTGCACCTGCGGAGTATGTAATTGCTTGCATAAAATTTTAAAAAAGGAATAATGGATATTTAAAAGACACTTTTTATAATTTTGGAGAATAGAAATGGCTAGAGCACCTGAACATCATAAAAAAGCTGCTATGCATATGGCAAAGGCTGCAAAGCATCATGAAAAAGCAGCAATGCATCATGAACACGCAGAATCTGCAATGTCAAAAGCCAAAGAAGCAGCTGCAGGAAAAGCTTATAATAAAAGCGCAAAACATCATAAAGCTGAAGCTAAAGGCGAAAAAAAACATGTAGCGCATGAAAAGAAAGAAAAAATGCATGAAAGAAAAGGCGAGTTAGCAGCTTTGAAAAAAGCGAAACACACAAAATTTTAATGCATTAATAAACTTATTTGGGCGTTTTCAAAAGCGCCTTTTTAAGTTTAATTGTCGCATTCGCTTTCGCACATGCAGGGACAGTTGTGATCTCTCTCAAAATTAGAATCAAAATTCACAATTTTAGGCTTATAATTAGAAGGTGTTGGCAGCCATTCAAATATTTTAAAAATAATTACAAACACCCATAATCCTAAATAAAGCATTAAAAGTTCAAACATAAAAATACCTCTCTTAATCGCAACAGAAACTTTTTAACAAGTAAAACAAACACAACATCCTAATTTATGAGCGATATAAGCTCCAGCAACACTCGCACCCATAACTATCCCCCATTTCAGGATTCGTTCCATTTTTTTTATCCTCCAGCTTTTTTAATAAATCCATTACCATTTCACAGCCGCCATCTATCAGACGGATTTTTGATCCAAGTTCTCTTATAAAATTTTTTAATTCATTATTTTCTTTTAACAATTCTTTAATTTGATTGTTACAAGCAATGCACTTACACATTTTTTATCCCCATTTTTTGTGCGTAACCTTGTGAATAACTACTTAATTTTCGTAAAAAACCCTGTATTTATAGGTAAAATAACAGATTGATCATTTTTTTATCTTGAAATAAAATTTCTGCAATAATTCAATCAAAATAACTACGCCAAATAATAATCCAACAATTAAAAAAGGTGATAAAAAAAATAAAATTGTTGGAGTTATTACGAACCACCATGACCAATTAATAACATGACATAATTTTAGAATGATAAAAATAATGGTTAATATATTTAATCCAGATATATCAAAGTTCAACGTATGATTCCTTTGGTGCCACATCCTTATTTTCCTTTTCTTTTAAATTATAACAGTCCAAACCACAGAAGTGACCCTTATATGAATCAACATAAATAGGCGCTAACATTATTTCTGTATTTTGATAGCAATATTTGCAATCAAAGTCTAATTTTTTCCTTCCCATTTAATCCTCGTATTCCTTAATTATATCATCCGGTTTTTTAATTATTTTACGACGGCATTCTTCAATTGCTATTTCAGCATTTTCTAAATTTATAAAACTTTGTTTATCGCGGCTCTTATCATATCTTCAGAAGAATAATCAGTTCTCATTATTAATATCCTATCTCTCTAACTACAACATCTTTCCCATGATATGCGCCCAGCGAATCACTAATTTTTGCACAGCGTAGCTCGACCGTCACTGGCTTAATTGGTTGAGATGATTTTTGGGCGCATCCCGATATTATACAGGCAATAAAAATTATGCTTATCGTAATTAATTTATGCACTCGGGTTATCCGGCGTATCATTAAATTTTTGTGTATTGGCTAAATATTCTTTTTCCTCTTTATATTCTTTACTGTCAGTATTAACAGGTGAATTATAGCGTGGAGTTTCATATAAAAAATGTTCATCACTTATATTATGTTTAAAGAATCTACATGTTCTACGCATTTTTTATTTCCTTTCTATATTGTTTTAGACATATTTTATTGCAAAAAGTCCTATTAAAATCTTTGCAAAAAACTGGATTCAACATAATTTGAATTGTTTTTTTACAATATTTACAACAATCTGTTTTATTAACCATTTTAAATACCTTTTTAAAAAGGGATATCATTATCTATAATATCAGGCGTAGATGAACTACTTTTTTCTTCTTTTTTGGCATAGAAAGTTTTGATAGTATTGTTTTTTTCGTACAAAGCATTTTCTTCTACTTCAACCAAACAAGTTCCTTCTTTATTGTCAAAATCATGCGCTTCTAGCTTTCCAGATTCGTAAACTTCTAATAAGCCGCAGCCTTGCGCTACATTTCTCAGAAATCCAGAATCAAGCAAGCATCTCCAAAATACTGTTGTTTTATGATTAGCCGCATCTCCAATTGTAACCGTTAATGTAAGCATAGGTTTCCCAGCTTTAGAAGCGCCCTCCACAGATTTTACAATTTTAAAATCATAATCCCCGGAAGGAACAATTGATTTATATATTGGTTGGTAATTCATCTTTATTTTCCTTCTCTTTTTGTTTTATAAAATTATTAAAACATTCCATATCACAGAATATTTTTTTATATACGCTAGATCTAACCGAAAAATTTATTAATTTCGTATCACTCTGACACAATGCGCATAAATATTTATTACTCTTCTGTTTCACGTCCTTCGCTTCCTTCCTGATTTGTTTCTTCCGATTTTTCCGTCTCAGATTTAATGGTTGATAATTTTTCACGATAGGAATCAGCCAATCTTTTTTTATCAGTTAAAGTTAAAGCCGATTCTTTTATTTTTAATCCGATCGCTCGTAAAGCATCATATGAGGTGCATTCTTTTATTGTTTCAATTATTTCATCGCTCTTTTGACGACTTCCTAAATTGGTTGTTTCCTGTTCTATTATTTCATTCTTAATTGCTTCGTTTCCGATTTTGATTGGAAAACTATCATTTGTTTGGTCGTTAAAAGCTGATCCCTCAAGTTCTTCTCTTAAATACATACCTTTGAGTAAATCTGCATAAGCATCTCGCAGCGCAAATCCACGCGCTCTCATTTGCAACATTCTTTCGGGGTAAGATTGCCATGGACCTTGTTTGCTCAGCAATCCTGCTCGTCTTGCTTGGTCTATCGAAAAGCTTCTTAAAATCTTCTCAGATCCACGAATTACTTCGCAGTATGCAATTGCAGTATTATCTCTTATCGTTCCATCCATCCATTCCTTGACGCCTTTACAAGATGAATGACAACGAATAAGTCCAAGTGCTGCATCGCCCCACAAACAAGGTTTGCCATTGATGACGCTAATATTCTGAAGTGCTTGCATTGGCTTTAATCCAATTTCATTTCCAAATTGCATGGCCACTAAAATATTTCCGGGTTTTCCTTTGAAATCCTTAGGGGCAAAATCAGATTCCGAAACCATATGTGCAAATTTCTCAGCTTCTGCAAAATTCGTTGGCTCTAAGTAGGAAGTAGGTTTTAAATCGTTCATTTTTTTATTCCCCGCTCAATATATCTGAAATCTTTCTTAGAAAATTCCCCAATGAATTATGTTCGTATGCCATTTTTCTAACTGCCCATGGAGTTTCAATGAGATTTTTCTTATATTCTTCTTTTTTATAAAGAATTTTGCCTGTGCTGTTATCCCATATTAATAATTCAGTTAAATTTAATATATATTCATAATTATTATTTAGATTGTCTCTAAATAAAGCTTCTAATGTTTTAATATCAGCAGAGAAAGCGGTTTTTTCTTCATCCGAATAAAAATTCATTTCATTTTGATTTGTGTAGGCTTCTTGTAAATCTATATTATTAAATATTTTGCTCATTTTAATGCACCTTAAATTGATTTTCTATTATCCATGCTAATTTTTTCGACATAATCGTAAGATTATCAATCATTTCGAAAATAGTTTTTATATCGTTATGAAGACTCATTATCTGTCGGTAAGTATTTTCTTTTACTTCTTCACCTTCATCCCACAATTTACTTCGTATGCTTATTATCTCATCATTTAAATATTTAAAAGCATCTAAAATAGATTTATCATTCATCTTAACTTTCCCCATATAATATAAAATTTCTAACGCCATTTTTATTTGCTTTGTAGGTGCAAAGAAGATCGCCATTGTTTTTAATACCAGAATTAGCGCCAGTCATAATTATTAAATCTGTTTTATAAGAAAGCTCTTCTTCTTCCAATTTTTTAAGCTTCTTTCTAAAATCAATTAATTTCTCATGAGCAAAGACTTCAACCGGAGAAGCTTCCACAAACTCATGATTATTTAATGGATAAGCAAGTTTCACATCTTCAATTGTATAAAGATCCGGTGCGAGTCTCGGCAATACATGATCTTTCCAAAATTTATTTACGCCAGAAATAATTTTAGAAATGATTTCTTCATTGCGTTTAATATTGTAAATAACAATTGATTTTGTTTGCCAAAAGAAAACACATAAATCTACTGATTCATATCCAGGCATACATGCTAATTGATGCTGACATTGGATAGTATATTGCGGTGGAATTTCTGAGCTACCAGCTTCGCCCCAATGAGATTGATTGTATCGAGCCGTCTTAATCTCTAACAGTTTCTTTTCATCTGGGAGCATTCCATCAAGATGGCACATCATGTAAGGAGAGAGATCGCAGAATTTAGTTTCAGGATCGTAGGTTACAACTTTATCGGTTTCTTTCTCATAACGATGACGTATAACGGGTTCTAAATTTGTGCCCCACCACATGTTGTCGTTTTCAGGTTCTGGCTCAGCCATACCCGTTTTTAGAAGCCACAGCTGGTAAACTGTGCTGTACTCATTGAGATTAAAAAGAGTGCTGCATTCGCTAGCCCCAATTCCCGACATTCTTATCTTTTTCTGTTTTTCAGTTAACATTTTGTGTTATCCTAAAGTTGCTGGTGTAAGAACTCCTTTTGATCCGACTTTAGGCGCTGTGACAAGCGCCTAAACTCTTAATTTGTAAAATGAATCCAAAATTTATAAGTAAAATATAAGATCGCTGTCGTAAACCACGACCAATATAAAAAATTTATCATCCACGTTTTCATTTTGACCATCTCACTTCCCCTGTTTCTATATCCTTTACTTTTCTAAATCCATGTAACTCATGATATTCAGTAAAGATAGAAGTTTGCATATCATCTAATATTTCTTGCATTCGGGGCTTATAGTATTGAGTAATTTTATCAAGAATATTTTCAGTCATTATAATTTTATCTTCTTTTGAATCTGTTCTAAAACAAATAGAAGTCAGACAGTTTAAATCATCGCTATCTAATAAAAATGACAAATCTCTTTCTTCGTCTTTTAATACCCTCGTGAATTTTTTGAGATCATTTTCAGTTAATTGACCGACTAAAATATGAGTATTCATACCATACCTATCAATATGATCTTCTACAATTTCCCGCGCTAATGGGTTTATATATTTTTGTGCGTAATCCCGCATGTTCCATTTCCTTAGTTTTATTTAAGTGATGCTAGAGTATCAAGATACTTTCCATGCGTCAAGTATTTTTTTCATTTCTTTTTCGATGGGATTCAATTAAATCTACAATTAATCCATTCATGGTTGAATTATTCTTCATCGCAAATGTTTTTAAATGCAGCCACAGTTGAAAATGCAATTTTACATTGAATTTTTTGATATCAGGTGTTTTGGCCATTTTCTTACCTCTTCTTTGAAATTTTGGTTATCATAGCACATTGACATTCAAATGCTAGAACATTTTATATATCGAACTTATGGGAAATTTATTTTCTAAAACAGTACATTATGCTTGAAATGTTATACGGATAGTGCAGAATGGTTGAACGCTTTGGGCGTTGTAGTAAACGCCCGCCGCTAAAAGTATCTTAATTATATTCGAGATAATTAAGAATCGAGAATAATATACCATCCTTCCCGATTCTCAATCAATTTTCGAGTCAAATTAAGATTTAATTTTTTATTAATTATTGATAAAGGATTTGTCATGCTTAATTGGACAGAAATTGTAAATATTCTCCCCTCATTCCTGTGGTCAGAAATGGATTCTCATTTGCGATTCGCGTATTGCAAATTGTTTATACCGCTTGATGACTTATATGGTTCAAATATCAGATCATTGAAACTTCATCTCAATTACTAAGGAAGGTTTTATGTCATTAAAAATGATAACAAAAGTTAGCGAATTAGATTTTAAAAATAAACATCTTTTAAAATATGTATTATTCGCTATGGCCAATTATGCAAACTCAGACGATGAGGCGTGGCCATCATACCCAACAATCGCAAAATTTTGTTCAATCACTGAACGATCTGCAATAAATACTGTAAAAAAATTGGTTAAGCTTGGTTATCTTATTAAGACAAGTCGAGTTCATTCGAACGGTCGAGATACATCAAATCTTTATAAATTTGACCTTGATAGGGTGCACCGCGTTCACTCTGAGAGTGAACAGCATTCACCCCAGAGAGTGAACGGCGTTCACCCCTCTAAAGATAACCTACAGAAAGAACCTCCAATAGAACTTGGCCATTCGGAGAATGACCATGACAGTGATAATTTGTTTTCAGATTTTTATAAGACTTATCCAAAGAAAGTTAAAAAGGATCGAGCATTAAAAATATGGAACGAAAAAAAACTGTGGGTGTGCTCTGACGATATAAAGGCAAATATTGAACAACGAAAGAAATGCCAAATGAATTGGGTTGCTTGCAAAGGTCAGCAAAAACAATACATACCCGCACCGGACGTTTATTTGAGAAACAAGGGTTGGGAAGATGAATTGGAGTTGAGCCACAAAGACTGCAAATCATGTTTGACCAAAAAACAATCATCTATTCACGAAGTGGGAATGGGTTAAAATGGAAAAAGAGATTTTATTTACTGATGAGGTTCATCGCTCGTTACTCAGTGCAAATGTTGTAAGCGCCTGGGATGCTCGATTAGATGCTTGGCAATGGTTTCAAGAAAAGCAAACTGGATATGAATTGCCATGGAAAAAATTACGAAATTCTTTTCTGATCGCAAAAGGTGAGATGACTATCATATCTGGCTATACGGGTCACGGAAAATCAGAGTTTGTTAACCATATTGCATTGCATTGCGTTAAGCAAGGTGCGAGAGCCTTTATCGCAAGCCTTGAGTTATCTACGGGTAATTTATGGGGAAGGTTATACCGGCAAGCCACTGGTGTTATTGATCCAACATTTGAATATCTGACTAAATGCTATAATTTTTATGACAAGAAAATATTCACTTATGATTTGCTTGGTCATGCTGATATTGATTGCTTGATAGAGAGTGCGAGAATAGCTTGTGAATATGCTGGGTGTGATTTATTCGTTTTTGACAATTTGATGATGCTCAATTCATTGGTGGATGACTTTAAAAAACAACATGAGATTACTCAGAAGCTTTTGCAGTTTTCAAAAGAAAGAAATGTTTGCGTCATATTAGTTGCGCATTCTAAAAAGCCTGCTGTAAATAGAGACCTTCCCTGCCCTGGAATGTATGACGTTTCTGGAAGCAGTAATATCGTGAATATGGTTGATAATCACATATCAGTTACCATCAATAATACAAAAATAAGAGCAAATGCAAAGTTAAAAGAAAATTGCGAGTTAACAGATGCGGAAGAAAAATCTTTAGCTTTTGGTGACTCAATAATTATGCGGGATAAAAAAAGAGAAATTGGTGAGTTATTTCGAGCATCTCTTTATTACGATAAAAGATTTACCGTCCTAAAAGAATATGAAACTGAAAGGCCATTTAATTACATGGAAGGAAGAAATGAGTAAAAGCTATTTAGAACGCATTGCAGAGGCGTTAATCAAAGAAGCAGGGCTACCGGAGCCGATACGTGAGTTTCGATTCTGTGAAGATCGTAGGTGGCGTTCTGACTTTGTTTGGATTTTTCCTCCTGAGCGATTTCCCTTGAAAGGCCTCATACTGGAAATTGAAGGAGGTATTTTCTCTAAATCTCGTCACACCTCAGCAAAAGGATTTACGGCCGATGCTGAAAAATACAACGAAGCTGCATTAATGGGATTTATTGTCCTACGCGTAACTAAGTATCATCTCATCACGGGACAAGCAATGAAGTGGGTTAAGAGAGCTTTAGATATCAGTTAATGTTCTACGATATAGTTTCACAAGAAACGTAGGAAAATTTTTAATGATTATAGATAAATGTGCTCGCTGCACAACAAAAATTAATTTTGGCGATCCCCGCTATTGCAAAACTTGTAAGAATGCATACATGAGAGAATATAGAAAAACCCATCCACCGAACGAAGAGCAAAAATTTAAAGGGCGCGTTAGATCAAAAACTAAAATGCGAATTCGACGAGGCTTATTAAAAAAATTACCTTGCGAAAAATGTGGGGATCTGAATGTAGAGGCGCATCATGAAGATTATTCTAAGCCTTATGACATTTTATGGTTTTGTCGAAAACATCATTTGCTTTATCACAAATCTTTGAAAGACGCTGAATAATAATCAAAAAAGATAAGAATGGCTTAAATACGCCATTTTTATGCTATAATTATTTTAAAATCTGATAAAAAATGGAAAATTTAATGCTGATAAGCCGATGCTGTAGAACATACGTAATCGTCGAGGGTGAGGTTACGCATTACTATGTTTGCATGCAATGCGGAAGACCTGCTGAACTTATAGAACAAAAAGGGGAACGTTATGTTGCCGATAGAAGATCAAAAAATCTTGAAGAAAATGTTGACAAGACAAGAGGGTAGAAGAAATTTTATCTATCGTGATACAAAAAACAATGAAACAGTGGGAATTGGTCATTTATGCTCCAATGGCTTTTCCGATGATATTATTGATCTTATTTACGAAGAAGATTGGCAAACAGCATATAATTTTTTATTAAAATCGTTCTCGTGGTTTAAAAAATTAGATTCAGTAAGAAAAATCGCCCTAATCAGTATGGTTTTTAATCTGGGTTCAAACAATTTTTTAAAATTCAAAGATACTATCGAATTTTTGGATAATAGTGATTATCAAAGTGCAGCTAAAGCCATGAGATCAAGTTTATGGGCAAATCAGGTTCCCCATCGCGTTAAAGAATTATCAGCTATAATTGAAACAGGAGTAATGACAACAGGAGGTTAAAATGTCCACATTGGGAAAAGTGGTTAGTACAGCAGCTCCAATTCTCGGAAGTGTCCTAAATTCGGTATTACCAGGAAGTGGATTAATAATATCTGGTTTAAAAGCTCTATTTGGAGTTCAGAGCAACGATAATGATGAACTAGCTACCGCAATATCAAATGACCCAAACGCTGCTCTCAAGCTCGCAGAATTCGAAATAACACATAGGCATGATTTAGATCAAATTCTAGCCAATGATAGAGCTTCAGCCCGGGATAGGGAATCAAAAATTGTCACTGCCACCGGTAAACGAGATTGGGTAATGGAATTTATTGCAATTATCATGGTAATGGGTTTTTTTGGAATGTGCTTTATTATTTCTTTTGTGCCCATTGCGAAAACAGACACTAATTTGTTGTATTTGGTAATTGGACAATTTTCTACGGGGTTTATAACAATTTTATCTTACTACTTTGGTGCAACAAAAAAATCACAAGAAATTAATCTACCCGCACCTGCGCAGACGCGTTCATAATTATTTCTTACGTGGTTTTTTTATAATTAGAAAAATTATTATTATTAAAAGTATTAAAACTATCATTTTTTATCCCCTTCATTAAATTTAGAACAATATAGATTAAATAAAGAATTTTTTATTATTTCTGATTGAGTTTTTTTGTAATAGTTCATAAGTTTATTTAATCTTTCTGATTCAATAACTGAGAGCCGCACGCAAATGCGTTTTGATGAAACTTTATTGTCCATTTGTTTATTACTCCTTGTGGGAAAATAATGTATGACAATTGTCAGACAAATACAATAGAAATATAAAAAAGATTGACTTTTATTGAAACGCTAGATGTGCAATAATGCTGAAAAATACAGGTAGGACATTATGGCAGTTATAAAGCCTGTTTCGGAGAAAAAGCGCACTGGGAGGCACATGGAATTAGCTACGCCCCATAAATTAAAAAAGATTTTAGCTGACATTGCGCTTGGAATTCCCTATGAAATAGCAGCTACTGCAAATAGGTTGTCGCCAGCTCATTTATATAATTGTATTTTGCAAGGTGAGATTGATATAGCGGAAGGTGATGATACCCCTCACGCATCATTGGTTGAGGGATTGCGCGTGATTGAGAAGAATGCAATCGCATCTTGCTTAGCTGATATTAGACCAGCCGAAAAAGGTCATCGCGGTGCTGAGTGGATTTTAGAGCGCAGATTTTGGAAACATTTTTCTCCGAATGTTCCAACAATGGAATTGGCAGCACAAATGGAAGAGTTTAAAAAAATTCTTGCTGAATCACAAAAGTTAAAAGGGAATAAAGATGAAAAAGAATAATAAAAATAGTTCGAGTTCTTCTTTTGTTGATCATAGATTAAAATCAAGACCTGCAGAAGTTTTAGCAAGCGTTAAACAAGATGATGAAGCCGTTATTAATAATAGTTCTCCTGCGTATGTTAATTTAGATTCGGCCTATAGAGTATTAGGTCAGCCTGTTTCTAAAGGTTAGTAAAAATGCTTAATCCATTGGTCATTAGAATATTTAGAGATCCCGAAGGGGATTTTACTGAAGATTTAATGAAGAACCCCACATGGGGATATAAGAATTCTACGATAGAGAAATATGGGGAGTTTGATTATTCAATAAGAGAATATGACGATATCGATTATTTTTTCTTTTTAAGGTTTCATATTGAGAAGGGGTACACATTGAAGATTGAAGAAATAAGGGATGGTTCCAAGGGCGTAGGCATATCTTCCAATCCATTTAGTAAATTTGATGCTCGCTCACGAATAGAAGCCATCCAAGATGATTGGGATTTTTAAAAGGAATTTAAAATGGCAAAGAGCAAAAGCGGTAATTGGATTTCTGGCGCTGTAAAATGATAGCCTATCCACTTTTAAGAAGTGAATATGGGAAAGTGGGGAACAGGCTTAATAAAAAGAAATTGCGAGAGATGCGATAAGGAATTTCACGCAAGGCATGATCGCCTTGGTAAATTCTGTTCTCGATCTTGCACTTCTAAGAAACCAGGGAAGAGTTTTAAAGTTAAAAAGAAATGTGTTATTTGCGAAAAGGAATACGTTGTAAAGAGATACCAGGCAGAGATAACGAAGTGTTGCTCTACTGAATGCAGACGAACATATACTGGATTATGCGTTAAAGGGAATAGGCATCCAAAATGGAATGGTGGGATATCTGAAAGACCCCACTGGACGCGTAAAGCAATAAAGGAATTACGAAAAGAAATAAAAGAATGTCAAAAGTGTAGTTCAACTGAGAAATTACAGGGACATCACATTTTGAGTTATGCTAATCATCCAGAGTTAGTAAATGAAAAGACGAATATTATTATTTTATGCGTTCAGTGCCACGCGAAAGAGTATCCGAAGTTAGCGAATTTGATATTGAAGGGAGGCGTTTATGGCTGACAAGAAATGGATTCAAAAGGCTTTACCAAAATCCAGTAAAGGTAAACTTCACAAAGAACTGGGCGTTCCTTTAGGCGAAAAAATTCCCGCTAAGAAAATGGCGAAAGCGGCAAAGAGTAAAAATCCAAAGATTCAAAAACAAGTTACGCTTGCTCAAACGTTAGCTCACATACGTAAAAATAAAAAATGAATTGCCCTCTTTGCGAATCTTCTAAATCAATGATTCTTTATACGCGAAAAGATGAGAATAAAAATCATGTCAAGCGTAGACGGGAATGTTTGGATTGTTGTTTTAGATATTCAACAAGAGAGTATTTCTATCAACCACAACCATTGAAGACGCTTAAAAAATGATCTCCCTTTCTCAAATACAAAATGAATTTGAACAAATGCGCTCTTCATTTGCGCGAGAAGATGTGCAGCATATTCAGTTTGAGAAAGATCATACAGTATTATTTTTGCATGATAAAAACAGAATATATAAACCGAGCATTACAGGAGCTGCATTTGGCAAAGACGATACATTTGTCCAGCTGGTAATGGGTGCCTATGGATCTGGTAAGTCAACTATGTGCATTCATAAAATTGTAGAACAAGCCTGTAAAATGCCAAAATGGCATAACAATAGACGCAAATCAAAATGGTTAATCATAAGAAATACATCAGGGGAGCTTCAAAGCACAACACTGCAGACATGGTTAACGTGGTTTGGTGAATTGGGTGTTATTAAAAAAAGACAAAAGCCACTTCTTACTTATGAGCATACTTTTAATGATGGGCACGGCATTATTGAGCTTGAGCTTGTTTTTATCGCATTGGATCGAGATGAAGACATACGCAAGCTTAAATCTATCGAAGCAACAGGTGCATACATTAATGAACTCTCGGAAGTTCCTCAAGCGGTCTTGCATCATTTAATTGGACGGGTAAATCATCGCTATCCATCTCATGCGTTTTGTAATCAACCTTATTGGTCCGGCATTATTTGCGATACTAACCCTCCTGATGAGGATCATTGGATTTATAAAGACTTTGAGTTAAACCCAACTGAAAATTATAAAATATTTCATCAGCCTTCTGGACTTAAATTAAATGAGGACGGAACTCTTTTAAAAGATATTCATCACAATTACATTGCAAATCCATTAGCTGATAACTATGAAAATCTATCTCCTGATTATTATGTAAAGCTTTCAGAGAAACGATCTGAGGGCTTTATAAAAGTATATTGCGTAGGACGCTATGGAATCGTTGAGAGCGGCAAACGCGTTTATCCTGAATATAACGATGACATTCACTCTGCGCAGAATGTCGTCGCAATTCAGGGTATTCCTATTCATTTATGTTGGGATTTTGGTTTGTGTTATTCAGACGATACAGAAGTTCTTACTAATAATGGTTGGAAATTATTTAAGGATGTAAATGAGCATGTTGATTTAGCTGCCACGCGTAATCCTAAAACTAAAGAAATGGAATTTACACTGATAAATTTTAAAGTGGATTTTGATTACGAAGGGGAATTATTAGAATGGGCGAGTACTGAGGTTAATTTTTGTGTAACGCCTGAGCACAGAGTTCCTTTTACATATCGTGACACTCCAGATAAAGTTCATTTTCAATCTGCACAATGGTTAGCTGAGCATCATTCTGGTCATCACTATGTAGATGTATGCTCAGAATGGAAACCCAATTTCGATTACTCTATTAAATACTTTGGAATGAAAGCGCACGAATTTGCAGAATTTATGGGACTCTATTTATCTGAAGGTTCCGTTTATAAGGTTGGTAATAGTTATAGGATTTCCATTTATCAAAACAATCAAAATCCCATTATGCAGGAGATATTAAATAAAACTGGTTTAAATTGGGTTTATAGATTTAAAGATGATTGCGGAGTGTGGACTGTAACTGATAACTCGTTAGGTTTGTATTTAAAATCTTTTGGAATTTCTGGGAATAAATTTGCTCCTCAAGAAATAAAAGATATGCCTGCTAATGAACTAAAGGCGTTTATTTATTCATATACAGCAGGTGATGGGCATATACGAATTCGTCCCAATGGTGCTTCTGAACATACTATTGCAACTAAATCAATCAAAATGCGGGATGACCTTCAAGAAATTGTTCAAAAGTGCGGATGGAATTCATCATACCGATGGCAGAAACCCCAGTTAAGTATTATTAACGAAAATGGAACTGATCGTATAATTAGTGGCGAAGGCGTCTGGGTTGTTACGATAAAAAAACGCGCAAAACGTGCTGAACTTTTAAGACGCAACTTTAGAAAAGTAAAATACAAAGGTAAAATTTATTGTCTTAATGTTCCATATCATGTGCTCTATATTCGTAGAAATGGAAAACCTAGTTGGAATGGAAATACCCCTGCCTGTGTTGTTTTCCAACTCACTGCCCGTGGAAGAATATTAATCCTTAAAGAGTATCTAGCAGAAGACATGGGAATTAGAACTTTTGCGCAGAATGTGGTGTTGCCTTCCTTGCCAATTGATTTTCCTTATAACAAAATAGGCGCATCAGAAGCAGATCCTGCTGGTATGGCAAGCGATGGGATTATGGAAGAGCTAAGCTGTATAGGCGAGTTAACATCATTAGGAATTCCAACTAATCCTGCGCACACAAATGATCCATTAGTGCGTATTAGTTCTGTTAGATATTTTTTAAATACTATGATTGACGGACAACCAGCGTTGCAATTAAATCGTGAAGGTTGTCCCGTTCTTCGTAAAGGATTTGTAAATGGTTATCATTTTAAACGTCTTTCTATTTCAGGCGATGAAAGATTTCATGAAAAACCAAATAAGAATAGATTTTCCCATCCGCATGACGCATTGCAATATGGCCTCATGAAATTCGCCTCCGATAGAATTATGGACTCGAAAAAAGACGATAAACCCCCAATTGATATATTTAACCCAGTCGTACAATGGGTAACCGGTGTGTAATAAACTAAAAAGAGGTAAAAAATGAACTATATTGAAGCTTATGAACTGATGAAAGATGGTGCGCATGTATCTCGTGCTGCATGGGAGTATGCAACAAATGAATGTCCCAAAGATGAAAAATTCTGTGTAATGTTTAAAGGCGTGAATTATATTATGTCTTTTCGCTATCTTCCCAATGCGCAGTTTGGAAACTATATTCCTCTGCTTGAAGATTTAGAAGCTGATGATTGGTTTATTAAAAATACTAACTGGCATCAACCAAAAGAAGCTATGGTTGAAGAACAAGGTGTGTGCGCAGCCTAATAAGTGATGTAAGATTTGTTATTGCAGTACTTATTTGTTAGAAGAGGGATGGTCTATGCAACATTTGCCTGACGATTTAAATAATATGATTGATGATAAAGACATCAACGAAATGCAGGAAAAACGCATAGCCGAACTTGATGAAAATGGTATAGATGAAGAGCACGTTTTAACGCGTGCTCATAAAAATCTAAACAGTTGGATGTCTTACTTTGGCGATAACGTATCACAAGGCAAAGCCGATCTCGAATTTGTGGTCAGGAACCAATGGTCAATGCAAGAGCGTGCAGATTTTAGTCGCTTACAAAAACCTGCACTTACTTTTAACAAACTCTATGACACAACTAAAAAGATCTTGGGAGAACAACGAAAAAATAAACCCAATCTAATGGTTCGCTCATTAAATGGAAAAATAGAACAAGAACAACTCGATCTTAGAACTGATCTAGTTAGAACATTCGCCTATCAATCTCAAAACGATTTGGTTTATCAAACTGCATTTAAAAATGCTTTAATGATGGGATGGGGCGCGTTCCAAGTTGGTACTAAATTTGAAAGTGCCTATAGCTTTAACAAGACAATAGAATATCAGACAATCATTGATGCCACCCGATGTGCTTGGGATCCAACGGCTGTTAAACCACATAAGGGTGATGGTAATTTTTGTTCTCGAACATTCACCATGACTCGAGATGAGTTCTTTGCAACCTATCCTTACATTACCAATCCAGTTTCATTTATTGATCCCTATATGCTAGTTGATTATCAATGGCAGACTCGCGATACGATTGCTATTGCTGATCAATATGTAAAAGAATGGTTTCCGTTATCTGTAGTTCAACTCTCAAACGGCATGTCAGTGAGTGAATATCACTGGGAAGAGGCTCAAAAGGTTTATCAAAAACAACAAGACATTGTAGAAGGATCAATCATTGCACGTATTATTCAGAACGGAATTCCGCATGTAATTAGCAAAAGACAAACAGAAGATTATCGCATTATGCGATATTTAATGTTGCGTGATTGCATTATTGATTTTGAAGAGTTCCCATCGAAACATCTTCCTATTATTTTTGTTGATGGCGATAGTTATTTTGAAGACGGAAGACAATTTACTAAATCATTTATTCATGAAGCTAAAGATGCTCAAAGATGTATTAACTATTTTGGATCTGAAATTGCAGCTGAGATTAAGAATAGACGGCGTGAACAATGGTTAGGAACGGCTGAAAATATTACTGGATATGAGCAAATATGGCGTAATCCTGAAGTCCAAGTGGGAATGCTACCAGCTCGCCCAGATCCTAAAACAGGTCAAATGCCGCAGAAACAAATGGCATGGGGAATGGCGCCCGAGCTTATGCAGAACATGCAACGTTCTACTCAAGATGTAAAAGAGATTTTGGGCTTTAGTGAGCAAGAAGTTATTCAATCGCGTGATCTATCTGGCAAAGCAAGACGTGAGCGTAAATTAGAAGGCGGTCTTGCTGCTTATATCTTTTTTGATAACTTGAATCAGTCTATTGCTCAAGCGGGCAGAATTGTAAATGATTTATTGCCTCATATTATCGGTGAAGATGAACGTCATATGCCTGTTACAAAATCAGATGGAAAAACTTCCACTGTTATTTTTAATCATGAACAAAAAGAGGGTTCTGTTAAAAATAAGATGCAAGAAGGCGATTATGATATTGAAATAGATGCAGGTCCGAGCTTTGCAGTTCAAAAAGAAATTGCGCTGGAATTCTTACAGCAAACTGCTGCAATGAATCCTCAAGCATTCAGTTTAATAGCTGATCTGTGGGCTAAAAATTTAGATGTTGAGTTTATGCCTCAAATGGTGGAGAGATTAAAGAATCTAGTTCCTCCGCAAATATTAGCGAAGGAATCAGGTGAGCCTATGCCCCCTACTCCTCCTAATCCACAAGAGATGATGGCCAAACAACAAATGCAAATGCAGCAGCAAGAAATGCAACAAAAAACTGCTGAGCTGCATATGAAGATGACGCAGATTCAAAATCAAAAAGTAAATGATGAAAGACAACATCAATTGGATGCAGCACGTATTCAAAACGAAGCAATCGAAATGCTGGGCAAACTTCAAGATGATCACAATAAAAATGAGATAGGAAAATCTAAACTGATTGCTGATTTAACTAAGATTGCAGCTGGCGCTGTTAATGAGCGACGTTCTCAGGATATTGAATTACATAAATCTCATTTAGAGCATACGATTGACCTAGCTACATTGATGAATAATAAAAATCAAAATCAGCCGCCAAATAATTCAAATCCATAGATAGTCTACCGGTAGAACTATCAGCTATACCTATAGACTCTATAATGTCCAAATACGAGAATTCCTCGGGGCGAACGCAAACGCCTAAATTGCGGGGCATATAATGCCAGGAGTAAGAAATTAATGTCAGAGTCCGATAACATTGAAGAAAATCAGCCTTTGAATGCTGAAAATGTTTTGGAAAGTTTAGGTGAGCCAGCTGAAGCTGCAGGTGAAATAAATAATCCCGGCACTTTATTAGGAACATCTAATAATACAAATGGTCCATCGGATCCTTTATATGTGCAAAAACGGTTGAAACAACAAAGCCGTCAACACGATAGAGAGATGAGAGAATTACAGTCGCAAATGGCTGCAATGCACTCCCAAATGGGTCAACAAGCATATTCAGGTCAAATGATGAATTCCCAAGATGGAATGAATTCGGGCGAGGATCCAATACAAAAAGCTGTCAATTTTGCGCTCCAGCAAAGAGATTTGCAGGAACAAAAACAAAGACAGGCAGAAAGCGCAAACCATATGCAAAAGCAATATCGTAATTTGCAAGAGCATTTGGATAATATGGAAGATAAGTATTCTGACTTTCGCGAGAAAGTTTTTAGTGATGATCTTCCAGTGACTACAACCATGCGTGATTATGCGTTGACCTTACCAAAAAAAGGTGAGGGATCAGCGGGAGAGGTATTGTATAACCTTGCTAAGAATCCAGACGAACTCAAACGTATTTCTAAACTCCAACCAGTAGATCAAGCAGCAGAAATGGCGAAATTGTCGCATGCTCTGATTAGTGGTGGCGAGAATAAAATTACGCAATCACGTGCCCCAATAGGCAATATCAAATCATCGGCAACTCCAGTTTCAGGCGGCGTAAACGAAAAAACGCCTATATCTAGCATACGGGCGAAAATGAAATCTGGTGGCTGGAAATAAGTTAGGAAACGGTTTCCTATACCACCCCAGAATTTATGGAGTGTGTAGTAATGCCTAATCAATTTATTAATACCCAACTTGTGTCAAATACAGCTTTGGCAATGTTTGCAAACAACGCACCTTTCGTAATGACTGGTTCGCGAATCTATCAAGATGACTTCAATAATTCAGGTTATAAAATTGGTGATACCTTACAAGTTCGTCGTCAAAATCAATTTGTAATTGGTGATGGTTCAACTGCGGTACCCCAAAGCATCATTGAAACAGTTGAAAATATCACTGTTGCGCATCAATACCATGCTTTGATTGCTTATACAATTCAAGATTTAACACTGCGTATCGAAGATTTTTCACGTTTATTTATTCAGCCAGCAATTCAAAATATAATCTCTCAAATGGAAAGAGATATTTGTGTAGCTGCTGAACAAACGCTTTATTCGTATACAGGAACTGCCGGTACTGCTATTAACTCTTTTGCAACAGTTGATTTAGCTGGTGCAGAATTGCTCGAAAAAGGCGTTAATATTAGCTCTGATGCTTATCTTGCTATGACGGTTCGTGATGGTTCTAGTTTGAAATCAGCACTATTAAATAACTTCACGCCTGTATTTAACGAAGATATCGTGCGTCAATCTGCAATTGGTCACTTATCCTATTTTGATATTTTCCAATCGCAAAATATTGTAAACCACGTAGCAGGGGATGGCCCTCGTTTATATCAAGCCGATACATTATTGATTAATGGCGCTGTCAGTTCGGGCAGTACTTTAGTAATGGATGGCGCAACTTTCACTATTACTAATTACTTCCTACCAGGTGATTTGATATCGATTGCAGGCGTTACCAGTGTTAATCCACTGTCGCGCGCTTCAACAGGTCAAAATATGCAGTTTGTAGTGACAGCTGCTGCAAACTCAGATGGTGCTGGAAATATTACTGTTAGTGTTTCACCAACAATTATCAGCGATACAAGCTCTCCACTGCAAAACGTTTCAAATGCAATTCCTAATAATGCTGTTGTTACTATGGTCACAAGCCATAATGTAAACGTAGCTTATCCAAGTCGTGCATTAGATATCGTTTGTCCTCCGTTGTATAAATTACAAGTGCCTTATGCGAGTGTAGCTATTGATTCTGAAACTGGATTGTCATTAGCTGTAACGCAAACAGGTGACATTTTGGGATATCAAAACTATATGCGTATTGACGTGTTAACTGGTTTTGCTTGGCATCCACAATATGCAGTTGTACTTTTATCATAAGGAAAGAATATGCCGTTAGCGTGTGTTTATAATAAGATTGAAGGAATGCGAGTTGTTTCAGTCGAAGATAGAAACAAGCTAACGGATAGTGGTGAATGGTTTGATCATCCGAGCTGCAAAAATAACTTTGAGGGTAACGAAAATGATGGACAGATACAACGGCCTAAAAGGCAAAGAAAACGTAAATGCACAAGCGCGTCAACGCCGGTTGGAAGCGGAACATAATGCGAAGGATAATTTTGTAAAAAAAGTACAAAATGCTCAAGATAAATTCGCAGGTAAAGCACCAGAGCTAAAAAAAGAAGCAGAAAAGTTTAATGCTTATATGTGCAACAATGGTGAACATGCACAGGAATATGCTAGATCCCTAACAGCAGGTCTAGATAAAGTTGCTTTTCCTGTTAAGTAAGTAGCGTTAAATGGAGAGCATAAACAATGACTCAAATTATTCGTACAACAAATGACGTCATTGTAAATGCTCTCTACTTGGTGGGAGAATTGGGAACAAACGAAACGCCAGATGCTTTCATGCTCACAACGGGCTTAGATATAATTAATGAACTATTAGATAAATGGAATTCTGATTCAATTTATATTCCCTATTTAACGACAGTTGAATTTGATTTTGTAGTTGGACAACAAATTTATTCTATTTCCGATATAGTAAGCGCAGATATTACAGCTGATCGAGTAATTGATTTAACATTTGCAAATTACAATGTACCGACAACTGGTCCCACTCAGTTAATTTATCCACTTCGAATTATTAGCAAAGCTGAATTTTATGAAGTTACACGTCAATCGAATTTAACAACACGTCCACAAATGATCTTTTTAAATAAGCAAGCAACACAATCATTTGTGAATGTATATCCTGTTCCAGATCAAACATACACATGTTCGCTTCAAATGAAGCTTATGATGAATTCAGTGGGGCAGCAGGACACAATTGGGCAACTACCTCCTAATGCATACGGCTTATTAAAATACGCGGTAGCGCGCAAATTTTGCGGTTATTACCCATCGGCAAACTGGACTGTTCAAATGGAAGATGAGTATCAAGAATATATGCAGATTTGGAAAAATACCAATGAAACAGATTTAAGCATTAGACCTTCTTCAGTCATGAGTAATCCTGATCCTTTCTATTGGCAAAATATATTTGTTTTCTCATAGGGTTTCTCAATTATGATAAAAACCCAAAATTTTGAAATCGTCGGAAGCTATAATAATCAGCGTATTTCGTCTATTGATGCTGAACGCACCGTCAATATGTTTGAGTATAATGATCCTTTAGGTAAAAAACCTAAATCTCTATTATGGACGTCAGGATTAATTAATGCCCATTTTACATTTGGCTCTCAAACAGAAGGTTTTAGAGCGCAATATGTATTATTAGGTTTTATGTATTTTGTAGTGGGAAGTGGTGTATTTCGATTAGATACAAATGAAATATTAATTCAAATAGGAACGCTAACTACGACTGACGGATATGTTGGAATTGATGCAAATTCATTTCAGATTATATTTGTTGACGGTGTATCAGGATATATTTGGGATACAACCACTTCATTATTTACACAAATAACGGATCCTGCATTTCCTACCATACCACTTGATGTTTGCACACTTGATAATTTCTTTGTCGTTCCAGATGGCACGACAAATCAATTTCAATTATCATCTTTGAATCAAGGATTAATTTGGGGCGCTGATGCAACCTCTATTATTACTCAAACTGCATTTACAATATCCGCAGCTTCTTCTGATTTACTTTTAACTTTTCCAACTGGTGTATCAACTTCTAATTATCAAGTAGGCACACCTATTCTTTTTTCAGATCCAGGAAATACTGATGCCACTTTCACGATGGCAGCAGGTGTGGCAGATGTAGTTTTAACCTATGGTGCAGGAGTTACAATTGCGGATTATCAAGTTGGAACTCCTATTATTTTTTCAGGCGGCGCGATACCTATTGAATTTAATATTACCGATACATTTTATGTTCAATCAGTAGTTAATCCAACAACCATTACAGTTTCGGCGACCTATGGTGGTGTTGCAATAACATCTGTAGCTGGCGGAAATGGGAGTGTTGCAAATAAAGCATTACCGGTAGAATTTAATATAACCGATACGTTTTATATTCAATCAATAGTTGATTTAACAACGATAACGGTTTCAGCCACTAATGGTGGCGTTGCTATCACATCTGTGTTAGGTGGGACAGGTACATTTACAAATAACGGGCAGTTGCAACAAGGTGAAGTTATTAGCCATCCCGGTACTATTGTTGCTTGTCGAACTTTACATAGAAGAATATTTTTCTTTTCAGAATATTTTACAGAGATTTGGGAAAATGCAGGTGTTGGAACTAACCTACCATTTCGAAGAAATAATTCATTATTAATTGAATATGGATGCGCTGCAATCGGAAGCATAGCAGTAGATTTTGATAGATTATTTTTCCTATCTCAAGATAGAAATGGATTAGGCTCTGTAATGATGGTAGTAGGCTCGCAAGCAATGGAGTCTTCTACTCGCGCATTAGATTATACGTTAGCTCGTTTTGCAGCTTCTACAGGCATTTCAGATTGCCGATCATTTTTAATTAAAGAAAATGGTATTATTTTTTATAGAATGAATTTCACAACTTCTGATCATACTTTTGTTTATAATGTTTCACATTCTGATCCTACAAATGACATTACAAAATATTGGCACGAAGAAGAAATATTAACTGGGAACAGACACCCTGCGCAAACACTTGGATATTTTAATGGAAAGAATTTTGTCGGAAGTTATAGTGCTTCTACCATGTATATTTTAGATGTCAATACTTATACAAACGATGATCAAAGAATTAAAAGAATTAGAATAACAAGATCATTCGTTCCTCCTGGTTATCAAAGATTGCGCATTGATAGATTGCAACTTGATTTATTACAAGGTCACGTAGCTAATTTATCGACTCAACTGATAGATAATCCGATTTTTACTGAAAATGAAGAAGAAATTTTAACTGAATCAGGTGAGGAATTATTGGCTGAGACCGATTCATTAGGACAGAACGCTGCCAATTTATTTGTATTCTTATCAATATCTAAAGACGGCGGCCAATCTTATGGATATAGTGTAAAAGCGCCTATGGGACAAACGGGCGAAAGAAAATTTAGAACACTTTGGAGAAAGCTTGGAGTAATTCCACGCGGTCAAGGATTTGTTGCAAAGTTTGAATTTTATAATGATTACCCATTCGTCATATTAGGTGCTAGTTGGGCTGTTTCAGAGCTACCGGAGTAATAATGGCAAATAGTTTAGATTTATTTCCAGTAAATGATCCAATTACTGAAGGAAATTCCGGAAAATTAAGCAATCCATGGAGAAATTTCTTCACGATGTTTAATCAAAATTTAAGTGACTATATAAGTGAATTTGGAATTACACCGCCAATACTTACAACAACACAAAGAGATTCAATTAGTTCGCCAAAAAACGGACAAACAATATATAATATTACATTAAATACCGCGCAATATTTTAAAAATGGTACTTGGACATCTTATTAGAAAAAAGGAATATAAAATGGATCCTAGTTATTATAATCAAATGTTTCCTGGTGGAACTGGCGGGTACGGCGGAGGGTACGGCGGAGGAAATCAATTAGGCGCATTAGGAGGGAATTCAGGCGCAGGAGGTCAATCAGGGTGGCAATCTGTACTTAGTGATACAGGCGGAATAGGCGATCTTCTATCTGGAATATTTGGAAATTCTGGATCTCCTTATGGAGCCGCAGGAAATGCATATAGTCAATACGCCCAAATGGGCGCGAACGCAATAAATCCATATAATACGATGGGTCAAAATGCAATGAGTAATTATGCTAATTGGGCGCAAACCATGCAAAATCCAGCTCAATTTCAAAATAATTTAATGAATCAATATCAAGAATCGCCAAATGCAAAATTCATGCAACAACAAGCTATGCGATCCGGACAGAATATGGGTTCTGCAGCAGGTTTAATGGGATCCACTCCTCTTGCTATGCAAATGCAACAAAATGCAGGAAATATATCGCAACAAGATATGCAAAATTGGATGAGTAATGCGTTTGGTATTAATCAACAATATGGAAATGCGCAAGAAAATATGATGGGTACTGGATTAATGGGTGCTAATTCATTATTAGGATTATATGGCCAAGAAGCAGGAGCGCAAGGTATGGCAGCATATGGGCAAGCACAAGGAAATCAAAGCAATACTGCGAATATGATTGGCGGTCTAGCTTCACTAGCTGCTGATATTCCTTGGTAATTATGAAAATTTTCATGAGGAAAAATAAATGAGATTACCAATGCAGCCTTCATATGCGCCAGTTGGTCCTGGTGGTATTGTTACTACAGCAATGGGCGGGTCTAATGCCTTATTAAATCAAATGTACAAAAATCAAATTGCACAAGCTCAAGCGCGCTATGCTCCCCAACAGCAACAAGGTATAGCTGCGCAAGAAATGGGAGCCGGACAAAATGCACTAGCGCAAGGCCGATATGCATTTCCAACTGCTTATGCAAATATGTTGAATGCTCAGCTTCAACCCGCCGCTACACAAGCTAATATAAATTTAACGGGAGCATCTACAGCGCAAACTTCGGCTGCAGCAACTAATCAACAACTGATTAATGAATATGTTCCTGCTTCTCAACAAGCACGTATCAGTGCTACTGCTATGAATGCATTAATTCCTTATTTACATGATTATAAATTAGGACTTATTTCTACAGCACAGTATCAACAAGCATTGAATCAAGCTACATCGGCAATGACTGCCTTAAATCCAAGTGCCCCAACAGTGCCAAGTGTAATAACAGGAGGCGCATTAGGAAATACACAAAAAGCAATATTACTCCCCGATGGAAATTTGCAGGCGCCGAGTGGAAAGATTTACACTAAAGATCCAGGATCGCCACAAGGATGGAAACCCGTAAAATGAGACCGAATCAGAATACTATTCCAGCAGGAGATTTAGCAGCTTTAAATGCTTATTCTTCTCAGAATCCAACGCCTCAGACTTCTGCTCAATCCTCGAGTAATACTATTCCAGC
>C687J35021_10000455_pt1 | contig 32301 bp, 56 predicted proteins | sample RifCSPhighO2_12_FD_35021 | JGI IMG/M metagenome (IMG submission 35021) | reverse complement strand
GCCTTCTACAATTCCTCTCACACCTTCTGTTGAAGACACTGGAAAACCAGGTGCGGTTGCGGCTGCTCCTCCTTGAATTGACGCACCTGCTCCCCAAACCGAACCTCCCAATACAGAATCATACATAGTTCCACCAAGGGTAGAACCACGAATGTTTATCATGACTGGTATTTGATTAGTTTGTGGCCAGAGAAGACGGTCATACCCTTGGGGGACATCCTTTCTAAGCCCTAATTGGGCATATTTAAGTTCAGGTTCTAGCACATCAATCTTTCCGGTGATGTACGCCTGAAGGAGTGCGGAAACATCGGTGTTTGCGCCACCCCATCCTGAACCTCTTACTGTTACTGGCATTATAATTCCGACTTTACGGAATCTCTTTAAAGTTTAAGTTCTCCTTTGGCTTCATAATCCTTGAGAGTCGCCTCTCGTTCGGCTTGCGTCATCTCTTCGGGGGATTTACCTTCTCCGCCTTTTAGGGCAGTAGAGGCAGATCCCCCGGCAACAGTCTCTTTTTCCACTACGGGAACGACAGGTGAAAACTTGCCTTCCTTCGCTAAAATTGAGATAGTCGCGTCTTCCACTTCGTATCCCGCGTTCACTTTCTCTAAGATTTTATCCTGATACTCATTCGCTCCTGGATACTTTGCAGAAACTTGGTTGAAACCTTTATAGAAGTCTCGTTCTTTAGAAAGAGTATGTTTTTCGGCGGTTAAATTATCATTTAACCCTTTCAATTCATCTCGTTCCTCAGAAGTCAATTTAACCTTTTCAGAGAGCGATTTAATTCTTTTTTCGACTTTATTAATGTTCTCTTGTTCGTCTAATTCTAAATCTAGTTCTTCGTCAGCCATATTTTTCAATAAATAAGAGGCGAATCTTAATTATGTTATTAGTCTTTTAATCATTCTCCAAGTGACTAACTTAGAGTAAGTTACGCAGTCACGTCAAAGCGTGCCCGATGTTTAGTAGAACAGTCATACGAATCGCATACAACTACGATGTTTGGTCTTCCAAACTGATCTTTGTCGTATGGGTGGTCGTGAATTTTCATTACTGAGTGCCTAATGACCTCAACTGGGTCTTTGGTAGGGTCACAGTAAGAACATTCAATATCACCCATTCCTCTGAAATGGGGACAGAGTTTATACTGATAGGTCGAAGGCTGGTTTTTGTCCAACACTCCACACCAATCACATAACCCTCCCCTCACTAGAGGATACATTTTCGTATAAGGAACTGTCTTTCCCCCCTGGCGTTCCATCTGTCTTGGTTGCTGAGCATTTGCACTCACAGTAGCTGGGTTCATAATTGTTTTCTTATACCTAATAATTCATTCCGATACTTTTCTAGGAGCTTTTCTAGGTCGAATTTTTCTCCCCATCGAATCTCACCCTGTAAGCGGAATATTTCTGTTGTGTCCTTTTCCTTAGCGAGTCGACTCTTCGCCTTAGATAAGTCCACTTCAAATACATTTTGTTGAAGAACTTTCCAATAATTAGAACCAGCTATATTTTGTAACGCTTCTATAATTTTAATAGTTTTTTCTACTTGTTCTCTCAAGAGAACCGAAGAATCTTCGGACGCTACTTCTTTATTTATAAAAGCATTATTCATTAAGCTGTTCCTGACTCGCTATTAACATATACATCCACCACCTCAGCGATAATACTCGTAACTGCGGACGTGTATCTCAAGAAAATACGACCCTGTGAACTTAGAATTGGTAGACCTGACACTTCTAACTGTCCAAGAGTCGAAGCTCCGGCAGTACCTATTGCGCCATTGATGCTTCCAACTGAAATAGTGCTGCCTGTTGCCACAATACTCCCAATTTGATTAGTTGTTCTATTTCCTGTACCAATAACGGGACTTGATAGCCATTGAGCGGTGACTCCATTAGCATTGGAAACAATACTGGTTCGAGCAACATCATACCAAGTGGTTCCTGCGTCATCTGTGGTTTGTAGAACTGCACTAACACCCCCCGCCATAATAGACGCCGTCATCTTAACTACAATATTATCTGTATCTTGAGGAATAGTGAAAGTATTTGCTACACCACCTGCGGTTGAAGCTGGTCCTGTTGCGATTATTCCATTATTTACTACTCGAATTCTTTGTAAGGGAAATCTTATACCCATTTTATTTTTTAATTGTTTTAATAATTACTCGACCTGTTAGAAACCATTTTTAATTGCGGCCTTATTAACTTTAGCCTCTCTTCGTGTCATTCCTTTGACTTTACCTGTGTCCCGCTTAAATTCTTTCATCATTTTATTAATTTCTTTTTTCATTTTAGTATTCTGTTAGAAGTACACTTGCTACTCCTATGGATTTAATTGCGACCCTTCTATAAAGACCATTGGCTCTATTTGCTCCTTGCACACTAGCGAAGGCGTTTGTGTCTTGTCTCTCTATCGGAATAGCAAACTTTACTACTGTATTGTTTGCTATTACATGGTCAAAGTTGGCTGTGCCCGCGGCGCTAATAACGGAGGTGCTTGCGTTAGAACCCGCCACTGAAGTTACCCAACGCATCACCGCGCCTGTGGGCGATGCTCCAACAGCAGCTATCTCTATTGCTGTGGTATCTTGAGTAAGTGTGATAACTGAAGAAGTGGATGCATTTTCACTAGCATACACTGCTTTAACTGAAGCGTGCGTACCATAATTCTGCATCGCTGTCCCTCCTTTTTCATAAGGAAGATTTGGGTATGGGTTAATCATTTAATTTATCTATTACTTCGTTTAATTTTGCGACCACTTTGTTCATGTCTTCATTTGGAAACCCTATGTCTAATTTATTTACTTTAACTTCTACTTTAACTTCTTCCATTACTGTAGTATTTTCTATCACACTCACTATTGGCTTGACTTCTTCTACTTTTTTCTTAACTGACTTTTTCATTTTTTATTTCTGTTTTTAATGGAGATGCCTGTGCTAATGGTGAGGACTTCTCCTTTCCGACCTTTCCTTTACCTCCTAACTCACTTCCTTGCATTTCTTGCATCATCATTCGTTGCTCTTGAGCTTTTTGTTCGGCTAACATTTCTTCGTGTTCCATAATGTGAAGCCAGGTTGCCCAAGTCTTGGGTTGTACCATGTGATGAGTGTAAATGTGGGTGGTATGATTGTCGGTAGGTTGTGCTTGGGGAAGAGAATCATTTTTAAGTTGCTCATTCTCCTCCTCTGCTTTCATTTCATCTATTGTCTTAGGAAGCATCACATCTATGAGTGAAGGGTCTTGTAAGAATTTTGGAAAGAACACATGCTTATTAAAATTGCGGATGCCGTCTGGGTCTAGAGTCTGCACTAACGCTGGATATAACTGCATTAAGTCTCTTCGTAAAACTAATTCTTTATACTCCGCCTCTTTTGCTGAATATACCATGATGCCTGGCGGATAGTCGGTGTGGAAAACTGACAAATCGATTTCTTTTGAGTCTACACCCTTAACTCCTACGATATTCGCCATCTTTGAGCCTAAGGATTCAGAGTTTTTTGCATACCGATGAAACCAATGAGACCAAAACTCTGATTCGCCGAATTGCATAACTTTAGAAAGTAAAGATTGAGCCATATCGTTAAGTTGTTGGTCTATAGCGGCCTGAGTAGCTGTTTGTTTGCCTCCTCCCCCTTCGGGTTGCATTGGTCTGCCCGCTCCCATGGGGTCTTCCGCTTCAGCTTCTAAGACTCTAATGAAATTGATGAGTTCAGGGGACATTGTCTTTGCCTTATTAAGTGGAGCGACAGCATCCACAACATCTGATACTGGAATATGTTGATTTACTTGGCGTGACAAGAATTGGGTTACATCATCTACTTTGTCCGTGTTGTAGAGATAGACGGGATTAGCTTCATCTTTAGCCGCTATGAAGGCAAGATTAAGCAAAACGGATTTTGCCCGATGTTTGTCATCTAATAAGTCGGCAATGGAGAAAGGCAGCGAGGAGTGGGGTTGCCTATAAGACTCTTTAACTACAATAGGCCATTTTGAACCTGGGTGATCCTCGTCTCCATCGTCATCCAACTCCAACTCTTCTTCCATTAAAACTTTAGAGAAATTTTTGTCCACCCAATATACGGATTTCTTACCTTCATCGTTGTAGCAATAAAACTCCAATATTTGAAAAACATCATGTGTGCCAGGATCAGGCACAGGCACTATTCCTTCTCTAGCTTGGTCTACAATCTGTTTGTATTCCCATAAATATTCATCGACACCGGACGGTATTTCTTTTACGTCTTTAATGCCGGTTATCTTTCCACTTTGAATCAGTTTATTCAGGTCCCATTTGTTCTTCGTAATCCACTTCCAATAGTATCTCCATTCCTGGACTTCGCTTACAATAGGGTCATATCCGAACACTAACGGATTAATGACATGTGGTTCCATTATTTTACGCTTCTTGTTGAACCTTAGTGTTTCCATGTAACCCCGCCCATAGAATAGTGTATCCCAACACCAATCATAATCTAGTTTAGCTTTGCCCATCTCCAAGTAATCTGATTGAGCTAGAATATTATAAGCATTTATTTGGTCCTGATTTATACCTTGACTCGGAAGAAATTTAATTTGTAACTTATCATCATAGAGCGAGGACATCACACGATTGAAAAGTGTAAGTAAAAGAGTCGAAGCAATAGTCTGGTCGCCCTTTTGCAAGTTCACCAAGAGTTTTAATTGACTCGCCTGCCTTTTCTTGCGAGCTTGTAAAAACTCAAACGATTCTGAGTATCTTGTTTGAATGTCTTTTATATCCATTCTTGTAACAGTTTAGGTTCTTCTAAAAAGCTATTTCCGGTTGTCGCTTGGCAAGGTACAAAGATTTTACATCCCTCCTTTTTAATCTCTACTCTGGGTTCCAACACCATACGCAGAGCATCTGCCCACAAAAGAGTATTTAATTGCTTTATATATTCAGGAGTTAAGAGTTCTTCTTTAGTCGGCAATCTCTCTAAATCTGGACGAAATTTAAACTCAAATAGTCGAATAACAACAGGTTCACCTTTGCCTTTGTCGTGGATGGACTTCTCTTCAGTTCGGTCTTCTTTGCCATACCACTTAATATCACTGTTAGTTTCTATCGCATTTTCTTCCACTACTTCAAAATTAGTTTTATCCATAAGTAAAATATACCACTTGTCAAGTGTTTATATCTATGTGGATAACTCAAGACTTTTGAAAATGAATGTTTTTTTGTCTTCCTGTAGCTGCAATTTCGCCCATTCCATAGAAAGTATGTATAATTTCATGGTTTATAAGTTCATCTAATAATTTAGTAGATAAATCAGGAGTCTGAGCAATTACCTTTATGAAAAAGGAAATTAAAGGGGGCTTAAACTTATGCTGGGTTACGGCTAACTGAACAAACTTTTCACCTTCGTGAACTACATCATACCTAAAATTATACACAAACCTTTCCTTAATTTCTGGTTTTAGGTTATCAATCTTCTCGTCTAAATATATTTCTATTTCTTCTTCTGTCATAAAAATTTGTCTATTGACCTACTGGGTTCGCCTTTCCAGATAGCCTCTGTTTCATCGTAAAAGGGTCTTTTAACGAAAGTCTCGTTTGTCATTTGTTTTTCGGCTAATGCCGCGTATCTGGCTTCATCTGCCCCATGAGAAGCCCAATTATGCAATGGCTCATCTTTGTACATTCCTCGTTTTTCATCCCACTCATGTTCGTAACTTTTCATGGCTCTAATCCACTTTTTACACTTTTCCTTATCCACATAAACTCTATTAAGCCAAACACTAACTGCGTTTATTCCATCTTCAATAGACTGTTCTGGCACTAATGTAAATTTTAGTCCTAGGGATTTGGCAATTTCTGTTCTGGTTTTACCAGTTCCAATATCAGTGGCTTCTAAATCATGTGGACCAAAATGTTTACCAAAAGAATATGGCTTATTCAAAACTCTGGCTACCATTTCTGGTATTCCTTCACTGCCTTGTCCCTCCTCATAATCAATTTTCCTTATATGATTAGTTAGTGTGTCTCGTTGGTAGAATCCCACCACTAAATTTTTACCCACCCCCAAATCCCAAACGGTGTGAACTTTCAAGGCTCTATCAAATGGATATAATCCTATCTGTCCATTCTCTTGCATTATACCTATTGTTTCCCCGTAGAATGTCCCTTCAGAGATAGCATCAAAAGCCTCTTGTGGCGTTGTGGGATATTCTCGCTTCAAACTGTTCCATTTTTTATTGAGAGATAGCCATTTATTATAATAATAAGTTATCTGAACAGAATTCAAATTATGCTTTTCGGCATACTCTCTAAACCTTTCACCTTGTTGCATTTCCCTAAAGGGAATCGCAATAGTTATTTTTGCAAGTTCTTCATCATCCCAAGTCCAATTATAAAAATGTGCTTTCCACTCCAAGGGAGATTTAGGTGCTCCTCTTTCCCACGCTTCCATAAATATTTCGTAAAACTCACCACTCGCTCCTTGAGATGTTGATTCTATATCAATTCTTCCCGTGGTAGGAACTGCCGGAATAGTACCCTCCATTATATCAGGCACTTTCTTGGGGTATTTCTTAGATACTTCGGCTAGTTCAGTAATATGGAGTCGTTGATATGTTCCTGAGCGCCCCGAAGTATCCACTGCGATAGAACTAAAACCCTTATCACCAAAACCAAATTTAAGAGTCTTAGAACTTTTATTGTCCAACTGGTATAATTTCCTTATTTCAGGTCTTAACTTTTCCCAAGCGAAACTAATTTTTTTAGTAAAAATACTTTCACCCGCCTCTAAGTTATGAGCTATCAAGAGTGCATCTATGTTGGGAGTAAATAAAACATCATCTAAAGTATCTATGGATTCGTCAGTAGTGAACCCCAGTTGTCTTGATTTAAGTATTACATTCCTAGTATGCAAATTAGCGTTATAGTGTTGCTGTACTCTATTTCTTCTAAATTTAACGAGCTTGCCTTCTTTATTGCGAATTTTATATAAATTGTCTATCCTCCATTTTTTATCTTTAAGTCTTGCGTCACTCATTTTCTATTTCATCTAATACTTCTCCAATAGTTAAATTACCTGAAACCTCCACATCATTTCTAGGATTTCCTTCCCCCATTTTCCATCTTGTATCTTTACTTATGTCTTTTAACCATTCTGCTTTATCTTCATCTGACATATCTCTAAATTGCTCTGCCTGATATTCTTTGAGAGTTTTGCCTTTTGGTCTGCCATTAGGATTCGCTGTGTTACCTGGTAATAATTGTCCTTTTTCATTTCTTAATGGCTTGTTTTCTGCTTGATTAACAAGTTCTTCTGGCATTATTTTGTTTCTACTAATTCTTCTGATATATCTCCCCCTATACTCAAAAATATACTTGCTTCATTTACTGCGTATTGTAGCACAGCTTTTACAACTTTCACTGCGTCCACAATACCTAATTTATACATATCATCTATCACTGTATTATCTAATGAATTATAACCTGTTGTCAAGTTCTTTGATTGTTTTATTTGATTTATTACTACATCAGGCGAACCATTAGAGTTTTCCACAATTTGTCTAAGTGGGGCTTCAATGGCTTTCATAACTATTTTATGTCCTAAAATAACTTCTTCCCCATTTAATTCTCTCAGCATTGGTTTCTGGCAAGCAAGAAATGCCACATTCCCACCCATTACAATACCTTCTTCTAAAGCTCTCTTAGTTTCATTTACGCCATCTTCTATTTTCAACTTTAAGTATTTGACCTCATCTTCACTACTTGCCCCTACCTTAATTACGGCTATACCATTTTGTAGTTTGGCTATTCTTTCATTAAATTGGTCTTGCTCCCATTTGTTTTCTGTCATTTCCCTGCGGGTTTTAAGGATGGTTATCCAAGTTTTAATATCACCAGTGGCTTGAATGATAGTTGAGTCCTTTTTAGATAAAACCTTTTTAGCTCTGCCGAATTTTACTCCTTCTTTCGCGGTATTAGTCTGCTCTGTCCAAAGTTCCGCGCCAGTTAAAGCGCATAAATCCTCTATGCAAAATTTCTTGTTATCACCTACACCTGGGGTTTTGATGGCTAGAGTATTAAATTGTCCCTTTAATTTGGCTATTACGCACACATTTAACGCTTCGCCCTCTAAGTCTTCAGCTATAACGAGTAAATCCTTTTTACCTTTTTTAATCAATCCGTCAAATATGGGTTGCAAGTCTTTGAAAAAAGAAATCTTCCTATCTGTAATCAAGACAGAAATATCTTTATATTCCGCTTCTAGCCGTTCATTAGTCACCATATATGGTGATATATACCCTTTATCAAACTTTAAGCCTTCAGTGATTTCAGATGTAAGCCCAAATGTGTTTGATTCTTCCACCGTCACCACACTATCTAGTCCCACCTTTTCAATGGTATCTGCTATAACTTGACCTAATTCCTCACTTTCAGTAGAGATGGAGGCAATTTCTTTCAAGTGTCCTCCGGCGGGCTTAGCCATTTTATCTAGCTCTGAGGTAATGTCTCTAACAGCTAAATCCATGCCCTTTTTAATTAGACTAGCGTTAAAACCACGTTCTAGTAAATTCAGTCCTGTTTGACAAAGATCTTTATATAAAATAGCGCAAGCGGTTCTGCCACCTCCCACATCGGTTGAGATTTTACGCACTAGATTACGAACTTTGGTCGCTCCCTTGTTTTCTATGGGGTCTTTAAGTATGATGTCTTCAGCTATATGCTTGCCGTCGTTGACTATGTTCCCGTTGGTTAAGCATATATTCTGCCCTTTTGGGCCAATGGTTATTTTCATAGCATCTACTGATTTAGTGATACCCTTTAAGAGCTTCTCTTTTGCATTAAATGTGATTATTTTTGCCATACTAGACTACTTAAACTTACTAAAATATAATCCTCGCCATCGAGTTTAGCGGGAGTTCCATACTGGTAATAGAGTTCATCACCTTTCTTAAAATCAAACTCTGTATCGTCATTCTTGCCTTTAAATGGGAAAGCAACCTTGCCTAATTTTATTTCGTCCTTATCTTGGTAGCCCCAAGTGTTCTCTTGCTTAATTTCTTTAAGTAATAGTTTATAAGTCTTCATGTTGTTATTTTAGCATATATTGATAATGTTGTTAAATGCCATTTGCCGAGCCATAATAGCTTCTTCTTTAGTTAAAAAGCTAGAACTATACACTTGTTTATAATTTAATTTAATAGTCGCTCGCCATTTATTTCCACGCTTATCCCAAGAAACCCCTTTAAACCCCGATTTATTAGCTTTATCTATATCTACATTGAAGCAATTAATCGACCTAGTAACAAATCTTAAATTTTCTCTACGATTATCTAGTTTATTTCTATTAATATGGTCAATTTCTTTTCCTTTTTGCTTACCTAATAGAAAAATGTGCATTAATATAACTTTTCCATTTATTCTACTACACGCATATCTTTTAGTGTGGAGACACCAACTGTACTTAGAAAGCAAATCGTAATCTGTGTCGTCTACCAAAGCCACTTTTCCTTGAGTAAGTTTAATGGTTTTCATAGGAACATTTTAGCATATTTATCTCTATTGTGCAATAAATACTGAGGTAAATCAGTTTCATCTTTACCAAATTTAAAGTTTCGTCCAATAAAGTCAACATTATTCTTAATCCGGTCTTCAATCCCATCTAAAATTTCAGAGATAGCGAATTCTTGGTGACTATAACTCGCCAACTTTCTTTTAACGAACTCTGCCCCACCTATGTTGGTAAAGTGCCAACCATTGTTTTTAAATGTAGGAGCCTGCTCTATTGGTCGTTTATGATGATCGTGGGCTCTCAAATCATCTAGCGGGTATTGTTTAATTAAAGAATAGGGCATTACTGATGTTCCCTCCCACCACTCGCTTGAACGATTATTGAGATAGTAAGAATAGACAAACATTTCTAATTTACATCTTTCTGTAGGCATGTTAAACGGATTCCATATCTCATCTGCATCTCCTATAAACACTAAGTCGTCATCTTTTAAATGCGTGAGCGCATAGCGCATGCTTTCTTTTTGCGTATACTCCCTAATCCACCAATGTAAATCTTTGGGTACACCAGGACTTTGCATTGCACCTAAAGTAAGTATTGGGTCGTTAGAAGCCATGACAAAATGTTTTATCTTAGGCAGAAATTTCTCATATCTCGCTATATTCTCTTTAAAATATAAGGGTTTTTTAAGACCTGTGAATGTTTCGTCCGATTCACAAATAATAAATTCATCCACAAAATTATATAAAATATTTAATCTTATTTCTAAAATATCCATTTCACCAGCAAACGAGAATATATCTACAATTTTTGGTTTTATTTCCATAAATAATACGCTCCACGCTCCATTATTTGACATTCTCCCGGGTATCTATCCCATTCTAAGTACGACCTTAATTTCTGGTAGAATTCCTTAGTATGTTTTAATATGTTCTCTTTCGGTATTATATAATTTGAACCTGGCGCAAACTGTATATACTTCTTATCACTCAATCCTAGCATAACCATCAATTCTAATTCAGTCGTTTCATTTTTGCAAGGGTGAGGATGAAGATAGTATCTGTTGTTTACCTCCTCATACATTCCATCTTTATATCTGCAAATCGGCTCATAGACTTTGTGATGTTGGGTAAGTAAGGGAGTAAAAGTTTTGTTATCTTTTACTTTGTCAAATTCTTCTTTGGTAATATATTTAAAGAGATTTGCCTTAGCATAAATAGCCACAACAGGAAGATTGTCGTAGTTGTCTATGATGTAAGTAAATTTGTCATACCAATCACTGCCGATATTTTTAACAGAAATAGAACCTTCTATTGGTTCTTTGCTTCGGTCATAGATGATGACTTCGGCTTCGGGGTAATCCTTTAACCAATCCATATTATGCTCATAGCGTGATAAAATAAATTGCATTAGATGTATTGAAAAGATTTATAATACGATTGCGGATAGTCCCAACGTTTTACGTTATACCGATTGAAATATCTTGGGGCGATTGTCAGTCCACCATTAAGCAAACGAGGTAAAATATAAAAAGAGCTATTAGCTATTATAGCATATTTAGCGTATCGCATTGAACGCCAGTTTATGGCTATATCTTTAATTATTTTATCATTGGGGAAAAATTGTTTAGCCAGTTTGGGGTCGTCTGTATGCACCTCAAATTTCATATTTATATTTCTTTGCAACATTAAAACTTTAGCTTCCGCAAAGTATTCTTTCGGTAATCCTAGCTCGGGTACAGTGTAGTATTCCCCCCCCCTAAAACCTATGACACATACATTATTAGGTATTTCCAGTGGTTCTGTTTTTAACCATTCTTTTATTTCAGGTAATCTGTGTTGAAAATATCTCTCATCTTCAAAGTTTCCATCTATGATGGTGTTGTCTTGTATAAAGTTAAAATCAGGATCATATACTCCTCTGTCCCATTCTTCCCAAATAAACGGCAGTTGACTTCCGTCTCGTCGCCACTTAGGAATTACCTTTCCCTCTGGTTCTTTAATATAAATCATTATATCCTTTGGACCATCAGTATGTTCTAATAATCCCATATCTACATTCATAAAGGATTTGCCCTTAAATCCTTCTCGATTTATCATCCCAAAATCATATCCTTTATCCAACGCTAAAACTCTGGTCGCTACATAGCGGTGTAGTTGATTGCCTAAGCCACTTCCTTTGTGAAATATTCCATAAATCATCGTTCTTCTTTCCAATTACCTGTGTTCATAAATATTTCTAATCCTTCCTTTGTTAATCCAAAACTTTCGTCTTTAAGAGGTTCTAATTGCCCAATTACATACATTTTATCTAAAACAAGATTACCTATACCCCACAATTTATTTTCTTTATCTCTAAAAAACCTTTTAAAATAGGAATTATTCATATCATTAAATCATATAATTCTTATACCCTCTACTGGAATAATAAACTTACCGCCTTTGTCTCTGTACTCTTTTTCTTTAGCCAAGATTTGTTTCTCGTAATTCCAAGCCAACATTAAAAAGTAGTTAGGTGGATTTTCTAAAGCATACTCTGCACTTACTATAGGAAGATGAGTACCTGGAGTATAAAGACCTTGCTTTGCTTTCATGTGGTCAAGTGTATATTCAAGACAGTCTATTTCACAGAAATTTAATAATGTGTTGCCTTTAGCCGAAGCCGCGTAACCTGCTATCTTCTTTGTCTTTGAAAGTTCTCCTAGAAGAGCTTTGAGTTGTGCTTTCTGTGCGATAACTCTAGCCGCTAATTCTTGATAAGCATCAATTTTATCCAATCCTAATTTTAATTCAAGGTCTATGTACTCTTGGACAGAAGATTGTATCTTAAATACTCCCTCATGTCCCACAAACACTCTCAATGACCTGCCTTGTATTTCGTGAACTTCTACTTCAAATATTTCCAATCCATGTTGCTCTAAAAGATATTTAAGTGGACGCACAGCCAGATACGATAAATGTTCGTGGTATATTGTATCGTAAGTCAAGTTATCAAACATATCCGCTAGATATGGTGCTTCAATTATAAATACACCTTTTTCATCTAATAGTTTAGATACACCTCTCATCATGTCGTGGTGGTCGTCTGTGTGAGCCACAACATTGTTTGCCATAATCAATTTAGCTTTCCTGTTAATTTTATCAGCCAATTCTTCGCTAAAATAATCAGATATAGTAGGCACACCCATTTGCTCAGCTATCTTCGCTATGTTTATCGCTGGGTCTATACCTTGCACTTCAAAACCCGCATCTCTAAAGAATTTCAAAAGGATGCCATCATTGCTTGCTACCTCAACTATAAAATCCCCTCGTTTAACATACTGCATCATATCTTCGGCATATTTCCTAAAATGTTCAGATAATTTTAGTACCCCCGAAGAGAAATAGATATAATCTCTATAAAGCACATCTCTGTCCACAATGTGGAGCAGTTGAACAAGATTACATTCTCTACACCATGCTACTTGGAGAGGATAAGTTTTTTCTCCTTGGTCTTTAGTTTTTAAAAAGGAGTTAGCCAAAGGGTGATTACCCAAGTCGAGGAACTTCACTAACTCCTTGCACGCGCATATTCTACATTGCATATTGGGTTTCATATTTTTCTATATTTCTTATTACTCTTAATGCATGTTCCATGTCAGTTAAGGGTGTTTTTCCAGTTTTTACACAATTTATAAAGTGTTCAATCTCATTGCGTAATGGTTCAGTTTGAGGTTTCTTTTTAGATTCATCTATGATACGAACACTATTTCCAATAAAAGCCCAACGGCATATCTTCTTATTACTATTGTTGTCAAGAATTAAATCAAAATCTCCTTCGTATTTTAGTAAATCAATTACTGAAAAGAAATGCGGAGCAATATCCCACCAGGCGTTTACATCCTGCCTGACATTTGAGTATAACTGAACTAAGTTGACGAACTTTAAATCAACGCTAATCAGTTCTTTAAAAAAGTCATGATAACAAAGTTGATGAGCTATCATAAAGACTTTATTCTTCAGCAGACTCTTAACTTCTTCTGCGTCTACCACTGATAAAACCATTGGCTTCTCTACTAAAATATGTTTGTCGGCTTTGAGAGCTTTTTTGATATATTCCTTATGTGTTGAAGCGGGAGTGGCTATAACTACACAGTCAACACTTGGATCAATTTCTTTATCCAAGATGACAAGCTCTCCATATTCTGGGAGCAATCTTGCGTAATGTTTTCCCCAATTTCCTGTTCCCAAAAGTCCAAATTTCATATAAGTTTAACTCTTATAGTGTCAGCCTCGTAGTTGTCTTGATTGCGAGGTTCTGTGCAAAATGCCAGCTCTACTGTATCCTCTAAAAATCTCCCAGCATGGATCATATTAGGAGGATCATAAACCATATCTCCGGCGTTTAAGATTTCCATCTCTATCTTGCCTCCCTCCATCGGCCTTTGATACCATTCGGCTTTGCCTGATAAAATATAGCACCAGTGTGAGTCTTTTTTGTGGTAGTGATTAGAGCGAATTGAACCTGCCTTGCAAGTTATAAGTAAAACGCTTTGTATTGGAGTATCCAATATCCGCGCAATCTCTCCTCTTTCATCTATAAACTCTGGTTTTATATTCCGTATAATTTTCATACCATTAAAACTCTGTATTGCTCATTACGACCTGGTTGTGTATCATGTAAATGAAACGCAAAAGGACTTTCTATATCTTGATTCTCCGGTATTTCCATTTCCCTACTGAAATGTTTAGCTGTCTCTATTGGGGCAAATCTACAACCAAAGTGCTGTAAGAGTCTGCGATTATGACAAGTGAGAAATCCATCTTCGTTAGTATTTCCAAAATAGGGTCGCCACGCAAACTCCAATTCGTAGGGCAAGTTGAGTATCTTTCGGCTTCGTATACTCACGCTATTGCCTACTCTGACTATTTCTCCATCAGGCGTTAAATACGAATAGTTGTCTGTCGGAAGTGGCCAAGGGGCACCAATATAGTCGTAATACAAAAACTCCTCTCGCCAACTTTCAGGATTAACCACAAAGCCATCGGGGTGTATAAGCATACAGAAGTCAGTATCTACAAATCTTCGTAAATCAAATATAATAGCGTGATTCCATTCGTCTATGGTATTGCATTGCATCTCGGTAATGAGTTTTACTGCCCCCCACTTTATACCTTTTTGACTCTGTTGGAGGGCGTTATACATGCCTTCCACGTTTTTAGTACCGAGTGCTATGAGAGTGATTTGTGGTAGCTCTAACATTCGTAGTAATCCCTGAATATTTTAATAATATAATCTAAATCACTTTTTTTGAGGCGGGGATGTAGAGTTATCCAGAATGAATGTTTGAGTATGTAATCTGCTTCGGTTAGACCGTCAGGCCCAATTTTATATTTTGAATTTTTGTAAGCACTGTGACGGATGATATTTCCTGCAAACATTGAGCGAGTTTCTATACCATGTTTTTCAAGATAGGCTGTAAGTTTTCCTCTATTTCCATTTGTAGTTAATGGAAAAGAGAACCAGCATGTATCAGCTTTTGCAGATTCCAAAAAAGGCAAAATTAGTTCCGCTTCTATATTTTTTTCAAAATATCTTTTTCGGTTTAAACTTCTAAATGCTTCATATAAATAATTGAAGTTTTTCTGCCTTAATTTCTTTATTTCATCTGCTTTCCTCAACTGCACCCTTCCCATAGCCGCCTGAAGTTCTAGGATTTGGAAATTATAACCTATTTTTTCATAAATGAAACGGGAATTATAATCTTTTGGAAGCTCCTTGTATCGGTTCGATTTTGTAGTATCTGCCTGTCTACCCCAATCGCGGTAAACTCGTACACATTCGGCGATATTTTTGTCATTCGTAAACACGCCCCCCCCAACACCCATCGAGACAATGTGTGCCGCATGAAATGAGGTAATAGAGACGTGTCCAAAACTACCGACTTTTTGTCCTTTAATGGTAGAACCCCAACCATCACAATTGTCTTCGATGACTTTGACATTATATTTCTTAGCCACTTTCATTAGTCTTGGCATATCACATGGATTGCCCACTGCATGAACGGCTATTATTGCTTTAGTTTTCTTTGTAATCGCACGTTCGACCTCATCTACATCAAAGTTGTAGATGCCTATCTTGGCATCAACCACAACAGGAACAAGCCCACATTGTAAAATAATGTTGAAAATGGTCGGAAAAGTAACCGCGCTAATGATGACTTCGCTGCCTTTCTCAAGTTCCAATGACTGAAGCGCAAGCAAACCCGCGCAAGAACCAGAAGTGGTGAGGATTCCATATTTTACGCCAAGGAATTTAGCAGCTTCGTGTTCCATTTTAGTGGCTTCAGGTCCAGCTTGCCAATTTCCTGTCTTATTAGACTTGTAAATCGACTTTATAATTGCTTTCATTTCACGTTCATCAGTGAGTGCCCCTCCATAACGCCCGTCAAATTTATATTTTATTTTCATATATGATTTTTAGAAATCCAATTTGGATGGCTGGTTTGCCATTCAATAGTGGATTTCAGACTATCTTCAAATGACACTGGCGACCTCCAACCCATTTCTTTTAACTTTGAGTCATCAAGCCCATAGTGCGGGTCATGCCCCATTCTGGTTTTATGGAAGTTAACAAGTTTATATTTCAACTCTTTACCCATAAGACGAGCTATAAGTTGAGCTAACTCCAAATTATCTAGTTGTTTATCACCAACGATATTATATCTGTCGGGTCTGTCTGCTTTTGCAGGTTGGTGTATATAGACAGGTTGTTTAAGAATAAATAATAGAGCATCTGTGGCATTTCTTGAATGAATATAAGAACGAGAACCTATATCCCCATTTTCGTTTCCATGTATGGTTATTTCCTCTCCCGCCTCTATTGCTTTTTGTATCATCACGGGAAACTTATAAGGTTGTTGCATTTCTCCAAAATTATTCATAGTATTCGTAATTACTACTGGCACATTATAAGTTCTCCAATAGGCAATAGAAATCATCTCTTGACACGCCTTAGAAGCCGCGTAAGGGTTAGAGGGAATTTGGGGCGACCATTCTTTGTAAGTGTCAGTTTTATTTTGTGTTGGCCCATAAACTTCATCAGTAGAGAACTGGATAAACACTTCCGGCTTCGCCTCTTTGGCATATTCCAGCATATTTACCATCAAAGCCACATTGTTTTGAATGAACTCTGCGGGTTGCTGGATGCTTGCCTCCACATCTGATAAAGAAGCCAAGTTAATTATGTAATCTACTTTACCTATTTTTTCTCTTGTTAAAGAAGATATGGGAGCAGAAAGGTCATGGGTTATCATGTTTAATCGCTTTAACCACTCTGGATGGTTTTCAGTTATTTCCACTATTCTGTCTACAAGTCCCTTATGACGAAAACTACCAATACCTACAACTTCCCAATCTGTGTTGTGCATAATGTGAGCAAAAACATGAATACCGATTGAACCAGCGATACCAGTGATAAGCACACGCTTTTTATTTGTATTTGTTTCTGACATATTCGTGCTCACTCAACTTATAATCATCACTCATAAGATGGGTCATCTGTCCGTCATGTTTACCTATCGTGATATAATTGCCTTTCAATATCTTTGGAAGTCCACAATAATGTTCCATTCTTTTATACAAATCCACATCAAGCAACCAAGATAACTTTTCATCAAATAACAACCTATCTGTCCCTCGCATCATTAGAGCAGAAGGCGAACCAAGTTTATTATTTCCAGTTTCTATATCATCTGTCCATTCGGGATTTTCGTTGTCGTTTGTTCCAACAATCATCCAGCTATCTCTTTCTGTAAAATTTTTAACCATTTCTTCCAAAGCAGTTTTATCTGTGAAATAATCATCCATGTAAAGTATCTTAATTAACTCTCCTCTTGATTTTTCTATTCCTATATTCGTATTTACTGGCATAGAACCCTCCTTCGTGATTATAATTTCATAATCTTTAAAAGTCTGCTCCATGATAGAGTTTACAGCTCTCCATAAAAAGAAAGCTCCGTTTTTCATGTCGTGTATTGGGAGAACCAAACTCACCTTAGGATTTTTAGTCTCTGTCATAATGATAATGGCACTTAGCACATAATCTAAGCCAATCTTCTAAGTCTCTTTTATATTTCTTGCTTTTGTTAGCCCAGTGTATTTGTTTCCCCTTTAACCCTGTTTTACCACAATATTCACAAATTTCTGGTTGACCTAGTTCTCTATAAAGCCATTGGTGTAGTGGTATATAACTTACCTTATCACCCTTCCATAATCTGTGTTCTTCACCCTTAAATACATGCACCTTGAAGTAGTTTTTATTACCTTCTTTCCCATTTTTTAATTTAGTTTCTTTTATGCGTTCTACTATCTCTTTAGGAATTTTTTTACCAAGCCAATATCTAGTAGGATTCTCCTTATGAGATTTACTCATTTTTTTTCTAATATCTAAAGTTCTAGTATATTTACCAAATACACCTTTACCTGTTCCTAGTTTTCTTTTATATACTCCTGTTGGCATATATTATAGTATATCACCCACAATATGAAAAGCAAGTTATTTTTGGGTTAATTGGCATTTTTTATTCTGTTACGCAACTCAGTTGTACTATAAGAGTGGTTACGACTATTAAAAAATACTTTTATTGGCAAGTTATGTCCTGTAAAATTTTTACCATTCCAGTCCGCGCCTATTATCCTAATGTCTGGCTTAATATCTAAAAGTAATTTATATAAATCTTTCTCGCTATTGTAGGTAACTATTTCATCCACATATCTATTGGATTTTAGTTGAATGTATCTCTCATCTAATCTTTGAATAGGTTTGTTTTTTTTCTTTCCCCTGTATTCTATGGGTGTTTCACTGGGGTCATTCTGAAGTCCTACAATAAGCCAATCACATTGTTTTTTGGCTTCCTCTAACATTAAACAATGCCCAGCGTGTGGAAGATCAAACGCTCCGAAAGTTATTCCTTTTATCATAAATTAATTATTTATGTAATCCATTACATTAATAATTGGCTTCCAAGAACCTTCAGGAGTGGTATTAGGCAAAACTGACTCTCTAGCTTCCTTACGGGCCTCCTTAAAGTGAACTATTTTACCTTCAGCAAGTTGTAATAAGTTAGTCTGTACCCCACTCCCTAAAAAATATTCTCCTGCTTCCCAATCTTTAGCCTTGACAAGACCTGATACAATGTCATCTACATGTACATAGTCTCTTGTCTGAAGCCCATTTCCATAAATCACCACCTCGTCTTTTCCTTTGAAGAGATCAACCACACTTCTAGGCAAACCGAAGATGTTTGGAAAGTAAAGTATTACCGCGTTTTTATGAAACCGTTTTAAGTATTCATTACAAGCCCATTTAGAGAATCCATAGGGAGACACGGGATCAATCGAAGCTCCCGTAGAAGCAAAAATTATTTTCGCATTAGGGTAGTGATTAACCAAACGAACTGTATTGACCAAATTTTCCATAGTTCGCATAGGGTCTTGCCAAGACCATTCTACGGGAGCATGAGCCGCTAAATGATAGATTACATCTATATTTTCTGGTAATTCGCAAGTTAAAAGATTCTTTCCATCTTTGGTATCTATACCAATAAAAGAGTCTAACTTTTTTGCAAGTCTTGAACCTATATTTCCTAAGTTACCAGTAAGGAGAATCATATCTTTTTAGTTTGTTTGAGTAAAAATTTAAGTCTATCCACTTTAAAATAATTCTTTTCTCTTTGAAAAATCCCAATCAAGTTTTTTATTTTTCTTATTCGTTCCTGTTTTGACATAAATCTTTAATAATATCTTGTAAAGAAAACCTGTAGTCCCATAGGGGATAGTCTTTTTTAAATTTATCCACACAATGGATGTCCCAAATTCGGTCCCCTCTTCGTGGTTCGTCAATATAACTGACAACTGCCTTTTTACCTGTTGCTTCTTCAACTAAATCAATAGCTTCTAAAATTGAGACACTTCTATCTCTGCCACCGCCCATGTTGTATACCGCGCCAGATTGTGGGTGCTTAATAAAATGATAACAAGCTGTAATTAAATCGTAGACATGTATTTGGTCTCTTACCTGCTTTCCTTTATAACCAAAGATATTATAAGTTTTCCCTTCTTTAATACACTTTACTAAGTAAGCCATAAAGCCGTGAAGTTCTGCTCCTTTGTGATTCTTGCCAGTGATGCACCCACATCTAAAACAAACTGTTTTCATTCCAAAGTAATTGCCATATTCTTGAACATATATGTCAGCCGCAGTTTTAGAGCAACCAAATAAGGAACGATTACCGGCATTGTCTAGCCTAACCTCTTCTCCAAGAGTACCCCTGCCATAATGTGTGTCATACCTGGTTGGCCCCTCTATTAAATTATCCACTTTGAAGTTTTCCCCATAAACTTTATCAGTAGAAATGTGAACAAAAACTGCATCGGGGCAATATTTGCGAGTGGCTTCCAATAAGATAAGTGTGCCGAGGGCGTTCGTTTTAAAATCTATAAGAGCATTATCTTTTGACCAATCATGGCTCGGTTGTGCCGCACAATTTAAGATTGCATCAAATTTATACTCTTGAAATAGTTTATTTATAACTTCCTCATCTCTTATATCAATATTTAATGTTGAAGCATTTGAGGTTTTTTCTACCCCAAAAAATTCCGACCTCATGTTATTATCAACGCCAATAACATTCCAATCCTTATTTAAAAAAAACTGCACAGCTTCTGAACCAACTAAGCCCAATGAACCTGTAATGCAAATAGTTTTTTTAGGCTTGAGTAATTTCATATAATAATTATATCACAATTTAATCCATTCTTTTGGTAACGGAATAGCGCGACCATCACTAAACCATTTCAAGGGAGCAACCACTTTACCACCCCCAATATATGAAGCCCAAAAGGAAAAACTACTATTAGCTATAATTTGACTTTTACACCCAGCCATTTTATTCCAGTCGTCTATTTCATTCTGTCCTTGATAGAACTCAAAATTTCCTCCTTTAAAAACATTCTTACACCACTCCATATCACTCACATCATCACTTTTTTCTTGCCGGTCGGCACAAAATACCAGAAACTTCTCATTAGGAAATTCGGCAATAGCCTTCTCATAGTAGTCAGTTTGGGTAAGGTCAACATAAAAAGGATTATCTATATAATCTCCTCGCCGAATATGGAGTGAAATGTAATCTGTTTTTGTCAAGTCTGCCCCTAAAATCCCTTGTAATTCCTGCTTATATTGGTCAAAATAGCGATAGTCTTGGAGATAAATATCTGGTAAGTTTCCTTGCTTTACCTGGGAATATAGATAAGCAAACTGAAAAAGTCTGTTACCAAAACCACCAAAAAAATCCCGAATATTACGCATAAAAAAATGGAAAATCCTTTTTAATTTGATTAGTAAGTTCTTCAGAGTGTTGTACTGAATCAAGCCACATAGATTTTTCTTTTGTGCGATAGAGCCATAATACTTCTGGTATTGTAGCAATTTTCTTTCCCTTAGTCAATAAGTTTATCCACAAATGGAGATCTTCCCAACCCCAAGTCATCCGAGGAGAATATCCACCCACTTCTAGTAGTGCTTCTCGTTTTATCGCTGAACAATACGCTATCCGATTTCCAACCTTAAAATCTTCTATGGTAGGATTAGGCATCAAAATTATTTCTTGATTAGAAGTGCCAAAGGTTCTAAAAGATGGAGAGACTATATCCGCGTTCGTTGCTTTTATTATTTTTTGTATTTTTAAAATTGCCCCTTCTAATAAAATATCATCCGCATCTAAAAATAAAATATAATGTCCTTTTGCATTCATAATCCCTGTGTTCCTTGCTGAACTCAAACCACGATTAGTCTGAGAGACAACTTTTACAGGATACTTTCTTGCTATTTCAAGAGAATTATCAGTGCTCCCATCATCAACTACAATCACCTCCACATTTAGGTAAGGATTTTTTTGGGCAATGGCCGACTCTATTGCATCACATAAGTAGTCTTGTTGATTAAATGATGGAATTACAATACTTATCATTTTTTCGTCATGTTAGCCACTGCTTGACCTCCTTCAGGACTAAGCGAAAACCACTTTGTAAGAGTCATTAGTTTAGGTTGGAAATTCCTCCACCAAACCTTTTTAGTGTAAAAATCGTCAATCAATGAGTCAGGATAAATATACCCAGGGTCTAACATAATCTCTGGTGGGTTTTCAGATAACTCAAAATTCCAATGCGACTCATCGTTCCAGATTGCGGTATACCCATTTTTTCTATCAATGTCTATTCTGTCTCTCATACGCTTCATGGCTTCTATAAATGGTCTAGATTTACCCCCCTGAAAACCACCCGCGTAGTATTCGGGTCTAAATCTTCGTTTGCCATCTTCAGTTATCACTCTCCCAGGTCTTTTAATATATGCTGTTGATAGTTCATTTGGCTCGTAGGGTGGATAAAGTTCTTTCGGAAGATAATAGCCAGGATGAGGGGCGGCAAATAATCCACTTTTAGGTAAAATTTCATCTCCACAGACTCCAACCCATTTCATGTCGATGTCACAATATGCTATGTAATCATATTCCTTTAACTTCTCCTCTTGTTGCAAAAATAAGTGATAGCGTAAGAGAGTAGGCATAGGCCAGTCTATTGGTTCAGTTGGTATAATATTTACTCCTTCCATTTTACGAAGTTCTTGAACACTCTTAATCATATTCGGGAAATTCATATTTTTACCTTTAATTGTTACATCTAAATTTAAAAGATTTTGGTCATTCGGATTTGCCCCAAATTGTTGAAGTATATTCTGAAAAGTGGACATCATTTTTGTCCTTATTTCATCAGGGTTTTCGGGTATATCAGTCCAAAAGAAAAAGTCTGTTTTATGACCTGGAAGAAAAAATTGTTTAGCTCCTTTAACCATCTCTGGAGCAAACTCCCAGTAAAGAGGGTTCAAACAGGTAAATACCAAAGCAACTTTATATTTGGGTAGTGGGTTCTGTTGGGCCAAAGCAACATAGTTGACAACTTCTTGGTCTAACACAATGCGATTTATATCAGAGTCAAGTCCCTTGGAATTGTAGTAGTTATTTACGACACGAACAAAATCTTCGAGTTGCATTGAAACTATATTAACACTATTAGAATAATAAGTATAGCCGAAATTAGGTACAAAACTATCCTTAACTTGTTTTTTGTCATAAGGAGGCTATGGCGCTAGTTGTCTAATAAAATACCATAAGCCAGGCGTTAAGTTTTGTTTGGGTACTTTCGGTATAGGTATTGTATCAGTTTTCGACCATTCTTTTAAGCTCTCGTGAGCGGCAAGTTTCCTGATTGCTTGCTCGTTGCGGTAGTTGCGGGATTTTCTTAATAGTGTTTTGTGGCTGATAGGTTTCATTGAAATAAATCAATAGTTTTATTTAATTCCGGCACATGGTAAGTTACTTTCTTTAAAGGTGAGGAAACAAGATAGTAGACAAAATCTTTCCCTTGTTCAGTCTTTACCCACTTACCATTTATTTCCCATCCTACATTTTTGAGATCGTTGATTCGTGCGCCGAGCCGAGTGATATACATTTGCAAGGCGGCGTTACGAGATACTTCGCCGTCATACAGAAGTCTATCTTTTGTCCATTGGAGTTGTGTCTTGGTGTTCATTGTTGGTACGTTCCGTGATTATGTTTCTCGTATTGCTTTTGCTCGTCTACTGGAAAGTCTATATATTCTATTCCAAACTTTTCACCTAGATTTCTAAATAAGTCTTCCCATATTTCGTCTATTTGCCCTTGTTTGTGAAGAAAAGTTGTACTGTTTGTGCCAAACTTTATCTTTTGAAAGGGTAGCCATAGGTGGTCGTGTACCATATCTTTCGTCCACCAAATCTCGTATGTAGGTTTCAATACTTTTCTAATATCTAGTCCTTTGGCGTTCATCTCATTGGCTAATAAGGTTAATCCCTTCCACAATGCCCTATTTTGAGAGTTTGTTCTTTGTTTAACACTTACTTGTTTTTCTCGTTTACTCTTTACCATAGGGCTCGTGGGGCTTTAAAACGGCACATCTTCCTCGGGTATAGGGTCTTGATGGTTGCCCATTGGGTATTCGCCTCGGAAAATAGCTTTTAGATTTACATCAGTACCTGCGTATAGTTCAGCTATTTCTTTGGCTACTGGTTTTGGTGGCATGGCGGTAGTTATGTATGTTACTTTGTCGCCCTCCTTATTTCTGTTGATTTTAATGTCATAACCTTTTAAGTCTCCAAATTCTTCTTGTTGAGTGTAGTCATACAACACGTCCATGATGGTTTTTTGAGTAAGCGACAACACTTGAATTTTCTTTTCTTTGTAATTCCAAACTACTGCCGCCCAAAAGAAACTAATAGCAAGGTTGCCATAGCTATTCTTATCTACATCCTCAGGCTTAATCTTGCACTCCATTCCTTCGTGGCGAAAAGGCTTTTTGTCTTTCCAACCTTCCCAACCATAAACTACTTCTGATAAAAAACGATAACGATTTTCTCCGTCTTGCAACTTTGCGAACTGTCCTACACTACTTGGTGGTTTTGGTGGCATAATTTTATATAAGACTTCTAATTAAGAAATAACCTACTGCTAATATTGCGACTACGACTATAATTCTATTTTCTGTTTTTTCACTTGTTATCATTTGAATAATTGCCTTAGGCGGTTAAATTTACTCCAACTCGATAATGCACTTTGAGGTAGGGGATAGGTTAGTAAGTCCATCTCGTAGAGGTCAAGGGAAAGTTCACCTATCATACCTCTGTCTTTATTTAGTATTAACTTCAATATTTTGTTTTCCATATACTTCTTCGGCTACTCTTTTAAGTTCGGCCAACTCTTCTTCGGTGATACCCATTATTTCATTTTCCTCAAATGTAAGTTTTGACATCTTATTTCTGCCAACATTTAGCTGAACTCGACCAATCACCTGTCCCACGGGTGGCATATAGAAACTCAGCAAACTTCTCATTATCAGTTTCTATAGTTAGGTTTAACTGCATCTCTGTTGCTTTCTTATTCCAAATGGAATTTATCTGATATTTACCTTGATCATAAGAACCATTATTATTTATATTTATTATTACTTGACCATTCTTCCAATGTCCTGTTGGGCTTTCACACTTCGCTATCCTCGTAAGTATTGGAGGAAATTCACTCTTAATTAACTCCGCTTTAACAACCGGATTACCATATCCTCCCGCTACATAAATACTTGCTAAAAAGAATATTGTTACTACGCCTATTGCCACTCTTTTTAGAAACCACTTTGTCTTTTTCCATAAAGAGCTGAAACGCCCTTGTGAATCGCGAACCTCTTTGCCTAAATAAAATATTTTCATAATGTTTTTGTTAGATTGATAAGTTCGGGGTTTTGGGGGAGTGTTGCGTGTATCAAAGTCGAAACCTCTTTACCGCTCATCCCCCTAGCTCCGATATGTGTAAGGTTGCCCTTACCTACATACATTATCATTAACCTTTCCTTTACGCAAGCGTAGTTATCCACATCTTGCACTTATACCACGTTTACGCTTGTGTTGTCAATTTGCCCTCCCTTATCTTCTTCCATAGTCCTTTTGCTACCTTGGACATTTCTTTAGAGCGATCTTTCTTGGATATGCCTGCCCAGCGAGCGTGTCCCCTTCCTAGTTTCTTTTTCATATAAATAGTTTATCGCAAGCGTAAGTAAAAGTCAAGCCAGGAAAGACCGTAGTTTATCCCCAGCTATCCTTGTTTTGACTTGGTAATAAATTCTTTTAGTTTTTGGTTGCGAAGTTTTGGATTACTAAAATGCTCACAGTATTGGATTATGTCGTAGAGCCAACTGTCGGGAAACTTTATTGTTTGGAAATGAATACTTTTTTTCGCCCAACCTGTAATAGTAGAAAGTCTATCAATGAGTATTAGCCGTTCTTCGTTCTTGTGTGGCTTCTTTACTTGGAACTTCTTATCTTTTAATATTTCATTTATTTGGTGCATTAGGAGTTTTGATATAAGTTTTGCAAGCTGGACAAGCCCGGGGTTCTTCTACACGGGGTGTCCATTTGTATTTACATTTTTGGCAGATTTTTTCTTTCATTTTTTTACAATTCTAGTGCTAACAATGATATACCACTTCTTGCTTTTTTTATTTACTGCTTGGGCTTTTCTTTTCAGCTTTTCGTATTCTTTGTAGAATGTTTCGTAAGTCATTAGTTTTTTAGATTTATAAATGGCACAGTTCCTCCCGGAATCATTTGAATAGGCAATATTCCGTTCCACTTTGATACTGCTTGTAATTGAACATAATCTGCCCCACCTTGTGAGTTTACGGCTTGGGCTTGAATTCTAATTGCCTCTGCTGTGGCTTTTGCTGTTTCAATCGTTTGTTGAGCTTCAAACTTAATCTGCTCTAGTTTGTTTTTAGCCGCCTCTGCCTTTTGAACTGCGGTTACTTTACTTTCAATGGCTTGAGTAAATGCCTGAGAAAACTCAAAGTTTGTAACATTAAATCTTTCCAGTATTGCAAATTTAGCACCCAGTCTATCTGTAAGGATTAAATTAACTTTATCGCTATAATCTGCTCGTTTCGTAACCAATTCTTCTGCGGTGTAAAGTGCTGATGTTGATTTAACTACTTCACGAATAGCTGGCTCAATAACATTAACTTCATAGTTTTCTACTGAACGATATTGTGCATAAATATCTGATACCTTTGTTGGGTCAATGTGATAATTTACTACTACCCCGATAGCCACATCCTGTAAATCTTTAGAAGCACCTGATAATTGAGAAGAATCTAGTGTGTCGCCCTCGTGTCCATTTTTATCGTAATTGATAGTTCGGGTCTTCACTTCCATTGCAACCACATCTTCAACGAATGGGAGTTTGAAATATAGACCTGGCTCTTTCGTTCCGACTATCGCACCAAGACGAGTTTTAACTCCACGCTCACCAGCGCCGATAGTTCCAAACGAACCAAATATAAACATTAAACCAAACAATAAAACAATGCTATGCAACACCACTTTTGGAGTATCTAACTTGACTCCATACTCACCTTGCTTGAAATAATTAAACATTATCTTTTTTCACTAAAATTAACTATTAATACTACAACGACTATAAAAACAAAAACTGGTATAATTAAACACATAATGATTTTTTTCACCTTAATTTATAATACCAATATATTATCATATTATTTAATTAACCGCAAGCAAAGTTATCCCCACCTCCCCATACTAGGGTATTTACTTTGTTTCTAGGGGGTTAGAGGGTGTCGTTTTTGTGTTCAAATACATACTTTAAATAAGAGGCGACTTCTTCCGCTTGTTTTTTATCTTTCGCGAATTTTTGGGCTAACTTGTAAAGTCGTATCATTGATAGTGGTATTCTTTTATTTTTTGTTTTCATTTTAATATTCTTTATCTTTTAATCTCTTAAATACATATACACTTGCATCTATATATCTTTCCCAATGACATAATTCCCAACCGATTGCTCCCCAACTATCTAAAAATCCTTCCAATTTATCTTTATTTTCCCCAGTAGTAATTTGTATTACTTTGTATTCATAAATTGCATTCATAATTGTTCTGCTTTATATTTACTTCTAATTAGTTCGTGTGCTTTTGCTTCTATCTGCCTTATTCTCTCTCTCGTTACGCCCATATTTCTAGCCACTTCATCTAATGTTTTTGGTTCTTTATCTTTTAACCCATATCTCATTTCAATTAAATTTCTTTCTCTTTCGGGCAAATCTTTTAACATCTTTCCTACTGTAAATCTTGCGTCTGCTTGTTCTAATAATAATTGTTCGTCTACTTGTAATAAAGGTGGTGTATAATCTGCTATTCTTTCAAATTGAGTATTAAATATATCTATTATCTTTTCGTATCCTTGCGGGAATAAAATATCTTTTGAAACTTTTAATTCTAACGCCATTGATACTGCTTGTTCTTCTGTAGGTTTTTGTTTTATCTGTTCTATTCTTTGATAAACATTTATTGGAATACCTACAATATCCGCAAAGTCTTGTTGAGAGTAGCCAAGTTTTTTTCTCCTTTCTTCTAACTCGTAGTTTTTAGTTATCAACCTTGCTCGTATTCTCATAAATTATTTCCTTTTAAGCTATTACATCTATCGTGGGCTAATTGCATATTTCTTATGTCGTAAACTAGTTGGGGATATTTTTCTTTTGGTAGAATGTGGTCAAGTGTTATTGTATCTTTCTCGCCGAAACTTCTTTGGCATATTCCGCAATGGTCGCAAGTTAGTTTTTTTCTAAAAGGTTTCATATGTAAAATTCTATTTCCATAAAGTCCTCGTTGGTGTCTTTTGTTTATTCTTCTTTTCTTTGCAATAAAATATCTATAACTTTTTAATCCTAGTGGCTTGGCTATCTTTCGCATATACCATTGCTTGTAATACCAGTTTCCTATATGACTTGTGCCTCTCCAGTATCTATGACAAAGATATTTAATTGGCTTTGGATATTGCACTAGAAGTAGTGTATCATATGCATACAATTAGCACAAGCAGAGTTATCCCCATAATTACTTGCAAAGATATTTTTAATCTGGTAGGATGTAGGTATGGATATAGCGAATAATAATTTAATAATTTATTGCGAGCAGGGAGTATCCGATTTAGCCGTCAAAAGCTATATCCAGTCGGATGCTCCCTTTTCGCTGGAAATATAATGATATGGCTAGTCCACAAGTTAAAAATGGATATACTATACTTGCTAACGAAATTTGGGAACACCTAGTAAAGTTGCGTATACCACCTTCCGAAAAAGACTTATTGATGTGTGTTATTAGAAAAACTTATGGTTTTCATAAAAAGGAAGATAGAATAAGTTTAACACAATTTGAGAAAGAAACCGAGTTATCAAGGGTAACAGTCGTAAAATCCTTAAAAAATTTATTAACAAGAAAATTACTAGTAAAGCGGGGTATACTACTTGGATTTAATAAAGACTGGGAAACTTGGGTAGTAAATGCGGGTATACTAGTAAAGTCTAGTAATATATTCGGTAAAGGCGGGTATACCGAAAGTGGTAAAGGCGGGTATACATACAAAAGAAAGAAAGAAAACAAAAGAAACACCACTAAAGTGGTTGTGAACACTAAAATGAAATACAAAGAAAATACAATAGACTACGAAACAGGGGAAACTAGAGAACAACCTATTAAAGAAAATAAGAACAAGGAAGCTATACGCCTTGCCTTACTTTTTGATAAAATGGCTACTAAATACTCTAAACGTCCTATAGCCACACCTAAAAGCTATTTCATTGTCCTAAACGCTATAAACAAGCCCCACGAACTAACACCTGATGGAATAGAAAAGTTATTTCAAGATTGGTTTGATAACCGAAAAACAAGAGAGGAAGACAAAGTCAAATTATCATTCGCATTATCAGCTAATAATATAAATGCCTTTAAGGTAAGATACTAATGCAATGCCCTTATTGTAAAAAAGAAGCACGGTGGTGCGAGAATAAAGAAATATATGGCAAAAATTATGGGAAGTCGTATATGTGCTACTACTGCAAGCCGTGCGATGCTTATGTTGGTTGTCATCAAAATACCAGAAACGCTTTAGGAGTGATGGCTAACAAGGAATTACGGGATTGGCGTAGAAAAGTTCACGCAAAGATTGATCCTTTATGGAAATCAAAACAAATAGGTAGAAAAACTTTATATCAAATTATCTCAAAAGAATTAGGTAAGCAATATCATACAGGTGAAACAGATATTGAAACTTGTAAAAAGGTCTTAGAATTAAAATTAGGTCAAAATCCATTATTTATATGAAAAAATACTACAATACACAACAAGAAGAAAAAGAAGAATATCAATATCCTGAATACACAAATACAGAATTGTGGGCTTTGAATAATCTCTTAAAAGAAAAATACAATGACGGAAATAAAATTGACGATATCACAAAATGGCTTACAGACGAAGGTGCATTAAATGAATATGGTGCGGTTATCTATAAAGAACATCCTGCAAAATATGCTATACTTCAAGATAAATTAAGCAAAGCAAATAAACTTATGGGTCGCAAAGAATTCGCCGTGAAAAAAGAATTAGAAGATCTAGCAAAAAATATGACACTAGAAAGTGATATATTACCAGACAACTTTTAGGGAAGTCTATTCCTTAAATAGTTAAGTAGCGGTTTTGGGGGAACTCCCTCCTTAAAAGTAGTTAATAATATATGGGACACAGATACAAATTTAAAAAAGGTAACATTCCGTGGAACAAAGGGAAATCTGGTTATAAATTACCGCCATTTTCAGATAAACACAAAAGAAAAATTAGTGAAAACCATTCAAGACATAATCTAAATAAAAAAATGTCCGAGGAAACAAAAAATAAAATAAGTAAAAAAAACAAAGGACATCTTGTATCAACAGAAACAAGAAAAAATATAAGTATGAATTCAATAGGTAAAAGAACAAAAGAAAAATCTTACCAGTGGATTAAAGATAGAACGAAATTAAAAAAATCAGAAAAGAAACATCTTGATGGACAATATAGAGAGTGGATGTTTTCTATTAAAAATAGAGATGGTTGGAAATGTAGATTATTTAATGATGATTGTAGCGGTCGGCTGGAATCACATCATATTTTTAACTGGATTGAATACCCAGAATTAAGATATATATTAACAAATGGCATTACACTTTGTGCCTTTCATCACCCCAGAGGTCGTGAAGAAGAGAAACGAATGATTCCAATTTTTCAGGAATTATTGTCAGTATTAAAAGAATAATTTTGGGACACAGATATCATAGAACACCGCAACACTCTGCGGAACAAAAATCAAGAACAGAAAAGAACAAGGCAAAACCTTTGAAGCCAAAAAAGACGGCTAGTGAAAAAACAAAGGAAAGAAAGTTGGCTGAAAAAGAAATTAAAAGACAACGATTTATTAAAAGTAAGTAGTTAATAAATCTATGAAGTATAAATACATACGAACTCTAAGTAATAATATTATCTGGGGCAAAAATGAAATTACCCGCGAAGATTTGGCTATGATGAAAGACGGCAGATATGATTTTTTAATTGATACACAAAACGATAAATGGTTCAATGCCGAAGAAAATAAATGGGAAGAGATTAAAAGTAGTTAATAATATGCCAAAGGGAATATATAAAAGAAGAGAAAAAGGAAAATGTCATCACGATTGGAAAAGTGCTGGGCATATTAAAAATAAGTATTTTGATAGATGCTCTAGTTGTAAAATAAAAAGGTTGAAAGTTGATTTATTAAAAACATAGAGTCGTTGCAGATTTAGTAGTTAATAATATGAAAGACGAACAAGAGTGCTACAAAAAAGATGATTTATTTGCTAGAGATAATGATGGGTGGGGTTATTTTCAATGCCAAGTTCATTTAAGAGATAAAAACTCGTGTAATCGTCCAATAAATCCAATAGTGAAAGCATTAAAAAAACACATCAAAACCTTTACCAATAAATAATATGTTATGAAAGAAAGATTTTTGAAAATATATGCAAACTTGCCAATTCCACTACGAAGTGAAGTAATTTATGTGGATAAAGAATATGGGGCTTGTAGTTGGAATGTAGTTTTACTGGAAGTAAAAGCTGACACCGAAATTGGGAAAACCGCCTTGAAACAATTAGAAAAAATGAAAATTATTTAAACAAGTTTATAAATCCATAAGCAACCCCCTATTCTAGACTGCTGACGCAGTCAGCTAGCTTTACTCTTTTAGAAGACAAAAAGCGAGGTATTTAGCCCCGCTTCGTGCTTTATTCCAAATTGGTCGCCTACCTAATCAGTTGTAGGTTCGGCTTTTAATAGTGTAGCATATTCCGCAATCTTGTCAAGATACCACAAAGAATCGTACTTTAACCCTTTCGTTTTTATATTCCTAGTTTTTAGTTCTTTTACATAGTCTTCCCCATGTTCACTTACCAGCCGAGCCTCGTATACTACCCAGTCCCCACTTCTCCAAAAATTACAATTTCGGCACTGGGGGCGTAAATTGCGCAAATCATACCGAAGCTCGGTAGAACATATACTTGATGCAATAAAGTGCCCTGTGTGCCAATTTGAGCCTTCTAGGGGCATATACCCACAGGTGTAGCAAGCGTTTCCAAACTGTCTTCTAGTCAATTTCTTACACAGTTCCCAAAGTTGGTCCTTCAATTTCCTAAATTCTAACTTTGATTTCTTCCGAAGTTTAGTTTTATGTTTTAAAAATCCGCCTCGTTTTTTAAATTGAAATTTTTTCATTATATATATAAATTATACCACAGTTCAAAATAGCTAGAGGGTTTTCGGATACCGAAAGGTCTAGCTATCTGCCCCCTATTTGGAGGACTTTTTTTCTAGCAAGAGGGGACTCATTTGTCGTTCCATCTGTGCTAGGATTTTTTTCGCGCACACTCCACAGACTGAAATGAAATATCTCCAGTCCCGTGGCTTCCACTCTCGTCCGCAAGCGATGCACTTAGTGGTCATCAATTCACCGCGACCTTCTTCCAGTTGAGATTCTTGAACGCGTTTTGCGCGATGGCATCTCTCAACATCAGGGAGAGTGTCTCGGCATCGGCCCGTTCCACTGCGTCCCTTGTGCCGATACACATGAGATACCCTTCGCCTACGTCCACGAACCCCCAGTCGTCGTTCACGACGATCTTGACAGGTTTCATGATGCCTCCCTAGTCTTCGCTTCGATGTCGCGAATGGTGAGGTGTTGAAGGCACGATTTATGGCACTCCTTCTCCTCAATGCGAATGGTTTTACCACTCATGCTCTGCCAGTCGCTGATGGAGGAGTGGCACAAC
>C687J35021_10000452_pt1 | contig 32356 bp, 31 predicted proteins | sample RifCSPhighO2_12_FD_35021 | JGI IMG/M metagenome (IMG submission 35021) | reverse complement strand
TTTTATGGCTTGTATGATGTATCGTTTAATTCATTTGCCGCAGTATTAATTTTTTTAATAGTTAAGGAAGAAGTTAATTTGGGTTTTGTAAATTTCTTATCTGCGGCAACTTACGCCCTAGCAAATCTTTTAGCAATTAAAATAATAAAGAAGAATAAAGATTCATATCTGATTGGTTCTATTTTAGGTTTCTTAGGATTACTGATTTTTGGACTACAGCAAAATCTCATAGGACTTTTTTCTTTGATATTTATAAATAATATTTTTCTCCCGCTCTTAAATATTCAGACCGCTAAATTAATTTATGATGTAATTGATGAAACAAAAACAAACTGGAAAGAAAAATATCACTTTTTAGTAGAAAGAGATAGCGCTTTGGGAGTGGGAAGAATTATCACTTATTTAATTCTCTTAATTTTTTTGACCAGAGAGAACAGTCCTGAGATAGCCAAAAACTGGATCCTTTTTGTTCCTGTTTTCCCTCTGCTTATCGGATTTCTTCAGTTTTATTATTTTAAATTAAAAAAAGAAGGCTAAATTTTTCTAAACCTCTCAGTTACGAAATCTTTATCAAGAGAGGAGATGAGCCAAGCGGCCTTTGGGCCGTGATCTTTTCCGAGTAGCGCGATGTAAATTGCAGCAAAAGCATCCTTGGATGAAATATTCATTTCCTTTGCAATTTCATAAATTTTAGTTTGGAAATCTTCAGCATTTAAATCCTTTGAAACTAAATCTGCAACTTTTTTAAGATATTCCTTTTGGGTTGTATTTAAACTTTTAACCTCCGGTGGTGTTTCTTTTTGAATCAAAAACCTTTCCGATTCGGGAGCATATTTTTCTATCCAGACCCTTGCATACTTTGCCCAAACTTCCGCTCCTTCCTTTCTAATCTCTCCTTCCATATTAGGCATCTGCACCCATTGGGCAAGAACAGAGAAGCGAACGCTTGGTGGTTTTTTTATTCCTCCGATTTGAGAAAGCTCAAAAGCCCGACTTAAATCATCTCCCTTTTTGGAAAAATACGCTTCGGAAGCTTTTTGATAATCATCATAAAGTTTCGGAATTAGATCGGTGCCGAAAGGCGTGAACTCGATTGCTTGATTTGGAGGAGTTTTAATTAGTAAAAATCGATAAATTTGAGAGGGCAAAACTTTTAATAACTCCTCTGCTGTTACTCCGATCCCTTTTGATGAGGACATTTTTCTGCCGTGGGAAAGAAAATGTTCATAAGAAAAACCGAAAGGGATCTCTTTTTTAAATACATCTTTATAAATTTTTGCTGCAACATCGTGCGTTCCACCTGCCGACATATGGTCCTTTCCCGCACCTTCAATCGTTACGCCGTATGTCCACCACTTTGAAGGCCACTCAACTTTATAAGGCATTTTTCCTGTTCCGTTAAAAGGAGAAATTTCTCCTTTTGTTCCACATCCCTGAGCCCATTTGACCAAATCAGGTTCGCATGAAAAGCCTACCTTTTCCCCATCCCATGAAGTAACTTTTGTTGTGCCCAACTTTCCGCAGTTTGGACATATCACCTGAAGAGGAAACCAAGGCTGTTCTACCTCCTTTTTGTAAATCTCCTCATAAACTTTCGCGATCTGGCGCGCGTGATCCAAAACAAAACTTATCGCTTTATTAAATGTCCCATTTTTGTAAAGTTCGCTCGTTTTATAAATTTCTGCTTGTACATCAAGTAGTCCAAAAGCTTTTCTCATTATGTTGCCAAAATAATCTCCGAATGAACCCGCGCCGTCGGGAGATGGAGCAAGAAACAACGGAACGCCCATGTATTTTGAATGGGAGGAAAGTAAATCGGCAGGCAAACCATCGATCGGATCAACATCGTCAAAACCGAACATATAGGAAACATCCGCTTTTCTTTCTTTTAAGACTCTGAATAAAACATCATGAAGCACCGGCCCTTTGGGGCCTCCCATATGAATTATTCCTGATGGCGTCCAGGAATCATTTATGATTTCTTTGCCTTTTCGGTTTTCCAATAATTTATCGGCCCAAAACATATATCCTTATTATAAACGAAAAAAACCTCATTGAGGGGTTAAATGATTAATCCGAAGATCAATCCCTCTTTAAAGGGTTACCTGCCTTGAGTTAGATCGAAGGGCTTCTCGGATATTTCTGTAGCTAAATTTTTGAGATATTAATTGATTCCAACAACCGTATAGACTACCTTCCCTACAGGAGCTTCAACTTCAACTTTGTCTCCAATGGCTTTACCAATCAATGCTTTCCCGAGAGGTGATTCATGTGATATTTTTTTCTCTTTGGGATCTGCTTCCCATTCACCAACCAAGGTGAAAAGCTCCTTTTTTCCATTCACGGACAAAGTTATAAGAGATCCCAAGGCAACGGTTGCGTTTCTACCTCTTGCATGATTTTCTTCGATCAGATTTGCGTGCTTTATAATTTCCGTTAATTCTTCGATTCTCCCGTCAATTAAGGAAAGCTCTTCTTTTGCGGCCGTGTATTCTGAATTTTCAGCCAGATCTCCCATTGACCTTGCCTGAGATACCCGTTCAAGAACATCATGTCTTTTTACTTTACTTAACTCCTCAAGCTCATGCCTTAATTCTTCTAAACCTTCTTTTGTTACATATACTGCTTTCTTATCCATTTGATTAATAAAATTCCCTCGGGAAAACTTTGTCCGGGGGAATTACTAATTTTATCAGTTATATATACAAAATGCAAGCTGGTATGTCAATATCCTGGAGTATTTATTGAGGCAAAAGATCCTGTTTTTGAGATACTTCTTCTTGAAAGTTTTCTCGCGAAATTTAGGTAAGTTTCATATCTCAATCTATAAATCTGCCGTATAAAATTGCTCTTGTCCTTGGGATGAAATCTTGCAAAGCTTCTACCAATCTCCTCCGTAGTTATCCTGTTTTTCATGTAAAAAAACTGCGCTAAAAAGAAAATTCTGTCCATGGGGATAGCTAACTGATTCATAAAGCAAAAGCCGGAAGAAATTGGTTGAGGCTCAAATGAATTTGGAAGAAATTTTAAAACCCATTTATTTTCTGCTAAAAATCTTTCATGGGTTTTTTTCTTATTAACTAAAACCCTTAGCTGGACAACTTCATGGGCTGAGAAAATATTCTGCTTGCCTACCGGAATAACAAGGTGGTCTTGGGCTAAAAACATATTTGGACAAATTTGATCTTGTGCCAAAATTTCCTCTCTTTTCCTTTTTCTGCTCAAAAGAAGAAGAACTAAGTTTACACAAAATCTTGTAAGCCACATTGTGTTTTTAGCGGAAACTATAAACAAATCGATATCGTCTTCCGGGTTTGAATTATTCATTGATAAGCTGCCGCTTATTCCAATTAACCTTACTGAAGGGATAAGCGCTAAAAGCCCGGAAACTCTTTTTGCCATTTTCAATTTTTTAATGCTTTCCTTTTTTCTTTGGATTCTCAGAGAATATAACACGGCTCTCCCATGAAGAAAAAGATATTTACCCCGTCTTCTAATTAATCCTTTTTTGAGTATTTTCTTAAGTTTCCTATAGAATTCATTTTCCTGAATTTTAGCTCCGATAAGAAATTTCCAAATCTCCGAAGGCTTCATCGGAAAATCAAAAACATCTGCATAAGAAAGAGTTTTAATTACTGATTCTTCTAATTTATTTACTCTGTGTTTCTTCATATCTTCCCATGACCTCGGACACCCCGACGCTTAAAGTTTCAATAGCGCTTTGTGCCGAACCATTATCATCAACTATAGATCTTATTGCGTTGCCAAGATAGGAATTAAGGGAATCTACCATCGCTTCATCATAAGTGTCGGATGAAAAAATGGTAGACCTTGCGTTTTGCCCTTGCTGGACAAAGGGATATACAAGTGAATTAGACTTGAGCAAATCTGCCATATCGGATCTCGGATAGAGTTCTCCAAAAAGTCTTACTCCTGAGGTTTTAGTGTAAAGTTTTTCCATAATCTCACGGCTTCCTAAATATTTCAAAAATTCAAAAGCTTGTTCTGAATATTTTGTCTTAACGGAAGTTCCCTCCACCCAAAAACTGGCCACGGTATTTTCTCTTGCATTCTCCGATGAACCCAAACGAGGAACGGATATTACCACAAATTCCAAATTTGGATTCAGTGTTTTTATTTCGAAAATGTCCCATGAATAGCCAAAATACATTGCAAGACTTCCTTTTGCGAAGGCAAGCTTTGAGTTCTCAAGAGAACCATCCCAGATGCTTGCGTCACCCTTTGCAAAAGAGGTGTAGAAATCTAAGGCATCAATAGAATTTTGTTTGTTGGGGCCGTTTAAATCTTTTAAATCGGCTCCGTTTTGGATAAGAAGAAGGGAAATTATATCCGAGCTGTGAACTATATTATCAAATGTTCCCAAAGCCACACCCGAAGTCATAATCTTGCCATTTGAGTCTTTAACCGTAAGACTCCTTGCGATTGCTGTTAAATCTTCCCATGTAACGGGATAATTTGTTGTACCTCCCGCTCTTAAAAGCTGTGTATTTATAAAAAGAGATAATGTGTCAAAATGAATAGGGATACCGTAGTAAGCTCCGCTAATCTTGAGATCCTCGGAAATCACGGGATAAAATTTACTGTCAAGTTCTGTCTCACTCACTACATCTTGAGGCAGAGGCAACAAATAAGGCTTGAGCTCCGTAACCCAACTGTTATGAAATCGGAAAATATCAGGGCCTGTTCCGTTATTTATTCTTGTGGTGAGCCTTTCATAATATTTACCCAAGGCTTTTATGTCTTGCTTTTCGTATTTAATTTTTATGTTGGGGTGCAGGCGCGTAAAATCCTGAATAATCTCCTCAATGCTCGCGGGATTTTCCCACGCTCCCCAGTAAGTCAACGAAGCATCTGTTGTTTTTTGCGGTTTGTTAAAGTTTGGCAAAATGAAAACAAAAAAAGTAGCAATTAAACCTCCGAGAACAAGAAATCCTATTATCAAACTGATAATCTTTTTTGCATTAAAACCTCGTGGAGCTTCTTCAGCTAAAGGATACTCCGTTTCTTGACTTATATTTTCCTCCATAAATCTCTCCGATCGCGCCTCCGCTGATTCTATAGTATAATATTTGAACTTCAAAGAAAAGCACCATGAGATTTAAATTACCAAAAGGAATTTTATATAATGCAGTTCGTTCCGCCTACTGGTTTGCTGTGGGGTTTGTTTTGTCTTCTGCTCTCCTTGCAAGCGCAGTACTTTTTTATTTCCAATTTACCTACAAAAATAGGGTCATTCCTGGAGTCTTTGTTGACAATGTTTATATAGGAGAGAAAACAAAAACCGAAATTGAGAAGATCTTTAGTGAGAAAAATGAAGTTATTGGGAAGAATACTTTTATCTTCGCCACCGATGGTCTTGAAGCTACAGTCTCTGCGAAAACTTTAAATATTGGTTATGACATAAATCTTATCCAGGAACAAAGCATAAACCTTGCCAAGACTAAAAATTTATTAAGCGATACTTACATAATACTATCCTCTTACATAAACGGAGAGTTTCTTAGCCCTTCTTACACTTTTAACCGGGCGTCTTTGGAAAAAGAGCTGGACTCTATTCAAGAATCCATCTACCAGGAGCCTGTTGATGCGCAATTTAAGGTTAGCAATAACAGGGTCGTAGCGTTTCGTGAGTCAAGCAATGGAAAAACTATTAATTTTGAGGAGCTTGAAGGAAAATTGCGTCAATCTATTCCGGATTTAATCAAGAACAAAAAATCAAACATAGCAAGAGTAGATATTCCAATTAGAATAACTGAGCCGAATGTAACAACAAAAGAAGCAAATGATTTGGGAATTGTAGAAATAATCGGCGAGGGAAAATCCACTTTTTTTGGATCTATCCCCAACCGTGCTCATAATATTTTCCTTGCGGCCTCCCGAATAAGTGGAATTTTAGTTGCTCCAAATGAGGAATTCTCTTTCAATAAAGCATTGGGTGATATTTCTAAATTCACCGGTTACAAAGAAGCATATATTATCCAGAACGGAAAAACGGTGCTTGGTGACGGCGGGGGTGTTTGTCAGGTTTCAACTACTCTTTTCCGTGCCATTCTTAATTCCGGGCTGCCGATAACCGAGAGACATGCTCACGCCTATAGGGTTGGCTATTATGAACAAGATTCTCCGCCGGGGTTTGATGCTACGGTTTTTTCTCCCTCGGTTGATTTAAAGTTCAAAAACGATACCGGAACGCATATTTTAATTCAAAGCTATGTAGACCCGAGTAATATGAGCTTGACATTTACGCTTTTTGGAAAAAAGGACGGCAGGCAAGTGTCGATCTCCAAACCTATTATTACCAATGTATCGGCTGCGCCTGCACCTCTTTATCAAGATGATCCGAATCTCCAGAAGGGAATTGTTAAGCAGGTAGATTTTGCTGCGCCCGGAGGAAGATCCCAATTTTCAAGAACGGTTACCAAAGAAGGAAAAGTCATTATTTCCGATACATTTGTTTCAAGCTATAGAGCTTGGCAAGCAATATTTATAAGAGGCACAAAAGAATAATGAATACTACCAATACTACAAATGCCACAAATACTACAAATATTTCAATGAATTATGAGAGCTAATGTTGAATTATTGGAAATTGGTAGTATTGGTACTGTATTGGTAGTATTAATTCTATGGGTAGAATAATAAATTACGAACAAACACCAGCGTTGACAAAACAACTAAAAACTATGGGCAAGCGGATTGTGCTGGTTGGCGGTTGCTTTGATATTTTGCATAAAGGCCATATTGAATTTTTAAAAAGATCTAAATCGCAAGGGGGTATTCTTGTTGTTGCTCTTGAAAATGACCAAAAAGTTAGAGAATTAAAAGGTAAAGGCAAACCGATTAACCTAGAGAAAGATCGCGCCGTTATTCTTTCAAATTTATCAAGCGTTGATTATGTTATCTGTCTTCCCTATCTTAAAAAAGATATAGATTACGAAACACTTGTCAAACAGATTGAACCTGATATAATTGCGGTAACAGAAAATGATCCCATCTTTGAGGTAAAGAAAGGGTACGCTGAAAGTGTTGGAGGAAAAATTGTTACGGTTGTTGCAAGATTAAAAGGCTTGGCCAGCAGCAAACTTGCTCAGGGAATTAATAAATTATGAAAAAATTAGTCTTTGTTTATATAGGACTTATTATTGCAGTCGCGCTCCTTGCGATTATGCGTTCCGGGGGAAATATCTCTATTCCATTTGGTAAAAGCGCTGAAGCTCAAATAGGAGACAAAAAAATAAATCTTATCCTGGCCAAATCCGATAAGGATAGAATTCGAGGTCTCTCTGGAAGGAAAAATCTTGAAGCGGATCGCGGGATGCTTTTTGTCTTTGAAAAAAAAGACCAATACTCTTTCTGGATGAAAGAAGTAAATTTTCCTCTTGATATTATTTTTATTGACGCAAATACTGTGGTTGATTTATTTGAGAATGTTCCTCCGGCAAATAATCCTGCAAATTTGACCATATATAAACCTTCTCAGCCTGCAAATTTTGTGCTTGAGCTAAATGCGGGACAAGCCAAAAAATTAAATATAAAAAAAGGTTCTAAAATAACCTTCAAAAATATTTAAATAGCTACATGGCTATAATAGCTACAATAGTTTTTAAACCATTCAGCCATTTTAACTATTCAACTATTTTATAATTCCCTATGAAAATTCTCGCTATCGAAACATCCTGTGACGAAACGGGCGCGGCGGTTGTTGAAAAAGACGAAAAAGGATTAATTAAGGTTTTATCCAATGTCATAGCTACTTCATCCTCTCTTCATGCTAAAACAGGCGGAATAATACCGGAGAGCGCAGCACGCGAACAAATAAAATTTATGATCCCGGTAATTGTGGCTGCTTTAATCGAATCAAAAAATAAAGCTAAACTTAGCTCTGGGAATAAATTTAAATATGCAAAACATATTTTAACTAGTATTGACGCTATAGCCGTGACCCACGGACCCGGATTGATCGGCTCGCTTTTGGTCGGAGTTGAAACTGCAAAAACTCTTTCTTTTGCATTAAACAAACCAATAATTCCGGTCCACCACCTTCTCGCCCACCTCTACGCCAATTTTATTGGCGAAATTTCAAATTTCAAATTTCAAATTTCCAATATCCAATTCCCCTTCATCGGGTTGATTGTCTCTGGAGGACATACCGATCTTCTTTATTTTAAATCTCATTCGAATTTTAAATGGCTGGGAGGGACTCGGGATGACGCCGCCGGAGAAGCTCTTGACAAAATCGGTAGAATCTTAGGTCTTCCATATCCATCCGGCCCTGAAATTGAAAAGCGGGCGAACAAAATTCAAGGTTCAACCTTGAAATTTCAAAGTCCTCTAATTAATTCAGAAGATTTTGACTTTTCATTTTCAGGACTTAAAACTGAAGTCGCGAGATTTATTCAAGAAGAAAGAGATCGATTAAGCCCTGAGATCGGGGTGACAGACCTTGGTAATATTTGTTATGCTGTTCAGGAAGCAATTTTTGATGTCTTGATCAAAAAAACTATTCGAGCAGCAAAATTATACAAAACATGGACTATTCTTCTTGGCGGCGGCGTTTCCGCCAACCAAACTCTCCGAAAATCATTTGAACAATCAATAATAAATAATAAATTATCAATGCAAATTTTTTCTCCTGAGAAAAAATTCGCTACCGATAATGCGGCAATGATCGGCGCTTATGCCCTATTAAATTATAAACCTGTAAACTGGGAAAAGATTAAAGCTCAACCCGACCTATATTTTGACTAAAACTTCAGCTTGCTCGCCAATCCTGCTCAAATGTAGTTCATCGGGAAAAAAGTGAGTGGTAAAATTGGGCGGGTCTGTTATACTGGTTTGTATTATGAAAAGTTTGATACTTGTGGAATCTCCCACCAAAGCAAAGACATTGGCCCGATTTCTCGGGGGCAAATATAAAATTGAGGCTTCAATGGGGCACATTCGGGATTTACCAAAGGGAAATTTTGGTCTGGATTTAGAACATAATTTTGAACCTCAATATGTAATTCCAAAAGATAAAAGAAAAATAATCGAAGGCTTAAAAGAAGAAGTTAAGGATGTAGATAAAATTATTTTAGCAACAGACCCTGATCGCGAAGGAGAAGCAATTGCATATCATCTAAAATATATATTAAAAGCTGAGGCAAAAAAAAGCGTAGCTTTTGAAAGAATTATCTTTCATGAAATTACACCTGCCGCAATAAGTGAGGCTCTTGAACATCCAAAAGATATAGACCAAAATTTAGTCTCCGCCCAGACGGGAAGAAGGGTTTTGGACAGGATTGTAGGGTATGAACTCTCCCCAATTCTTTGGATGAAGATTAAAAAAGGTTTGTCGGCAGGACGAGTACAGTCCATCGCGGTAAGACTAATTGTTGAGAGGGAAAGGGAAATTGAAAAGTTCAAAACTCAAGAATTCTATAGAATATTTTTGGTTTTAAGAAAGAAAGGTGACGAGCGGAATATTGCATTTGAACTTACAAAGGTAGATGAAAAACCAATTGAGAAAACCCAAGTTTTAAAACTTTATGACGGAGATTATAAGTACGCCAAAACCAGCCTGAATGAAGAAGATGCAATAGCTTTAAAAAGGGATATTGGGAAAAAACAATTCGTTGTTTCGGATGTCGTTCAAAAAGAAACAAAACGATCTGCATACCCGCCTTTGACAACCTCTGCGCTGGCCCAAGAAGCATCGAGAAGACTCGGGTTTTCAAGTAAAAGAACCATGGGCATTGCCCAGAGATTATATGAAGAAGGATTTATAACTTATCATCGAACAGACTCCTATAGCCTGTCTTCGGCATTCGTTTCGGAAACAAGGAATTATATAGAAAAAAAATTCGGGAAAAAATATCTGCCGGAGCAGCCCGTGATTTTTAAAACAAAATCGAAATTAGCCCAGGAAGCCCATGAAGCAATCAGGCCAACGAATATATTTCATGAACAAAATGATGTTGCCTTAAAATTAGGAAAGGACTTTGCGAAACTATATGACCTTATTTACAAAAGAGCTCTTGCTTCCCAGATGACTGATGCCGTTTTTCTATCTACCAAAGTGGAAGCAAAAGCCTCAAATGGCGCCCGAACATATACGGCTCAGGCAAACGGAAGAGTTATGAAGTTTGACGGATTTTTAAAGGTTTGGTTTTATGAGGATGGGGAGCAAATTATTCCCGAACTGACAAAGGGAGAAGAACTTGAAATTTCTGAGATAAATACTTCAGCTCATAAGACTTCTCCACCGCCACGATATAACGAGGCTTCTTTAATTGCAGCGCTTGAAAAGCATGGGATAGGAAGACCATCAACTTATGCTCCAACTATCTCAACCATTGTCGCAAGATATTATGTTGAAAAGGAAGACGGAAGATTTATTCCTACTCAGATAGGAACCTTGGTAAACGATTTTCTTGTTAAAAATTTTTCCTCAATCGATGACATCCCCTTCACTTCTCAAATGGAAGATCAGCTCGATGAAATTGCGCAAGGGAAAAAAGACTGGGTGCCTGTAATAAGAGAATTTTACGGACCTTTTGAAAAACATATTAAGAGTGCTCAAGAGGAGAAGAAAATTGAGGTAGAACCTGAAAAAACCGGAGAAAAGTGTCCGCTTGACGGAGGAGATGTTGTTGTTAGAATTGGGAGGTTTGGAAAGTTTAAGGCATGCAATAACTTCCCGAATTGCAAATTCCGTGAATCAATCGTTGAAGACTCAGGCTTTCTTTGTCCAAGAGATACCGGCAAAATGGCCCTCAAAAGGACTCGGCGCGGCAGAACCTTTTACGGATGCGCCAACTATCCTAAATGCGATTTTGCAGTTTGGACTAAGGCGCAGCTTGTTGCACAAGCTGTGCCAGCGGACAAAAATTCGGCTCCGTCCCCAATACCCTCAATCTCCCAAACAACCCAAACGACGGATTAAGGTATAATATTTTTTATGAAGCTCAATGCAAAAAAACTGAGAAGAACGTCAGCTTCCCCAAAAGATCTTTCGGAAATTAAAAAGAATGATATTTACATAATCCTGGATAATGTGCTTGATACATACAATGTAGGGGCAATTTTTCGCTTGGCTGACGCGGTTGCGGCAAAAAAAGTTATCCTTTGTGGATATACTGAAACTCCTCCTAATTCTCGAATTAAAAAAGCATCTATAAATACAACTGAATGGGTTGATTGGGAATATTGCGAAAGTGCCGTTGACGCTCTTCGCAAACTCAAGAATCAAAATTCAAAAGTCAAAACTATTGCAATTGAACAAAATCCGAAAAGTATTCAATACACAAAAGCAAATTACAATTTCCCCATTGCGCTTGTTGTGGGAAATGAAACTCACGGAGTTACAAAAGAAGCCCTTGAATTTGCGGATCAAATCGTTGAACTTCCGATGCATGGAGTAAATGTGAGTCTTAATGTCATGGTAACACTCGCAATCGTCCTTTATAAAGCACTAGAGAAAAACTCCTAGACTTTTATGGTAAAATAGGATCCTGTGAATTACGATCTGCTCGTTTTGTCCTCAATTTTACTGCTTGGTTTTGGTGTAATAATCTATCTAATCGTCAGACGCTCTAACCAAAATCAGAATGAAACTTTGGTTGAGTGGCTTAAAAGCATGCAGTCTTCCCTTGACCAAAATCACAAAACTATGAACACTACCCTAATTTCAAACACACAGTCGCTTAATGAAAGGCTTGATAAAGCAGCTCAAGTTATAGCAGGAGTGCAGAAAAATATTGGCGAAATGTCTGAAATCGGCCGATCTATGCGGGAGCTTCAGAGCTTTTTAAGTAGTCCGAAGCTCCGCGGAAATATTGGCGAGCAGGTTTTAAAAGAACTTCTATCGCAGCTTCTTCCGAAACAATCTTTTAACCTCCAATATGCATTTAAAAATGGGGCAATCGTTGATGCAGCAATTAAAACCGAGGCGGGAATAATTCCAATAGATTCAAAGTTTCCAATGGAGAATTTCCGAAAGATGCATTCGGAAAATTCGGAATCTGACAAAAAAGCTGTCGAACGGGAATTCGTTTCAGATGTTAAAAAACACATTGATGATATAGCAAAAAAATATATATTACCTGCAGAAGGTACTATCGACTATGCGCTAATGTACGTTCCCTCAGAATCGGTCTATTATGAAATTGTTAACAACTCTACTCTTTTTGACTACTCTCAAAAATTTAGAGTATTACCTGTTTCCCCCATGACTTTTTATGCATACTTACGTGCAATATTAATGGGTTTTGAAGGCCAAAAAATTTCCCAACACGCACAGAAAATACTTGCCGGTTTGCGATCTATTCAAACAGATTACCAAAAAGTAGGAGAAACGCTTGATACCTTAAACAGGCATATTTCAAACTCTTATGGCATGATGAATCAAGTGGAAACCGGTTTTTCAAGATTGGGCGATAAAATTAAAACAACCAGTAGTCTTGAGCAGGAAGAAAAATCCTTACCTGATTAATTATCCTGTTTTATAGAGGAAAGTTTTATAATTCTTTCTGCCAATTCCACAAACATAAGCCTTTCATTGATCGAAAAATCCGGAGGCAAATCTTTCCAGGCTCTGTTGAGAATCTGCATGGTTTGCTTTGGAATTTTTTTATTTAAATTCCTTTTTTTTAATCCTTCGGTTATCTTAATTCTTTTTTTCATTAGTATCCGGGGAAGCTCTCTATTTTTAACTGATTTTCCGAAATTCCCATGCTTTTAACAATTTCGCTCATGCTTTGCGCCATTGATTCCGGCCCCGCAATATAATAAACAGATTCTTGAGGATTTTCAATATGTTTTTTAATTTTCTCAATGTCTATCCTGCCTGTCTCCCCTTTCCAATCAGGGTCCGGCTTTGTTATTGTTACTATAAATTTAAAATTATCTTGGGCAATCGATTTAAGTTCTTCATAAAATATGGCATCTTGAAAAGTGCTATATGACGCAAAAAGAGTCATTTTATTTTTTAACTTTTTGTGAGACGCATAAACGGACATATTTCTAAAAGGAGTGATCCCTATTCCTCCGGCCAGAAACGCCAAGGGTCTTACCTCTGTCTCATCAAGAGTAAAAGTCCCATAAGGGCCACGAATACTAACCTCGTCTCCCTGCTTAAGTTCGGCCATTGTTTTTTTAAACGAACTTTGAATTATTCTTGTGGTTATCATCATAAAATCTTTTTCTGTCGGAGAAGATGCTATTGAGAAAAATCTTGAATTTCCTCGCTCATCAGGATTTTCTATATTTAAAGTCATTTTAATGTATTGACCGGGAAGAAATTGAAATGCCGGGCTTCTTTCAAAATAAAAAGAGTAGGCATCGCGGGAAACTTTGCTTTTTTTAATTAATTTAGCGGTGAAAGTACCGGAAGACAACATCAGGGTAATAATATAATAAATTTTAAAAGATTATACAACTACTTGCGTTAACCTCAAAAAAATGATAACTTAATCTTATATGCTAAATAGGTTATTGATTTTGCTGATAATAATAATTGCTATTGTTGGAGGCTTGCTTTTATTTATTCCAAAAAAAACAGACAAATCCGAATCTAAGAATTCTTTGCCTTCCGGAGGAACAAACCAAGTCACGCTGACAGACAAGGGTTTTTCTCCGGAATCGATAACCATAAAAAAAGGAGGAACGGTTAGCTGGATCAATGCAAGCAGCAAAAGCGGAACTGTTAATTCCGCTTCTCATCCAAATCATAATCTCCATAGATTCCTTAACCTTGGAGAATTTCCTTCGGGTTCAAGTTTTGAAGCTATATTTGAGAAGGAAGGAACTTATAGTTACCACAACCACCTAAATCCTCAACAGCAGGGAACCGTAGTGGTAAAATAGTCAGGGGAGGTGAATTTTATGTGCTACAACTGTGGCTGCGGAATGCCGGATGATAACATGGGACATTCCGGAAATATAACAAACAAAACTTTTGAAGAAGCTGCAAAGGCCGAAGGTCAAACTGTTGAAGAGGCAAAAAGAAACACACTTGCCCTTCTTAAAAAACAACTCGGCGAAAAATGACCGAACAAAGTAGGTCCTTCTGAACGTAGTGAAGAATCTCCTGTGATACAATAGACCAACGATTATGCCTGTTACTTTAAACTCCGAACAGAAAAAGGCAATAGAACATAAAACCGGGCCGCTCCTAATTATCGCCGGGGCAGGAACGGGTAAAACCACTGTTATTACAGAGCGAATTAAGTATTTAATTAAACAAAAATTGGCAAAACCAGAAGAAATTCTTGCTCTAACATTCACTGACAAGGCTGCAAAGGAAATGGAAGATCGCGTTGATCGAATGATGCCCTACGGCTACACTCAAATGTGGATTTCAACATTCCATACTTTCTGTGACAATCTCCTCCGACAAGAAGGAATTGCAATTGGATTAAACCCCAATTTTAAACTAATGACAGAAGCAGAAAGCATATTATTCCTTAAAAAACATTTGTTTGAGCTTAACCTTGATTATTTTAGGCCTCTTGGAAACCCAAACAAATTCTTAGAAGCATTGCTTATACACTTTGCAAGACTTGCCGATGAGGACATAGAACATGGAGAGTACTTAAAATTCGCCAATTCGCGTATTTCGCGAAAGATTCGTGATTTTAGTGAGGAAGAACAACTGGAAGTAAAAAAAACTTCTGAACTCGCAAAAGCTTTTAAACAATATTCGGAATTAAAGCTTAAAGAAGGCATGCTTGATTTCGCGGATTTAATCTCGCATACTTTGTTGTTGCTTCGCTCTAGAAAAAATATTCTCAAGCAGTATCAAAACCAATTCAAGTATATTCTGGTTGACGAATTTCAGGATACAAATTATGCTCAAAATGAGCTTGCAATGTTACTTTCCGGAAAACAACAAAACATTACCGTTGTTGCCGATGATGATCAAGCGATCTATCGCTGGCGCGGAGCAGCTTTATCCAATGTCATACAGTTCAGAAACAACTTTCCAAAGGCAAAAATAATAACTTTAATTAAAAACTATCGCTCCACACAAGAAATCCTGGATCGCGCATACACAATGATTCAGAATAACAATCCTAATCGCTTAGAAGTTGTTGAAAATATTAACAAAAAATTAATTTCTGAAAGAAGAATTCGAGGCAAATCTGTCGAATTCATACTCACGGACCGTGTTGATGAAGAGGCGGAAAAAATTGCCCAGAAAATTAAATCAATTATGAAAAGCTCGAGCTTCAAATATTCCGATATCGCAATTTTAGTCCGCGCAAATAATCATGCCCAACCTGTCGCAGCTGCCCTCACAAGAAATAAGATTCCCTACCAATTCTTAGGGCCTTCCTATCTCTTTCAACAAGAAGAAATAAAAAATTTAATTGCCTATTTTAAAGTTCTTTATAACCTTGAAGATTCGGTATCTCTATATAGAATTTTAAGCATGGACATATTTGGCCTAACTTCACGAGAGATTAACCAGCTTCTTGCCTATCCCCGCAAGAGAAATTGGACCCTATTTGAAGCGCTCGAAAATGCTGACGAAACAAAATTGCCGAATGAGGGAAAGGTAAAAGCTAAGAAAATCGTCAGGATGATTTTAAGACATCTGGAGCGGGTGAGGCGCGACTCTCCCGGACAAATTCTCTATTATTTTTTGCTCGATTCAGGGCTCTTAAATTCATTTCTTGACATCAAAACTGAGAAGGACGAAAAAGAAGCAAACAATATCGCAAAGTTTTTTGATAGGATTAAAACTTTTGAAACTTTAAATCCCGATGCAAACATTTATTCAATTGTTGACTGGCTTGACCTTCAAATGGAGATGGGGGACAGCCCTCTTGTGTCTGACATAGATTTTAAGGAGATTAATGCAGTCAATATTTTGACAGTCCATTCAAGTAAAGGCCTTGAGTTCCCGGTTGTTTTTATGGTGAATCTTGTAGTCGACAGGTTCCCAACGCGTGAGAGGCGAGAAAAAATTCCTTTAGACGACCAGTTAATAAAAGAGATCCTGCCAGAAGGTGATCATCATCTTGAAGAGGAGAGACGACTTTTCTACGTAGGAATGACTCGAGCGCGTGATCTATTGTTTTTCACTGCCTCAAGATTTTATGCAGACGGAAAGCGAGAAAGAAAAATATCGCCCTTTGTGTTTGAGGCACTCCCCGACCTTTCAAAGAAAATCGAAATCGAACAGGAGGTAAAACAATTATCATTTACCGAAGCAATAAAAGACTATCAGGAGATTTCGAAAGAGCCTCAGCCAAAGGCTGATGGGCCTTGGGCCCAAACTGCCATCGAAAGAATTTCGTACTCTCAACTTCAGAGTTTTGATATCTGTCCGCTTCATTTCAGGGCAAGATTCTTATTGAATTTGCCAACGCCCCAAACCGCTCCTCTTTCTTTTGGAAGTTCGATTCATGACGCCTTTTACTACTTCTATGAGGCTCTTCGACATGGAAAGAAACAAACGCTATCCGACTTTCTAAATCTGCTTAGCGCACGCTGGATTTCTGAGGGGTATCAGGAAAAGTCTTATGAGAAAAAGATGTATGCGTTAGGTGAGAAAATAATAAAGAACTACTATAAAAAAATATTTGATCCCAAAAATTTACCGATTTCTCTTGAACTGCCTTTTGCTTTTTTTCTTAAACGCGAACACAAAAATCCGGTTAAAATCGTTGGGAAAATTGACAGGATAAATAAGCTTGAGAATGGAAAGATTGAGATTGTTGATTACAAAACAGGAAGTTCTCGTGGAATGTCAGAGTTTAACTATGCACTACAGTTAGGCGTATATGCTTTGGCTGCAACAGAAGTTGAAGACAAAATTTTAAAACAAAAGCCTGAAAACATTAGAGTTTCGCTTTTGTATCTTGAAGAAGGTAAGAAGAAATCAGAAGACATGAGCCAGGAAAGGATAGATGAAATTAGAGAATTAATTATTAAGAAAATCGAACAAATCGAATCAAGCGATTTTAAATGCTCGGGAAGCATTTTATGCAAAAATTGCGAATACAAAATCCTGTGCAATCCCAATTAAATATTCAACCGTGGCGGACAGCGGCTCTGCTCCCCCCAGGAGAACCTCCAAGTGGTAAAATATAGCAAGCATGTTGGATCCTAGGAGAAAATTATTTAGATGGGGGCAATTTAGATGAAAATTCAGGATATTACAAAAATTAAGTGGAAAAAGGGGAATAGGTGGCAGGAGAAATGGTTCAACACAGAACTTTGCCTTGAAACATTTAGTCCAAAGGCAAACCCTATTTATGCTCTCTTCACGCGAGAAGGATGCAATACCACTGTTCTAAATACTCAATGGCATCATGAGAAAAAGAATTATGACAAACAAGAAAATGATCTGCGGAAAGCGCTTGCAAATAAAATCGACTTAATCCCACGCATTATTAAAATATCTGAGAAGTATATTAAAAATTCGGAAGCAGTTTTGAAAGAGGTTGAAAGTAGCATAGAAATAAATATCGAACTTTTTTCTAAGGTCAAAAAAAGTTTTCTCCTTTTATGGTGCATTTTTAACTCTGATTTAGGAGAATTCTTACCAGAGAAAATTAGAGAGGAATTGAATAATCAAAAATTAAATCTCGAAGAAATACAAGAAGTAGAAAATTATTATTTTTTAAATCGTACTCCCTTGGCCTTTCAAAAAGAGGAAGAGTCATTAAAAAAAATCGGAAAAATATATAAGTCACGATATAAAAAGAGAGTGACTACTTTAAAAAAGTTGCCACTCGATATAAAGCAATTATTAAATTCACATTGGGAGGAATTCCACTGGCTGATGAGCGATGAAATTGATACTGACTATTATACGGTAGAAGATTATTTTGAAAGGATGAAACAATTTCTTTCTGTCAAAATCGCCAATTCAAAACCTAAGAAAAAATTAAGCGCCAAAATAAAGAACCGTTTAGATCAAGGGACTCTCAAATTTTTAGAATTGATCAATAGGCACTTATTTATTGACAACTATGCTGCTGATCTATACATAAAACTTGAGTTTTATCTCTTGGAGCGTTTGTCTAAACAATCTGATGTAAGCTTTAGAGAATTGTCTTGGTATACAATCGAGGAACTTAAACAATTAATTGGCGGCGGCCTTAAATTAACCAAGACGCAGCTTGATGAACGAAAGTCTCATCGAGTGATGGTACAGATTGATGACCAGATTGCATTTTTTTATGGGAAAAATAACTTTAACAAGATTAGCTCTTTAGTAGAACCAACAGCCCAAAGAGGCATAGTTCTTGAGATCAAGGGAATAATTGCGTCAAAAGGCCAGGCGCAGGGACAAGTAAAAATTGTAAGAAGCATAAAGGATATGGGAAAAGTGAATGAGGGTGACATCTTGGTTGCAACCACAACAAGACCTGACTTAATGCCGGCAATTCTTAAATGCGCAGCAATTGTAACTGATGCTGGAGGGATTACTTCACATGCTGCGATAGTTTCAAGAGAACTTAAAATCCCCTGTGTCGTCGCAACCAAAATCGCAACGAGTGTACTAAAAGACGGCGATTTTGTAGAAGTCGATGCAAATGAAGGAATAGTTAAAATAATGAAGAATGTACGTTAAAGATTTTAGAGAGATTTCAAAAAATGATTTTGTCATTGTTGGGGGAAAGGGGGCGTCACTTGGAGAGATGCTGAATGCAGGAATTCCTGTTCCTCCTGGCTTTGTAATTACAACTGAAGCCTTCAGAAAGTTTCAAAATCAAGAACTCCCCATCGATGTAAAAAGGGAAATTCTAGATGCTTTTGATAAACTTGGAACCGAAAGGGTTGCAGTACGTTCCTCTGCTGTTGCCGAAGACTCCTCTTCTGCTTCATGGGCCGGACAACTTGAGACCTATTTAAATGTTGATAGGGAGGATCTAATGCGCTCGGTTATAAAATGTTGGGGTTCCATCAGTTCTGAGCGCGCAAAAGCATATGCTGCGGAGCAAAAAACAGCCAAAGAAAATCTTGCCGTCGCAGTAGTTATTCAACAAATGGTCGAATCAGAAAAGTCAGGTGTTACATTTACGATAAATCCTATCACCCAAAACAGGGACGAATTAGTAATAGAGGCAGGATACGGATTGGGAGAATTGCTGGTTCAAGGTCTTATTACTCCGGACACTTATGTTGTGGATAAGCGGACTTTTAAAGTCATATCAAAAAGCATAAATAGACAGGATAAAATGTTAGTTTTTAGGGATGGGAAAAATAAGATGATTGAAGTTCTCCGAGAAAAAAGACATAAACAAGTTTTATATGATGCCCAAATCCGTCATCTTGTAAAAATTGCTCTCGATATTGAAACGCATTTTAGAGCACCTCAGGACATTGAATGGGCATTTGAAGATGGCAAGTTTTATATAGTCCAATCCCGTCCAATCACCACTCTCTCATAGCATGCGAATACAAAATCCTGTGCAATCCAAATTAGCTCTCCGATTATGTGTTATAATACGCTTATATGAATAAACTTGTCCCCTTGTCAAGATTTTCAAAAAAGGCGGGGAAGTTTTTATCAACTTCCGAAACTAAAGTTGTAGTTGATAAAAATGGAACTCCGCTCGGATTTGTCTTTGGTAGAAATGCTTTTATAGATTTTTTGGGAAAAATTGATTCCGAATTTCAAGATAAAGTAAAAAATCCAAAACAAGCATATAACAATCCTGCCGGAAAACTTATCGACTTAATAGAGGAAAGACTCCCTCTTAACGCTAACTTTGTAAAAGATTTGAAGAAATCAATTCCATCGCGCAAAAAAGACTGGATTCCTCTTGAACAAATTGCCAAAAGTCTTCATGTTCAATGTATAACGTCGTAATCACAAAAAACGGCAAAAAAGACCTAGGTAAACTGCCTTTAGAAATTCAAAAAAAATAGTTAAGAAACTCGAATTTTTCTCTTCTCAAGAAAATCCAATGGCCTTTTCAAAACCATTTAGTAGACCTGCCTCCGGCAACGCACAGATTCCGAGTTGGCGATTATCGAATCGCATTCTATGTTTCAGGCACAACTATTTACATCGAAAAAATCAAACACAGAAGAGAAGTCTATATTTAGAAATTGCGAATATAAAATTTTGTGCTCCGCCAACTGAGTCGAACGGGCAAAATCCTCTGCAATCCTAATTAAAAATGCCAGGAAGAGAGTAAGCCAGATTCTGTTCACCCCGATTCAATCGGGGTTGATTGCCATCTATCTAAGTATCGACAAATTTCGACACTTCCTCGACTTTACGAGGTGCCCTAACCTCGGATCATAGGATAATGCTTCCTCCCCGATTCTAGGTTGCAGCAGGTGGGATTACCCGTTTCACTCTCGCTCGTCTCTGTTGCTCTCAAATTCTGTCATTTCAGAATTTGTTTCGAATTCCGCATGCGAGTAAACCCAGCACCAAAAATGGTGCGGGGTAAAGAATTCGAACACCGGAATTTACATTCCGGGGCTTACGCCCCGTCCCCTGCATTAAGCTGTCTGGACTTTCCTAAGCGTACCACAATGGGTACACCTCGACAATCCTTCTTCCTGACGCCCATATTATACTAAAATAGCCCTCTTATAATCAACTTCGGGACCTATTGTCCCGTTCCGTTGTCTAGTCGACTAGACAACGGAACTGTTGGAAACTTGGCAAAAATTAAACGGAGTATTTTATCCTTAAATCCTTTATTTTCAATATCAAACCAAATTATATCCTCGTTTCTTTTAAACCAGGTTATTTGTTTCTTGGCAAGATGAATCTCAGACTTGATCCACCTGACTTTTGCCTCTTCAAAGCTTATTTTGCCCAACAAATAATCGAATAGTTGTCTGTATCCGCTCAAAGACTTGACCTGGTCTGATAGCTTCTCATAATCTGCAAACAAACTTTTTGCCTCAGCAAGCGCTCCCTGCCGGATTCTTTTTTCCACTCTCTCTCTTATTTTTTCACGAATTGTGTTCATATCTGCAGTTAAACCTATCATTAGAACTTCATTTTGTTTAAAATAAGGCCGGTTTGTTCTTGCCCGACCCTCAAAAAATGAAACCTCAATTGCCCTCACTAAACGCCTTGGATTATTTATATCCGAAATATTCATTGATTCAAACTTTGAAGAATTTATTTTTTTAAGCTCTTCTTGTAGTTTCTCAACTGAAAAATTTAAGAGTTTTTGCCGTAGTTGCGTGTCCGGAGGAATTTTAAGAGTTTCTATTCCTTTGATTAAAGAGTTAACATAAAACCCTGCGCCTCCAACAATTATTGGAATCTTTTTGTCTTCATGAATTTTATCGAGAATTTTTTCTGCTTTTTTTGCAAAATCATAAACACTGAAAGGCTCAAATGGCGATACCGCGGACAGCAAATATATGTAAAGCGNATTGATTTCGTAATGATCGGAAACAAACTTTACATCTTTGGGCAGGTCTTTTCCTGAAATTATATCCAAACCTTTATATACCTGTACGGAATCGGCGCTAATTAAAGCTGAGGGTATCTTTTGGGAGATTTTGAAAGCGAGATTGGTTTTGCCAACCGCAGTAGGACCTACGATAAATAGAGCCTTTTTCACTAGGATATTATATCTCATCCTTTTTGTTCCAAAAGCCTTATTATCTAACGAATTTTTTTAGACTTTTACCCGGAGTAAATCCCGGAGCTCTCCTTGCCGGAATTGTGATTGTTTCCCCTGTCTTAGGGTTTCTGCCTTTTCTTGTTTTCCTTGATCTCAGAGAAAATGTTCCAAAACCCGTAAGCACCACTTTTTCTTCTCTCTTTAATGCGTCTCTAATTCCATTCAGTAAAACTTTTATTGCTTCTTTCGCGGCTTTATTTGTTAAATTTGCTTTTTTTGCTACGAGTTCAATTAATTCCTTTTTTGTTACTGACAAATCTTATCACCTCCGTTAGAAACTCTTAATGAGAGTTCCTCGAATTTAGAGTTTCTTACGTCCCTCCGAAGTGAATTTTCGCTTGCATGGATGTAAACCATGAAGCGAACATGAACGAAGGGGGACAATTCAATAATCATGTTTGGATTGATATAACAATAACTCTTAGGAAAGCATTTGTCAATAGATTGATTTAACAGTCAAAATGGTAAGAATGGCTAGGATGGTTATTTAGCTATTTGAAGTTTACTCTTTTGGTTCTGATGTGCGGAATTCGCGGATAGCAGTCACCCGAACAACCCCCGGAACGATTAATTTCTTATCTACCTCATCTTTTATTCTCTTGGCAGTAATCGTTGTTTCAATATCATCAAGCTTCCCCGGATCTATAACTACCCGCAATTCGCGTCCTGCCTCAAAAGCATAAGCATCAACCACCCCGTCAAATTTCTTTGCAATCTCTTCCATATCCCGAATTCTCTTCACATATTCTTCGACATCTTCGTGCCTTGCCCCGGGTCTCCCGCCTGAAGCCGCATCCGCAAGGTATACCAAAACAGATTCAATTGATGAAAAAGGCTTATCCTGATGATGTTCCGCCACGCAATTTATGACCTCTCGAGGTATCTTATATTTTTGAAGTAATTCAACGCCCAGTTGAACATGGCTTCCTTCACGATCCGAAACTACTTTCCCAATATCATGAAAAAGGCAGCCTAACTTTGTAATCTCAACATTAGCTCCAATCTCGGCTGCTAAATGAACTCCGATTTTTGTAACCTCAAGAGAATGAACAATAAGATTTTGCCCAAATGAAGTCCTGAATTTAAAGCGTCCCAGAATACTCATGAGATCAGGGTGAATATTGAAAATGCCGGCTTCCTCGGCAATTTTTTCGCCTTCTTCAAGCAGTATCCTTGAAACTTCCTTCCTCTCCTGCTCCACTACCTCTTCAATCCTGAAAGGCTGAACCCTTGTGTCTCTTATTAAAATCTCAAGAGAGCGTCTCGCGATCTCTCGTCTTATTGAATCAAAAGAAGACAGCCTGATAATGCCCTCTTCATCAAGTCCAACATCAACTCCTGTCGCGTTTTCAAATGCCCTGATGTTTCTTCCTTCCTTTCCAATTATTCTTCCCTTTATGTCCTCGTCTTGTATTTTAATTATTGAAACTGTATATTCCGGGACAATTTCAAGCGCGCCGTGAGCAAGAGCATCTCCAAGAATTTCCCGCGCCCGCTTTGATGAAGTCAATCGCGCCTCCTCTTCCGATTCTCTTATGATCCTTGCAATGTCTGCTTTCGCTTCATTCCTTGCTTGTTCCACGAGGATTTTTTTTGCCTCTTCAATTGAAACATGAGAAATTTCTTCCAGTTTTTTTATATATTTTTGCTTTGAGTCATCCATATGGTTAATTTGTCAATTTGTTAATTGGTTCGTTTGTTAAGATTGAAGCCAAAAGAAGAAAAGTCTAAAAGTAGACTAATCGAATTTTTATCGGTCGAAGAAGTTTAATCATAAAAACTCTCTCAAACCAAATTCTTTGGCTCAACTTTTAATATTATACCACTTTGCAATACTCCTGAAAAGCTATGTCAAAAAAAAATCTGGACAGAGCCTTTTTATTTAGATAAACTTAAAGATACTGCCGTGTTTATAAAAAATTATCGTGAGCTTGCCAAAACCACTGAAAGAAAAATAGTTTTAGAGCTTATCGAAGCTGCTCTTGAGTCAATTCAGCCCGAAGAAGTTTTTAAACAGAATGTACAAAGACATGGAAATATTTTGTCGATTTCAGGACAAGAATTTGACTTAGATGATTTTGAAAGGGTGTTTATTCTTGGATTCGGAAAGGGCTCGGCCGGAAATTCGAAACTGCTCGAAAAACTAATAACCGACCGATTAACGGAGGGTTTCGTGATAGACACAGAAGGTGAAAAATTTGAAAAAATAGAATTTACAAAAGGCACTCACCCACTCCCATCAGAAACGAATTATAAATTCACTCAAAATGTACTTGAGAAGCTTTCGAATTTAAACGAAAAAGATTTAATTTTGGTTATTATTTGCGGCGGTGGATCTGCCATGTTTGTGCATCCTCATTCAATTTCGTTATCACAAAAAATTGCAGTCGGCAAGGCACTTTTGAAGTCAGGGGCCAACATTACTGAGATGAATATTGTCCGCAAGCACTTATCAGATGTTAAAGGCGGAGGCTTAGCTCAAATTTTGTATCCTGCAACTGTTGCTACATTAATTTATTCCGATGTTCCGGGTAACGATTTATCTACTATTGCATCAGGCCCAACAACGCTTGATCGGACAACTATTGAAGACGCTCTCCACGTTATTAAGAAATATAACCTCGAAGAAGAATTGAACTTATCAAAGGATGCTTTTGTAGAAAACCCACAAGATAAAAAATATTTTGAGAAAGTCCATAATGTTATTGTTCTAAGTAATCAAACAGCCCTTTCTGCAATGCAGAAAAAAGCAAAGGAACTTGGATGGCATGCAAAGATTTTTTCCGATCGATTTGAATCTGAAGCAAAATTAGCCAGGGAAAAATTAATATCCGCCACTCATCATGGGTCAATTCTTTTAGTCGGAGGGGAAACAACCGTTCATGTTGGAAAAAATGCTGGTCGAGGCGGAAGAAACCAGGAGTTGGTTCTGGCAGCACTTAAATATGTAGGTCGTGAAATAACTATAGCGTCTGTTGCTTCTGACGGCTGGGATAACACAGAAAACACCGGCGCAATAGGAGACTATAAAACCGCCGAACAAGCAATAGACTTAGGGGTTGAACCCCTAAAATATTTGGAAGCGAATAATAGTTTTGAATTTTTCGAAAAAACAAACGACGCAATCATTACTGGTAGACTTCCTTCGAATGTATCTGATTTAATAGTAGTATTGAGGAAATAATATGATAATTGAAGAAATACATGACGAGAAATTAAAAGATTTGGAGCTTAAGGCTACTCAAGCTCGGGAACTTGTCATTTCGGCTCTACTTGAAGCGGGCTCTGGGCATTCTGCAGGGCCTTTGGGAATGGCAGATATTTTTATTGCCTTCTATTTTCATATTTTAAATCATGATCCAAAACATCCCGAATGGGCTGATCGAGACCGATTGGTTCTTTCAAACGGCCATATTTGTCCAATAAGGTATGTTGTTATGGCAATGGCAGGCTATTTCCCTGTTGCCGAACTGAAAACCTTGCGAAAGATTAATTCGAGATTACAAGGACATCCTCATAGAACATCACTCCCCGGTATGGAAACAACGTCTGGACCCTTGGGTGAAGGAATTTCGCAGAGCATTGGGATGGCTCTTGCGGCACGCTTGGATAAGAAAAACTATCATATCTATTGCATCACCTCTGATGGAGAACATCAGGAGGGAAATACTTGGGAAGCCTTAATGACTGCGGCAAAATACAATCTTGATAATCTTACCGTTGTAATTGACAGGAACAATATTCAAATCGACGGCTTCACGGAAAATGTAATGCCTCTTGAATACCTTCGTGCAAAATATGAATCATTTAATTGGTTTGTCCAGGAAGTTGACGGGCACAATATTCGAGCTTTTGTAGATGCAATAAATCAGGCAAAAGCAGTACATCAAAAACCAAGCGCGATAATTGCTCACACAATCCCCGGTTTTGGCGTGGATTTTATGGAAAATAAATTTGAGTGGCACGGAAAACCCCCGAATGCGGAGAAAGCAGTAAAAGCACTGAAAGAATTAAGAACGCTTGAGGGTAAAATTACAAGCGAACACGAATGAAATACTACAAATACATACCAATACTACCAATAAATACCAATAATTCAATGAAACTATTGAGATATTTGTAGTATTTGTGGCATTTGTAGTATTGGTAGTATTAAATTATGTTAAACGCTGATTTAAAACTAAACCCTAAGCTTTTTGACAAAGACGTGGAACAAATTCCTGTCCGAAACGGGTATGGTGAGGGTCTCGTCATGCTTGGCGGACAAGATCCAAATGTCGTAGTGCTTTGCGCAGATTTAACCGAATCAACAAAATCTGAAGAATTCTCGAAAAAATTTCCGGACCGCTTTTTTGAAGTAGGCGTTGCAGAGCAAAACATGGCTGCTGTTGCTGCAGGTCTTGGGATTTCAGGAAAAACCGCATTCATTTCTTCATATGCGACGTTCTCTCCCGGTAAAAATTGGGAAACAATAAGAACTACTATTATTTACAATGATTCGAATGTAAAAATTGCAGGCCACCATTCGGGGATTATGACCGGCCCGGATGGCGCAACTCACCAGGCAACAGAAGACATTGCATCAATCAGGGCTTGGCCAAATATCAAGATTTTTGTTCCATGCGACTCAATTGAAGCAAAAAAAGCAACCATTGAATCAGGAAAGATTAAGGGGCCCGTTTATTTAAGATTTACTCGAGACAAAAGCCCGGTAATGACAACTGAGGCAACACCATTTGAGCCCGGAAAAATCCAAGTTTTTTGGACATCAGATAAGCCCCAAGTAGTAATCTTTGGAATGGGTTGGCTGCTCTATCAGGCATTACTCGCGGCAAAAGAGCTAGAAGCCGAAGGTATAAAGGTACTGGTTGCAAATGCTTCGACAATAAAACCCTTAGATGGACAAACTATTGTTGAACTTGCAAAACAGACAGAAGCAGTTGTAACTGTCGAAGATCATCAAGCCACAGGCGGCCTGGGAGGAGTTGTTTCCGAAACCTTGGCGCGAACAATACCGACACCGATTGAATTTATAGGACTTCAGGATGTCTTTGGAGAATCGGGAAAACCTGCCGAGCTAATCAAAAAATACAAAATGGACAAAGACGCAATTATTGAAGCAGTGAAACGAGTTATCGCTCGAAAACCTAGTCACTAGTGACTAGCTACTGGTAACTAGAACATGGATCAATCATTAATTGACGAATTAAAACGAATAATAAAGGGCGAAATAATTACCGATAGTGAAGAAAAAATAAAATATTCCCGCGATACAAGCATTTTTGAGGTAGAACCTTCTCTTGTAATTTATCCAAAAGACTCCCTTGATATACAAAATTTAGTGCGCTTTGTAAAAAATCATAAAAATAATAATTCTCTCTCAATTACTGCAAGATCCGCGGGCACCGATATGACGGGAGGCCCTCTAACCGACTCGATATTAATCGATTTTACAAAACACATTAACAAATTCATCAAATTGGATAATGATTATGCTGTTGCCGAACCCGGAATGTACTACCGCGATTTTGAGAAAAAAACTCTTGAAAAAAATCTTTATATGCCATCCTATCCGGCATCCCGGGAAATGTGTGCCATTGGGGGAATAATTTCAAATAATGCGGGCGGCGAAAGAACGCTTCAATATGGAAAAACAAACAAATATCTTTTAGGAGTGAACTTAATTCTGGCTGATGGAAAAGAATATTATTTTGAAAAATTAAACAAAACAGAACTTGATAAAAAAATGGCTCTTAAAACTTTTGAGGGGCAAGTTTATAAAAAAACTTTCGAATTAATAAGTAAAAATAAGGAGTTAATTGAAAAATCAAGGCCAAAAGTTTCAAAAAATTCAAGCGGCTATAACATCTGGGATGTTTGGGATGGACATAATTTTGATTTAACCCAATTAATTTGCGGCGCCCAGGGAACGCTTGGGATTATAACTCGGGCAAAATTGGGGCTTGTTAAAAGGAAAAAATACAATCATCTTTATGTAGTATTTTTCAAAACCCTCCTTACTCTCCCCCAATTTACCCGTGAAGTTTTAAGACTCAAGCCAACAAGTCTTGAAGTCACTGATGACCATACTTTCAAAATTTATCTTCGGTATGCAAAAGAAATGGCAGAAATCCTTGGATCAAAATCCATTTTTTCTACAATTAAACTTTTCATGCCGGAATTTTTACTCACCATAAAATCGGGAGTTCCAAAGCTAATTCTGCTTGTTGAATTTGAAGGAAATGAGGAGGTGTCGGTTTTGAAGAATATCGAACAGATTAAGCAACTTGTCAAACAATATAAGCTTTCGGGCAGATTCTGTAAAACTGATCTTGAAGCACAAAAATATTGGAAATTGCGCCGCGACACTTTTAAGCTTTTAAGGGAAAAAATAAAAGATAAACACGCGACTCCTTTTATTGATGACATAAGTATTAATCCTTCCTATTTGCCGGAATTTATCCCTGCCCTTACTAAAATTTTAGATGAACATAAGATCTTATATACAATTTCGGGACATTTAGGAGACGGGAATCTTCATGTTATACCATTGATGGATTTATCAAAAGAAGAGGAAAGGAAAAAAATTTATGAAGTAACAGATCTTGTCTATGATTTAATCTTAAAACACCAAGGGACTTTGTCTGCGGAGCACAATGACGGTTTAATTAGAAGCCCTTATCTTGAAAAGGAATTCGGACTCAAAGTTTATAATCTTTTCAAGCAAATCAAAGAAACTTTTGACCCTGACAACATATTTAACCCCCATAAGAAAATCGGGGTTACAAAAGAATATGCAATGTCACACATGATAAAAGATGAATCCTATATCCAGAAGCATCCTCACGAAAAGATTTAGCGCAAGATTGGATAGTTTTTAGCAATTGAGGTTTTTGCCCACCACTTTCCCAAGCCCAATACATTGCCCGTCTCCACTCGCCCTATGCTCAGTAAAACAAGAAGGTAAATTATATGCTCATCGATTAGGGGATTATTTTTCGGAGGAAAGGCGGACAGCCACATCAGAATCATCATTAATCCTCCCCCCAAGGCTGCAAACCTAAGAGCGATTCCCAGAACAAAAGCAGCTCCCACACCTAAGAGCCCCAGCATAAAAAGCCAATCAACCATAACATTTCCGGCAAGAGTCTGGAAAGTTCCTGCGAAAGGGCCATGCGTTCCAAATTTAAGGTATCCTAATGTTGGAGACCCCCCTGCCAACCATGCTTTTTCAGGAGTTGTTGCAAAACCAAGACCTAAAAGTTTGTCAAAGAATGCCCAAAGAAAAATAAACCCCAGGGTAATTCTTAATAACGCAAACACTTGCTTCTGCATATTTTAATTAGACTATTTTTCAAAATCAATTGTCAAGAGGCAAACTTAGAAAAGAAACGGTATGGGAGAAATTTTTAAAACTGAAAGTAAAATAATTGAACACATGGCAGCCGATGCAAGACATAAAGAGCACCATTGTTTAAGTAAAAATGCTTGGACAAAAGTTAAATAAATAGAAATAATAAAAGCGACAATCGTTAATAAACCTATTGAATAAACAAAATTTTTGTCAGCTTGAACAATTTGTGGAAATAAAAGAAATGAAAAATAAGAGGCAAAAACAATAAAATAATAAGCCATTCCAAGATATTCAAGCGGAATTCCAAATAATCTTGAATAATCGCTGTGAACAACGGTATCGCAGCGGAATTTTAGAGGACAGGCAAAAGGTTTTTTCGTTCTCTTTTTGAAATGGATTGTGACAGAAATCAGAAATCCGACAACAGAGGATAAAATAATTAGAACATAATAAGGAGAATTAAACATTAATAAAGTCTAAAACGAAACCCCTCCCCTTTTCAACCACCAATTTCTCTCTGTGTCGGGGTACTCGGAATCGAACCGAGACCAAGCGACCCCCAGCCGCTCATTCTACCACTAAACTATACCCCGAAATTTAAAAAATGATATATTGTATTTTATCATAAAGTTGCTAAAATCAGAGGTAATTGTATGGCTAAAGTAGCAAAAACTCCAATTGGTAACGGACCCTCAAAATCCCCTCAATCAGAAAAATTAGCGGCAATCTCCATGGCAATGGAACAAATTCAAAGACAGTACGGTAAAGGCTCAATTATGAAATTTGGAGATGTTGCAGAGCGAATGGTAGTTGATGTAATTTCAACCGGCTCATTGGCATTAGATTTAGCACTTGGTGTTGGCGGATTACCTCGAGGCAGAATTGTCGAAATATATGGACCTGAAGCATCAGGAAAAACTACGCTTGCGCTCTCAGTAATTGCTGAGGCTCAGAAAAAAGGCGGAATAGCAGCATTTATTGACGCTGAACACGCGCTGGATCCGCTCTGGGCCCAAACAATTGGAGTGAAACTCGATGATCTATTGATTTCACAACCCGACACCGGCGAACAGGCGCTTGAGATAACCGAACAGCTTATTCGAAGCGGTGGGATCGATGTAATCGTTATAGATTCAGTAGCCGCGCTTGTCCCGCGCGCAGAGATTGAAGGCGAGATGGGTGACGCAATGATGGGAATGCAGGCGCGTCTTATGTCACAAGCTTTGCGAAAGTTAACTGCCGCGATTTCAAAAAGCAAAACAATAGTTATATTTACCAATCAGCTTAGGCAAAAAATAGGTGTAATGTTTGGTAATCCTGAGACGACAACCGGAGGTATGGCTTTAAAATTCTATGCGTCTGTACGTCTTGATACTAGAAAAATTGAGGTCTTAAAGGACGGAGAAAAAGTCCTAGGAAGCCGGACAAGAGTAAAGATTGTAAAAAATAAAGTGGCACCGCCATTCCGGGTTGCCGAGTTTGATGTCTTGGCACACGAAGGAATTTCAAAAGAAGGAAATATCTTAGATGTTGGAATTGAAATAGGAGTAATTTCAAAAACCGGCGCATTCTTGCGTTATGGAGATCTAATGCTTGGTCAGGGAAAACTTGCGGCTGTAGTTTATATTAAAGAACATCCTGAAATCCAAAAGAGAATAGTTGGGGAGATTATGGAGAAATCAAAAAGTCAAAAGCCTCTTATTGCGGTAGGCGTTGAAGAGAATGAGGAAGAAGAACTTGCCGCCTAAAAATGCCCGCCTGCCGGCGAGGCAGGATTCTGAAGAAAATCGCTCGCAGGCCTTTAATTATTCATTAAAATACCTCTCATATCGAGCTCGAAGTGTTAAAGAAGTTTATGATTATTTGCTTCGGAAAAACTTTATCGAAGATACAATAAATTCAGTTTTAAAAAAACTTATCGATCTAAAATTTTTAGATGATCTCGAGTTCGGTCGTCAATGGATCGAATCCCGCCAAAAATATAAAGGCAAAAGTAAGTTTATTTTAAAAAGCGAACTCGGGATGAAGGGTTTAAGTAATGATGTAATCGAAACGCTCCTTAAAGAAGCAAGAGATGACTTTGAAATAGCCAGAATTTTGTTTGATAAAAAGAAGAGAATACTAGGAAACCTACTAAAAGAAGAATTCAAAAAAAAGATGGGAGGATTTTTACAAAGAAAAGGTTTCTCCTTTGAAGTTATAAAAAGCCTTTTGAAGATTTAGCGCTTTGGAGATTGTTTCTTCCTTCTTGCCTTGCCGCCCATTCCTACTTTTCTTCCTGACTTCACTTTTTTAGTACGTCTTTAGCCTTTTTCAAATACTTATCCACATTGAGTACTTGACAAAGGTTGTATTGTCAACGGGTCAACAAGCTCAATGTCCAGGATAGACCAAATGAGGTCTTTGACTTTTTGGATGGAGCATCCAGTCTTAAGCTCAATTGCTTTTGCCACACATAAACTGATAAAAACGGAATATGTGCTTTTATGCTGTCTCGTTTCTGATGAAAGATTGGTCGTGCTTCTAAATCTGATTTAGCAATCCTAAATGCTTTCTCCACATGCCAGAGATTTTTTTTAAGGCAACACGGAAAGAGATAAAACAATACTTTCAGCATGAGATACCGCGTATTACAAAAGAATTTTTGAGATTATCATAGGAGTGAACATTGAAGTAAAGATGTGGTCTTCTTAAGTCAGTTGACCTTTGCAGAAAAAATCTGATATATTGTAATAGATATATGTCAGAAGTTGGTGAAGGAACTCCTACAGGCCCCATCAGAGACAACATACAAGCTGCTAAAGAGGCTTTGCAGGAAGGTAATGAAGCTCCCGCAAGAGAAACAGTAAGGTCTATATCAGACGAATTAAGCCACCGAATTGAGTCCGACGAATCAAGCAATGACCCCTTAGCATATTCTCTAAGAATGGTAGCTGTTAATGAATCGTATGGCTTAGGAAGCTTAACGTATCTATTGGAACCTCCGATTGGTACAGAAGCTGACAGAAAAATAAAAATGGTTTATGTAATTCAAGGGGATAATTCATACGGTAATGTTAAGCTTTTAGACAATTATCTCAATGCAGACCCATATCATAAATTCGCAGAGAGTCGTACGCGTCGTGTCGAAAGAATGTCAGAAAGAGAAAACCTTACCCTCCTTGAAGATATTGAGAAGGTGTATCATGATATAGCCGCACATGGCATACGAAAGAATCCAGCTGATTTTACCGCTATTCATCGCGGGGATCCTTTATCACCTGCATTTGATCAATATGTCAAAAGTCGACCTTTTACTGGAAAACTAGATTTTTCTTCTGAATCACAAGAGCCTGAACCGCCAATACCTGAATCACAAAAACATCAAGAACTTACACTT
>C687J35021_10000451_pt1 | contig 32389 bp, 22 predicted proteins | sample RifCSPhighO2_12_FD_35021 | JGI IMG/M metagenome (IMG submission 35021) | reverse complement strand
AAGGCCTTTGTTCAACAACAAAGACCGCATAAACACAGAGGCCATCAGGGCTGGTTTACCTACCGGGCGCGGCGATCAGAAATCGCGCCGGTAGAAAATATCCAGGGAGCTGGCCAGCCCGCTGGCGGCCTCTAGATAGAGCCGGCGGCTCAGTTCATAGCGCAGCGCTATGGTGTTGGCGGGCTCGAATACACCGACGCCATAGCGCAGGCTAAGCCGCTCGGACAGATTGCCGCTGGCCACCACACTGGTGGTCACCCCACTGCCTTCGGTATCCAGCTGGAAATCGCGCAGCCCCAGGCCCGCGGCCAGGTTGCCGAGCAGCGGCGCACTGCCGGCCATGCCCAGGGCCAATGCCGCCTGGGCAAGCATATTGTTGTCATCACCGCCCTGCCCCAGCGGCCGCCCCAGCACCAGATAGGACAGCGCCTGCTCCTGACTCATGGCCGGTTCCGAGAACACCGTGCTGGTCGGTTGCGCGGCATTGCCGCTGAGGCGCAGCCCCGCCGTCACGTCGTCGACCCGGCGGATCGCTTCGATATCCAGATAGGGCTGGTCGATGGGCCCGGCGAACAGCAGGCGCGCACGGCGGATGGTCAGGCGTTGGCCATAGGCGCGAAATCGCCCCTTGTTCAGGCTCAGTTCGCCGCGGGTATCCAGGTCGTTGCCGATATGCACACGTCCGGCCAGGTCGGCATCCAGGCCAAAACCGCTGAAGCTGAGGCGCTGCTGACCGACTTCGACAGCGATATCCATGGCGATTGCCGGAGCCCGATGCGCCGGGCTTTCGTGGCCAACCACCCGGGCATCACTGGAAACCTGCACGGTTGACGGCGGTAGCTCGCGCACCTCGATCCGGCCGCTGGGGATCAGCACCTTGCCGGTCAGCGCAAGCTGCTCATCGAGCAGGCGCAGGCGCAGGTCCGACTCGACGTTCAGCGCCGCATAGGGCTCCACCCTGACCGGCAGGCGGCTGCCGCGCAGGCGTATATCGGCGACCATGCCCTGGCTCCAGCTCAGCTCGCCGTCGAGGCTGGCCTGGCCATGCTCGCCACTGCGCCAGCCACCTTCGAGCTGCAGACGCTCGCCGTCGATGCGGGCCTGCAGCTGCAGCTGGGTAAAGTCCAGTGGCAACTCGCCGCCGGACACTTCGCCGTCGAGCAGGCGCAAGTTGCCGTTGACCTGTGGGTCCAGCAGGCCACCGGAGAGGGTTCCTGCCCCGTTGAGCTGGCCGGCGATGCGCTCGACCATGGGCACGAAGGGCCGCGCCAATGCCAGATCCAGGCCGCTCAGACGGAAGCTGCCAGTGAGCGGCTTATCCGCCGGACCCGGGTCGATCCGGGCCTGCAGCACCAGCTCGCCGATTTTCGGGCCGCGCAATTCCAGTAGGCTGTCGATGCGCTGCGGCCCAAGCTCGGTGTTCAGACGCAGGCTGTCATAGGCAAAGTCCAGCCAGTGTTGCTGGTCACGCACGCGCCAGACGCCGCTGCCGGCATCCAGTTGCAAACGTCCGCTCGGATCACTGGTCGGCAGGTCCAGCTGCAGCTGGCCGTTGAGCTCCCCCTGCCAGGCGAAGTCCTCGGGCAACCAGGAGGCCAGGCTGTCCAGGGGGAAATCGCTCAGGCGCATGCGCAGCCTGGTTTCAGGCAGCAGACGCTGGGCCTCACCGCACAAGCTGGCGGGTCCCGAGCGCCAGCAGTGCGCGCCCAGATCCAGCTGGCCGCTGGCCAGGTAGTTGAGGGTTGCCGGTTGCTGCAAGCGCCAGTCCTGGCCGCCGCTCTGCAACTGACCGCTCTGCAGCTGGCCGCGCCAGTTGTCCTGATCCAGACGCCCGGCCAACGTCAGCCGGGTTTGCAGCGACGGTCCCTCAAGCTGCAGCTCAAGGCTCTGGCGCTGACGGTCGCCCTCGGCGCTGGCACTCAGCTGGCCCAGGTTGGTTTCACCCAGNTGGATCCCGCTGACATCGAGATTCAGACGGCCACGCTGAGCGCTGTCCAGGCTGGCGTTGAGGCTGAGCTGCTGCAGGCGCTGATCGCCAAAGGCCAACTGCCTGCCGTCGAGCTGCAACTGGCCTTGCGGTGCCTGCAGGCTGCCGGCCAGATCGAGCTGGCCCTGCAACTGACCCTGCAGCTGCGGCCAGAGCTGCCCCAGACGGGGCATGGCCAGGGTCAGCTGCCCCTGCAATTGCTGCTGCAGCGAGGCTTGGCCATAGATGCGGTTATCCCCCAGACGCAACTCCAGGCGGCTCAGTTCGCCATTGTCCAGGCTGCCGGCGAACCGCGCCTGGGCCACGGCCGGCTGGCCGCGCAGGCGGCCGCTGAGGTCGATATCGGCTGTCAGTTCGAGGCGTTGATCCTTCAGGCTGCCGCTACTGCTCAGCGGCCCTGCCAGGGTGCCGGGCAACTCCGTCAGCCAGAAGGCGGGATTCAGCTCGCTGAGTTGCAGCTGCACATCCCAGCTCAGCTGTTCGGCAAAACCCAGGCTGACCTGGCCTTCGGCTCGGCCCTGGCCGGCCTGCAGGCGCAGCTCGGGCAGATACAGCTTGTGCAGGTCGCCACTTAGCGGGCTCTGCAGGCTGAAGGCTCCGGCTGGGCCCTCCAGTTCGGCGGCAAAGTAGCCGAGGTAATGACCCTTGTCGTAGGCCAGTTCGCCCTGCAGCCTATGCAGCGCCACGGGCAGTTCCTGCTCCAGCGGATAAAGGCGCTGCCAGGGGAAGTCCTGCCAGTCAAACCGGCTGTCGAGGCTAAAGCCCTCCTGCCAGTCCAGACGGCCGCTCAGTTGCACCTGCTGCTGCGGACTGGCAGTCAGGCGCAGCGCCTCGATATCGGCACCGGCAGCGGTTACCAGGGCCTGCAGCACCAGCGCGACGGGGTCTTGCTGGGCCGCCAGGCTGGCACTGCCACTGAGCCGGTAACCGCTCTGCAGATCGCCGTCGGCGCTCAATGCCAGCTGGTCGAAGCGCAGGCTGTCCGGCAGCTCGGTGCTGGCCTTGAAACCCTCGGCCTGCAGCTGCAGGCGGGCCGGAAAATGCTTGGCCAGCGGCTGCAGCTCGCCGCTCAGGCGACCCCGCAGGTAGCCGCTGCTTTCGCCCTGCAGTTGCAGGCGCTCACGCAGATCGCCCTCGACCTGCAAGGCCAGCAGCCAGGGCTGTTGCTGCGGTGCGGGCAGTTGCAACTGGCCGGCGAGCTGCAGCGGCCAGTTGCCAGTGGTCTGCAGCAGGCCCGTCAGCTCGAGCTGCAGTTCGCCACTGTGCAGGCTCAAGCTGTCGATGCGCAGCCCCCGGGTGGTCCACTGTGCAGCCAGCTGCAGACCCTGCAGCACCTCATTGTCATTGAACAGCAGGCTGTCGATGGCGATCTCGCCCAGCTGCAGGGCCAACGGCAGGGACAGTTCCGGCAAGCTGAAGGCTTCGCTGTCAGCTGCCTCGCCAGGCGGGAACACCAGGCTGATCTGCGCAGCATGCAGGCGCTCGATACACAGGGTCATGCGCAACAGGCAGGCCGGCGACCAGGCCAGGCTCGGACTGTCGACCCGCACGCTGTTGGCCTCCTGCTGCCAGTACAGCTGCTTGGCACGCCAGGTACCGCCCAGCGTGCCGCTGAAGCCGTCGACCCGTAACCCGGGCACCTGTTCCAGCAGCCAGGGGCTGCCCGTCTGGCTGCTCAGCAGCAGGCTCAGCCCGGCGCTCAGCAGAAGCAGCACGCAGAACAGGCTTAACAGTGCGTTGCGCAGTCCCTTGCGCGGTAATGGCTTCACAGTTCCGGCCCCATGGAGAAATGCAGGCGCACGCCGCCCTGATCATCCAGCGGATGCGCCAGGTCGAAGCGCAACGGCCCCAGCGGCGAGACCCAGCGCACCCCGACCCCCACCGCGCTTTTCAGCGAGGGAATATCCAGCGAGTTGAAGCTGTTGCCCTGGTCGACAAAGCTCGCCAGCCGCCAGCGCTCGGCGATGCTGTACTGGTATTCGAGGCTGCCGGCAAACAGGTAACGACCACCGACCTTGTCGCCATCGCGGTTCTCCGGCGACAGGCTCTGGTAGTCATAGCCGCGCACGCTCTGGTCGCCGCCAGCGAAAAAGCGCAGCGACGGCGGTACATTGCCGAAGCCGCCGGCCTCGGTGCCGCCGAACTGCACCCGGCCGAGGAAACGATGCCGGCTGGCCAGGGTAGTCAGGCCCTTGAGCTGGACATTGGCATGTACCAGGCTGGTATCGGACAGCAGGCCTTCGGCGGCCCCCTTGAGTTCGAACTGCAGGCGGTAGCCATGGTTGGGGTCGATCTGGTTATCGCTGCGCAACAGCGAATAGCTGACGCCCGGCATTAACAGGGTGCTGCTGCCGCTGTCATCACCCAGGTCGTACTCCTCATGCTGCCATTTCAGCGAGATCACCCGCTGCCAGCCGCTATCGAGCTTGCGGTGCCACTCCGGGCCGAAGGTGAGCAGACGGCTGTCGATATCGCTATCGGCCAGATCGTCAAACTGGTAGCCGCCGGCAATCCTCAGCTTGTCGGTCAGCGGTGGGTCGAGGGGGATGTCGTACCAGAGGCCGAGATTCTGCCGCGGTGCCGACAGCTCGGTTTCCGCACCATAGCTATGACCTTGGGGATTGACCCAGTGGCGCGTCCAGTTGGCCCGTACCCGCGGCCCCACATCGGTGGAAAAACCCAGGCCAAGACCCATGCTGCGCGGCTGACGGGCCTGCAGCTGAACCACTACCGGGATGCGCAACTGCTCCGCGCTAGCCGGATTGGCATCGACCTGCACCGTCTCGAAATAGCCGCTGGAACGCAGCGCCTGATACAGCTCGGCGATCAGCTCTGAGTCATAGGGGCTATCGGCGGCAAAGGGCACCATGCGCTGCAACAATTGCGTCTCGAAGGGCACGTCGCCGGTAAAGCTGATCGCGCCCAACTGATAGCGCGGCCCGCTGTCATAGACCAGTTCGATATCGGCCACCCCCGCCGCCGGATCGATATCCAGGCGTTGCCGGGTAAAGCCTCCGGCGAAGAAGCCATAGCGTGACGCCTGATTCTGGATACTGCGTTTGGCCGCCTCGTAACGCCCATGATTGAGTGGCGCACCACTGCGCAACTGGGCATCACGCGGCAGGCGAAACGCCGCGAGCTGACTGGCCGGGCCCTCGATACGCAGGGTCACCTCGCGCAAGCGCAGCCGCTCACCGGAGTTGACGCGCAGGGTCAGGCGCGGCGTCGCGCCATCGCTGACTTCACTGCTGATCTGCGCATGGTAATAGCCCAGGGCCTGGGCCGCCTTTTGTGCCTGCGCTTCGGCGCTGCGCACGTAGCGCCGCAGGGCCCGGGCATCGCGCTCGCCAAGACTGCCGATATGGCCTTCGATATTGTCCTTGAGGGCACTATTGGCCGGCTGCACACGCACGAGCAAACGCGCTTCGGCCAGCACTGAAGAGCCGAGCAATAGCAGAACACATGCAGCAGTAAGCCTGAAGAAAACACCCATGGGCGGATGCTAGCACGAGCAAAGTGCCANCCTAGAGCGTTGAGAACGATTTTCAGCACGCAGTTATTTCAACCGGTAACCGCCGTTCAAACCCAACCAAGGCCAGTATCCATGGGCAAAACGATTACCGGTGGTGATCGACAGCGCCCTAGGCGCTGGCCTTGATTGCCGGCTGCGGGCTGGGGTGAAAGAAGACGTGCTCGATGATCGGGCCGACCGCCACCTCGCCAATCTCCTGGTAGCCCTGACGCTTGTAGAAGTCCAGGTAATGGCTGTTGCCGGTATCCAGCACCACCCCCTGGGAGCCGGTATCTTCGGCGCACCAGTTGTGCAGCGCTTCAAGCAGTTGTTCGCCGAGGTGCTGGCCCTGATATTGCGGATGCACACCCAGCAGCGGCAGCACGTGATAAGGGCCAGGCGGCAGGCAGGCGATTACCGCATCATGGTACTCAAGGTAGCGCTTGGTGCAGCGAAAGCCGGTGGTCAGCAGCATGCGCATACGCCAGTTCCAGCTCTCGGTGATATCCATGCGCCGTTGAGGCGGCGCGATCAGGGCCATGCCGATCAGGCGATCGTCGATCAGCAAGCCGATGGCCGGCAGGTCCTCGCTGAAGTGCTGCTGCACCAGCTCGCGCACGGTGGCGCGCACACGCTGGTCATAGCCGGGCCGGTCGGCTTCGAACAGGTAGGCAAAGGTGGGGTCGTGGCGGTAGGCGTGATACAGCAGCGAGCGGGCTTCGCGGGCATAGCCGCTGTCGAGCATACGAACTTCGGCGGGACTGTTGGGCATGGTATTGACCTCAGTTCTTCTTTATTTANGGGCCTGANGCCACGTTAGCACTGCACTGCGCCGGCCGCCATACGGCTGGCCCGCCTCCGGCGAATGGGCTAGCATCCCCTGCTTTCCAGAGCGCAACCCAGGACTGCCGCCCATGAAGATCGTCTCCTTCAATATCAATGGCCTGCGCGCACGCCCCCATCAATTAGCTGCGCTGATCGACAAGCACCAGCCCGATGTGATCGGCCTGCAGGAAACCAAAGTGGCCGACGAGCAGTTTCCCGAGGCGCAGATTCGTGAGCTGGGTTACCAGGTGCATTACCACGGCCAGAAGGGCCACTACGGCGTCGCCCTGCTCTCACGCCAGGAGCCGCTTACGCTGCACAAGGGTTTTCCGGGTGACGCCGAAGACGCCCAGCGGCGCTTTATCTACGGTACCTTTGCCGATGCCCAGGGCAACCCGGTCACCGTGATGAACGGCTACTTCCCCCAGGGCGAAAGCCGCGACCACCCCACCAAGTTCCCGGCCAAGCAACGCTTCTACGCCGACTTGCAGAACCTGCTGCTAAGCCAGTTCAGCCCCGAGCAAGCCCTGGTGGTGATGGGCGATATCAATATTTCGCCGGAGGATTGTGACATCGGCATCGGCGAGCCGAACCGCCTGCGCTGGCTGAAAACCGGCAAGTGCAGCTTCCTGCCGGAAGAACGCGAGTGGCTGGCGACCCTGAAGAACTGGGGCCTGATCGACAGTTTCCGCCATCTCAATCCGGCGGTGAATGATCGCTTCAGCTGGTTCGATTACCGCAGCCGCGGCTTCGAGGACGACCCCAAGCGCGGCCTGCGCATCGACGTGATCCTCGCCTCCCAGGCGCTGCAAGAGCGGATCAAGGATGCCGGCGTCGATTATGAGCTGCGCGGCATGGAGAAGCCCTCGGATCATGCGCCGATCTGGCTTGAACTGGGCTGACCACTGCCACCGACCGGGGCGGTCGGCACCCTGCTGACCCGTCCCATCGCAGAGCCCTCGAGGCATCACCCCGTCGTCATATTGCGGTCATATTTTTGTCTTATCTTCGCGGCACCTTCACTCACCACAAGGTGTCTGCCGCATGTCGCGCGCCCTCTCCACGTCTGACCGTGAAACCTGGCTTCGCACCCTCAGCTTTCTGCTGCTCGGCTCCGTCTGCTATGCCCTGCCCTGGTCGGTCCTGGCCGCCGATGACAACGCCAGCGTGCTGCGTATCCAGGGTTCCAACACCATAGGCGCACGGCTGGGGCCGGCACTGGTCGAAGGCCTGCTGGAAGAACAGGGCCTGAGCGCCATCCGCATCGAAGCCGGTATGGTGGAAAACGAGCAGAGGATAGTCGCCACAAACGCCGATGGCCGCCGTCTGAGCATCGAAGTGGCCGCACACGGCTCGGGCACCGGTTTTAGCGCCCTGGCCGACGGCAGCGCCGAGCTGGCCGCCTCCTCGCGGCCGATCAAGGACAGCGAAGCCAGCAACCTGGCCGCCCTGGGCGATCTGACCAGCCGTGAGGCCGAGCAGATTATCGCCCTCGATGGGCTGGCGATCATTCTGCACCCGAGCAACCCACTGACGGCCCTGAGCACCGAGCAACTGGCCCAGGTGTTTGCCGGCGAGCTGAGCGACTGGGCACAGCTCGGCGCGCCGCCCGGCCCCATCAGCCTGTACGCCCGCGATGACAAGTCCGGCACCTTCGACACCTTCAAGGAACTGGTGTTGAGCGCCAACGCCAGGACCCTGGCCGCCCACGCCAAGCGCTATGAGTCCAGCGAGCAGCTCTCCGATGCGGTCAGCCAGGACCGCAACGCCATCGGTTTTATCGGCCTGCCCTATATCCGCCAGGCCAAGGCCCTGGCCATCGCCGCCGGCGACTCGCAGCCCATGCTGCCCACCCCGGCCTTGATTGCCACCGAGGACTACCCCTTGTCACGGCGTCTGTTCCTCTATAACCAACCCGCATTGGCCAACCCCTGGGCGCGTGCCCTGGCCCAGTTCGCCCATAGCCCGCGTGGCCAAGCCATTGTCGAGCGCAGCGGCTTTATTGCGCAGAACGTGCAGGCCATGCAGGTCACGGCCACCCCCGAGATGCCCGCCCGGTACCAGGCGCTGACCCGGGAGGCACAGCGGCTGTCGGTGAATTTTCGTTTCCAGCAAGGCAGTGCCAGCCTGGATAACAAGGCCCTGCGCGATCTGCCGCGGCTACTCGATTACCTGCAGCAGCAGAACAAACTCGAGCGCAAGGTGGTGCTGGTCGGCTTCGGCGACGCCAAGGCCGATGTCGCTCGCGCCGAGCTGCTGTCCAAGCTGCGCGCCATGGCCGTGCGCCGCGAGCTGAGCAAAGCCGGGGTCAGCTTCCGCGAGATCATCGGCCTCGGCGACGAACTGCCGGTGGCCGCCAACAACGCCGATGACGGACGTATCCGCAACCGCCGGGTCGAGGTCTGGGTTTATTGAGCCGGCGGCCTACTCCCGCTTCGGCGGGACTTGGCGTAACCTCTGGGAAGACGGCCGCATGAAGGTGGCGGCCGTTACTCGGCAGACAGGGGAATGCAGGCGGATGGATGTGCAGATCGAAGCGTTGCAGCGCCATGGCCGCACACTGTGGCAGGTACGCATGGGGCCGCGGGGGCTGACCTTTTATGAGGAGCTGGCCGCCCGCGCCTTTGCCGCTCAACTGCATCAGCGCCTGCTCTGGCTGCGCGAACTGGCCGCCGCCGACAAGGACCAGCCAACCTCCTGAGCCCACACCCAGGCCCTAGCGGTAGCGTGAGAAGAACGCGTCCAGCGACAGCGGCATCTCGACCCCATAGCCCTGCACGAAGTCGATGCCCATGGCAGCCAGGCACTCACGGATACTGGCCGTTTCGACGTACTCGGCGATGGTCTTGCGCCCCAGCACATGGGCAATCTCGTTGATCGACTTGACCATGGCATGGTCGCTCGGCGAGCGCTCGATTTCCTTGACGAAGCTGCCATCGATCTTGACGTAATCCACCGGCAGGCGCTTGAGGTACTCGTAGGACGAAAAACCGGTGCCGAAATCGTCGATGGAAAAGGTGCAGCCGACCCGCTGCAGGTAACGCACCAGGTCGGCGGTCTTGGTCAGGTTGGCCACCGCAGCGGTTTCGGTCAGCTCGAAGCAGATACGCTGCGGCGGTATCGCGTAGTCCTCGAACAGCGACTCGATAAACTCGAGCAGNCGGTCGTCATTCAGGCTGCTGCCGGACAGGTTGACCGACAGGCCGCTGCAGTGATCCCAGATGCCCGGGTGCTGGGCCANNCCGCTGAACACCCGCTTGAGCACCCAGCGGTCGACCTTGGTCATGCGGTTATAGCGTTCGGCGGCGCTGATGAAGTCCAGCAACATCAGCTCGTTTTCCATCACCAGCAGCACTTCGTAATGCGGCAGGTGCCCTTTGCTGGATTCGGTGGACGCNATCTGCTGGACCCGCAGGCTAAGCTCGCCGCGTTCGACTATATCGTCCACCCGCCCGGCGATGGCCATCAGCCCGGTGCGGGCACCGTCGATCTCGTCGCTGTAGACATGCACGCGGTTGCGCCCCGCCTCCTTGGCGCTGTTGCAGGCCATCTGCAGGTCGCGGAACAGGTTGATCACATCGTGGCAATCGCGGGTCAGCACGATGCCCAGGCTCATGGTCACGCTATGCGAATGGCCTTGCCATTCCAGCGGGTTACCTTCTATGGCGGCGCGCAGCGCTTCGGCCTGCAGGCTGGCATGGTCGGCATCGGCCTGGGGCAGCACCACGGCAAAATCCACCCCACCGATACGCGCCAGGGTTGCCCCTGCGGGTAACTGGGCCGCCAGCAGGCTGGCGGTGTGCTTGAGGTAGGTGTCCCCGGCCAGGGGGCCGAAGCTGGAGTTGAGCACGCTGAACAGGTCGATATGGCCATAGATAAAGGCGCACGGCTGGGGGCTGGCCAGGGCCTGGGCAGCGGCGGCTTCGAAGCTGCGCCGATTGAGCAGGCCGGTCAGCTCGTCGTGGCTGCGGGCATAGGCGATGTCGCGGTAGAGCTTGCCGACGATGTTCTCCAGATGGTCCTGGATCACACCCTGGCCTTCCGGTGCCGAGGTGCCGATCCAACCGGTGGCGAGCTGGTGCATCAGTTCATGGGACGTGAAACTGCCGGCTTCACGGCCCTGGCTATCGACCAGAACATAGTGGTCGCTGCTCGGGTTGGCCCAGATCAGCTGCAAATGCTGGCCCTTCTGCGTCACCAGCCAGTCGCCTTCCTTGAGCTGCTGAACCCGCTCGCGCCAACGCTGTTGCGCGGGTTCGAGGTCGCGCAAGTCCTGGGTTTGCGCTTGCGGTGGCTGCAGCTCGACCAGCTCGACCGCCTGTTCACCCTGCAACTGCTGTTGCAGCTGATTGAGCACCGGAGTGTGGCGATACTGCCCGGGCAGGAAGCTCTCCATGCGTTTGCGCATCAGCTCCAGAACCGCGCCTGACTCGTAGGCACGTTCGACCGGCTCGCTGTCAGAACCTGCACCGCCGGCCTCCACCTGGAGCCAGTGGTTCAATTGCCGGATCACCGCCAGATCATCCAGCCATTCGGCGCTCTGTTCGCCGTGACGAATCAGCTCGTGCACCAGCAGTTCGCGCCAGCCGCTATCGAGTAGATCGAGCAGTATCTGCGGTGCCCGGCTGCCGAACAGCGCCAACAGCTCGCGGCCGACCTGCTGGCGGGCCCGCTCCAGGGCATCGCGCCCGCGATTGTACTGGCGCACACGATCGGCATTGTTGCTGTAGGCGCGCTGCTGTATGGCCAGCAACTGCTCCAGCTCGTCATTGCAGCGACTGAATACGCTGTTGTCGCCACGATAGTCCGCCACTATGTCGGCAATCAGCTGCTGTACGCGGTTTTCCAGCGCCAGATTGGGCGGGTCGGAAAAATCGCAGAGGCGGATCAGCTTGTCCAGGGTGGCCCGGACCGGGTGAGAGGTGTCGGCAAAGGCGGCGGGTTCGAGCATCGCGGCCTGGGCCACGGGCAACATCAGATGGCGCAGCGCCGGCTTGATGTCCTGGGCGATCAGCGACTCCTGCTCGATATGCTGAAAGAGCTCGGCCACCACCCCGGCATCGTCGCTCTGGCGCGGCGACAAGCTGGCTCCGGCAGCCTGCAGTTCCTGGACAAAGGCCTGGGCCGACCAGCCCTGCTGAGGCGGTTCGAGGCGCTGCACCTGGCTCAGCGCCTGCTGCAGTACTGCCGGGTCGACGGGCTGCGCCGCGACCGGACTCGAACCTGCGCCGGAGCCGGCATCCACCGCGCGCAACTGCTGGATCGCCTGGTAGGACGCATCCGGTTTGCGCGCCGCCCGGGCGCGTTGCCGCTCCAGCGCCGGGTGCACCACCGGATCGATGCGCGGCTCGATCTGGAATTCGGCGAAGACCGTATCCAGGTGTTTGAAATAGGCCTGTAGCACCACGCTCAGCTCTTTGGCCGCCGCGGCATAGAAGTGCTCGCGCACCACAGGCAGTTGCCCGCGCAGATTGAGCCGCGACTGCAGCACGCGGATCATGAATTCCAGCGACAGCGGGTTTTCGCGATCTTTCGCGTGGGCCCCGGTGACGGCGTTCAGGCGTGCGCAACTGCGCCACTCCATGACGCCCAGGGGTTCGCGCAGCTGGCGTACCAGGCGGCGCGCTTCGAGCATCTCCTCCACTTCCGCGTCATCGACCAGCTGCCACTCGCTGCCCGAGGGGGTTACGGCCTGGGGAGTGGTGCCGCTGGGCAGGAGCTCAAGGATGGCCGCCACGGTCTGGGCGATGGTGCGCTCACGCAGGGCGCTGCACAGGCGCAGGAAATCGTCGCACCCCTGGGCCTCGAAATTGCTGCGCGCCGACAGGCGCAGTTCATTCAAGGCGCGATTCGAGGCATCGACCAGAGCCTCCAGGCAAGGCGGTAAATGTGTACTGACAGCCTGACACAAGGCAGCGATTACGGCAGTACGCTGTTGCATCGACATCCCCCCCTACATCCTGTATTGGCTCGTTTCCACTCAAGCACTATAGACCGCCACAGGCACTTGCACAGGTCGCCAGCAACGCCGCCAGGCGCTTGGCCGACGGCTGGCGTTTACCCCAAACACAAACGCCAAGGCCCGCATCCGCGGGCCTTGGCGTTCTTTGCAGCCGGGGGTTATCCGATCAACGGCTGGCTTTCATCATGTCGCGGGACATGTACTTGCCGATCTCGAACTTGCCGATGGCCGCGCGGTGCACTTCGTCCGGGCCGTCGGCCAGGCGCAGGGTACGCTGCATGGCGTACCAGTAGGCCAGCGGGAAGTCGTTGGAGACCCCCGCCCCGCCGTGGATCTGGATCGCCCGGTCGATCACCTTGAGGGCGACGTTGGGTGCCACCACCTTGATCTGGGCGATTTCACTGGCAGCGATCTTGTTGCCCACGGTGTCCATCATATAAGCCGCGTTAAGGGTCAGCAGACGGGCCATATTGATTTCCATGCGCGAGTCGGCGATATGGTCGATATTGCCACCCAGGCGTGCCAGCGGCTTGCCGAACGCGGTGCGCTCGACCGAACGCTGACACATCAGCTTCAGCGCGCGCTCGGCCATGCCGATGGAGCGCATGCAGTGGTGAATGCGGCCTGGGCCGAGGCGACCCTGGGCGATCTCGAAGCCGCGGCCCTCGCCCAGCAGCACGTTTTCATAAGGCACCCGCACGTTTTCGAATAGCACTTCGGCGTGGCCGTGGGGCGCGTCGTCGTAACCGAATACCGGCAGCGGCCGCAGCACCTTGACCCCCGGGGCATCCATCGGCACCAGAATCATCGAGTGCTGCTGGTGGCGCGGGCCGTCTGGGTTGGTCAGGCCCATAAAGATCATGATCTTGCACCGCGGATCGCAAGCGCCGGAAGTCCACCACTTGCGGCCGTTGATCACCCACTCATCGCCCTGGCGTACGGCGCTGGCCTGCATATTGGTGGCATCGGATGAGGCCACACCGGGTTCGGTCATGGCGAAGGCGGAACGGATGGTGCCGTCCAGCAAAGGCTTGAGCCACTGTTCCTTCTGCGCTTCGTTGGCGTAGCGCACCAGCACTTCCATGTTGCCGGTGTCCGGCGCAGCGCAGTTGAAGGGTTCAGGACCGATCAGGGAACTGCCCATGATCTCGGCCAGCGGTGCATATTCGGTGTTGGTCAGGCCAGCGCCCAGTTCGGAATCCGGCAGAAACAGGTTCCACAGACCTTCAGCCTTGGCCTTGGCCTTCANCTCTTCCATGATCGCGGTGGGCTGCCAGCGGTCGCCTTCATTGACCTGCTGCTCGAACACGGCCTCGGCTGGATAGACATGGGTCTCCATAAACGCGGTGACGCGTTCACGCAGTTGCTGAACCTTGGGGGAGTAGGCGAAATCCATGGGCGGCTACCTTCTGACGCTGAGTGTGAATGACTGATTCGGTGAGGTGGAAATGATGCTAGATCAGGGACTAGGATTTATCTAACCTATTCTCACCGTGTATAAACATTCATCACCGATATATGATCCATGCGGGTCTGTTACCGTTTCGTTCGCGAGCCGCGTTGCTGCGCAAAAACTCGCCAGGCTAGGCGGAGGACGCAGNTAATGGTTGNTCCCTTGCCAAGTCCTCCAACACCGCATGGCGAGATTTTGCGCGCAACCCGNNGGGCCGGGCCTGTTTTAGCGCGATACTGCGTTTCTCGACACTCATTTGGAACAACCAAACTTCGTGTCTCGTGCCTTGCCTCGCGCTAAAACAGGCTCCGGCGCGGCCGCGAACGAAACGGGAACAAACCCTAATACCGACAACCCTCGGAGTGAGCGTGTAATGAATCTGAACAAGGTCGACCTGAACCTCTTCGTGGTCTTCGATGCCATCTACACCGAGGCCAATCTGACCCGCGCGGGGCAGATCGTCGGCATCACCCAGCCGGCGGTGTCCAACGCCCTGGCGCGGCTGCGCGAGACCTTCAACGACCCCCTGTTCGTGCGTACCGCCCAGGGTATGGTGCCCACGCCCATGGCGCAGAACATCATCGGCCCNGTGCGCAGCGCCCTGCAGCAACTGCGCATTTCGGTNCAGGAAAGCCGCATCTTCAACCCGGCCCAGGCCAACAAGACCTACCGCATCAGCATGACTGACCTCACCGAGGCGGTGGTGCTGCCTTCGCTGTTCCAGCGCCTACGGCGCATGGCCCCCAATGTCAGTATCGAGAGCATGCTGGCGCGCCGGCGCGAAACCACCAAGGAGCTGGCCGCCGGACGCCTGGACTTTGCCGTGGACGCGCCGCTCAACACCGACCCCCAGGTGCGCCACGTCAAGCTGATGGAAGACCGCTACGTCTGCGCCATGCGCAAGGGCCACCCGCTGGCCAAGGACAAGATCAGCCTGGACGAATATATGGGCATGACCCATATCCATATCTCCAGCCGTCGCAGTGGCCTGGGCCATGTCGACCTGGCTCTGGGGCGCATGGGCATCCAGCGCAAGATTGCCCTGCGCTCCCAGCACTANCTGATGGCCACCACCGTGTTGCAGAACACCGATATGGTCATGACCGTGCCNGAGCGCTTCGCNCGNCGCAACGACCTGCACCATGTGGAGCTGCCGCTCAAGGACATGGCCCCGCTGGAAACCCACCTGTACTGGCACGAAAGCACCGACCAGGACCCTGCCAACCGCTGGATGCGCGAGCAAATCATCGAGATCTGCCAGCATGTGACGGCCCAGGAAAAGAAGCTCGACAAGCCCCAGTCCTAGTCCGCACCGGCACACTGGGCGATCACAAAACCTGCGAATATCGCTGTAAAATGGCGAGGAAACTCTGGATTCCCTCGCTATTTTCGTCATTCCCGGATTTCTCCCGGCTGGCCAGCTAGGCAAGTACTTCGGCCTGGCCTATTGTTCAGCCATAGAGGCCGCCCCGGTGTAAGGAATGCTGCATGCGCTGTCTGCTCCTGGCTTGTGTGTTGCTTTGCAACGTTGCCTGTGCCGACGAGATTCTGATTGTCGGCAACAATTATTCGATACCCAAGATCTACGCCGAAGGCGACCAACCCCAGGGCATGCTGGTGGACATTCTGCGCTACGTCGATGCGGCCATGCCCGAGCACCAGTTCAGCCTGCACCTCTACCCCTGGGCGCGCGCCTACAAGATGGCCGAAAGCGGTCAGGCCGGCATTATCGGCCTGAGCTGGACCACGGAGCGCCAGCAAGTCTTCGACTATTCCGAAGCGCTGTTCTATGACGAGGTGGTGGTCGTGGTACGCCATGACGACAAGCTGAACTTCAACCGCATCGAAGATCTCAAGGGTCGGCGTATCGGCCTGGGGGCCGGCGGCAGCTTCGGCGATGAGTTCGAGCAGGCGCGCCGGCAAGGGGTGTTCCAGGTCGACGAGGACAATGGCCCGGTCTCGCGGCTTAAGAAGCTTCTGGCCAGACGCATCGACGTAGCCCTGATCAATCCCGGCACCGCCGGGTTGCGCCGGGCCATCGCCCTGGATCCGGAACTGTCGAGGCGCGCCGCGGAATTTCATGTACTGGCACAGCCGCTCAAGCGCGACGCCAACTACCTGGGCTTTCACAAACGCCTGGGAATGGGCGACTTTCTCGACGAATTCAACCTGCATATCCGCCGCGGTTACGCCAATGGCGATATCCCGCGTCTGCTGGCCACCTACCAGCTGCCATAGGGCAACTGGCGGTCCCCCTTAGGCTCAGGCGCTGTCGCGCAGCACCAGTTCGAAGCCCACATCGATGCAGTGCTGGGCCGGCTGTTCGCCACGCATCAGGGTCAACAACATCTCGCCCGCCAACTGACCGATGCGCCCACGGGTGGTGCGTACCGTGGTCAGCGCCGGATGCACCCAGGCGGCGGCAGGCAGGTCGTTGAAGCCGGCAATGGCCAGGCGTTGCGGCACCGCCAGGTCGAGCTGACGGGCACGGAACAGCGCCCCCAGAGCCAGGTCGTCGTTGTTGAAAAACACCGCATCGATCTGTGGCTGCTGGGCCAGCAGCCGATCCAGCAGGTTCGCCCCCAGGCCGATGGAGGACAGTTCCGGGGTCAGCAGCTCCAGGCTCGGGTCGTAGCGGCCGTGGGCCCGCATGCATTGCCGATAGCCCTCGGCCCGTTGCAGGGTACGCGGGTCGAGCTGGGCGGCGGCAAAGGCGATATGCCGATAGCCACGGGCGATCAACGCCTCGGCCATGGCCGCGCCGGCATCCAGTTGCGAGAAGCCGACGCAGTACTCGTCTTCGGCATCACTCAGCTCCATCATGGTGACAATGGGGCCGCGGCAACCGCCGAGTATCTCCCGCGCCGTGTCGCTGCGCTCGAAACCGGTAAGCAACAGGCCAGCGGGCTGGTGCGCCAGGTAGGAGCGCAGCAGGCGTTCGTCTTCCTCGGGGCGGTAGTGACTGACCCCGATCATCATCTCGAACCCGGCGGGCATCAGCACCCGCTGGATCGCCTCGACGGTATCGACGAACACCGAGTTGGACAGCGACGGGATGACTACCGCGACCAGATTCGACTTCGAGCTGGCCAGGGCCCGCGCCGCCGGATTTGCCACGTAGCCCAGGGCCTTGGCTGCCTGCATGACCTGGGCGCGCAGGGCATCGGAAACCCGTTCCGGCTGCGACAGGGCGCGCGAGGCGGACATCAGCGAACAACCGGCAGCCTTGGCCACGTCGGACAGGGTGACGCGTTCGGCGGAGCGACGACGACGTTGGGTCATGGGCATTTCCCTGGAAAAGGCAGGCGATTCTAGCAGTGGCTGCAGCTGCAGGGGGCTGCGCGCACCCGACTTNAAATCGTCCGGTGCGCTCAGNNCTACGGAGCGTCGATCAGTTCGCAGCCTTGGCCAGCTCGGCCTGNACCTGGTCGAACAGCGGCTGGCCGACGGTATCGACCACCTGCTGGATCGCCGGCTGGGCCCGCTCGCGCATGCGCTGCATTTCCTCGGCGCTGATCTGATTGACCTGCATGCCGTTCTCCTCAAGCTGGGCCAGGGCCTTGGCCGCCTCGGCGCGGGTATCCTGGCGCTCGAAGTCGCGGGCCTTCTTCGCGGCTTCAAGGATGATGCCCTGCTCGGTCGCCGACAAACCGTCCCACCAGCGCTTGGAGGCGGTGACGATCCACGGGCTGTAGACGTGGTTGGTCACGGTCAGGTACTTCTGCACCTCGTAGAATTTCGAGGAGAGAATGGTGTTGAAGGGATTTTCCTGGCCATCCACCGCCTTGGTTTCCAGCGCAGTAAACAGCTCGGAGAACGGCAACGGCACGGCGTTGGCCCCCATCAGCTTGAAGGTTTCGAGGAACACCGGGTTGGGCATCACCCGCAGCTTGATCCCGGAGAAATCCTCCAGTTTGCTGATCGGCCGGGCATTGTTGGTCATATTACGAAAGCCGTTTTCCCAGTAGACCAGGCCGACCAGGCCCTTCTCTTCCAGCTTGTCCATCACCTGGCGGCCGACCGGGCCGTCCAGCACGGCGTCGGCCTGCTGCTCGTTGCTGAACAGGAACGGCGTGTCCCACACCGCCATCTCCTTGGTAATGCCAACCAGGGTGGCGGTGGAGCCGACCATCGTTTCCTGGGCACCGCCCATCAGGGCGCTCTGCATCTGGTCGTCCGAACCCAGGCTGGCGGCGGCGAAGGTGCGCATCTTGAGTTTGCCCTCGGAGGCCTTGGCCACCTCTTCGGCGAACAGCTTGGCAGCGCGGCCCTGGTTACTGCTTTCGTTGAGGCCATAGCCGAAACGAATCATCCGCGAGCGGACATCGTCGGCCTGGGCCGTTACCGCAGCAAGCGGGCTGAACAGCATGGCCGTAGCCAGGAGGGTAAGCAGTGGACGTTTCATCAGTGAGTACCTTTTATTGTTGTCAGCAGTACGACAAGGATGCCCGACACGCAGCGCCGGGCGGTGAAAAGACGGGTCAGCGCAGCCAGGCCAGCGGCACCGTGATAATCGCTGGGAAGGCAATCAGCAGCGCGACGATGCCCAGGTAGATCAGGAAGAACGGCATCACCCCGCGCACCAGGATTTCCATGCGCAGGCGGCCGATGCCGCCGACCACATTGAGCACCGTGCCCACCGGAGGGGTAATCAGGCCAATGGAGCCGATCAGGACGAACATCACGCCGAAATACACCGGGTCGATGCCGGCCTTGATCGCGATGGGGGCCAGTACCGGGGCCAGAATCAGGATGGTCGGGGTCAGGTCGAGGACCATGCCCACCGCGACCATCAGCAGCATGATCGCGATCATCAGCAGATAGGGGTGGTCGAGCAGCGGCCCGAGCATCATGCCGATTTCCTCGGGCAGCTGGGCCAGGGTCACCATATAGGCCGACACTGTGGCCGCCGCGCAGAGGAACATCACCGAGGCGGTGGTGCGGCTGGCACGGGTCAGGGTCTCGTTCAGCGCCGCCCAGCTCAGCTCGCGGTACAGCAACGTGGAGACCGCCAGGGCATAAACGGCCGCCACCACCGCCGCTTCGGTCGGGGTGAAGATGCCGAAGCGCAGACCGCCGACGATGATCACCGGCAGCATCAGGGCCGCCGCACCATCGACCAACACCGCGCGGCGCTCGGCCTTGCTCGCCTTGGGCGGCGTTGGCTCGGTAAAACCGCGGGCGATCAGGGTCCAGGCGAAGATCAGGCCCACGCCCATGATCAGACCCGGCACCAGCCCGGCCATAAACAGCTGGCTGATCGAGGTATTGGTCACCACGCCGTAGATCACGAAGGGCATCGACGGCGGGATGATCGGCGCGATGATGCCGCCGGCCGCCACCAGGCCGGCCGAGGCATGCAGCGGATATCCACGCTGGCGCATCATCGGCAGCAACAGCGTGGCCAGCGCCGCGGTATCGGCCAGGGCCGAACCGGACATGCTGGCCAGCAGCACCGCCGCGGCGATCGCCACATAGCCAAGGCCGCCGCGCAGGTGGCCGAAATAGGCCTGGGCCATGGCGATGATGCGCCGGGAAATGCCCCCGGCGTTCATCAGTTCGCCAGCCAGGATAAAGAACGGCACGGCCAGCAGCGGAAAGCTGTCGGCACCGGCGAGCAGGTTCTGTGCCAGTAATTGCACATCCCAGAATTCCAGGTACCACATCAGCACCGCGCCGGTGAGAATCAGGGCGAAGGCGATGGGCATGCCGAAAGACATGAAACCCAGCAGTGAAGCAAGGAAGACAGCGACGGTCATCAGCGGGTCCTCGGTGGGCGGTGCCCGATTTTATTAGAGAGGGCTCAGTCGGCCGTGATATTGGCGTTGGCAACCGGCAGCGGCTCGGGCCGTCGCCAGACGTTGACCAGCTGGAGCAAGGCCAACAGGGCCAGAACCGCCATGCAGGCCAGCACCGGGAACATGCCCAGCACCACGGGATAGCCGACCACCGTGCTGTGGTTACCCCAGCCGTATTGCACCTGCTGCCAGCCCCCCAGGGCCGCCAGCACGCTGGCTCCGGCGACCAGCAACCAGCTGGCGGAATCGACCAGGCGACGGGCCACCTGGGGGAAACGATCGCGGATCATGTTGAAGCGCATCAACTCACCACGGCGCATGCTCGAGGCCACGCCGACGAACACCAGCCAGACGAACGCCAGGCGCGACAGCTCTTCGGCCCCGGCCCAGCCGGTGCCGAAGGCGTAACGCAGCACCACGTTGCCGAAGACCGCGGCGACCATAAAGGCCATCAGCGTGGCCATCAGGCCATCGGTCAGGCGGTCGAACAGCCGCGCCAGCCAGCCGCCGTAGATGGGCTCGCCGCTCAGTTCCGGCGCATGGTTAGCGCTATCAAATTCAGTCACAGAAAGCGCCGACTGCGCGCCGATAGCCGCAGCCGAAAGATCGCGGCGCAGCCAGGCGCAGACCTCGGCCACCACTGCCTCGCGGCTCTGCGCGGCGCTGACGGTGCACACATGGGGTTCATTGCGGGGGTCTTCGAGGGTGGCGAACTGGCTGTCGACCAGCGAGGTCGGCATAAAGTGGCCCGGCCGGGCACCCACCCGCAGCAAGGCGGTGGCGTGATCGATCTCCAGATGGGCGAACTGCAAACCCGGCACCGCCTGGCGCAACTGGTCGCGGTAGCTGCGCTTGAGCGCCGAACAGGCCAGCACGAAGCCCTGCCCTGCGGCCTGGGCGGCCTGCATCTCGACAATCAGCGCATCCAGCCAATGAACCCGGTCGGCGTCGCTCAGCGGAATTCCGGCGCGCATGCGTTCGACGTTTTCGCGGGGGTGAAACAGGTCGGCCTCGATATGTCGCCAACCGAGTTCGGCGGCGATGGCCTGGCTGATATCGCTCTTGCCCGAACCACTGACCCCCATCACCACAAGGGTGCGGTCAGCCGGCGCAGGGCCATTGGCAGAAAGGCATGTGTTCATGAAATCTCCGAAACACCTTCGCGGGGTGTCGTTTTTGTTTTTCCGGATGGTAGCGCTAACAAAAGTGTCCGACAAGCAGGAATTCTCTTGAATATAAGAACCGACGAAGGGTGTTATGCGGGGACAGCCGCGCGCGCGCTGGCCATCACATCCGGATAAACACGGCGCACCCACGGCAGTTTAGAGATTGCGCGCGATCACCATGCGCTGCACATCGCTGGTGCCCTCGTAGATCTGGCACACGCGCACGTCGCGATAAATCCGCTCCAGCGGAAAGTCCTTGAGGTAGCCGTAACCGCCGAGGGTCTGCAGCGCCGCGGAACAAACCCGTTCGGCCATCTCCGAGGCGAACAGTTTGGCCATCGAGGCCTCGCTCAGACAGGCCATGCCGGCTTCGCGCAGGCTGGCGGCGTGATGCACCATCTGCCGCGCCACGGCGATCTGGGTGGCCATATCGGCCAGGCGGAAGGCCACCGCCTGGTGCTCGATGATCGGTTTGCCGAAGGTCACCCGCTCATGGGCGTAGTCGCGCGCCGCCTCGAATGCGGCGCGGGCCATGCCCACCGCCTGAGCGGCAATGCCGATACGCCCGCCCTCCAGATTGCCCAGGGCGATGCGGTAACCCTCGCCCTCCTCGCCCAGACGCAGGCTGGCCGGGACACGCAGCTCATCGAGCTGGATCTGACAGGTGTCCGAGGCGTGCTGGCCGAGCTTTTCTTCAACCCGCACCACCGAATAACCGGGCGTGTCGGTGGGCACGATAAAGGCGCTGATGCCCTTCTTGCCGGCTTGCGGATCGGTGACGGCGAAGACGATCACCATCCCGGCGTGACTGGCGGAGGTGATGAACTGCTTGCTGCCGTTGAGTACATAGTGCTCTCCGTCGCGCCGGGCCCGGGTGCGCAGGTCGCTGGCATCGGAGCCGGCCTGCGGTTCGGTGAGGGCGAAGGCCCCGAGCATCCGCCCTTCGGCCAGGGGTTTGAGGAACTGCTGCTTCTGCGCCTCGCTGCCGTACTTGAGGATCGGCATGCAGCCCACCGAGTTGTGCACGCTCATGATGGTCGAACAGGCTCCGTCGCCGGCGGCGATTTCCTCCAGGGCCATGGCATAGGCCAGGTGACCGGTCTGCGCCCCGCCCCATTGCTCCGGCACCAGCATGCCCATAAAGCCCAGCGCGCCCATCTCGGCGATGGCATCGCTGGGGAAACGGTGCTCGCGGTCCCACTCGGCGGCGTATGGCTTGAGCCGTTCCTGGGCGAACTGGCGGGCCATATCGCGGATCTGCACATCTAGCTCTGAAGGGATCATCTTCGCTCTCTCGCAAACAATCTGATCGGGGTTTGCACGGCGTTACAGGCGCTCGATGGCCACGGCGGTGGCCTCGCCGCCACCAATGCACAGGGACGCCACACCGCGCTTGAGGTCGTACTGTTGCAGAGCGCTGAGCAGCGTCACCAGCACCCGCGCGCCGGACGCACCGATGGGGTGGCCCAGGGCGCAGGCTCCGCCGTGCACATTGAGCTTGTCGTGGGGAATATCCAGGTCGCGCATGGCCGCCATCGGCACCACAGCGAAGGCCTCGTTGACTTCGAACAGGTCGACCTCGCCCAGGGTCCAGCCCGTGCGCTGCATCAGCCCCTGCAACGCGCCCACCGGCGCGGTGGCAAACAGGTTGGGCGCATGGGCGAAGCTGGCGTGGCCACGGATCGCCGCCAATGGCGTCAGGCCTCGCCGCTCGGCCTCGGACAGGCGCATCAGCAGTAACGCCGCGGCACCGTCGGAAATCGAGCTGGCATTGGCCGCGGTCACCGTTCCGCCCTCGCGGAAAGCCGGCTTGAGGGTCGGGATCTTCTCGATACGGGCCTTGGGCGGCTGTTCGTCGCTGTCGATGCTGCGCAGCTCGCGGCCAACCATGGCCTGCACCGCGGTAATTTCTGCGGTAAAGCGCCCTTCGGCCATGGCGCGTTGGGCGCGATTCAGGGAGCTGATGGCGAAGGCATCCTGCTGCTCGCGGTTAAAGCCATAGGCCTGGGCGCACTCCTCGGCGAAGCTGCCCATCAGGCGGCCCTTGTCGTAGGCGTCCTCCAGACCATCGAGGAACATATGGTCGAGCACCCGGCCATGGCCCATGCGATAGCCACTGCGCGCCCGCTCCAGCAGGTAGGGCGCGTTGGACATGCTTTCCATGCCGCCGGCGATTACCACCTCGGCGCTGCCAGCCAGCAGCAGGTCATGGGCGAGCATCGTCGCCTTCATGCCCGAGCCGCACATCTTGTTGATCGTCGAACACACCGTGGCCTGGGCCAACCCCGCGCCCAGGGCCGCCTGGCGTGCCGGAGCCTGGCCCTGGCCGGCCTGCAGCACACAACCCATCAGCACTTCGTCCACGGCATCGGCGGCCAGGCCGGCGCGCTCAAGGGTCGCGCGGATCGCCGCCGCCCCCAGCTCGGCAGCCGTGAGCGCCTTGAAGTCGCCAAGGAACGCGCCCATCGGCGTGCGCGCGGCACTGACGATTACCACCGGATCGGTTTGCCTGATCATGCCGTACCCCTTCTCGAATTGTTTACCTTTACGTTAACGTAAACTAATTAAACATTTCGCTGTTGTCTAGCAGGCATGACCTGGCCTTACAGGCCTTGGTTAGCCGNAAGCACTATCGCCTGCCAACTCAGCGAGTGAGCAAGCGTCGTAGGCTTANCTGCATCACAANTCCTCATTCTTAGGATTAATNTNCTGCAACAACTAATTGTTTTTAATGAATTAGTAAGAGCGAACTAGAAGCCGCTTGAGCTTTGCAGAGGTCCGATCCTGGCTACAAAGCATGGAAAGCCAAGCAGCCTTGTTGACTAAATCGTGGCGCAGCTTTACGTTAACGTAAAGGTAAACAAGAGCGCCCACCCATGCCCCCAAGCACCTACTCCATTTCCGAACTGGCCCGCGAGCTGGATATCACCACCCGCGCCATTCGCTTCTATGAAGAACAGCAGATGCTCAGCCCCGAGCGCCGGGGCCAGGAACGCATCTACAGCGCCAAAGACAAGGTCACCCTCAAGCTGATCCTGCGCGGCAAGCGCATCGGTTTCTCCCTGGCCGAATGCAAGGAACTGATCGAGCTGTACGACCCGGTGCACGGCAACCATAAGCAGCTGCATACCTTTATGGCGAAGATCGCCGAGCGCCGCGCCCAGCTTCAGCAGCAACTGCTGGACATCGAACAGATGCAGCTGGAGCTGGATACTGCCGAAGAGCGTTGCCTGGCGGCACTAGGGTCTGTTGACGCTTCAGCGCAAGCCGCGTTGCCGCGAAAAATCTCGCCAGGCTAGGCGGAGGGCGCAGGTAATGGTTGTTCCCTTGCCAAGTCCTCCAACACCGCATGGCGAGATTTTGCGCGCAACCCGAAGGGCCGGGCCTGTTTTAGCGCGATGCTGCGTTTCTCGTCACTTATTTGGAATGACCAAACCGCGCTCCTCGTGCCTTGCCTCGCGCTAAAACAGGCTCCGGCGCGGTCGCGATGAAGCGTCAACAGACCCTAATAGAAACTGATAAAAAACAATCCGTTATCTCCTGAACTTAACTCTAAAAATTACAGGTGGAACCATGAGCTACCCGTCCCTCAACTTCGCCCTCGGCGAAACCATCGACATGCTGCGCGAGCAGGTGCAGTCCTTCGTCGCCGCCGAGCTGGCCCCCCGCGCCGCCGCCATCGACAGCGAAAACCAGTTCCCCGCCGATATGTGGAAGAAGTTTGGTGACATGGGCCTGCTCGGCATCACCGTCGAGGAAGAGTACGGCGGNTCCGGCCTGGGCTACCTGGCCCACGTGATCGCCATGGAAGAGATCAGCCGCGGCTCGGCCTCGGTCGCCCTTTCCTACGGNGCNCACTCCAACCTCTGCGTCAACCAGATNAAGCGCAACGGCACCGCCGCGCAGAAGGCCAAGTACCTGCCCAAGCTGGTCTCCGGCGAGCACATCGGTGCCCTGGCGATGAGCGAGCCGAATGCCGGCTCCGACGTGGTGTCGATGAAGCTGCGCGCCGACAAGCAAGGCGACCGCTATGTGCTCAACGGCAGCAAGACCTGGATCACCAACGGCCCGGATGCCAACACCTACGTGATCTACGCCAAGACTGACCTGGAAAAAGGCGCGCACGGCATCAGCGCCTTTATCGTCGAGCGCGACTGGAAGGGGTTCAGCCGCGGCAGCAAGTTCGACAAGCTCGGCATGCGCGGTTCCAANACCTGCGAGCTGTTCTTNGACAACGTCGAAGTGCCGGAAGAGAACGTGCTGGGTCAGCTCAANGGCGGCGTGCGCGTGCTGATGAGCGGCCTGGATTACGAGCGCGTNGTGCTCTCCGGCGGCCCNGTGGGCATCATGCAGGCGGCCATGGACGTGATCGTGCCCTATATCCACGACCGCAAGCAGTTCGGCCAGAGCATCGGCGAGTTCCAGCTGATCCAGGGCAAGGTCGCCGACATGTACACCCAGCTCAACGCCAGCCGCGCCTATCTGTATGCCGTGGCCCAGGCCTGCGACCGCGGCGAGACCACGCGCAAGGACGCCGCCGGGGTGATCCTTTACACCGCCGAACGCGCCACCCAGATGGCTCTGGATGCGATCCAGATCCTAGGCGGCAACGGCTATATCAACGAATACCCCACCGGCCGCCTGCTGCGCGACGCCAAGCTCTACGAGATCGGTGCCGGCACCAGCGAAATCCGCCGCATGCTGATCGGCCGAGAGCTGTTTAACGAAACCAAATAAGCCAGAGCCGTAGGATGGGTTGAGCGAAGCGATACCCATGCCGGTGTTTACGATGGGTATCGCAAGCTCAACCCATCCTACGGTTTTCCACGGAGCCAAACGATGGCCATCCTGCACACCCAGATCAACACCCGCTCGCCGGAGTTCGCCGCCAATAGCGCGGCGATGCTCGCCCAGGTCAACGAGTTACGCGCCCTGCTCGCCCGCATTCACGAAGGCGGCGGCGAGAAGGCCCAACACCGCCACACCTCCCGCGGCAAGTTGCTGCCACGGGAACGGATCAACCATCTGCTAGATGTCGGCTCGCCCTTTCTCGAGATCGGCCAGCTGGCCGCCCATGAGGTGTATGGCGAAGAGGTGCCAGCGGCCGGCGTGGTCGCGGGTATCGGCAGGGTGGAGGGCGTGGAATGCATGATCGTGGCCAACGACGCCACGGTCAAAGGCGGCAGCTACTACCCGCTGACGGTGAAAAAGCACCTACGCGCCCAGGCCATCGCCCAGCAGAACCGCCTGCCGTGCATCTACCTGGTGGACTCTGGCGGTGCCAACCTGCCGCGTCAGGACGAGGTATTCCCGGACCGCGAGCACTTCGGCCGGATCTTCTTCAACCAGGCCAATATGTCGGCCATGGGTATCCCGCAGATCGCCGTNGTCATGGGCTCCTGCACCGCCGGCGGGGCCTATGTGCCAGCTATGGCCGATGAAGCCATCATGGTGCGCAACCAGGCCACCATCTTTCTCGCCGGCCCGCCGCTGGTCAAAGCCGCCACCGGTGAGGTGGTCAGCGCCGAAGACCTCGGCGGTGCCGATGTGCACTGCAAGACCAGCGGTGTAGCGGACCATTACGCCGACAACGACGAACACGCCCTGGCCCTGGCCCGGCGCAGCATCAGCAACTTGAACTGGCGCAAACTCGGCATGCTGAACACCCGTGCACCGATCAACCCGCTGTACAGCGGTGAAGAGCTGTACGGNGTGATTCCGGCTGACGCCAAGCAGCCCTTCGATGTGCGCGAGGTGATTGCCCGCACCGTCGATGGCAGCGTATTCGATGAATTCAAGGCGCTGTTCGGTGCAACCCTGGTGTGCGGCTTTGCGCATATCCACGGCTATCCGGTGGCGATCCTCGCCAATAACGGGATCTTGTTTGCCGAATCGGCACAAAAAGGCGCGCACTTTATCGAGCTGGCCTGCCAGCGCGGCATTCCCCTGCTGTTCCTGCAGAACATCACCGGCTTTATGGTCGGGCAGAAGTATGAGGCCGGCGGCATCGCCAAGCACGGGGCCAAGCTGGTCAACGCAGTGGCCTGTGCCAAGGTGCCGAAATTCACCGTGATCATCGGCGGCAGCTTCGGGGCCGGCAACTACGGCATGTGCGGCCGCGCTTACGACCCACGCTTTCTGTGGATGTGGCCGAACGCGCGGATCGGCGTGATGGGTGCCGAACAGGCCGCTGGCGTGCTGGTGCAGGTCAAGCACGAACAGGCCGAACGCGCCGGACAGCGTTTCTCCGCCGAAGATGAAGCCAAGCTCAAGCAGCCGATCCTCGAACAGTACGAGCGCCAGGGGCATCCCTACTACTCCAGCGCCCGGCTGTGGGACGACGGTGTGATCGACCCAGCACAGACCCGCGACATCCTGGGCCTGGCGCTGTCCGCCAGCCTTAACGCGCCGATCGAGCCGACCAGCTTTGGTGTATTCCGTATGTGATGCGCCCCTCCCACGGCGTACCGGGCAACCATTTTGAGCCAGAACACCATGACCGACTTCAACACCATCGAACTACAAAAAGACCCACGCGGCTTTGCCACCCTCTGGCTCAACCGTGCGGACAAGAACAACGCCTTCAACGCCGAAATGATCCGCGAGCTGATTCTCGCCCTCGACGCGGTAATGGCCGACAAAACCCTGCGCTTTCTGCTGTTGCGCGGCCGTGGCAAGCACTTCTCCGCCGGAGCCGATCTGGCCTGGATGCAGCACGCCGCAACCCTGGACTACAACGCCAACCTCGCCGACTCACGCGAGTTGGCCGAGCTGATGCACAACCTGTATCAACTGAAGATCCCCACCCTGGCCGTGGTGCAAGGCGCGGCTTTCGGCGGGGCGCTGGGTTTAATCAGTTGTTGCGATATGGCCATCGGCACCCATGACGCCCAGCTGTGTCTGTCCGAGGTACGCATCGGCCTGGCACCGGCGGTGATCAGCCCCTTTGTCGTACAGGCCATCGGTGAACGTGCTGCGCGCCGTTATGCCCTGACTGCCGAACGCTTTAGCGGGCAGCGGGCTCAGGAGCTGGGGCTGTTTGCCGAATGCTATGCCGCCGATGCCCTGGAGCCGGCCGTGGCCGAGTGGGTCGACACCCTGCTGCTCAATAGCCCGCAGGCGATGCTGGCGAGCAAGGATCTGCTGCGCGAAGTCGGCAGCGGCGTGCTGACCCCGGCGCTGCGCCGCTATACCGAGAACGCGATTGCCCGTATCCGCGTCAGCCCTGAAGGTCAGGAAGGTCTACGGGCATTCCTGGATAAGCGCAAACCCGCATGGCAGGAGCCACAAGCATGAGCCTTAAGCCTATCGACACCCTGCTGGTGGCCAACCGTGGCGAGATTGCCTGCCGAGTGATGCGCACGGCCAAGGCCATGGGCATCCAGACCGTGGCGGTGCACAGCGCCATCGACGCCAATGCCCGTCATGTACGCGAAGCCGATCTGGCGGTGAATCTGGGTGGTGCCAAACCGGCCGACAGCTACCTGCGTATCGACGCGCTGATCGCCGCAGCCAAGGCCAGCGGTGCCCAGGCGATTCACCCCGGTTATGGCTTTCTTTCGGAGAACGCCGGTTTCGCCCGCGCCATCGAGGCCGCTGGCTTGCTGTTTCTCGGCCCGCCCGCCTCGGCCATCGACGCCATGGGCAGCAAGTCGGCCGCCAAGGCGCTTATGGAGGCCGCCGGCGTGCCGCTGGTACCGGGCTATCACGGCGAAGCACAGGATATCGAAACCTTCCGCGCCGCCGCCGAGGTAATCGGCTACCCGGTGTTGCTCAAGGCGGCGGCCGGCGGCGGTGGCAAGGGCATGAAGGTGGTCGAGCGCGAAAGCGAGCTGGCCGAGGCCCTGGCCAGCGCACAGCGCGAGGCGCAGTCCTCGTTCGGCGACTCGCGCATGCTGGTGGAAAAATACGTCCTCAAGCCGCGTCATGTTGAGATCCAGGTATTTGCCGACCAGCACGGCCACTGCCTGTACCTGAACGAGCGCGACTGCTCGATTCAGCGTCGCCACCAGAAGGTGGTCGAAGAGGCACCCGCCCCCGGCCTCTCAGCCGAACTGCGCCGCGCCATGGGTGAGGCTGCGGTCAAGGCGGCCCAGGCCATCGGTTACGTCGGGGCCGGCACCGTGGAGTTTCTCCTGGATGAGCGTGGCGACTTCTTCTTTATGGAGATGAACACCCGCCTGCAGGTCGAACACCCAGTCACCGAGCTGATCACCGGCCTGGATCTGGTCGCATGGCAGATTCGCGTGGCCCGTGGCGAGGCGTTGCCAATCAGCCAGGAGCAGGTGCCGCTGATTGGCCACGCCATCGAGGTGCGCCTGTACGCCGAGGACCCGGACAACGACTTCCTCCCCGCCACCGGCACCCTGGCGCTGTACCGCGAAGCCAATGCCGGCCCAGGCCGTCGGGTGGACAGTGGCGTCAGCGAAGGCGATGAAGTCTCGCCCTTCTATGACCCCATGCTCGGCAAGCTGATCGCCTGGGGTGAAAACCGCGAAGAGGCGCGCCTGCGCCTGCTGGCCATGCTCAAGGAAACCTGTGTAGGCGGGGTCAGAACCAACCTGGCCTTTCTCACCCGCGTGCTAGCCCACCCGGCCTTCGCCAATGCGGAGCTGGACACCGGCTTTATTCCACGTCATGAAGCGCAACTGCTGCCGCCAGTGAGCGAACTGCCGAGTGAATTCTGGCAACTGGCTGCCGAAGCCTTTGTGCAGAGCGAAGCGCCGCACCAGCGCCACGACGACTATCACTCGCCCTGGTCGCGCAATAATGGCCTGCGCCTGGGTTTACCGACGGAAACCGATCTGCACCTGGCCTGCCAGAACGAGCGCCAGGTGGTACGTCTGCGCCATGCATCGGCTTGCACCGTACAGTTGCAAGGCGAGGTCCTGCAGGTGGAGCGCAACGGCCTGCGCCAGCAGCATCTGGCCATTCGTCGTGGTGAAAGCCTCTATCTGCACTATGCCGGCGAGCTGCGCAGCATTCAGCGCGTCGATCCGATTGCCGAAGTCGAAGCCAGCCATCAACATCACGGCGGCCTGACCGCCCCCATGAATGGCAGTATCGTGCGGCTGCTGGTCGAGGCTGGCCAGCAGGTCGAAGCCGGTACCGCCCTGGTAGTGCTGGAGGCGATGAAAATGGAGCACAGCATCCGCGCCCCCCATGCCGGCACCGTCAAGGCGCTGTATTGCAGTGAGGGCGAGATGGTCAGCGAGGGTGCGGTGCTGGTGGAGCTGGAAGAAGTATAAGCAGGGTATTCGGTGCGCACGGCGCACCCTACGATGTACGCGATATCAGGGGTTTACGTAGGGTGCGCCGTGCGCACCATTGACCCCAAAGGAGACGCCAAATGAATCTACCCAAACAGGTGCGCCTGGTCGAAGTCGGCCCGCGCGACGGTTTGCAGAACGAGAAACAGCCTATCAGCGTGGCCGACAAGGTGCGCCTGGTAGACGACCTGTCTGCCGCAGGACTCGGCTATATCGAGGTGGGCAGTTTTGTCTCGCCCAAGTGGGTGCAGCAGATGGCCGGCAGCAGAGAGGTTTTTGCGCAGATCCAGCAACTGCCAGGTATTACTTACGCGGCGCTGACCCCCAACCTGAAAGGTTTCGAAGACGCGCTGGCGGCCGGAGTCAAGGAAGTCGCGGTATTTGCCGCAGCAAGCGAATCGTTCTCGCAGAAAAACATCAACTGCTCGATCGGCGAGAGCCTCGAGCGCTTTGTGCCACTGATGGACGCCGCCAAACAGCAGGGTATTCGCGTGCGCGGCTATGTGTCCTGCGTGCTTGGCTGCCCCTATGAAGGCGAGGTAGCCCCGGCGCAAGTGGCCAGCGTGGCCAAGGCGCTCTATTCCATGGGCTGTTACGAAGTGTCTCTGGGCGACACCATCGGCACCGGCACCCCGGGCAAGACTCGTCATCTGTTCAATCTGGTAGCCCGTGATATCCCGCGCCATCTTCTGGCTGGGCACTTTCACGACACCTACGGCCAGGCCCTGGCCAATATCTACGCCAGCCTCTTGGAAGGCATCAGCGTATTCGACAGCTCGGTTGCGGGCCTCGGCGGCTGTCCTTACGCCAAAGGTGCCACTGGCAATGTCGCCACCGAAGANGTGCTCTATCTGCTTGANGGCCTGGGCATCGCAACCGGTATCGATATGGACAGNCTGATCGCCGCCGGCCAGCGTATCTGCGCCGTACTGGACAAGCCCAACGGCTCGCGGGTGGCGCGGGCACGACTGGCCAGCGCCTAGGGGAACATGCCACAAGTTTGTCCACCATTTGGATTCCGTGGTGGACAAGGCGCTAAGCTTGCAGAAGTTAACCGGGCCAACGCCCGGTATAGGATCCGACATGCAAAAGCCCTTGTGGACCCCCTCCAAGAAACGCATCGTCGCCACCCGGATGGATGCCTTCCGCCGCTTCGTCAATCAGCGCCACAGCCTGCAGCTGACTGACTATCCAGCCCTGCATGCCTGGAGCGTGGCGCAGCGCGAAGCCTTCTGGCAGGCCATAGTCGAGTTCTTCGATATCCGCTTTAGCGCCAAGCCCGAGGCCGTGCTGCAGGAAGGCAGCGCCATGCCCAGCGCCCACTGGTTTCCCGGCGCAACCCTGAATTTTGCCGAACACCTGCTGCGCCGTCGCGATAACCATCCTGCCCTGGTGGCTATCGGCGAAGACGGTAGCCGCGAACAACTGAGCTATGCCGAGCTGGCCGCCCATGTCGCCGGGCTGCAAAAGAGCCTGCGCAAAGTCGGCGTGGGCAGCGGTGACCGCGTCGCGGCCTTTATGCCCAACACCTGGCAAACCCTGGTCGGCATGCTCGCTGCCAGCAGCCTGGGGGCGACCTGGTCGAGCTGCTCGCCAGACTTCGGTACTCAGGGCGTGATCGACCGTTTCGGCCAGATCGAACCCAAGGTGCTGATCGCCGCCGCTGGTTACCGCTACGCCGGCAAGAACCTCGACCTGACCGCCAAGTTGGGTGAAATCCTCGAACGCCTGCCCTCGCTCGAACAACTGATTGTGGTGCCCTACTCCAATGCCCAGGCCAAAGCCGCCGACTTCCACTCTGCGGCCAAGGTCGCGCTGTGGCAGGACTTCTATCAGGCCGGTGGCGAGCCCGAATTTACCCAGGTACCGTTCGATCACCCGCTGTATATCCTCTATTCCAGCGGTACCACCGGCGTGCCCAAGTGCATCATCCATGGCACTGGCGGCACCCTGCTGCAGCACGTCAAGGAACTCGGCCTGCACACCGACCTGCATGCCGACGATTGCCTGTTCTACTACACCACCTGCGGCTGGATGATGTGGAACTGGCTGGTCTCGGGCCTGGCCTTGGGCGCGACCCTGGTGCTGTTCGACGGCTCGCCCTTCCACCCCGGTGCCGAGCGCCTGATCGACCTGATCGATGCGGAGAACATCAGCATCTTCGGCACCAGCGCCAAGTACCTGGCCGCCCTGGAGAAAGCCGGAGCCAAGCCGGGCAGTACCCACAGGCTGCAACGCCTTAAGGCGATTCTGTCGACTGGCTCACCGCTGTCCCACGAGAGCTTCGAGTACGTCTACCGCGAGATCAAAGCCGATATCTGCCTGTCGTCGATCTCCGGCGGCACCGATATCGTCTCCTGCTTCGCCCTCGGCAATCCGCTGCTGCCGGTGTGGCGCGGTGAGTTGCAGTGCAAGGGC
>C687J35021_10000446_pt1 | contig 32506 bp, 51 predicted proteins | sample RifCSPhighO2_12_FD_35021 | JGI IMG/M metagenome (IMG submission 35021) | reverse complement strand
GCCGACCTTTCCGGGGCCTACCTTTCCGGGGCCCACCTTTCCGGGGCCGACCTTTCCGGGGCCGACCTTTCCGGGGTAAAAGGACTATATAAAATAATTCAAGTTGGGCCTCTTGGTTCGCGCAAATCTTTTCTTGTGGCGACAAAAGAAAAGAAAAACTCACAAGTGGTTTTAAGAACAGGGTGCTTTAGGGGTTCTGTTGAAGAATTTTTGAGAAAAGTGACAGAAACGCATAAAGATAAGGACCATGCTTTCCTCTACAGAAAAGCTGTCAAATTTATTGAGGAGGCGTTAAGGTGAAAAAAGAAAAAGAGAAGTTTAAGAAAAGGCACGTGCTGGGCGTTGGGCAGCCATGTGTCAGGCGCAATACTGTTTCTCTTTGGGATATGTGCGGGAAAATGAACCTATTAAATCCGTTTCCAAAGGACGAAGTGCCGCCGGAATGTAGATTGATTTTAGAGAGGATAGACTAATGTTCTGGTGGTGGCCGTATAGATTAAGTGAGGTTGCTGTTGCTTTGTATGCGGATAATGGGCTGGATGAGGTATTGGAATTAGACGACCCCGATTGGCTCGCAATTCGTGAGCAAGTTTGGGCTATAAGGGAGGGTCTGGCGTGAAAAGTAACCGCTGGCGTTCCATGAAGTCCGCACCGAGGGATGGAAGTATTATTATCGGGCTGCAAATTTACAACGAATACGCAATGCGGTATCAAAAAAAATGGGGGTTATGGGAATGTTTGGACGCGCATGGTTATTGGCGAGTCTGTTACCCTGTAAAGTGGAGGTCGGCTAAGTGAGTGAAAAACTAAAAGCACCTTTTCCCTATTTTGGAGGAAAATCAAAAGTTGCCGATATTATCTGGTCTGCACTGGGAGATGTTAAGCATTATATTGAGCCATTTTTTGGAAGCGGAGCTGTTTTGTTAAACAGACCAAACTATATGCAAGGGACTCACATAGAAAGCGTAAATGACAAGGATGCTTTTTTATGTAATGTTTGGCGGTCCCTTCAATTCTCTCCTGACGAAACAGCCAGGTGGTGCGATTGGCCGGTAAATCACGCCGATTTGTCCAGCAAAAAAAGAGAGCTTATAAAAAATGAAGGCAGACTTTTGGAAAATTTAATTAAAGACGACAAATGGCACGACCCTGTTATGGCGGGTTATTGGATTTGGTCTGCGTCCTGCTGGATAGGTTCAGGATTGACAAGCCTCGGCCAAATACCCCACATCGGCCACGGAGGCATGGGGCTGCAAGATCCACACAATACCAACATTTACGACTGGTTTAGAAAATTAAGCGAAAGATTAAGATACGTTCGCGTTGTTTGCGGTGAGTGGGACAGAGTTTGCGGAGGAAATTGGCAGGACACCGTGGGGACAGTTGGAATTTATTTCGATCCTCCGTATGGGGTTGAGGATAGAGATACAAAAATCTATCACCATGACTCAACATCAGTTGCAAAAGACGTTATGGATTGGTGCAAAGAAAGGGGGAAAAAAGAGTCTTACCGAATCGTGTTGTCGGGCTATGAAGAATACGAAGAATTAAAAGATTTTGGATGGACTTCTCATTCCTGGACAGCGCAAGGCGGGTATGGAAATTTAGGAGAGGGGAGAGGGAGAGAAAATAGAAAAAGAGAAATGATCTGGTTCAGTCCGCATTGCGTAAATATAAAAAAGGATTTATTTTTATGACCTGGGTAGAAAGAAATCACAAAGAAACAAAAACTAAGATTATAAAGTATTGGTATAAGTATAAAAATGGCTCGCGGAAGAATAATAGATAAAACTCTTTACACCAACGAATCTTTGGCAGAGGTATCAATGGAAGCAAGATACCTCTATATCGGATTAATTGTATTTTCCGATGATGATGGAAGGATGAAAGCTAATCCTAAATACATAAAGGCAGTTATATTTCCCTTCGATGATGCTATCCGTATAAACTCCATTAGTCAATTGCGAGACGAATTAGTCCGCGCTGGGCTAGTCACATTATACGCCGCCGGTGGAAATGAGTATATTAGCCACCCGAACTGGAAAAAATGGCAGCCGATTAGGCAGGATAGGGCAAAACCATCCGATTGCCCATCGCCAAAGTCTGAAAAAAGCCAAATCGTAGACGGAATGGCAACCAAATGGCAACCAAATTGCAACCAAATGGCAACCGGCCGCCGCCTATACCAAACCAAACCAAACCAAACCAAACCAAACTTAAATAAAAAAGACATTCCGGCAGGGTTGCCGGAGGAATCCGCTAACGCAAAAAAACCATCCGATGAGCCCTACCATCCGAGCAGCCCATTCCAGGTGGCAAAGATGCACATATTGGAAAACTGGAGATTGAACGGAAATAAATATCCGTTCAGCCGGCAGGACGCTGGGATATTAAAGCGGATCCTGGGGTATGGGCTGCCAAAGGCCATGGGTATTCTGGATTTATTCATGGACCAGCCGGATGACTGGGTTGTAAAAAATATAGGCCGGAACCTGCGGGGCCTTAACCACCAATTGGCCAAATTGTTGGATAATCCGCGCTTATTGGAGTATGAGAATAGGCACACGCCAAAAAGCCAAAAAACGCCTATTTTTGAGATCCAGGGGATGCCCGTAGCAGAGGACTCGCAGGCCAAATTGGTAAAATCCATATCCGATTTGGAAATTATAAAAAATGAGGAGATAATTAAAAATGGATGAGAACGGAGACGATCTTGATATCTGCGCGAAGTGTAAACATGAAAGAGCGGTGCACTTTGAAAGCAATCTGCGGCGAGGAGATTATAAAATAGAAGGCTGCGACGGCGGCAAAAACTGTAAATGCGATGGTTTTTTATGAAGTGTACCTGCTTTGATAAAATGGTCGCGTGGAATTGTCGCGTGTGTCACCGCGAACACAAAAAATACAACGACGACACCCATTGCGAAGTCTCCGGCCATTATCATTGCAAGTTTCCATATTTTTACATTATATGGTATATGAGGATAAAAAACGGAGCGTGGCCGTTTAGGGTATGCAATGACTGAACCGACTAAGTGGGAAACTGCTAAAAAAACATCGTGCTGCAATTCCGTTATGAGCCGGTGGATGGGAGTTTTACTCTGCGCGAGGTGCGGAAAAGAATGTCTCCCGCAAACCACCAGACATGATACCGAAAAGAAAAGGGCGGACATCCATGACGAATACTATCCGATGTAAATGAGGGGTGATAATTGACTCAAAAAGATGAGATTTTGTCAATGCTGGAGTTTGGACGGCAAGGCGTTGCCTGCCAGGAGTTTGCCGATAGATTTTTGTATCACAAACTGTCCAGCCGAATATCGGACCTGAAAAATGATGGATACAATATAAAATTTATTAAGGGCGATTCTGCGATGTCTGGCCGCTATTTGCTGATAGCGAGCCCGTTAAAATATTATGCGGAAACATCCGGACAATTTAATTTTTCCTGATGTAATCATCCGGATGGCGGCGTGACGGGAAAAGCCGAACACCCCCGCGCGAGTGCGCCCGACTTCAAGGGTATGACGACGGCTTCAAATTCCCTGCCCACTTGTCGCGCGGACAAATGGGCAAGCAAATCGGAAACTCAGTAACGATTCCGCTCCTGCCTTGGAATCTTGCGCCTGGGGAAAAACTATGGCCGGGAACGCCTTGAGGCCGCGGACATTTGAAGACGATCCGATGCATCGAATGAGACGGTAAAAATTGCCCTTGAAGGTCTCCACGCCCGCGACGGCTGGTGAAACTGAAAACCAATCGCTTTAGTTTGTAATCCATTTTAGTCCATCTTCCACCGTTATAAAATCGCGACAAAACGTATAAATTGCTTTTTGAGTTTTCCGTCGATGACTTGACTTGTGTATGTCTGCGCCGGTATAATCTGGTTGGGAAGAGCAGAAAAAGATTTTATCGGGAATCAGGTTGAAAGAGCAGGCCAATACGTCGCTCCCACATTCCCAAATTTTAAGGAAAGATTGATTGAGAAAAATAGAGATTTTTGCAGTAAAGAAGGCTGCCGAAAAAAAATCTGGTTTGAACCGGAAAAAGACTACGGCGGCGACCATTATTTTTGTGAACGACACGAAACTAAAAAATATAGGGGATTAGTGGAATCATTTTATAAAAACTATAAAGATAGCGAAAGAATACCCGATGGTAGAATTTTACCTGCCTTGCCAAATTTATAAAAATGGAAACTGATATTAATATAAATAGTGAAAATACTGAAAACCCTGGCAATCCGGCAATCCAGGCACAAGATGCGCCAACAATCCCGTCACTAGTGCAAAAAAGAGGACCCGGCCGCCCGCGAAAAGACGGGAGACCTCCAATACAATCAGAAAAAACAAAGAAAAAACTGGGCAGACCGCCAGCAAAACGGATGAACTTGATGCAGCAGCGGTATGTCGCCGCGATCGTCTCCGGGGAAGCAAAATCAAAACACAATGCTGCCACAATTGCCGGATATTCCCACGGAACTGTGCCGGCAAACATAGAAAAATCAGAGCTCGTAAAAAATGCTCTGCAAAAAGCAATGATGAAAGCAGGAATCTCTGAAGAGTATCTGGCCAACAAAATTAAAGAGGGCCTTAATGCCACAACTAAAAAGTTTTTTGCTTTTGAAGGTCGCGTCCAAGACGAACGAACCGTCAACGATTATGATGTAAGAGAAAAATATTTAAAAGACTCTTTAGAAGTACTCGGATTTATAAGAAATAACTCCATTGAAAATATGAATATCGGATTGATCTCGTTACCGCAAAACGCAACCGATGAAAATTGGGAGCAGATTGTGGGGGAACTAACAGGGGCTACAATTCCTGATGCAACTCAGGCACAGGTTGCTGCGTAATGGCTGCAATATCAAGCAAAAATTGGCATAAAAGTTTTTCAAAGAAATCAAGAAAAAACGATTGTAGTGCGTTTTTCTTTGGACAACGTTTATGCCAAAAAGTAAGATTTGATGAGTCAGAAAATGAGTAAAATCAAACAATCATTATCATTTATCAATGCAAATCGTCATTTTGCGGAACTTGACATAATGACTATTATCGGAACTAATTATTTATACTGAAAAATGAATACGATTTTATACGCATTATTCGCACTATTCGCATTATTCGCACTTTGCAAATCGTCTATCAATACCCCCGACCGTATGGGTATAAGTCCGATTTTTAATTTTATATTTAGTTATATCCAAATCATACTTTTTTCACCGCTTGGAATTAAAGGTTTTATCCTTTTTATCCAGGTGGCGTAAAATCGGCCGAAATAGGCCAAAATTTGACATACAAATTGATTTTAGTAGTTAGATAAGGCAAATTGAAAAAACGCTAATTTTGTTTGAAATAAAGACTTTTTAGATTAGGTGTTCTTTAAGTCTATAAATATAAAAGAAAACTACAGAAAGTTATTAGTGGTATTCAGGACTTGGGGTTGTCCTCCACGCAGATAAGAAGTTTGATGCTTAAAACTTTAAGTAAAAAGCATCTATAGTCATTAATTATAATTCAGAAAAAAGGCAATTAAAGGTCTTTTATCTGAAAAACCCCTAATGGGATTAAAAAAAAGTTAAGATTTTATGAACTTAATTACTACGAATGGAAAGAGGTTTTCATTTGATGGTCGGGTTGGTGTGTTAGCTGCGCCTGATGTTAAGCCGGCCATTTTGACTGTTTTGATTTCTTGTAAAAACAAAGAAGATGGTTTTGAGGCAAGGGCGCGGGCGGCTGCGGAAAAGCATGGACAGGTTTTAGAAGAAAATATTACAAGAAACAGGATGGGTGGGCTTGAATATCGGGCAAAAGTTAGGCCACAGCGCAAGTTAAACTCTTTAATTATTCCTTCTTTCACAGCGGATCAGGTGGCGGCGGCAAAGGTCGCTAAAGGGATAATTGAAAAAAAAGTAGAGGAGAAGAATTCCTGTATGATTGGATAAAGTATAAATAAAGTTTAGCATAAATAACCCCCCGGCATGATTACCTGCGCTTAACGGCGTTAAAGATTTTGGGTAACTCTTCGGGGGGTTATTCTTTGTAGGGAGGCCGCGAATTCGCTCCCTACAATAATTTTAAGAAAATGAAGAAAGAAATGAGTAAATTTATAGGCAGCCAGGGACCAAGCAACTTCCAAAAAAAAGTTGTTTGGAAGCCATTTCAAAAGCAAAGCATATTTTTAAGTTGTCCTGCTTTTGAGGTTCTTTATGGCGGATCCGCCGGAGGCGGTAAGAGCGACGCGCTCTTGATCTCGGCCATTCAGCCGCTTATGTTCGGCGTTCAGAACTATAAGGGGTTGCTTTTAAGGCGCAAATATATTGATCTTGAAAGATCTTTGATTGTGAGGAGCCATGAGCTATTTAAGGGTCGGGGCAGCTATGACGGGCAAAACAAAAGGTGGCGATTCCCGAACAATTGCACCGTAGAATTCGGACATTGCCAGAGAAAGCATGATATTTTTAATTATCAGTCGGCGCAATACCAGTATATAGGGGTTGAGCAAGCAGAACAGTTTACGGAAGATATGTATTTGTATTTCTTTTCCAGGTTAAGAAGCACGGACCAGAACTTGAAGTGCCGGATCCGGTTAAACGCGAATCCGGGCGGTATAGGCCATGCCTGGCTAAAGAAACGGTTTTTCATCGGAGAGAGAGAACCAAACAAGTTGTGGCCTATTACAGACACAATAAAGCACCCAGACGGCAAAGAAGAAGAATTTACTTATAAGCGGACTTTCGTTCCGGCGACTGTTTATGACAACGAGCATATTATGAAAAACGATAGGCAGTATTTAATGCGTTTAATGGCGTTACCGGAAAAACAAAGAGATGCTTACTTGTGGGGAAGATGGGACACTTTTGAAGGTCAATTTTTCACCGAATGGAACCCGGCAACTCACGTTTGCGAACCTTTTGAAATTCCTAAAGTGTGGAAAAGGGCTATTGCGTTTGACTGGGGGTTCAATGATCCGACTTGCGTTCTTTGGTTTGCGGAAGACCCAAAGACAGGAATCATTTACTGCTACAGGGAACTGTATATTAATAAAACTATTGATGAAGACGTTGCGCGCAAGTTTGACGAACTTTCCAGAGGAGAGACAATTGACTGTATTTATTACCCGCATGATTTGGACAATGATAACCCGCAAACCGGCGTGTCAATGCACGAACGCATGGACGAGATAACGAATAGGCATTACTTTTGGAAACTTGGGAATAAGGACAGGATGAATGGATGGGCAAATGTCCGGAATCTGCTTTCTTTGCGCGGAGATAAAAAGCCCAGGATGAAGATTTTTAATACTTGTAAAAATCTTATCAGGACAATACCGGAACAGATTTTTGATGATACCAGGGTTGAAGACTTGGACACTTTAGGCGACGACCATTGCGTGGACGCGCTAAGATACTTTGCCGCTACTTATCGCAAGCCGCTGGAATTTTTTGAAGAAAAGAAAAAAGACAATATGATAAGGGACTTGGGCGGGGCCCGGATGTTGCCGGAAATAAAGCTGCCTAACGGCCATATTATAAAAAAGCAATTTGTATTTAAGAAACCAAATGAAGCCGTTATGTCTTTTGCCTGGATGAACGAATAGGGGAATTATGAGCGAACAGCTAATTATTGATGAGGTTATAGGCCGTATAAACGATTGGGAATCAGATATGTCTCAATTCTTCGGACTTTGGAACGAATGGGCCAGTTCTTATCGGATGATTGATACAAGGAAGAACCCCCGGCCAACGGGGGTATCTAAAGTTTTGACCGGCGAAACGCCCAGGGCCGTAAACGCGCTGGCCACCTCCATTACCAGGATGCAGACAGCGGCAGACCCCTATTTTGAGCTGCGCGGAGATAGCGTAAAAGAAGAACAGCTTTTTGACGCAGAAAAAAGATTACAGAGGCAGTTGATGCTTACGGAGTTTAAGAGAAACCTGTTAAAGGGAAACAGGGGATTGTGCCTGTTTGGCACTCAAGTGTGGGAGGAACCGTATATATCTTACCCTGCGGGAACGCCCACGCCGATTTTCCAGGGAACGGGGTTTACCCCTCTTTCCTTGTTGCAGGTGGCCTTTGAATCTTCTGTCTATGATATGAAGCTCTCCGATTATATTGCGACATTAAGCAATGTGAATGGTAACTATTTAAGATTTGTTTCTAACTCCGGGAATGGCGTTTGGAATCAGGCATTGATTGAACAAGGCATAAAGGAAAAACAAGACGGCGGCGAATCGGACTCAAAGTCAAGAATTGAGGAACGGCGCACAAAGGGGCAGTATAACGACATCTCTGCAAGGCAAAACGAGCTTATCCTTTGGCATGGCCGGCTAACAAATTTAGAAAATCCTGTCCTGCTTGAAATGTGGCAGAAGTTTGGCCGAACCGATGATATTAAACATTCGGATATTACAGTAGGAATACTTAACCGCAAATATCTTGTGCGGTTGCATCCGACACCGTATGGGACATGGCATCATATGTATAAAATAGGGCATTATATTGAGTTTGAGTTGGAACCGCTTGGATATGGCGTAGGTGCGCTTGGAAATAATCTGCAAAAAGACATGAATAGGATTGTTACATACGCTTACGATGTAGCAAAGTTTTCCCTTTGGAACCTTTGGCTTTCCGGTCGCGGCGGCGGGATGAAACCGCAGAACATGAACATATTTCCGTTTAGCGTCATCCCGGTTGACGACATAAACCAAATTAAAGAATTTAGGCCGCAGATTGAGGGTATTGTAAGCGGTCTTAAACTTCATGAAATTACAAGAGAAGATTTCAGGGGAGTAACCCACGCAACGGCCACGTTGCAAGCAATCAATACCGGAGGGACGGCGACGGAAGCGTCCCTTGCCCAGGGCGAAGCCATGCGGGCCGTGTCTTTGACAGCCGAGATAAACGGCGATACCGTAAACAGACCACATCTTGAAACGATGTATAAAAATGATATTGACCAAAACCCGTTTGATAGCCAGATTGTGCGCGGGCTTGATATTCTTTACAAGGTCGTAACTGATAAAGATTATAGGCCGGAACATTCAAAACAATTAATTCAGATCGCATCTTTTATTACAAGTATAAGGAGTCAGTTGCCGTTAGATTTCAATGTAATGCCGATTCTTAAATATCTTGTGCGTTCAGTTGGGATAAACCCGCGAGAAATTAAAGAGCCGCGCCCGCAGATTGACAGGATGCTTGACGTTTTGACAAGGGTAAACGCCGATAGCGAAACAAAGCAGGCCATGCTGGGAGAGGAAGCCAGCTTGTCAAATCAAAGCAACCCTCCGGCAGACATCCCAGGCCCGGTTCCGAATTCTCCCATTTCAAGTATAGGAGTATTATGAAAAAAGCCGAAACGATAAAAGAGAATTTCAATCAAGAACAAATTGACCAAATTAAACTTTATCAAGGGCGGCTTATTGCCCAGTTTAGGCAGACTGAAACCTGGGACTTAATAAACAATGTCCTCCTGGCGTTAAAGAAAAAGATGGGCGATGAACGCAGGGTTAAGATGAAGTTACAGGCAACGCGCGAAAACTGTCTTTATTTTACCGGAATAGAGGACGGCGTTGATTTGGTTTTTGCGGAGATTAACAAAATTGAGTCGGATGCTGCGGAGATTAGAGCTAAAAAACAATTTGAAGCTAACTATCAGGAACAAGGGGACTAATATGGCACATAAAGACAACGGAAAGTTAAAATTCCAAAACGCGCACATCAGGGTTTTGGATGACGGAACATTTTTACTTGAAGAAAGATTTGAGAAGAAAATGAAGCCGGGCAAGGCAAATGAACCTGTTTGCATGGAGTGCGAGAATTTAGAGTATTCTTATGACAACGCCGACGACTTGTTAAAAGACCTGGCCGAGGACTTAAAGGGATTTGCTAAACAAAAGAACGAAGGCGAGGACGAAAATCCAGACGACGAATCAAACTATGATTTGAAGAAAATAATGAAAAAACCGGAGGGAGATGAAGATGAGTAAAAAATCAGTTGTATTGGCAGGGCTGTTTGCGCTGGGCATGGCGGCGATGGCGTTAGCAGAGGGGAAACATATAAGAAACGGGACTTATATGCCGAACGCAGGGACTTATGTCTCCGATGCTGTCTATTTTGCGTCTGCCACTAACTTGCCGGGGACTTTGAATATATCTACTGTCTCGGCATATCTTTATTCCGTGTCTGTAACAAGCGGTGGCGCATCGGGTTCTACTTTTGAGGTTTGGGATTCATCGTCTCTTGTTAATGTTACGACTTCGGCAAGGCGCGTTTCGTATGTTTACCCGGCCAACATGACGGGAGATTATCCCATGCGGCAGGGGTGTTTGAATGGTGTTACTGTTGTTGTTACAACGCCTGCAGCATCTGTTTGGGGGCAATATCCAAGACTGCAAATAAATTATTATGAGAAATAATGCCTAAATGGGCACTGCTTATACTTCTTATTCCATCGGGGACAAGGCATGACTCGTCGGGGGTGTGGGATTCAATGAGCGTCCTTTCTATTATAAGACCGACAAAAACAGAACTGTTTAAGCGCATTTTTAATAAACAGTCGGTTATGCTTTCAGTATGCACTCACAGAAACATTGACGTTGACACCTTAACCAACGTCATGGGACTGTTCGGTTCGCAAAGGCACAGTATTAACTGGTGTCCGGTTCGCGGAGATGCCATGATTGCCAGGGCAAGGAGTTTGGTCGCAAGCTACTTTTTAATACAAAGCAAAGAGGATATTTTTTTCTTTCTTGACGATGATGTTATTTTTAAGCCGGAAGATTTTACAAAGATTGTTGACGATATTGCAGACGGCAGAGACATTGTGGCCGGGATGTATGTTCAGAAGCGGGAAGGTGCGCCGAAGAATTGCGTATTAAAGGCCGGCGATAGTATGGTGTTCTCAAAAGATGAGACCCCGCAGGAAGTTCAATGCGCCAATACTGGGTTTATGGGTATTCATAGGCGCGTATTTGAAAAAATGGCACAAGAGGGGAATAGATTGCCGGAACCCATGTCGGTTCATTATTGCGAGGACTTAAAGTTCTTCCCATTCTTTAACCCGTTTCAGCATAGACTACAAAGCGGGAAATATACTTATTTATCGGAAGATTGGGCGTTTTGCACCAGGGCCCGCGCTCTTGGTTTTAAGGTTCACATTGACCCCAGCATATTTTTGGGCCACAAAGGAGAGTATGTTTACGACTTGGCAGACCGATTTAGAGAGAAAAAGAGAGAAATTACAGATGGATTTACAGTAACAATTAGTTAAAGCAGCTAAATCCCCCCGATAAAGGTATCTTCCAATTCCCCTGGCATACAGGGAGTAAGACACAGACCGCGTTTCGCTATGCGCGGCTGAAACTGGAGGTAACACAAAATGGCAGACTTAGAAAATACCACCGCAGGAGAAGAAGGTGCTGGTGTAACTACCAAGGTGCAGGATACTACTCAAGCTCCGCAAGGGGACGAGCAAGGTCAAAATTCTCCGCAGGGTTCGCAGGTCGTTAATCCTGATACCGTAGCTTCAAGCGCAGGAAGCAAGCCGAGTAAATCAAATTCAGCGTGGGCGACTGAAAGGATAGTAGAGAAGGCAATAAAAAGACACCTTGAAAACTCTCTTACTCCTTTAATTGAGAAAATCAATGCCCTACAGAGTCCGGCTGCTCCGCAAACTACTGAAAATAGAAGTTCCGTGCCAGACCCGGACTATAACAACCTGAATCAATGGCTGAACACCGCCGTTGAAACATTGTTACAGCAAAAGTTAAAGCAATCGCTGCCTCAAATTAAAAATGAGATGAGCGGGGAACTTAAAAATCAGAGCAAGACGCAAGAAGCAAGGAACTATCTTTTATCTCAAGAAGATATTGGCGAAAGCGAAGATAACTTGTCCGAGATTGAGCAGATAATGAAAAGGGAACTACTGGACTATGCCGCAGTAAGTCAGCCGCTAAAAGCAATTAAAAAAGCGGTTGAAATATGGCGCAGAGAAAAGAAAAACCCTGCTGCCCCTCTTAAGGAACATTTGTCCACTTTACCGGGCGGGATGGTAAATAGGAACAAAAAAGAACCTTCTATTCAGCAGTTAAAAACGTTACAGACAAAATTAGCGTCTGGACTACCTGTTGACGAGCAGGAAAAGGTTGTCGCTGAAATTGCCAGTATTTTGTCGTTAATCCCAGCATAAGGGATAAAAGAATAATAGAGGACATAGACAGTATAAAATCTTAAATGGTTTGAATGTTTATGTAATTTAGATGCCAATTGATGCTACAGAAGCTAATGCAGTAATTCAAGAAAGATGGAGAACCGTTGCCTTTCCGGCGCTTTTCTCCAAAATGGTGGCTAAAAACAGAATCCTCAATGTCACGCAGGATATTGCAGATCATGGCGATATTTTGCACATGGCGGTTAACCCGACTCCTACCGTGGGAAGCATTACGGCTGCGACCGGCGCATACACCGCCGAAGATGTAACTATCTCAAATGTTGACTTAACCGTTGACCAATGGCGATATGTTGCACATGACATTGTTGATCGCGCAGACATCCAGGCAGATATTGACCTTATTCAAAACTTTTCCAAGGCATTTGTTCCCGCTTTGGGTCAGGATATTGAACAGGCCATTTTCGGTCTTTGGGACGATGTGTCGGTTAATGGGGAAATTGGAAACGCCACTACTGGCGAGGCATTTGGTGATGAACTCATACTTCCGGCTATCCTTACTTTGGATAACTTGAGGATTGAGCAGGAGAACAGGTCTTTTCTGTTGCCTCCTGTCGCTTTCGCGCAGCTAATGAAGACTGAAAAGTTTGTTGATGCTCACAAGACCGGACTTCCTAAAGGTGTAATGACCAATGGGATATTGTCCGATCTTTATGGGAATCCGGCTTATAAGTCTCCAGAAGTTGTGATAAGCGGAGTAATCCGAAAAGGTCTTTACTTGCACAGAGACGGACTGGCAGTTGCAATCCAGAGGAATTTCAAAATTGAGAAGTTCGCAAGAACTCAATTTTCTACTCCGGTGGCTTGCTCCGTGTTATACGGTGTGGCGGTTGCGCGTGATAACCACGTCAGCCCGCTTAACATTAAAAATACCCTTGTATAAAAAGGAGGATTGACATGAAAAAGTTATATTTACTTTCAATGGCGATTCTCTTGACAGGGGTCGCTCTTGCAAGAGCCGAAGACAGAACCGGCGGCGTTCCAAAAAGCCAAACTGGACAAACAGCAATCAGCAATGATTATCTCGGGGTTACGTTCGCTACGTCGGGACTAACTACGGCTGACGTGCTCGTTTCCAGCGGGGCTTCCGTGTTTGTTGGGCTTGTTTGGTCTTCAAATACAGATGCTTCCGACCAGGTAACTTACTTTGATTCTACATCTACAGTCGCAGGGTGGAACAACACTAACGCGACTCATGCGTATAGAATTAGATTATCTTCTCATTCGTTTGCTGCCGTAACGGCTGGCGCGGATGTGAGGTCTGGCTTAGGCGGACAATGGAAACCTCCCGCTCCTACTCTTTTTAGGAGAGGTATTGTAATTAGGGCTTCCGTAGGGACGATTAACATCCTTACGACTCTTTTCAATAACCTGCAAAGGGAAAGGTAAAATACGTTTGTATGGGGGAGAGGGCCATGGCCCTCTCCCCCGGAACAAAAATGACTTGTGATAAATGTATAAAAGATTATATTAGGTTGCGCTGTTATGATGGGGAATGGCTTTGTTTCCATTGCGCGCCGGAAGCAAAGATTTTTCAGCCGATATTTTTGACAGTTCCGACTATAAATTTAAGAAACTATAAAGAGAAATGCGGGAATGTGTCGGCAAACAGAATAAAAATGATTAAGAGCCGATGTATTCACCCCGACGGAAACGGTGAAGTTGTAATGCGAGATAGGATGGGTCGCCCAACTTCAAAGAGAGCGTATAATTTCTAATGCTAACATTACAGCAGATTGATGCACGAGTATTGAACTTTTTATCGGAAACTTCCGATAACAATAATGTTGACCAGCCGGCAAGGCGGTCATTCATAAATGATGCCGTTAGGATGACCGCTGCTATATCCGAGTCAACGGAGGATAGTATTGAGGTAACGCCGGATGTCGGAATTGGCGCATATACGCTTCCATCCGACAATCTTCTAATTACCCATGCGTATTTTGGAAACAAGAACTTGAAAAACGATTTGAAGCCGCTAAAGATTTATACAAAAGAGGTCATAAAAAGCATAAGCCCATACTGGCTTGACGAAACAGACGAATCAAGGGGAACTCCGGCAAGATTGATTTTGGTTGACAGAATGACGGTATTTTTAGACCCCAGGCCGGACTCCGAGAATATAACCAATAAAAAATTGGTGTTATGGTATATTTTTGAACCGCAAGGTCTTGGCGGTGACGGGGATGTTCCGAATATCGCGCCAATTTTTCACCCTATTCTGGCATTTTACGCTACTTATCTTTGCTACTTAAAATTAAAGAACCCGGAGATGGCGACGAAGTTTTATAATGATTTTCTTGTCCATTACAATCTCATAAAGGGAATAGCTACGAGAGGTTCCGATGAAGCTATGAGATTAAATTTTACATTCCGTGAGGAATAAAATGAAAAAATCTACAAATACTTTTACAAAAAAAGAGATTACAAAGGGACAGAATAGTTGGGCGGGAGACAATGTAACCGCAAGCTCGGCAGGGTTTGACGACGTTTTGTCCGGGGTTGCTCCGGGAGTGGGTGAGCCCGGCGGGATAGAACATTTTAAGAATATTGACCAGCCGGAGGTAAATCATTAAAAAGTTAGGTATTTTAATCTTATTTGGATTCGTAAATTTAGCTTATTCGGCGCAGGACGCCAAAGATACGGAAGCTCTATTTATTCAGAATTGGAATCAAGGGCTAAACACCCGCGACCCATCGCACAAAATTAACGGCAGTCCGCGAATGTCAAACGTAAGAATTGACGAGGCGGATGGACAGTTAAAAACAAGGGAAGGATTTGAGATTGTCGGAGTTACCAATACGCTGTCAAAGATTAACTTTATCGGTGAGTTTATAAGCGAGACTGGCGAAAGGCAAATGATAGTTTCCGATTCAAGCCGCATATTTTCCACCAGCGATATTGTAAATTTTGATGTTATTAAAAACACACAGACGGCAACGGCCATCCATTCTATGGCCCAGGGCCGGGGCAGGGCATTGATTTGTAACGGGGCAGACCCATGTATAACCTATGACGGAACAAATGTCCGGGTCATGGATGGGCAGGGAGGCCGGCCGAACATTCCCAGGGGCAAGTTTGTAGCTTTTTATCTTGATAGGTTTTGGGTGTTTAATACAACGGCAAACAATTCGGCACTGCATTGGAGCGCATTAACTTCTACTAACGGAAACGCCATGTCACCTTTTGACACCTTGGCTTGGCCGGCAGTAAACCAGCTTAACATCGGGGTTGGAGACGGAGTTATTGGGGCTGGTCTTGATGTTTACAACGGGCAGCTTCAATGCCATAAATATAACAAAGGAATACACACCATATTCGGGACAGACGATAGTTCTTTTTATGCCAGGCCGACCAACGCGCAGATCGGCACAGTTTCGCACGATTCAATAGTTCAAGAAGATAATCTTGAATACTTTATAGCAAAAGATGGGATTTATGCTTTTGACGGGAAAGACACGGCCAGAATTTCAGACTTGATTTACCCTGACATTCAGGCAATTATAAACAATTTAAGCAATATAGTTTCTGATACATGGGACACACAGGCGCAGTTTAACGGCAAAAAACAGGACATTGCGGGGGCTACAACCACGGCGACGGGAGATTTGGTTGTTTTTAGTTCGCAGACTGTAAATGCTTTCGGAGAATTATCGTCAGATTTTGTCTTTACTCTTACCAATGGCAGCACATCTACTGAATATATGACCATAAGCACGTCCATAATTAACCCCACAAATCTATATACCGGATTTTTGCAATCAGGTGAGTGGTTTTGGGAGTTTGGCGGGGTTGGTGTTCCAGAAAGAAAAGCGCAAGTAACATTTAGAAACGACGTAACAAGTGCCACTTTTACAAGGGCGATAGTAAACGGCGATTCTGGACACCCGGATAACGGCAGCCAGGGAAGAAGGTTTTTTAATTTAAGCTCTACCTTTCAAGTTTCCGTTGCAGATATTACAAGCGGAAGAGTAAGGGCAAAAATAGAGGTTGATACTGTTACTTATACTTATGGGGCAACGCAGGAAATTCGCATATCAACGGCCTCAAAATGGCACTTAATTCTCGGCAATACTACGGGTAGTTACATTTCAGAGATAACCACTATAACGGCGGCCAATATAACGAATTGGGACACATTCCGGTCTAATTTTAACACCAACGGCGGGAATGTGCGCTTTTATATGAGGTCTGCTACTTCCGTTGTTATTGTTTCTTCCGAGGCGTGGTCTCCTATTTCCGACGGTTCGGTAATTCCGTTTCCAACACACAGGAACTATGTTCAATGGTTTGCGACTATAAACGCGCTTAACTATGATCCCAACCAGGATATTTCTCCTGTAATATCTTGGGTGAACTTAAACCATAACGAAAGCGGCAGCGCGGATTCAAGGCCGGTGGGCACAAACTGGAAGAATAGATTTCATTTGTTTGTCACCACAAGGGTGTCCGGCGACACTTCTGTTGGATATGTAAAGTCACGCATAACTAACGAAATCCCGAACGCATGGATGATAGACAATGGAATAAATATAAAATCAGTTAAAAAGGTATTTGACAATCTTTACGGGGGCAGCTCCACGGCAGGAGCAATAATCCGGTTGTATCATGGAACTAACGATGCCGGAAACGCCACTAACGCATTTTACGAAACATCGGACAATTTTATGGGCACTCTATTCAGCAAAAAAACACTTGTAGAGTATTTCGTTGACGCAGAGCCACAAACTAACGCTAATTTGACTATTGAAACGATTATTGACGGAGTATTAGACTCTACTCATGTAAAATCAATCACCGGGTCTACCAGGGTTTTGTCTCCCATCAGAAATTTGATGAAAAAAGGCAAGTATTTTAGATGGCGGTTCAGCAATAACCAGTTAGACAAAGGATTGTCCCTTAACACTTTTGGGGTAAAATTCCAAAGGACAAACATTGATGACTAAAGATTTCTTGATCGGGTTTTTGTCCTGTTCCTGTTTATATCTTTTAATGGCATTGACTCCAGTTAGTAACAGTTTTAAGAAGGAGCAGCAGGTATTTAACGAGCTGGCGAATTTGTATCAGAATGTCCAGCCGAGACAGTATGCCGTTTTTACGACTACGCCGACTTTTGAGAAATTGCGAGAAAGAGAAGTTGTAATGATTAGCACCGGGACAATAAGTCTTTTAACAAGATTCGGAAGTAGCACATATACGGTAACATTGAACAAATAAGAGGGTGAATTTATGAATCCGCGTGAAAAATATAGACAGATAATTACATCTTTGAGAACCCAGCATCCAGGTTGGGATGAGGCGCAAATGCAAGAGGAAGCGTTAAATGAGCTTTCGCCGGCCGAATTGGAGCAGGTTGCTAAAGATTTTGGTCCGAATACTCCCGGATTTGCAGATCAGGCACTTACAAGAAAACGGTATATAGAGGGACTTGCCGCAAATGATGAAAAGTTAAGGGCAGAGGCAGAGGCAAAAAAGAAAGCCGAGACAGAGGGTCTTTTTAATACAAGAGTTCAAGAAGAGGCGCAAAAGATCGCGGAAAATCAGTTAGCACAAAAGCTAAACGATATTTTTGGCCGGATTGAAACGCAGGGAGTAGAAAAGATTGAAAGACAATTTATTCCGGCAAGGCAAAAGCTAATCGCAGAAGAGGCCGCCCTGGGCCGACTTACCTCGCCTACGTCAATTACTAACCTATCAAAACTTGATGAACAGAAAAACATTGCATTGGGCGAGCTTTTCGGTGGATTATCGGCGCAAAGGGCGAGAGGAGAGCTTGACGTGGCCGGGACTATTCAGACTTTGCTTGCCGGAGAGCGCGAGGCCGAGCGGAGGGGCAAAGAATTTCAGAGCGAGCTTGGATTAAGAAGAGATATGTTGGCCCAACAGAAACAAGAAGCAGAAGCGGACAGACAATTAAAGCGGCTACTTGGATTTGCCGACATTGAATCAAAAAAGACAAAATCAAAAGACACCACTCTGGATGATGTTTCCACTGGCGTAAATATAGCGACCGGGTTATTTGGTAAGGGCAAGAGTGGAGGACTGTTTTTTTAAGGGGATAATTATGGCTAACGATATTATTAAAAGAATTTTAGATGCGTCAAGAATAGGTCAGTCGCGCCGGACGACGGAGGCCGAAGAACTTGCGTTAGAAAAAGCGCGCAGAGAAGAAAGAGAAAACGCACCGCAGTTTTCTTTATCTTCTTTAATGTCGCCGGAAGAATTAGAAACATCAACGCGAGGTCTGTCTATCGCCGATTTAATGCGAGAAGATGTTACAGGAATGGAGGAACAAAAAGTACGAGTCCCTGGTGTTTCTTCGGAAGAGGCGCAAAGGATTGGGAGAATACAAACCCCGACCATGACTCCTTCTCAATTCAAAGAAGCGGCATACGCAAGTCTTCTTTTAAGAAGACCGGCACTGGAAGAAAGAAAGGTTGCGGTTCAGGAACAAAAAGAAGAAAATAGGCAGGAACAGATAAAACAAAAAATAAAAACAGAAGGCAATGCCGGCTCTCCTCCTGTGCCCGCCCCAAAGCTGGAACCTAAAATAACAGAAGGGCAGGGGATTACCGCTACCTATGCAAAAAGAATGGACGATTCAGACCCGATTATTACCAACCTGGAGGCGTATGTAACAAATGCAAATCCTATTTTGTTTTCCGGTCAAAAAAACTTGCCCGATGTTCTTAACAAGTTAAAAACAAAAGAATTTCAATCTTTTGAGCAGGCAAGGAGGAATTTTCTAAACGCGGTTTTGAGAAGGGAGTCCGGCGCAGTAATTAGTCCGACGGAATTTGTTGAGGGAAATAGGCAGTATTTTCCGTTACCTGGAGATAGTCAGGAAGTTTTGGAGCAGAAAAGAAAAAACAGAGAAACCGTTAAACAGGGGTTCGTAAGTGGTTCAGGTGGGGCGTATTCTAAAATAATAAAAGATACTGCATTTAAGGAAGCGCAAGACGCCATCTTAAAAGGTGCCTCTAAAGACAAAGTAATACAAAGACTTCTCTCGGAGTTTCCCAAATCAGCAAATGAAATAATCGGGAGTTTTAGGTAATGGGAAGATTTGATGATTTAATTCCGCAGGATGCCCGGCCCGCGCCAAAGCCGGTGGGAAGATTTGATGATTTAATTCCAGGAACTGCAAAACAGGAATATGGGGATATTCCTGCCCCGTCAGAATTTAAGCGATTTTTACCTTCAAGAGAAGAATTGCCGGAGATTGCCATGTCTTTACCTTCCAAGGTAAGCCCTCTAATTGGGGGAACGCTTGCCGCCGGCGGCGAGGCAGTAAGGCAAATTGGAGAAAGATTTGTCGGAGCTCCGACATTTAGGACAAAGCCGCCGGAAACCTCGCAAGATGCGGCAAAACGCTTGTTTTATGCCGCCTTAAGGGGCGCGGCGGCAAATATAGCCGGCAAAGGGATAGAAAAAGCGTTTTCTCCTTTTGCCGGGGCAGCCACCGGCAACGCTACGCGAAAAATAACCGAATCTGCGGGAATCAAACCTCCACTGGGAACATTAACGGAAAGCAAGTCGGTTCAAATAATGGAAAGGGGATTAGAGGCCACTCCCTTTGGGTTTGCAATAACAAAACAAAGACAAAAGGCATTATCTGATTTTACTAATTTTACAAAAGGAATAGGAGAAAGACTTGCGGTTAAAAGGCCGGCAGAAGTTACTGGAAATTTAGTAAAAGAAGAATTAGCCAATCTGCCGGCCAGGTTCGGAGAAGCCACAGACGCAATGTATGATTCGGTTCTGCCGCTGATTAAAGAAGCAAACCCATCGGTAGAGTTAAAAAATACAATAGCGAAACTTGATGATATTATCGAAAACAGAAGTGGTGAATTTGAACAAGTCGGACTTAAAGAGTTAAGGACATTAAAAGAAAAACTATCAAAATTAGTAGTTGATCCAAACCTCGCTATTTTTGAAAAAGGTAAGGGCGCAAGCAAGGCCTTTGAGGGTCTAAAAAAAGACAGGACAAATCTTGGGCTTAAACTAAAAAACAAGTTTGGAGACCCGTCGGTCGGCGGTCTTGAAAAAGACTTAAAAGGTCTTTATGGTGCAATGACGGAAGATATGAATTTGACAGTAAAGAAAGTGTCAGAAAAGGCATTTAATGACCTGCAATCGGCAAGCGCGGCATTTAGCGATGGCCAGCAGATTATAAAATCATCCTTGTTTAAGGACATATCAAAAGCCAAACCGGAAAATGTTTACAAATTTGTAATCGTTCCTCGCGCACCGCAGAATGTTGAAATGGGCAGAGAAATTTTAGTCGATACTTTTAACGATGTTGCGAGGCAATGGTTTGATGATATTGTGAAGCAATCGCAAGATGCCACAACTGGATTGATTAGCCCTGTGAAACTATCAAACAAATTAAAACAATATGAAGAAGTTTTGCCGGCAATAGCAGAGGGGAATCCTGTCTTATTGGAACAGTTTACAAACTTAAAGAAAATATCAAATCTGCTTGCAAAAGGAAAGGATGTTTCGTCGGGGAGTATTACTGCTTTTGCTGGAGCGGGAATGTCCTCAATAGGGGCAATTATTGCCGCCGCCGCGCAGGCATTTACAAATCCGGCGTTGGCAGCAAAAATAGCCGCTGGCGTGGGCGTTACCGGACTTGGAGTTAAAGGGATTACTTCTGATATTGGCAGGGAATTTCTCACAAGAGGATTTCCAAAGGCAGGTAGAATTGCGCGGAGAATTGTTGTGCCATCAGTAGAGCTTGGATTGCAGAAACTTACAAATCAACGATCTCTACGAGATATTATAAACGAGGAATAAAATGAAAAAACTATTATATACCACAATTTTATCAATTTTGTCTTTTGTAGGACAAGGATTTGCGGACTCCTTAACTACAGGAGATCCGGTTCTTGTTATTGTTTCTACTGGAGTTATTGATACTCGCCGGAACTGGATGGACAAGATAAATAGCAATTTTTCTGCCATTTCTTCTACTATAGATGCCACCAGGGACAGTTTGGCTACTACAAGCTCCACTTTTGACACAAGGTTAGATGGGTTTGATTTGTTTGTAGCTACCGCAGATGATATTATTGACGATTTGTTGCTTTTTAATGCTACTGCTCCTGGTCAAATAAATGGGTTAATGCAATTTAACTCTACTGGCCCGTCTCAAATAAACGGACTTATGCAGTTTAACAGCACGGCCACAAGTTTAATAAGAGGATGGGATTTATTTGAATCAACTGGCCCCAATTCCATACAGGGTTTTATTTTATTTGCCGCGACATTTACCGGAAGCGACGGTGGTTCATCTAATCCATTCTCAACTGGCACTTTGGCTTACATGTCAATGAGCGGAATTGTGGGAGTTGCCAGCACAACCTTTGAGGGGATGCCAGGATGGCATTTTTCAACGGAGGACTCCACGTTTACTATAACGGAGATTTACGCCAGCGTGGCAAATCCGTCAAATGTGGCTGCTACAAAGTTTCAGCTTGCTTGGTCAACCGGAGGTTCTTTTCCGACTTACAGCTATGTTTCACCAGAGTTGAGTATTCCTGCCAGCACAAGCGGTGGAGTTGGAATTTCTACTACTATAGTGGGAGTTCCCAATACGCTATTCAGTGTTCACAGCACTTCTGTGGCAAGCACAGGCACACCTGCGAGTAATGCAAGTTTTAAGGTTAAGGGATGGGGAAATAACCGGCCATGAGGCGACTGCTTCTTTTATCGCTATTGCTTTTACCTGGGTTAGTCCATGCCGACCCAGCAGTCCTTGCTTCTGGCTTGGTTCCTGCCCCTGCTTTTTATTGGTGGGCTGGTAAGCAAGACCCTAACACTGTCCCATATACTGAAATTAGCACCCAGGGCGTTGCCGCTATGCAAGTTGTAAATATAGGCAATAGTTATGGAAGAATTGGGCGCATGGCAAACTTTAACGGAACAGGGTCTTCTGCGGGCTCAAGGTTTTCTTTCGGTATTTCTACTTCATTAACAAATGCACCAGAATTTACAATAGCTGTTTGGGGGCGATTTAACGCATCAAACACCAACGCTACTGTATTGACTATTTGCGATGCCAGTAATAACGAATCTGGAAACATTCAGTATAGGTATAATCCCACTCCAAGAATATGTCTTCAAACATGGAATAATGCTTGTAACGGAAGGGTGGCACGTTGCGGTAAGACAGACTTTTTTAGCACAAATCCATCTACTGGAATAGGCAATGACCAATACTTTTTTCTCATTGGGAGTTTTAAGGACAACGAGATGCTTGCCGATTTGAATGGAAAATCAGAGTTGGAAGAGGCTCCTCCGTCTGAAATAAATGTAGATTGCGCCAATCCTGCCGATAGGATAATTATCGGACATGCCAGCGTTACTGGTGGATATAACGGTCAACCATCTCCTCCTATGGATTTAAGGGCAGCCTTGGTTTGGGATGTATTTTTATCTTCGGCGCAAAGGCAAGCGGCTTATCAGTCGGTTGTAAATGGTGGAGCGCAGAAGTGGTAAAAAAGTTTTCCACCGCCCAACGACGCGGGATGTATGATGCGGTAAGAAATGCGGGGTTATTACAGTAATTGGAGGTAAACAAATGAAATATCTTTTATTTGCAATTTGTGTTGCAGGATTATGCGGGTGCAGCCATGGGAGGTCATATACCATTCAATTTAACAAATCGTTTACGGCCAAGGGGATTGAGGTTGATAATACCTATTCATGGAAGACAAAAGAGAGTATTGTTGGAGATTTTGATAACAGAATTTCAGGAAACATAAGCGGAAGAAAACCAAAAGAGTTCATTTCCGCTTTGGAAAAACTTAACTTCCTATATCAAGTAGAACCTCTTAAAAAGGCAGAAGAAAAATGATAGCTTTACTTTTGGTTTTATTTTTCCTTCCCTCTGTCCTGCTTGCCGAAAGCGCGAGCATGGAAACGCTTTGGTTGGTTGATTTTGACAGGACAGCTGGAACGGAAATTGAAACGATAAAAGCATATAAAAAGGCAAGGCAGTTTTTGGATTTCAGCAAGTCTTTATCATCCGATTGCACCAGGTATGCAAGCGTCCTCTTGACCACTACCACACAAACACAAAATGACTTACTTGTAGGTCTTATAGGCCAAGGAAAGGTTCACCGCCTACTTGATTCTTTTACAGTTCGGAACTCTGTGGGCGAAATATACACTAAACACGTCCATTACAAGTTTCCAGAAGGGTGGCAAGATTACAAAGTGAAGGTGACAACGCCATGAACGGCGAGTTTAATTTAGGACAGGATATAGGCGAACTTAAAGCGGACGTGCGAAAATGCGTTGACGGCATTGAAGGAATAAAAGAACATATTGAAAAGCTATACGGTAAGGACGCTGAAAATGGCAAGGAAATTGCTGTATTGAAAGATAATATCTCTTTATTACAAAAAGTTTCTTGGACTGTGGCGACGGTGACAATCGGAATAATCGTAACCGCGCTACTCAAGCAGATCATAACGAAATGACATACTATCAATATCTTGAACAGTCTTGGCTTTGGGGTATAGGAATGTCAGTTGCCATTATTGGACTTATTCTTTATGGTGTTTGGACGGACTCGCAGAGGTGATTTACATTGATTAAAAATTGTTTATTATGTAATGGTGAATTTAACACTACGCATAAAAGAGTGCAGCATTGTTCAAGGGCATGCTCTTATAGAAGCCCTGAATTAAGAAAAACAAGAAGTTTTAATGCTAAAAAATATAATCCATTACAATATGTTACATCCCAAGCGCGCAGGATTGGCGCTATTTTTAGAAGACCAGCCCCATTAAAAACAAGAAAAAATATAAGCATTTCAAAAATGGGCAATAAAAATCCAAATTGGAAAGGGGGTGTTTCGCTGTTGCGAGATTCAATAAGAGCGTGTTTTAAATACCGTCAATGGCGATCTGATATTTTTACAAGGGATAATTTTACTTGCCAGCAATGTGGATTTCGCGGATTAGAATTAAACGCAGACCATATAGTTACATTTTTTAATTTAATGCAGAAAAATGAAATAACAACTTTAGATCAAGCTATTAACTGCGATGAGCTTTGGAACATAAACAATGGAAGAACACTGTGCGTTCCCTGTCATAAGAAGACGCCCACATATGGGCGTAGGGTTAATAATGACATGTTATCGTTGCGGGCATGAAATTGAATGTTGGCAAAAATACGCACAAAAACAATGCTGGTGCTGGGACCCCTCATGCCCCAGGGTGAGTTATTTTCATAAAATATGTCCTTGTGAGGTAAATTATGGCAGAAGAACCGACAAACGGGAAAATAACAATGTTCGGTAGCGGAGAACATGACAAAATAGAGAACTGGAAAGGTATAAAATACTTTTCTCCAGGCGAGTTTGAATCTCCCGACGAACCCGGAAGTGGGAAGAAAATGAACATGGCTTTTATTGAAAAATTGGAGGCCGTAAGAAAAGACTGTGCGTTTCCATTCTTGATTAACTCCGGGTTTAGGACTCCGGCGCACAATGCCATTGTTGGAGGGAAGGGCGAAAGCTCGCACACGGACGGACTTGCCGCCGACATCCATGTAAAGACAAGCCATGAAATGTTTTTGATTTTAGCAAGCGCAATAGAACACGGTTTCAGGCGCATAGGCATTGGAAAGACATTTGTTCATTTAGACCTTGCGCCGGATTTGCCACAGGAAGTGACCTGGCAATATAGCTAATCAACTATAATGCAAAAAGAATCTGATATACAAAAAGCTATACTGAAATGGTTAAACATTCAAGAGAAAACTTTTGCATATCGTATTCATACTACCGGCGTTCCGATAGGAATTACTGGAAAATTTAGGATAAATTACAATAAAGGAATAGCGGACATACTCGGGGTTAAAGATGGAAAGGCGTTCGCTATGGAGGTAAAACAGGAGGGCAAAAGAGCATCAGATCATCAGAAAGCATGGCTGGAACGGTTTGCCGGCGCACATGGCGCGGCATTTATAGTTCATTCGCTTGACGAAGCATCGGAATCCTTTAGAGAGGTGTAAAAATGCCTTCAATAGCGCCGGTAACAAGACTTTCCAAAAAAGAAGTTGACTGGCTTTACCTTCACAAATGCAAACGCCACGGAACAAGGTATCTTGTTCACCATTCTTGTTACCAAAAAGACAATAATGTTAAAGAGAAAATAGGATTTCTTGATATTGAGACAACCGGATTTAGCGGCTCTTTTGATTTTATGTTGTCCTGGGCCATAAAAGATTTAGATGGCAAGGTTCACGGCAGAACCATAACAAAAGATGAAATTTTTACAGATGATGAAGATAAGCCGCTACTGAAAGATTTTGTTGAATGTTTTAAGAGCTACGATAGGGTTATTACCTATTACGGCAGCAGGTTTGATTTACCCTTCCTTCGCACCCGGGCCGAAATAGTAGGAATTAAAGACTTTCCAGTTTTTGGCGAGATCAACCACACAGACCTTTACTGGATTGTAAGAAATCGGTTCAAGTTCGGGCGCAATTCCCTGGGCATAGCTTGCGATAATTTGGGCATTGCGGCAAAGGGTCACCGGATGTATCCAAAGCAATGGAAAAGGGCAAGAAAGGGAAATTTGGCGGCCCTACGCTTCATCTGGACGCACAATGTTGAAGATGTTGTTTCTACGGAAGAACTTTATAAAAGAATAGCCAGGTATGCGAGAAAAACAAATACAAGTATATGATTATTCCAAAACAGTTAAAAATAGGAAATCTAACCTATAAAATTGAAGAAATGGACGGGGAACTATCTAATGCTAAAGGCGTGTTTGGTGATAGTTCCGTGGCTGAACAGCGCATCAGAATTGGGAAATACCTAACCCAAGAAAAGAAAGAAGAAACTTTTATACATGAAATTGTGCATAGCGTAATGGAACATTCCGGCCATTTTCAAGAATCTGAAAATGAGAAACTTGTAAAGGCATTAGCTAACGGGATATACCAGATTTTAAGAGAAAACGGTCTTTTGAAAAAGTAGTTGGCAGGGTCTTGGGATGCCCAAGATATCTGAGCTACCTGGTATGAATACCCAAGCTCTCATCTAATTACCGGGGTGAAACCAAACTGAGCCGTGCCGATGGAATATATAATCATAATTGGATCAGCAATAGTAGGATTTAGCGTTCTTTTATATATAGCTGACTCTTTAACGAGATAATGGAGTTTGACTGGACAATGCTTATAGATTATTCTGTTTTGTCTGCATTTTTTTTAGCTGAACTTTGGCTATATTTTAGATTAAAAGAGTTTTATAATGAAATGAAAGATAGAAGACGCAGGCAATAGTTATGGACGAGGGCGCGGGGCGACGGCCCCAACAGGGGGATGGCGAAACAGAGCAGACGCATCTGGGTTCATCCAGCATTAGAGATCGTATCTCGGTCGGGTGCTCACATGATAGTGTGAGTATAGGGGAATCCCCCGACTCTTGCAGGTTCAAGTCCTGCTCCCCCACAATTTAGTAGATTTTTGCTGTAACCCTATAAAGGAGGTTTAGAAAAATGAGAATTATCATACTGTTGGTTAGTTTATTTGCAGTAATTCAAACTGGGTGCAAAAGCGCGCAAAAATACGAGAAGGTTGGCCGGATGGCTGCCGCCGACATAGTTGACCAGATAATGATTGAAAACAAAGCCGCCCTGGTGCTTCAAGGGTGTGCTGAAATTGATTCCAAATACGATGAATTACGCGGTAAAATTAAAGAACAAATCTTAAAATGAGCGATACCCCAACCGACAAAGATCCGCACGATATCCAGGTTGGCGCAGGTATCCTTTACTGCACAAAATGCGGGTGGAGGGTAAGGTCTGAACCTGTAGTAGAAGAAAAGGAACACCATAGTGTGGACAAAAGCGGACATGCGGGTTAGTCTTTTTTTTCTTATTCTATGCTTTTCCGGTTGTTTTACGCGCCAAGAGATTGATTATTATAAGGAAAGGGCGTATAAACAGGGTTATTCCCAGGGCATGACCGATTGTATAAAAATACAGGATGCCAATGACGAGGAGGTAACAATCCAATGAAGGCTGAATTTTTAACACCTCTTACCGGAAGCTGGATTGACGATGATATTTTTGAGGTTCAATCGGACTTGCGGTATAGTTCAACCTTGCTGAATGAGCAGATATTTGTTCCCGTAGGATTTCAAACCGATTTTGCATCTGTCCCGCGAGTTCCGATTATTTATACAATTTTTGGGAACCGCGCACACCATGAGTCAGTCATACATGACTATTGCTACAGATATGCCCCAAACAATATGCCGCGAATTGTAGCGGATAAAATTTTTCTTGAGTCCATGGAGTCTCGCGGAAAATCTCTTTTTATACGCCAGGGTATGTATCAAGGAGTGCGCCTTGGCGCATGGAATGTTTGGCGAAAATATCGCAAAAACCAATCAAACAAAAAATAAGTATTTTTACTTTTAATTATTTCTCCGTCGTAAAATAACTATAAAAAATAATTGGCTTGCCCTATTGACAAAATAAAGGGCATCTGTTAAAATGAGCTCAAGATGAATTTAACCGCGAGATTACAGATTTGCAAAACACTCCGGCCAGTATCACTTATGGCTGGTTTTTGTTTTCCCTGTCCTGTTTCCTCGCGGTTACGGGCAGGGATATTTTTTATAGGAGATTGAAAAATATAAAATTAAGGAGAATTAAAATGGGCCAAATAGAAATACTTGAATGGAAGCAAAGGCAGGCCAGAAACATTCAAAGGCAAAACCTGGAACGCAGGGCGACATGGTGGACGCTTATTCTTGCCATTGCCATATTGGGTTTTGTTGTTTACGGAATTGACACGGTTGCTATGCGTAAATTTGAGAATAAGGGGGTTGTAACATGGGCAAGATAAGTCTTAAGTCCCAATATAATGTATTTTGTGCCGGCTGCGGGTCGTTTTCTCCGCATGGGTGGTCTATGTCGGGCAAACAAGCGCATTTGCGATATTGCTCTGGCCCTGTAATTCAGATAATAAGAAAGATTAAAAGGAAATAATGCCATTCCTTCAATTTCAGCAGATGTGCGAAGTTTGCGGTAAAAAGGTTATGTCAATAAAGTGTTTTGACGACGAGAAATTTCAATGTATAGTATGCTTGACTGCGCCTGTCCATATTTAGAGAAAACCAGGATGATTAGATTTTTTTCTAAAATTAAAAAAACAAACAATTGTTGGTTGTGGATTGCAAGTAAAAGGCAAGGTAAAAGGGCTATGGGTTACGGTCAATTTGAGACCGGATATGCACATAGGGCTTCATGGGAAATACATAATGGAAAGATACCAAGTGGGATGCTGATTTTACATAAATGTGACAATCCACCGTGCGTTAATCCAGATCATTTATTTTTAGGAACGTATCAAGACAATGAGAATGATAAAAAAATAAAAAGCAGACAAGCAAGGGGCTGCGCTATTGGAAGTTCTAAATACAATGAAATTGACATACTTGGAGTTAAATTATTGTTGGCATTAAAGCACAATCAAAGTAAGCTCTCTCGCCTACTCGGAATATCGCAATCGCATATTTCCCGTATTTCAAAAAACGAAACATGGTCGCACTTAAATTAAAAATGGGGGTAGGTAAATGAACGAAATATCAGAAAGAATATCGTCGCCGAATTCGTTGACGGCGAAAGAAATTAGGTTACAGGTAAATCTCATTCAAGAGGTAATGAGGACGGTAATGATAAAAGACACTCATTACGGGGTTGTTCCTGGGTGTGGTGACAAGCCAACTCTCCTTAAACCGGGAGCAGAGAAACTTTTAATGACTTTTAGGATTGCCGCAGAACCGCAAATTGAGGACTTAAGCACCGCAGACCAAATACGATATAGGGTTGCGGTTAGGGGCACCTCAATAGGAAGCGGAGCATTTATAGGAACCGGGATAGGAGAATGTTCCTCTAATGAAAATAAATATAAATGGCGCAACGCCGTTTGTGAAGAAGAATTTAACGAAACATCGGAAAGTATGCGCAGGGAGGTATGGAAAAAATCGGGGGCTGGTGGGTATAAAACAAAACAGGTAAGGACATCCCCTTCCGATATTGCCAATACCGTCCTAAAAATGGCTAAAAAAAGAGCATTGGTTGACTTTACTCTAACAGCAACGGCAGCGTCTGATATATTTACGCAAGATATTGATGAAATGGAACCGGAGCTTGCGGCCGCCGTTGCTGGTGGTGAACATGTGGCAACCATCCCCCCAGCGCCTCAAAGAAAGTCTCCTATTGTTCAAGAAAAGCAAGAACCAAAAACAGAAAAGCAACCATCTACACATCCACCAATGGCGAGGATTACCATTCAAGATGTTCTTATGAAAACAGGAACGTCCGAGAAGGGCAAGGCATGGACGCTTTTCCGCATAGTTGACGGGTTGGGCAATGTTTACTCAACCTTTGATACTAAACTCTACGAAGTCGCTCTTGCCTGTAAAGCAGAAGAAAAACAGGCGGAAATAAACTACACGAACAATGGGAAAGGGAATAGCTTAACTTCCATTGTCCCAGTAGAATAAGGAGGAATGTAAAATGTCAAAAGGAAGGCCGGCTCCAGCCCCGGAAAGAGTTGAACACGTGTTAAGTCAAATTCACGTTCGCGGAGATGTTGCGAAGGTGGCAAAGAAAAACAAAATAAGTATTGCCACAATCTATAAATGGCTGAACGCAAGGAAAAGAGTGCCAATTGAGTCGCCGGAAACGGCGCAAGCGGCGGTTCCAGCTTAAAAAAGTCCTCTGGATATTGAAAGGATGTCCAGAGGCACAATTTTATGAACGAAGAAGCTTTATATAAAATACAAGACAAAATGAAAGAGTTTTATACCAAGAGCGGAGGCAGAATACCCAATGCTATTATTTTGCCGCCTCAATTTGTATTAGAAAACAAGTCCGTATTTTCAGAAGTAACGGGGTTAAAAATAATATACGGGGCGGTTGATGACCCGATTGTTTGCATGATATGAGCAAAAAAGATCCGCTTCAGTTTGATGCCGCGACGCACACCTATACTCGTCATGATGGGATTGTCCTTCCCTCAATAACTCAAATTATCTCTTTAATTGATACAAACACGGAATACTATAACGAAGTTTCTGCTAAACTTGGAAGCAACCGGCATAAAATGTTACAGTATTATGATGAGGGCGATTTGGACGAAACTACTGTTTTGCCGGAATATGCGCCCTACCTCGACGGGTGGAAGAAGTTTAGAAGTGAGTCCGGGTTTAAGCCAACGGTTATTGAATGTAAACTATATCACAAGGTTTACGATTTTGCCGGAACGCCGGACAGGGCAGGGACGCTAAACGGGGGCACGGTTGTCCTTGAGATAAAAACAGGGCAAATATCACGACTTACGGGATTGCAGCTTGCCGGACAGCAAATGCTTTTCTTGAACAACGGGATTTCTGTTTACGATAGATACGCGGTTCAGCTTTTTGGCGACGGTTCATATCTTCTTAAAAAATACGATAATCCTTCAGATGAAATGGTATTTTGCGCCCTGCTAACCGTCTGGAATTGGATTAAAAATTATGAGTAACCGGCTATGGGATATTTTAATAACCGTTTTTGTGCTTTTTTTATTTTGTTCAATTTTTAACGGAATTTTCTGTCAATTAACGAAAAAAAACTCTTTCCACTTTATTGAACGTTTCGGATATAATGGATATTAACCAAGTTGCTGTTTTTTATTTTATTCTTGGAATTTGTTTTAATTCAATTTTGAACATGGTTATCGCTACCGTGATCTTTATTTATTTAGAATGGAAACAAAATGATTGAAGGCGGGTTAGTTAAAAAAGAAGATATTGAGAAGGATAGCAGCCAAGTCCTGTCTTTCGCACAGCAGTTGGCAATTCCCGACTCAAACGGTTTTATAATGTCCGAAGAATTTAGAATTAGACTTAAAAAAAAGATTTCGGATATTAAAGAATTTTGTGAGCCGAACATTTCCCGGCTTTGTGATGTTCACAGGGCAGCGCTGGCCGATATGAACGCTTTATTAAAACCATATATAGATGCAGATAAAATAGTAGAACAAAAAAGGATTGCTTTTTTGCAAGAGGATAAAATTAAACGAATTGAACGCGAAAGAATAGCGCAGGACCTCGCGCAAAAACAAGCAGAGGATGTCGCGCTGGCATTAGCCCAGGCAGAAGCATCCAGGGGAAACTACGAAAAAGCAGATAACATTATCGCAAATCCGATAAAAGCAGGGCCCATTTGTTTAAAAACAGATGCACCCTTATCAAAAGGCATCTTCCTTAAAAAACGGCACAAATGGCGCATGGTGAACGAATCTTTAATACCAAATGAATACAAAAAATTAGTAGTAGATAAAGAAAAAATATCGGGAACCATTAAATCTCTTGGAACTTTGGCCAATATACCAGGAGTTGAAGTTTATATAATAAAAAAAGAAATCATAAGGAAAAGATAATGCCTGACATTTTCTATATCTTTTTGCTCACTTTGGCTTTTTGGGTTTGGTCTATGGCATTGCTCTTGATAGGTTACAAGTGCGGAATGAGGCGCAGTTTTGGACGGTCAGGCAGGAGGAGTAAGGACTAAAATGAACATAACAACCGAGTGGCTTAAAAAAAACAAAGCTTGCCAAGAAGGTGTCGAACTTTTCCTCTCCCAATCAGAAACGGACGGGGAGAAACTTGTCCACAAATTGATTGGCATGGAAAACCTTAATTACGCAAATTGGTTAATAGTGCGCCTCATGGAATACAAACAGCAGGTCTCTTACGCGCTTTTTGCTGTGGAGCAGGTAATTGACATTTATGAACAGATATATCGAGAATTTTGGGCGGAGGGGAAATAAATTGCTTTTATTGTAATAAGGATATGCTTGCAATTCCAAATAAAAGAAGTGTCCAAAACAGCAGTAGAAAGTTTGTTTGTGACGATTGTGCTATTACGGAAGATAGAAAATGATTAAGGCAATTTTAATTTTTGTTATTTTTATAGCGAGCTTACTGGTAATTACAGTAATTTTGCTTTACGAGAATTTATCAGACATAGGCAAGCAAGAGGCCATGCAGCAAAAGTGCGCTTGCTTGGTTAAAGAGAAAGAAATAGACATTTCTCGTTTTGGTATTGGTGCAGAATGAAAATTCATTTAACCCCGTCCAGCGCGCCTACGCTCGGCGTGTTTCCCGATCTTATCGCGGGAGGTTCGGGCGGGACAGGGCGTTGAAACGATTGATTAAACGGATGGAGGGCACCTGGGGAGTATGC
>C687J35021_10000442_pt1 | contig 32573 bp, 43 predicted proteins | sample RifCSPhighO2_12_FD_35021 | JGI IMG/M metagenome (IMG submission 35021) | reverse complement strand
CGGCGACGGCTCCGGCTACGGCTCCGGCTACGGCTACGGCGACGGCTACGGCTACGGCTACGGCTACGGCTACGGCGACGGCGACGGCTACGGCTACGGCTACGTTGAGGCGGTGTAATGCAGAACGATGTGTGGCGGCGGATCCTGACCTCGGTCGCGGAGTACGACGGTTGGCCGATTTTTGCCGCTCTGTGCGTTGTTTCCGCGCTTGTGGCAGCCTGGATTTACACGCAGACGGGAGATCGCCAGTGACCGATGAAGAGACGAAAGGACGGCTCGCGCAACTGCTGAGGAGGGCAACACGCGATGGCGGGCGAAGTGATTCGCTGGTTTCCGTTGGACCGCGTGAGGGAACTCGAAGCGGCGATCGCGTCGGAGCTGAGATCGACTCGACAAGCGAGGCGGCGGGACGCGATCGCCGTAGCTCTGGGCCTGCACGGTCTGCGAGTGGGCGAGGTCTGCCGGGCGGAGACGAAGCATTTTTTCGCGGCGGGTCATACGCTGGACGTGCCCGAGTTCAAGCGAGGGCGCGGCCGGAAGATCCCGCTCCACGACTCGGTGATCGTGGCCATCCAAGCCGAACTCACCGGTCGCACGCGCACGTCGCCGTTTCTGTTGGCCAGTGGCACCGGCGCCAAACTGCAACGGCGGCAGCCGCAGCTCATGGCGACCCTGATCTTCGACCGCTTACTGGGTCCGCATCACTGCCTGTCGTACCATTCGCTCCGTCACACGTTCGCGATGCGCTTGTACGCGGAAACGAAGGACCTGTTCTTGGTGCAGCGATACCTGGGTCACCGCAGTGTCAAGAACACGGAGGTCTACGCCCGCTCCCTGGCGTCGATCCCCGACTCGTGCATGGTCAAGATCGCCATGGGCGGCGGACCGCTGGCGGTCACGCCAGGCCGCCTGCCGGGGACTCAGTTGAAGCTGTTCTCGTAAGTGCCAGATTGCCAAGCTGCGGCCAGCCGCAAGAAAACTGCGCGCTTTTATGCTGGGTAAGATGGCGCCGAAAGCGCTCTAGTTTGGACAAACTAGAGCGCTTTTTCCGGCCTGTCCGGCCCAATTCGCTAGCAAAACTCCAGCCGCTGGCCGCCCAGTAATTCGGAGGTGAACCATGGCCAAATTCCAAATCGAGATCCCCGACCAGATGGCGGCGCGATTGTCGGTGTTCGCGGATCAATTGTCCTGCTCCGTCACAGATCTGATTCTGGAGATGGCTGGCCACCTGCATCACGGCATCATCGAAACCGATTCGATGGAGCACGTGTGCCTGTGCGGGCTGCTTGGGCACGCGCGATTCGGTCGAGCGGTCGAGGCGTATCAGTTGGAGTGCGCACGTGGTGAGGATGTTCGTTGTGCCACGCCCACGACGGGCGGGGCGGACCCGCAAGGAGGCGATTCGATACCGGCCGGCCCTGGCGATTCACCGGCCGGCCCTGGTTGAGGAGTCGCGAGACGCGGCGGGAACGGACTTCCTCACCGTTTCCGTTCCCGCCGGCGTCGAGCGTTTGCGATGCGTTTTTTGCGACGATTCCGACGACGGCTGCGCCGCGCGGCGCGGCGAGCCTGGATCTGGTGCGTCGGTCCCGAGCCGGCGCCGACAATCGACCAGCGGTGGGTGGTGTGCACGCGTTGCCGCCGGCCGATTTCGTTGCGCGAACGGTCCGAGGAACCTCTATGGGGTCGTCGCCACCAGGGCCGCGACTTTATGTTTTGCCGTTCGTGCTGGCCGCCCGGAGAGTATTTGACCGTTAGGCGCGTGTCGTGGGCGGACAAGCATATCGGCCGCGCCGCGAGCGCGGCGAGGAACTGACGCTTGATTTGAGGAGCCGGTCGCATGGAAGGCCAACCGAACGAAACGCTGGTGTTGATCACGGTCCGAGTTCCGCTATGGAAGCGGGAACAATACAAGGACGCGGCCCGTCACGGGCGGGAGAGCCTCAACCGGTGGTGCGTCCGGATGCTGGATCACGCGAGCAAGACTGTCCAGCCATGGCCAGCTCCGACTTCGCAATCGACCGAGATCCCACATGACCACCAACCCTGACAAGCTGCCGATCGCCGCGCCCACGGGAGATCCCACGGCGGACGTGGTCCGCCGCTGGCCGGAGATTTCGGCGGCCGATAAATTCGCCTGGCAGTATTTGCTGAGGCGATCGCGCGGCGGTCGTCAGGTGATCGACGTGACGGCGACCGACGTGGGTGCCGATCAGGGCGTGACGACCGACGCCGGGCGGGCCCGCATCAAGAACCTCGCGAGCCGCGGTCTTGTCCGCGTGGTGCGATCCGAGCGGACGACAGGCGTCTTCACAATCCAGGTTCAGGATCCGTTCACAATTGGTCGTGCGAGGGCCGTGCAGTGGGACGGCCAATACGAGTTTGAGTTCGCAGAGCCGCAACCGGTACAGGCCAATACTTCGAGGTCAGCGACGGCTGACTGCGCACCGGCCTGCATCGCCAGCACGGAAGCACGGCCGGGAGAAACCCGACCGGGCACCGAGGAACCTCCGGAGGAACCTCCGGAGGTTCCTCCGGAGGTTCCTCGGCGGCGCGGCCCCCATCCCCACTTTAACCTTCGAACACCTTCACCTTCGAAAGAGAAGTATTTAAATAACACCTTCACTTTCGAAAACCTTCCACCTTCACTTTCGGAAGGTCTGGAAACCAAACAGGACCGAGGAACCTCCGGAGGTTCCTCGGTGCCAGTCGACAGGTTTTCCACACCGCCCGTCTCGGTCGATTGCGAAGTCGACGAACTGGCCCGGCGGATCAAGAAGCGGGTGAATTGCGCGAAGCTGCGGTTCGCGCCCTGCGTGAAGGCCGCCGAGGCGGTCGTGGCCGGCCGGATCTCCGAGCACGCGATCGAGGAGTTGCTGGAGAATCTCGAGTCGCTGCGACGTAACGGCAGACTGACAGCGCCTGCCAGCTGCTACTTCAACGGCGGCCTGCGAAAACTACTCGGCACGCCGCCACCCAAACCGAAGTGAGGCTCGCGTGAACCATCACCACCGACACGAGAAAGGACCATCCAAATGAAAGTGCTGCTAAAGGTCGGCTACCAAACCATTCTGCTGCCGAACGATGCAGGTCTGCAGACAATTCTCCGGACCCTGGCGAAGGGCGTGGAGTGTCACGACCGCCGGTACTGCGACGGTGGGATTGAGGTTGGCAAGCCTCTCCGTGTCGAGATGGAGATGGTGCCAGCCGACACGGAATTCGTCGTCAAGCCAGACGCCGACGATGCGATGGCCCGACCGGTGTCTGTTTTTACGGTCGAAAAACAGCGGAGACTGCGAGGGCAAGCTACTCCGCGGCTCAATTTTGAAGCACGGCAATGACAGATGAATCACGGCGGCCAGGGTCGGCCGCCATTCATGGACGGCCCGCGGTGGAGGGATCCACCGCGGGGCCGACACGTGGGGCCTCGAGGCCCCGAAAGGGATTGGTGAAACGATGCCCGCGATCGCCAAACCACAGAAGAACGATCGTCTCGCCAGCGCTGCGTCGCTGCTTGAGGAATTGGGTCTGCTGTCGCCCGCAGGAGAAAACAGACACGCGTCGCAGCCCGAGCCGACGTGGTCGCCGATCCTCGAAAAGACGTTTTTGCTTCCGGCGAATCGCCTGGTCCGGCACGCGGACAACCGACGGCCGACGGCCGACCAGGTCGCGGCCATGATCGAGTCGATCACCCGCGAGGGACAGCTCGAGCCGATCCTCGTGCGGCCGCTGCCGCGGGGCGTCGGGCACCAGCACCGGGCTGTCGACGGCTCCGCGATCCCGCCGAGCGAGCGGGCCTACCAGATCGTGTCCGGGGAAACGCGGGTCCTGGCCCAGTTCGAGCGGGGCGTCCGGGTCAAAGCGCGGGAGCTGGCCGAGTGCGACGACGCGAAGGCCCTCGAGCTGCTCGCCGTCTGCAACGCGAAGCGGACCGACCTCAACCCGATCCAGAAGGCCCGGATGATCGAGCGGCTGTGCGTGGCGACCGACGCCGGCGGGGCGGGCATGACCCGCGAGGCGGCCGGCCGGGTCTACGGTCTCGAGTCGGGGCAGTCGGCCAGCAACCTGGTGAAGCTGCTCGAGCTGCCCGAGGAAATCCAGTGGCTGGTTGAGACGGGCGAGTTGCCGCAGTCGTTCGCCCGCGAGGCCGTTCCCTACTGCGCGGTGCCGGCGATCGCGGCCGCGCTGGTCAAGGAAGTGGGGAGATGGGAGGGGGATCCGCCGGGCCGCGGTGGCTTCGTCCGGCAGCTGTACGGCTTCGCCGACGATCACACCCGGCCCATGCGGGCCGAGAACCGGAAGCAGCTCAGCGAGTACCAGATCGAGCACCGCCACAGCCTTAACCGACTTTTCGAGCCGACCGCCGCCGACCTGCTGCAGCTCGAAGTGGTGACGCTGAAAACTTGGACCAGGGACGAGGAGCGAGCCTGCAACTTGAAGCTGTGGAACACGCTGCAGGCGACGGCGAAGACGAAACTGGCGGCCGAACTCAAGGCCAAGGAAACGCGAAAGGCCAACCGCTCCGCCGGCGGCGATGCAAAACCGGCCAAGCAGAAAACAGCCGCCGAGGTCAAGCAGCTCGAACGCGAACAGGACGCACAGTTGGCCAAGCGAGTGACGGCGTGGCGTCACGCCTGGTTGTGCCATTTGGTGGCCAGTCGGTTGAGGGAGTTGGGCGGCCAACATTGGGTCGTCACGAAAATGACGCTCTGGTGTTTGTGCAATTCCCACAATCTCGGCCGAATGGGTGTGGATGGAATCCTGGCCGAGGTGCTTGGCGTGCCGGATATGTGCCGGTTGCATGGCGTCGACGCCGTGTGCGAATTGCGGGACGACCGGCCGGCGACGCCCGCGATGTTGCTCACGGTCCTGACCAGGGCGCTAGAGAAACCACCACGCAACCCCGACTACCCGGATTGGCCAGCGCGACTTGTCGACCAGTTGGCCGGCGACGTCGGGGTCGATTTGAAGTACGCTTGGGAATTGCTCCAGCGTAATTTCGCGGACGGAAAACCAGCGGACGGAAAACCAAACGAACGGTTGGCCGGGTTCTACGCGCTGCACCAGGCCCGGCAGCTGGACGAGCTCGGGCGGGAACTCGGCGTGGTGCTCGACCAAGCCGAAACAAAGGCCGCAAAAATCCGAATCCTGTTGGCCCAGGCCCGCGTGCTGCCGCTGCCGAAATCGATTGCACCGCTGGCCGCTGGCAAGCGGAAAACACCCAGACGCCGAGTCAAGCCGCGTTGACGGCTCGACCTGCGGCGTCGCGAAAAAGACGTGCGTAACCGCGGTTTGACGGTGCCAGCACTCACGAAACTCCCCGGCAATCAGATTGACGACTTTTCCGCTTTCGCATACTGTTGCCGGCGTCCAGGCTGCTCGCCACGTCCCACGAGGGCAGAGCAGCCTTTTTTGTTGCGCGTGAGCGAGCGGCCTTTTTGATCCAGGTCGGTTCAGCTGGGATGCTGAGCCGGCTTCGGTATCCGGGCCGTGGCAGGAAGCCACCTCGCGCCAGGGACGGCGGGCTCGGTGCCGAGCATTGGCATGGAGGCCCTCCCATGGCACGCACCGCCGCCGCGACGGCTCGCCTCGAGTCGATTCTATTTTCGGCCCTCAACTATCTGGGCAAAAAGCGGGTCCGCAAGGAGCACCAGGTCGCCGGCACGAGGACGCAGGTCACCGGGACGATCACGGCCCGAGTCGAACGGTCCGAAGTGACCATCGACTTCGACGGAAACCTCATCGTCGGCGAGGAGCAGACCGTCGCCAAAAGCGCCGCGGCCGACGCCGCGCAGGTGGCCGCCTGGCTGCTCGACCAGTTCGACGAAGCTACCCGCGATCGCATCCTCGCGACTCTGCCCGTGAAGTTTGAGGAACTCGACGCGTTGCCACAGGTCCCGAAGAAGCGATTGACCGAGGCCAAAGATCTGCTGACGCGGTTGCGCGGGTCGAAGATGGCGACGAAATCCGGCGCGGTCGTCTTTCAGTTGGTCGGCGACGACGAGGACGAGGACGAATCCGACGAAGTCGAGGAGTAGTCGCATGGCCAATGAGTTCAACCTCGAACGGGCGACGTCTCGCCTCTGGCATGCGTTGCGGGCGGTGGCGGAGCAGGAGGCGGGAGTGGTGCTCCCGCTGTTGGTGCCAGGTCGAGTGAAGATCGGGATGACGATCGACGCCTATGTCGATGACCGTCCGATCGTGGCGGTGGTCGCTGGCGAACTGGTGGTCGGCCCACGGCATCTGATGGCGACTGCGAGCATCGCGGAGGCGGAGCACGTGCTCGCATTGGCGCTGGACCAGGTCAGTTCAAGCCGGGGCGCCGCGTGGCTGATGGACCTGCCACGGCATGTCCGCGAGTGCGGTTCCTTGCCCAGCGTCGCTGGCGGCTCACTCCGGGTTGCGCAGCTCCTGCTCCGGGATGTGAGCACCGGCCAACCTACACTGTCAGCGGCGGCGGTGCGATTCGATCGGACGGTAGTGCAATGAACGACGAGTACCTGACCACGGGGCAAGTGGCTCGGCTGTTCGCCGTGTCGCCTCGCACGGCGGCGAACTGGTTTGATTTGGGCCGCCTGAAGGGCTATCGGTTACCGGGCAGCGGCGAGAGACGGTATCGCCTGCGCGATTGCGTCGATCTGGCACAGGCGCACGGGATCCCGATCATCTTACCGGCCCCGCCAGCCCGCCGAAGGCGGACGGCGGGGGCGGCATGATCGACAAAAGTGGCTTCCCACGTGTCCACACTCCGGACGAATACGCGGAGCGGCTCGTCAACCTCGCCGAGGCCCTGATGCACGCGCGCCAGCGGGTCGAGTTCGAAGTCCTCGCGCGAACGCGGGCGGAACAGGCCCTCGGCGAGCACCTGGCGGTCCCGATAGGCGAGCAGCGACTCGCCCAGGTCGGTGGTTTGCTGTTCACTCTGCAACGCTGCAGTGATCGGTACCTGTGCCAGGTGCACCAGATCCACGCGTTCGCGAACGAGGTGCCACCCGCATGAGACAGCCCAAGATGCGGAAATGGCAGGTGCGGTATCTGGACCTGAGTGTCATCGCGCCAGGACGCACCGCCTCGGCGGCCTGCCGTTGGGCATTTCGGAAGTGGATCTCCGACAAGGCGATCCTGAGGAACCCACCGACCGCCCGCGAGGGCGGCTGGCGGGGAGTCACCGCGACCGTGATCACCGCGACTGGGCATATGGCGACAGCGCATCGCGCGGAGCCGTGCTGACCAGCACACCGGGCTCGTAGCCGCCCAGCGGAAAATCCCTGGCTCCCCACTCGGTGACGCAGTCGACCGTTTCCTGCGGCGTGTAGTAGTCCGGCCAGGGCTTGCGCTGGACGATCGACTCCCGCGGCAGCCGCAGATCGAGACCCATCCAGTGCCGCACGTCGTCCTCGAGGAACTCGTAACGCAGGGCCACGTGATACGTCAGCTCGCGCAGCCAGCGACTGATTGGCCACAGGTAAAGCCACGACAGATCGACGGCCGGATGGCGTCCGGCGCGCAGCCACCTACAGAACTCCTGGTAGTCGCTGCAGCCAAAACCGCCAAGCGAGTTCCACCACACCAGATGATGCCAAAGACCCACCGCGCGGTCATAGGGGTTGCGCACCACGATCGCTCGCCGGCAGTGCTCGAGTCCATTGGGCACACTCACGCCATGGTGATCAAACCCATTGCTTCCGTCCGGGCACGGCTCGGCGTAAATGATCGCTCCGTGTTGCGCACACGCACGTCCGAGTGCCTTGCTGCTGACGTGCGGCGGAGTGTAGATCAGCCAGCCGTGGTTGGGTAAAAAAATCAATTCCACACCTCCGCGGTCGTGGGACAGATGACCCGCTTGCCGCTGACCTCCGCGATCCGCACTGCTTGGCCGCGACAGGATTCGACGAACAGGGTGCACTGGGAATCGCGGAAGCCACGGCCCTTGTGCGCGCCGGCGTCGTAGGCGGCCCGCCGAGCGCGCAGGGTCCGCCAGGGGCCCATCACCAAGTGCTCGCAGCGCACGTTCCAGCGTTCGAGCCAGGCCTCCGTGGGTGTGCGGTATTTTTCCAGCCGGGCCGTGATGATCAGCGGAATCACCGAGCGGCGGACCAAGTACCGTGGCGCGGCGTCGCGAAGGAAGTTCCGGTATCGAAGTCCATCATCGTCCTCTTCGGCGCGACAGTCCCGGCACAGCACCCCGTCGAAGTCAAAAGCCGTGCTGCGCACAAATCCGGAGTTGAAGAAATTCCACTCTAGGTAGTGGGGCAGGGGTAGCAGCTCAGCGTAGAAGTCCACCAGACCGCGGGCCTCGGGGCTGGCGTAGGTCACAGCGTACAGGTGCTTGCGGCCGATCCGCTGTCGGTGGGTCTGGAGGACCTTCAGCGAACGCCCGCTGGCCACGGTGTCGTCCACGACGGCCAGCAGCCCGTCATCCGGCCGCGCCCTTCCGAATCGGGCACCGTGGGTCAGTTTCGTCAGATCCCCGCGCAGGGAAATCGCGAAGGGATGCAGGTGCAACAATTCGGCGATCTGCAGGGCCGAGGAAACCCCGCTGCGGGAGACTCCGGCGACGGCCGTCACCTCGGGCGGCAGCAGGCTGGCCAGGGCCCGCGTGGCTTGAGCGCGATCGACGTTGGTGACCCAGCGTGCGTCCGACTCCATGGCGTGTGTTGGCTCCTCCGCTACCACCGCCCGTCTGGGCAGCTTTCCGTGCGCCATCGTAGTTTGTTGGTCAAACGCGTCGAGATCAGTTGGCCCAGGAGGGAGGTCGTTTCCCCGGAAACATCGCGGACCTGGCAGCCGCACAGGTGGTGCGCGCAGGTCGCACCGCGGAAGTAGGGGCAGACGCCGCAGTGCGCGGTGAAGAGCGCCTCGACCTCGGCGTCGCTCCGTACGGGCCGGCCGGCGGACAACCACCGCGCCCCGGCTCCGAGGGCTCGCCCGACCGTCAGCACCATACGACTCGCCGCGTGCCCGAGATCCACGTCGACTTCGACGATCAGGTGCCCCTCCTCGTCCACCTGGCCGCACCGACAGTGGACCGGCAGCCGGACGACGTCGGTGGTGTACTCGTGCCCACAGGCCGGGCACTCCCATCGCTGTTGGATCATGCTTTTTTTATCCTGGCCAGGGTTGCGCCGCACGCCCCGCTGCTCAGAACCGATAGGTTGATCCAGCCGGTCCAGTCCTCGCAGGCGAGGTCCGTGTCCGCGTAGAGGTCCAACAGCGTCCGAAAATAGAATCCATTGCCGACGGACGTCACAGTCACGCGGACGCGGCGAATCTCGCCGAACGTGCCCGCGTACTCGATCCACGCCGCCAAACGAATCTCATAGAGCATGGGAGGCACGAAGAACACCGCGCAGGGCCCGTAGAACGGGAACAGCAGATGCGACCAGGTGCAGCTGCCCTGCAGGCTGCCATTGCAGGGCGGCGCCGCGAGAAAAAACGTGCCGGTCGCCCCGAAGCATTCCCCATCGCACTCGCCCCCGCCCCCGCTGAGGTCGAGCCGGAACAGTTGCGCGTCGACGGCGAGTTCCAGCGCGAGCGAGGGCGGAATCGATCCCAGCGCGCAATGGACGGGGGAGCAAACCGGACAGGCGGGGCGCTGGTCGGTTTCGGTGTACTCGAGGTGGAAGTCATAAAACTGGATTGAGCTGACCCCGGACAGGGTCCCGGTCGCGAATCCGGCCCGAGTCCCGGCCGGGGAGAATTGCTTGCTGACCAGCAGTCCGTCGAAGGAGGTCTGCGTCCCAAATCCGCCCACGACGTCGCCCGTCGCGCTGAGCTGGGCTCCGTCCCAGCACAGGGCGAACACGTATTCCTTGGTCCTTCCCGGCTCGCCACACGAGGTGTCGAACGGAGCGATCGATCCGTGCAGATCGAAGTACTCGCCGGCGGCATCCTGCCCCCAGATCAGGAAGGCGCCGTCATCGTCGCAATCGACGGCCCCGCCGCAGATCCGCAACTCCCAGGTGGCACCCGCCGCGCAAAACACTTTGACCGTGCAGCGGACGCGCCACGGTTGCCCGGGCGCGAGCGCCGGTACAAACAGCAGCTTGGCGTCGCTGCTGCTCGTCCGCACGCCCTCGGACGCGGGCGACCACTCCCCGTCGCAAACCTCGTACTGGCTGGCATCATTGGCCCGCTCGCAACAGCACTCCCGGCAGACGCCCCGTTTGTCCCGCATGCGCGCCTCCTACGGCAACGCGACATGGGACCCGCCGGCGGCGCAGCCCTGGTTCGCAATTTCAAAGCGGTTCTTGTCCGGCCAGAATTCGGCGATGATTTCCGTGTGGTAGTCCGCGGCGACGTCGCCGTGCATCCACACGTTCCAGCATTCCGGAGTCCACGGCGTCGGCTGGCCGTTCTTGTAGATTGTGATCTCGCCGCTCCCATTGGGCGCGATCCCGTTCGGTTCGCTCACCACCGCCTGGTACCGCGTATGCTTGGCCGACAGCCGCGGCCGCCGCTCCGACCGCAGCCCGGCGAGCTCACGCTCGAGCCGCTCGAGCCGCTGTTCAAGCTGCCGGACATGGCGTCGATAGTCCTCTGGTTGCAAAGCGGTCATGGTCACACAAACGGTATGATGTCGGGGCCGGCGAAGGGTGTTTCAATTTTCACGGGGCGGCCGGGATCATCTTCGTGCTGGATCGGATCCAACTCCCCCGAATCCGTGACGATCTGCAGGACCGGCGGCTGGGCCTCAGTCCCCTCGGATTCGGGCCAGCTGAGCCGGACCTCCGTGATGGTCGTATTGACCGTCGCCCGGTGCCCACCCGTGGCCGCCAAGTCGCCAATCTCAGTGATCAGGTCGCCGACGTCGAGTTCCTCGGTCGGCAGCATGCGGGTAGTTTCGAGGGACAGGACGCGGTGGGCGACTCCGAACCAGGCGTGCGCCAGCTTGGCGATCGCCGTCAGCTTCGTCGCATCATCGTCGTCGCCCGCTTTCGGGATGTAGCCGCCAGTCGACCGCACCAGCGCGCCGTTCCTGTCGACGTCGACCACCGTGTCCGGCGCCACGTAGTGCTTTCTGTAGCGCTCGCCGGCGTCGAGAACGAGGATCCGCGGGGCGTCGAGGTCCGCGGGCACCTCCTCGGGCCAGGCCCCCTGCGCGTGCTCGTCGAAGGGGAGCGACATCGTCACGATGGCGTCGCGCCAGTCGAAACCGCCCAGCGATTCGTCCACGCCGAGCGGCGCGAAGTCGATCGGGGCGATCGCGTGCTGCGGGTCGCCCTGGACGCGGATCAGCACGCCGTGGCTTTCGTGTGGCACCTGCACCGAGACGGAGAATCGGGTGTTGCCGGCGACCTCAAACGCCTTCGGGAGCTCGCCGCCCATCCCGAGTTTGTCGGCGGCAACCCATTTGGTCGGTTTGTCGGGCCGCCGGAAAAATACCAGCGGGGGCATTTCCTCGAGGTTGGTCGCGATCGAGAAGTCGGCGACGCCGGGCGCTCCGTCCGCGATCCGCGTCAGGCTGTAATCGATGCCCTGGATCAGCGGGAGCGTGGGCTCAACGAAGCACTCCCCGAGGAACACGGGCGACTTGCCCAGCACGGTCCCCGGGAACAGCGGGTTGGTGAATCCGTTTTCCCCGTCGGCGACCTCCTGGTTCCAGTCGATCGGGATCCTCAAGTACGAATACACCTCCTCGAACCGCGGCACCCCGCGCGCGTGGGCGTTGCGGATACGTTTTTCCTCGTCGTCGAGCGCCGCGTAGCCGGTGGCCAACGAGGCCCCGGCGTCGTAGAGCGTCTGCAGCGAGCTATCCCAGCCGGCGACGAGCGTTCCGTCCGCGAAACTGAAGGAGCCGACCGCTCGCATGCGGGCTCCGCGGACCACCACCTGGTCGTAGACTCCGACTTGGCTTTGCTTCAGCGACGCCCGCGCGCAGGTCTCGCGATCGAACGCCAGGGACCGCTGCCGCGTGCTGGCCGCGATTTCTGGAGAACCGGTGATGGGGAGCGTGATTTTGGTCTCCGCCAAACTGAACACGTCGACGTGGACCTCGTCCAACTCCTCGTCCACGACGAGCCGCCAGGAGAGCATCTGTCGGCGGTTGATCAAGGCCGTCAATAGGGACAGGCAGCTCTGCGTTTCCTGGGCAACTTCGGGCTTGTCCCAATCGGGCAGCGCCATGCCGGCCAGTTTGAACGGCACCAGCTTCGCACCGGTGGAATCGAGGGGCGTTTGATTCTCGAGGAGGTACTCGACGATGTCCCGCGTGCTCCAGAATCGCGCGACGGTCTTGTCCGACTCGAAGCAGTACGTGTCCAAAATCTTGTACGCGGATCGGTTGGGCCGGCCACCACGGTTGAACGTCAGCGGCCGCTGGACCTCGTTGAGTGACCCCCCGTCGTTGATCAGTGACGAGCGGATCGGCCAATCCGCGAGCAGCTGCTCCAGACCATAGCAAGTGAAGGTCTGGACGCCCGACGCCAGGACCTTGGTGCCGCGTTTGGTCGTACTGAACGTCCCGCCGCCCAGGTCGTCTTCGTCCAGAAGCACGACACCGCACCAGGTGCGGTGCTCCCAAGTCCCTTCCTTGTTCCGCGCCATGGGGAACTGCAGTCGAAGGAACGCATTGCTCCACGTGTTGTCTTTCTGCACTTGGGACCAGGTTACGGCGGTGTCGCCGCGAATCAGCTCGCCGTACCGCACGCGGATACTCGCCGTCGGGATGGCCGGCGGACAGCACCAGACCGCCTCGAGGGCGATCGTGTCGGTCCGAGGGGTCCACTCGTCCGCCCAGTGCTCGCGGCGCGATACGATCGGCTCGCCGTATTCGACGACCACTGGCGAGGGACCGAGGGTGATTTTTTTAGCGGGCATCGCTGCTAGGTCGTTCCCAAGTCCCCCGCGGAGTTGGCGACCACGTCGAACGTGCCCCGGGCGAACACGAAGACGCGATTGTCCTCGGACGGTTTCACGACGGAGCCTTCCCAGTTCCACTCACCGACGGCGAGTAGGTTGATCTCGTCGCGATACAGCGCCACGGTCACTTCGAACGGCGTGTCCCCTTCGACGCCGAAACCGTCGATCGTGATGGTCGAGTAGACCCGGGTCCACGTGTGCGCGCCGCTGCCGGTATCGGTCAGGTCGACCGCCGCGCCGCCCGAGGTCAGCGCGACCTGGTAGGTGTCGGTGGTCTTAGNCACGACATAGTACACGATTGCGCCGCTCAGCCCGGCCGGTAGCGCACCCGAACTCGATAGCTTCACCCGTTGTCCGTTGGCCAAACCGTGCGCCGTCGAGGTGAGGAAGTCGGTGCCGACGTCGGCGGTGAACGTCGCCGACGGAAGCGCCACCGAATCGAGATCGATGGTCGGATCCCCGTCCACGTCGGCGGCGTCCCAGACTTTGAATCGCACCACGTCGCCGGAGACGATCGCCGCCGGCGTCAGGCGATCGGACTGGTATCCCCGCAGAGTGAAATCGTGATCGCGCTGACGCTCCAGCGTTTCGATCGGGTGAATGCGTAGCACGGCGTCCATAGATTTCCTCGTCAGTTTCAACAGCGTGAACGGAACCAAGCCGCGGCCGATGCGGGACCACGCCGCGCGAACGCCGCCGATCCTTGTTGGACCGCCGCGCCGGATGTCGTGTTATGGATGAAGCTCGCGGCGGCCGGACCGTCTCGAAAGAACATACCGGCGGCCATCGACGGATCGTGGCACAGTCGCAAGGCGGCCAGTCGCTCGCCGGTCCGTGGACGTGAGCGCGCGGGCTGCCGCCGAGGTGGCCGCTGGCGAACGAACAACGCCATCGGCAAGGGTGGGGGTGGGAGGAACGCGGCGAGCCGCGGCGGCAAGCGCCGCACGGTGAGCCGAGTGTTCGCCGCCGCGGGCCGCCGCCGCGCGGGTGGCCGCAAGCGTGCGGGCGGTAGCGGCTGGTACCAGGCCAATCCGAGAGGCCGCCGTACCCGCCGCGCCTCTGGCCGTGACCGCTTCCGCCGTCGGTCGTTGGGCCAGAGGTACGCAGTGGGTTCCGGAGGGGCCGGCGGTTCGATGTGCGCGGCCGATCGCGGGCGGCGCGACGACGGCCAGGGTTCGAGAATTCCCGAGCGGGGGAAGCTCGCTCCCAAGCGGTGGACCAGCAGCGCCGGCGCGGAACCGCCGCCCGGCGTGATCATCTCCGCGAACAGGGCGGCGACGCGGGCCGTTGGGACGCGGCGTGCGACCGCGGCCGCGGCCGACCGGCGGCGGACCGGCTTGCGCGCCACCGGCGGGGCAAACGACCCCGGCGAGGACGTGACCGGTAAACGGTTCGGCGGATAGCGCCGCCGCCAGTGCCAGATCGCCGTTAGGTTGCGTCGGTCCATGTTTCATATTTCAACGGGCCCGCACATTCGGCCCGCGGGTTATTCGGTGGCGGTTGTCAAATACAAATGTTGGCGCGCTGTAGTCAATCGTCAGCTTGCCCCCCTTATCTGCCCCGTAGGCGTCCACACCACGCGGAAAATGAATGTCCTGGGTCGACGCCTGCTGCTGATTTTCTACGAACAGCAAAATGGCTGTCACCGTGCGGTCGACGACCAGCTCGCGCACCACGTCCGCAAGGTCGGGTAGCGCCGTCCAGACCGACGTCGACAGCGCGCCGCCGTTCCACGCCACGGCCGCCGTGGTGCGGTCCCGCGCCCAATAATCGGCGTAACTGGTCGGCGCGGACGGCGCAGCGGCCCCCCGCTGCGCGACGATCCGCGTCAGCGGTGATCCGATCGTGGCGCCATAAGCGTGCAACTCGACAACCGCCGAGTTGACCAACGACCCGTGGGGCAAGCTGAACCCCGCGAATCGAAACCACGCGGATATTTTCGAGTCCAAATTGCGGCCCACCACCGGGTTGGCCGACGATGAAAAGCTCTCGACAAACTCGTCGACTTGTCCGTCGTCAGCGTTTTCCGCGACCTGTAGCGCGAGCGTTGTCACAATTCACCGCCCCGGCCACTAGCCGATTTCGCGGAACACCACTGTGACCGAGGCGTCGAAACTGGTCGGCGTGTTTTCGATCAACAGGCCAATCGTTTCTTGCCCCTGAATCGTCGGCTGTTCCTCGGGCGTCGGCAAAAAGTCATAACCGTTGACCGAAGCGAACCCTTTGCGGCCCAATTCGCTGTTGGCCGTGTAGGTTGGCTCGGACGCCGTAACGTTCGCTTTGACCGTCGACGAAGCAGCCTGGTCGCCCAACTCGTGTTTCGCCGGCGTCAGTGTGGTGGCGGTTGGAGTCCCCAGCGTCGTCACCCGCTTGAACGTCACACTGCATTGCTCGTTCGTTTCGTTGGAATTGTTGCCGACATGCGCCGACAGAATTTGGACCAGCTTGTTGGCGGGTGCGGTGATATACAATAATGTGCGGGCGCTGTTCAGTCCCGAAATTGTCGTCGTTGCGGTGTAGACTCCACGCATGATTGGGAACTCCTTGAAAAAAAGGGTTAACGTTCGTAAATCGGCCGTCGGCGGAACGGCCTAAACATTTCGCCGTTGTCAATCGTCAACTTGGCGGCGCGGGTGGTGTCGCCGTCGTAGGCCCACGGGTTGCACGTGCCGTCGGTGCTGCCATTGTCCTCGTGAAAGACCAGCAGGGCCGTGGGCGTGTACGCGTCCGCCACTTCTTGCAAAATCGCCTTCAGCTCGGGTGACTGCGTGAAACCGCCGGTGGACAATCCGGGCGAATTCCAGGCCACCGCGCTGCTACGGGCGCGGACCCAATAATCGGGGTAGGTCACGGGGGCCGCCGGCGACGCCGCGGCCTCGAACAATACTTTGGTGCCCGGCGCGCCCACGTCGTCGGCGTAGCCCCACAGGGACAGGAACGCCGACGCGATCGTCCGACCCCCAACGCCGGACACGCCGGCGAACCGGTACCACGCGTTATTGGTCAACGTGTAGCCGGGGCTTTCGCCGACCAGCACGCTATCGGCCGCGGCGTCGAAACTTTCCAAGCTATCGACGGCGCCGTCGTCGGCGCTGTTGCCGACTTGATAGACCAGCGTTGTCCCTCGGCAATCGCCGGTCCACCCGTTGACCAGAGCGCGGCACGCGTAGGCGCGCAATTCCGTGTTGATCGCTTCGCCGAGTTCGGCGGTGAAGGCCTCCCGCACCCACTCCGGGTTAAAGTTTTCTTCACGGCCGGCCACGGCCAGCCGGAACGGCGCCAGCGGGTTCTCCCCGCGCCGTTTCCAATAACCGCGCGCGTCGCGCAGAATCCGACCTTCGTCGTCGCGCTGCCATGGGATGGCCTCGCCGCTCTCCAAGAACGATCGGCATTGCGCCGGTTGGACTTCCGCGCCGCCGCGGTGCAGCAGTCCGCCGGCCGGCCCGCGGCGGATCCGTTGGTGCTCGGTCCGCAGGTGGAGCTTGAAGTCGTTGATCAGCACGGGCGGCTCCATGGCGAGGAAGTCTTTCTGGCTGTTCCAAAAGCGCGCGGCGACATACTCGTGGCCTCGTCGTCGCGCGCGATGGAAAATCTCGTAGTGCATAAATCACGTCCCCGCGTGCGGCTGCAGGGTCAGCGACGCCACCAACTGGGTGGGAAAGGCGAGGTTCAGGCCACCACCGACGTATCGGATCAGCGACTGGACGGTTACGTCTTGGATCGCTACGACCTTGTAAATGGTTTGGTAGCGCACGTAGTAATCGATCGAGGCGTACCACACCTTCGTCAGGGCCACGTCCAACAGCGGCTCGAGGATCAGTTTGCGGGCGTCGTTGGCGAGGACGAAGGTGGCGTAGTAGGCCGTCAATTTGACCTGGAACGGGTCGCCCCACAGACCGAGCTTCGCATGGGACGCCCCGGCCGTCCCCGGTCGCGTGTGCGTCGAGACGTGCTGGCGGACGAGCCCGGGAGGCGGACCCTCCCAGACGTGAAAGTCCCAGTTGTGGATGCGGTAAATTGGCATGCATTACCCGACGGCATGGGCCTGTTCGCGTCGCGCGCGACCGGAGAAGTTGGGCAGGGGCGGCGGGGACCGCACCGCCAGCTGCGGTGGGGACGCCTTCAACTGCGCCGCGGCCGCGGCCAGCGCGGTGGCCGCGTCGAGCAGGCTCTGGCTGGCCTGCAGGCTGAGCCGGTGCTGCTCGCGCGTTTCCCGGGNTACGGCCGGCAGCGGAGCGGCGGTGGCGGCGGGCGCGGCGCCCTGGGGAACCGGTCGGATGCGGTCGCTTTTGACGTGATCGAAACGGTACTGGGCAAATGGGAATTCCAAGTCCTCGGCAGGAACCGCCGGTTGGATCCGCGGGATCTGCAGCGGAGGTTGCTGGACGGCCACGGGTAACGGAACGTTTTTCGCCGGCTGCCGGGGAATCTCCCGGGACACGGCCGGCGGCGGAGCGGCGGTGGGTCGCGGCTCGGACGGCAGCCCGAGTTCGTGGGCGCGCGGCAACGCGCGGGCGACCAGCGGCGGCTCGTTCGCGATGGCGTTGGGCGCGGCGCGTGGCTCCACGATCGGCTCGGCTTGGTTCCATGCTCCGGGGAGCACCGTCACAGGCTGGGGGCGTGGTTGTGCCGGCGGCGGCTGGCGCGCGCCTTCGATCAGTTTTTCGAGCGACGTCATCGCTCCGGCGACCTGCAGCATTTTGCGTTTTTTGGTGTCGCTAATGTCGAGCTTGTCGATCTTCTGGACTCGCTCCGGCGCGGTGTCCGTCCGCAGGATACGCTCCTTGACGCCGGCGTCATCCGCCAGCTCCGTCAGACGCACCGCAAGCAATTTCTTCGCCAGTTCGGGCTGCTGTTCGGGCGGGAGCAGCGACTTGCCCTTTTGCCCTATCCACTCGGAAATCGTGCTGAAAGTCGCATCGATGAGTCCCGCAGGGCGCGTTTGTTCAAGCACCTTCCCGACGTCGACCTCGCCAAAGCCCTCGATACCGGTCTGGGCCATGCGGAGTGTGTTCTGCAGTTCGGCTCGCTGGCCGGCGACCTCCGCCGCCAGCGCCATGTGCGGGGTGATGGTCCGCGATTCCTCGATGATTTGTCGCGCCGGCGCGGGAGAGAAATCGATCCTCTCGCGTGATTGCCGGAGGTCCTTCGCGGCCTGGGTGTCGCTCAGTAACGTCTCGATCTGCAATTTTGATTCGTTCCCGCCGATCCCGGTCCGTCCCAGGAGCACCTCGCGTGCGTCCGGGTTCTTCTGGAAGTACTCCATGCGAGACAGCAATCCTCCCGGATCCTCGATCGGTCCGAGCGTCATCGCGCGGGATTCCTCCTCGCTGGGCTTTTTGCCGGCCCGTTCTTTCTCGGTGCCCGACCGCTGTAGCTCCGCCGTCTCCTTGAAGAACTGCCGCGTTTCGACGGCGGTCGTCGTGAATGCCGTCGCGCTTCGCTCGCCCGTCGTGTCGCCCAGCAGTTTGGTGAACATGCCCTGGATCGCCGCGGCCTCCTCCGCGACCGATTCGACGTCCTGATCCGGAGCCGCCGCCTTGCCCGCCTCGATGATCTTCTGCAGCGACTTGGCCGCGCTCTCCGGGTTCGAAATCTGGCTCTCCTGCTGCGCCGAGGTAACAAATCCCGCGACCATGTCGGTGTCCGTCGTGCCGACCGCTCGGGAAACGCCTCCCAGCGCCAAAGCCGTCGATGCCACCTTGTCGGGAGTGTGCAGGTTGAGTTTCGCCGCGGTCTCGAGCGCGGCCGCCGACGTTTGGTCGTCGATCCCGGCGCTGGCGAGATGGCTGTACGCTTCGACGAGTTTGGTTTCCTCCGGGAAGCCGCTCCGCTCCTGAATCTCCGGGATCACCCGCAGCAAGATGTCCCGTTTCTCGGCGGTCGTCCGATTTGAGATGTTCTTCAGCAGCTCCTGCTGCTGGGCCGCCAATGAAAGCTGCTCGCCGCGCGCCTCGGCGACCAGCTGGCTGTGTTTTTCCAAGGCGTCGTTTGCCGCGCGGATCACCAAGTGGATCCCCTTCCACACCGTGGCCGCGACACCCAGTCCTCCGAGCAGGGCCGTGACTTTGCTCAACGCCGCGCCGTGGTCCCAAGTCGCCTCGGTGCCAAGCACGACCTGGCGGCGCGTCTCCGAGTACTGGCGTGATAGATCCTGCATCCTGCGGCCGTACTCGGCGGCGCTGATCTTGCCGGAGTCGAACTCGGCACGGAGCCGCGCGGCCGAGGCGCGCAACTCGTCGAGAGCCTTGTTGCGGACCTTTCGCGCCGCGTCGGCCAGTTGTTCGACGCCTTGCTCGGTCCCCTTGACCGACTGGCGTGCCGACTCAGCCGAGACCGCGTCCTGGTCCAGCTGCTGGGCCATGCGGAGCAGTTCGAGTTCGAGTTCCTCGGCGGTGATCTTCTGCCGCTCGAAGGCATGGGTGGTCAGGTCAACGTCCGCCGCGTAACCGTCCCACGGCTCGTCGAAGGCGTTCTTGACACGGGCGGCGATCTGGTCGAGTTCGTCGTTGAGCCGCTTCTCGGCTTCCACTTTGGTATCGGTCGCCGCGGTCGCCTTGTCGAGTAGCGCCTGCTCGCGCTCGACCGCCCGGTTGAAGTCCTCCTGGGTGAATCCCGCCACGCCGATCGCCTGGCTCATCCGCTCGACGGTCGCCTTGTACTTCTCGATCGGCGTGGCGTTGAGCTCCTTGGTCCGCGCGGCGAACCGGCGCAGCTCCTCGTTGGCGCGGGCGACCTCGGGCGGCTGCGCCGCCGCCGAGGCCGTCGCCTGGTCGAGCACCTGCTTCTCGCGCTCGACCGCCTTGTTGAACATCTCCTGCGTGAATCCCGCGACGCCGATCGCCTGGCTCATTCGCTCGACGGCCCGCTCGTAGCGCTCCGCCGGCGTCGAGTTGATTTCGGTCAGCCGCTTGGCGAATCGCTCCATCTCCGCTGTGGCCGCGCGACCTTTCGTACCGGCGCCCTCGATCGATTCGCCCACCTTCTGGCTGGCGCCGACCACGCGCTGCAGGGCCTTCCACAGCGCGGCGTCCTCGGCGGTGAATTTGACGGAGACTTCGGACATTGTGTTGGCGACTATTGCGTTGGCGACTTACGGGTACGCTTCGAGCGCCCAGAGGTCGACGAGCGTCGGTCGGTAGGTGGGGGCGAGGCCTCGCCGCCAGCGGAGATGCTCGAGCCAACGAGGATCTGCGGCGGAAGGCTTTTTTTTTGCCACGCGACATAGCGGTCCATGTCGACGAGCGATCGCAGGATCAGGCCCACCGCGTCGAGCTGATCGTCAAGCAGCCCCAGCAGGGCGACCTCGGCGCGGGAGAGCCGGTAGTTGACCGAGAGCACCTCGACGGCGGCGTCCGTCGCCCCCTGGAAATTGAATCGCAGCTCGTTGGCCTCGGTCACCTGGCCGCCGAACAGGTGCGACCAGAAGTCCATCGCCAGGTCCCACAGCCGGGAGTACTGCTGGTCGATCCCACCGCTGATCCACTTGCCGGCCGCGTCGAGAGCGAGCACGCCGGGCAGGCAGCGGGACCAGCCGTCGCCCCCGGTCCACTCGCGGGCCAGCGGGACGATCCATTCCTGGCCGTCCTTCAGTTTGATCGGCAGGCCCCGCAGCGGCTCGCCGACGAGTAGATCCGCCGCCGTGGGCTTGGCGTCGTTCCAGTATCCGACGTGGATCGGTGTTTCGCCGCCCGGGATCGGACGCCAGGTCTGGCGATCGGCGTAGTAGCCGAGCCGCTCGTCGCTGCGGCCACACAGGCAGCCCGTGTCGCCGCCTGGTCCGGTCGCCGAGTACTCCGCACACACGAAGTGTGAATCGGAAAAGGCGTGCGGCACCAACTCGCGGGCCTGTTCGTGTGACAGTCGGTGGTGGCCAGAGACAAAGTAGATGAGTTGTGCCATGTCTACACCGAAGTGGATTTCGCGGCAAACTGGACCGCGAAAGCGTGGTGTTCGTCGAGGGACCGCTGTAATCTGGCCACCACGTCGACGTTCGCCCTTCCGGCCGCGGTGTCCTCGATCAGTGCCGTCGTTGTCTTATCGCAGAGCGTTATCAATGTGGTCCTGCAAAACTCCTCGAGCATTTCGAGACGGTGCATAAGCCGTTTTTCGCGTTCGAACGATTGCCAAACGAAAAACACGGTTAGGGCGGCGCACAGGCCGAACGTGGTCAGAACGTGCTGGAAGGCCTCAAAAGTCATCGGTCTATGCCGCTTGTTGGTCGCTGGGAACGATCGATCGGTAGATCCGGCCGGCGATCCTCAGGAGCGCCGCGGCCGCGTCGGTCACCACGTGCGGGTTCGCGGCCTTCCAATCCCAACTATGCCCGAACCTCAAATGGCACTGGCGGTATTCGCACAGCGTGATCAGGTTGGTGGGGTCGAGCTCGCGGGATGGGTCATGTGAAAACGGTACGATGTGGTGCACTTCCAGTTTTTTCCTGGTCCCGCAGGCCGCGCACGTGCTATGGTCTTTCAGCCAGTCGCGACGGACGCGCGGCCACAGCGATGAGCGCTTTTCGCGGACCTGCTTGACGGCTCGTGCCAGTAACAACCACATATCACGGCGATCTCTTCCCTGATGAGATGTCGAACTCGTACTGGGTGTCGGTATCAACCTGGACCGCCGGCGGCTCGGGTGGTGGAGTTGCCGGCGAGGCGGCCAGGAATTGGTGGGTCGCAAGGAGCACACCCAGCCCGGCCGGGCACATGAGTCCCAGGATCAGGAGCTCCCGCCAGGTCATTCCCTTTTGGACGCTGATATTCATATCCTCGTCGGCCAGGTCGAGCGCCTTGTGCGTGGCGCGGCGACTGAGCTTTTCCCGCCATCGCTGGTTGTTCAGGAACACTCCGTACAGAGCTTCCTCATCAATTTCCGGACTTGGGGACGAACTGCTCATCGGCCGCTTCCTGACGCTTTATCGTCTCGACTACGAACTCCCTGCCGACACGGGCCAGGTCGAGAGCCTGAAGGGTGGCTAATCGCTTGGTGTCGACTGGCTCACCCTTCTCGATGCTCTCGATCAGTCCTGCCAGTCGATCTGGGGTCCAGATCATTGCTTGTTCGTGGAGCGGACGTGAGCGATATCGTCGAAGATCTTGTTGCGTCGGTCCGCATTGGCCTCGAAGTTCTTGCCCATCAGGGCAAACGTGCCAGCCTGCTCGCGGCCAATCACCGAGTTGATGTCGACATCGGCGATCGCGTCGTTCGCTACTTTTTGCTGTGCTTGCCGCGTTTCGTCCGCGGACGAGCGAGGCCCAAAGGGTTCGTATGTCGGTTCGCCTTCCGCCATGGGAGTGCTCCTTGTGATCGTAATGAAAACTGCCCGAGGACACTCCCCGAGTCATTTGTTTGGGTGCCGCTGTCCGTGGTGCAGATTGAGCACTTCGCCCAACCGTACCGTCACGGTGTCGCCGCTTTTTTTGCCGTCGACGTATTTGTCCACGTAGATGGGCGGGAGGCGCTCGGCGACTCGTTTGGCGAGTTCGTCGATGGTCACCTGGGGCTCATTCGCGGCCGGCGGAGGCTCCGGCTTCAACTTTTGTTTTTCGAGGGCCGCCGCGATCTGATCGGCCAGTTTGGCCAGGTCGCCCGGGGTCAGTTCCGGCTTCACTGGCGACGGAGCGATCGGCACCAGTGGCGTCGTTGGCGGCGGGATGATCGGTTGCCGCGGCTGTAACTGTATCGGCTGCTTGGGTGGCATCACGCCACCGCCGCCGCCATATCCGCCGCCTCCTCGCTCGCATTGACCACCGATACAGCCCCCACCACCGAACAGTTGGTTCTGTTCCGGGGTGAGGATCGCGACCCACTTACGGTGTAGCTCGAGGACGGCACTCACTGGCGTCGAAACGCTCTTGTGGGTGCGAGGATCACAGCCCCAATTCACCGAGACGATCCGTCCAAACGAGTCGAAAATTCCACCGCCGGAGTCACCGCTGATCGATTCGACGGCGGCTTCCCAGACGGGCACGCGGCCCCCTCTCCCATTAGCGCCCAGGAAACGACCCTCGCCTCGCTTGAGCACCGTGTCGCCCCCGTACCCGTACAGCTGGCAAGGTTGGTCGGGTTGCGGATCCGCGCCGATCTCGACCCAGTCGAGATCTCCGGTCGAAACGAACACGAGCGCGACATCAGCTGACGCCTCGCAGGCCACGACTTGGCCGATCCATTTTCGACCGGTCAGCGGATGCAGGACTTCCGCTTGGGCGCCGAGGCGCCCCACCACGTGCACGTTGGTCACGACCAGGTGCGGGGAAATCGCGGTGGAGCTCCCGCCGGAGGCGGCATTGCCACTGCGTACCCAGATCCGGTACGAGGCGTAACCGGGGTCGCTGACCTGAGCGGCAAAGACCGGCGCGCTCAGCTGAGCCCCGAGCATGAGGAAGGCGATCCGCGCGAGCCTGGTGGTCGTCGTGTCCAAGACCCACTTACGCGCCGCGTTCACGGCGATCGCCAGCATCGTGCACAGTGCGAGATTCGCGCCAGGCGCGGTCCGCAGGTAGGGGATCCCGGCGTCGAGCAGGTAGGTCAGCGCGGCGGCCAGGCCGACGATTGCGGCCCCCTTCGCGACTTTGGCGCCGTCGGATTGAGACCAGTTGAAGGGCGGCGAACCGGAGGGCTGCATCACGGGAGGATCCTTAAAATAGGGAGATCGCGGGCATAGGCGAGGGCCAGCATCGATCCGAGCATCAGCGCGACGAGTGCGGCGTCGATCAGGGAGTGGCGAAGCGTGCTGCGTGTGGTCATGGGAGCGTACGGGGGCGTGAGTTACTTTTTCTTACGAGTCGTTTCCCGGGAAACCGGATGCTCTTCATGCTCTGCGGCGGGGAGCGCCGCCGCGGCCTTTACCGGCGGGGAAGGCTTGCCGCGCGGTTTCAAGGGTGGAGGGTCCTCCGGTGCGTCCTGTCGCCGAGTGAGTGATAGGTCGCTGCGCGAGGCCTTCAATCCGGCGGTGAATTCCGTCAATGCGGAAGCGACATCCGAGTCGGCCCGACGAGCCGCCAGGAGATCGAGAAAACTGTTGAGGTGGGATTTTGCGCTGCTCAGTCCGCCGAGCGCCACAATCACGTCCCAGTCGTCCTCGGTCAGGCCCAGCACGAACTGCTCGGCGGCATTCTGACTGAAATGCGTTTTGGCCACGAGGATCTTCACGGCTTCGGATTGGGACATGACTGGCTTTCCGGGCAGCCACCGAGGAACCTCCGGAGGTTCCTCGGTGGTGGATTAGGGCGTCGCGTCGAACACGGCGTCGAGTTGGATCCGGGCCGCCGCACCACTGGCGTTGGTGATGAAAATCGCGGTCACGTCGGTACCGAGGACGAAGGCGGCATAACTGTCCGTGTTCCACACATATGGCACGCCGGCGACGAGGCTGATCGTATCGGCGGGGGTGCTCCCGCTGTTGGTTTCCAGCGTCACGTTCTGGTCGGCGAGGATGATGATCGATTTCACCGCGCTGACGTCGATCGCCACGTTGATCTGCGAGTCGGTCTGCCCGTTAGCGACGGATTCGTCGATCCGTGCGTGCCCCGTCCCGGTGTAAGACTTTTGGGCCCTGATCACCTCGCCGCCCGGGTCAAGATCGCATTTCAAAACATGTTGGTAGGACATCCGAGTTTTCCTTTGCAAGGTCAATCACGACAAGGGCGCGGAAGTGGATATTACGGGTGCGTGGTGGCGGTGCTGGCGATGAGCGGGTTGTTGCCACTCGCGTCCACGGCGAGTTTCAGATTCAGCGTGGTCTCACCGATCCGTTGGGCCTGGCCCTGGATCGCCGAATCCACGCCGCCGACGCCGGCCAGCGCGAACTTGATGTGTTCGCTGGTGCCATTGGCGACGAAGTGCGATCCGTCCTGACTGCGTTTTCGCAGGTAGACGTAATCGTTGGCGGTCAGCAGCGACACGCCGCCCAGCGGCACCGGCGAGGCGGCGAACCAAGTCGGGTCGATCCCAGTGATCTTGACCGTCGGCTCGTGCGTGCGAACCTCGACGTGCGCGGCGTACGGATCGGACTCCGAACCGCGGACCTCGACCGTGTTTCCAAAATCGATCTCCAGACCCGTGTAGTTCGCGAGGGCCACGTTGTTGACCTTCATCGCGCCGAGTGTCCACCGGGCCGAGGCGGCCGTGATCGTCGGCAGGGCCACGTTGTCCGCGGCGAGGACGACCGCGTTGGCAGTCGTTTTGATCGGAATGATTTCCCATTGCAGCTTCGCGTCCCCCTGATGGTCCACGCTCAGCCGCTTCGGAACGATCACACCCGTGTGGATCGCCAGCGAGCGATGGACGGATCCCGGCGCCGCGTCGCCGTTGTCGTCGAATTTTTGGAAGTAGACCACCATCCCCGGATTTGTTGCGCCCGTGAAACCCAGCCCGAAGACGCCGATGACGTCCAGGATCGTCGGCAGGGCGAACGTCTCACCCCCGTACACGGGTTTGATCGACTTGATTCCGGCGAATAGCGGTCGGCCGTTATGCGCGACCAAGTCCGCGGTGAACTCGGGATTGTGGGAACCCTGCAGGTTGAGGATGTCGGGACAAATGACGGCTCCGCCGGCGGCATCGCCGTGCAGCTTCAACGAGTGCGGTTTCCAGACGGCCATTGTGCGTGCCTCGAGTTGGGTCGGTCGCGGAGCGAGCGATTAGGTGCTGGTGCTGTGGATCTGTCGGCCCATCTCCGTGTCGGCGAGCTGCCGGAGGTGGTCCAGTTCGCGGGGGAGCACTTTGGTGAGCTCCTCGCGCATCATGATTCGTGATTTACTGTGTCGGAAATTGAACACGGTGGGCAGGACGACCCGACCCATCTGGTGGGTGGAACGGATCTGCGCGACTTTGCCCAGCCGATAACCCGTGCTGGTGTGCCGCAGCGGGAGCTTGTGGCCAAATCGTCTCTCCTTCCGCGCGGTGTAGGTGCGGCGATACCCCTTCGCGCCGTGCCCCATACCGTCGCCTTTGCGCTTGAAGTAGCCGTAGTCGGAGGCGCCGGCGTGCGTGAAGTGGTGCTCGTAGTACTCCTGGTGCCAATTCCTCGCGGTTTGTGCCAGGACGGCTTTGACCGCGTTGTTGTATTTGCGTTTTTCGGGAGGGAACCCGGTGTATTTCAGCTGTAGCGAGAACACGGCGACTATCCCTTCACTCCCCACTCGACCTGCAGGAAGTACCACTGGCAGTCGCCGATCGTCGGCTGCTCGTCCTCGAGCGAGCGGTACGGACCCGCCTCGTCGATCCGGGTAATGGCCAAGTAGCCCGCCATGCCGGCGAGCTCGACCAGGCCGGGCGAGTTCACGTCTCCGGAACTCAGCAAGGCCCCCATCATGTTTTCAAAAATTCGGTCCGCTTCGCCGGGGTCACTCTGCTGGGCGACCGGGACGTCGCGTTCGAATCGCGCGATCAGGACGCCACTCGGCGTGAACCGGAAGTGCGGCCCGTTGGCCGAATGTCGCAGCGTCACTCCGAAATCCGGAGGCTTGTACACGAGGCAATACGGACGGAGCGCCATCAATTCGGCGAGCGTATGGGAATCCGCTGCCGGTGGCGGCAAGGCGTCGTAATAAATACGCGTCATGGCCTGCTGGACCGTCCAGCTGTTGCCCTCCCACGTGCGGAAAGCCGTCGTCGTCGCGATCGAGTCGCGGAATCGCTCCTTGGCGATCGCGATCACATTGGTGGCGGTGGTGGTCATAGGTCATTTGGTCCCCGTCGGTAGTCGCGGCGACTGACTTCCATCGCTTCTCGGCGTACCACCACGACGTCGAACACGTCTCGGCCCAGTGGCTTGATCGACTCGACGGCGTAGCTGACGCCATCGACCGCGACGGTGCCGCTGAGTGCTGGCGCGGTGATGCCCGCATAGGTACCGCCGGGGTCGGTGGTGATGGCCAACGTGCGACGGAGGACTCGCCGACGGCCGGTGCTATGGTCCTCTTCGGTCGCGACCTCATCTCCGACGATCGCCGCCACCGCGATGGCGTTCCCGCTCCTGGGCGTGTAGGTCACCCGGCCGCTGTCGGAGAACTGCTCCATCAGCAGAGGTAAGGATCCGGATTGGAAAAGATCAGCGTGCGTGGACATGACCTGACGCGCCCGGGGCGGCTTAGTGGTTGTGGTCACCGCCGCACCCGGGCGGCTCGCAGGTAGGGATTCTTTAAACCAGGGGCATGGCGAGGACGTAGAGTTTCATCTTGCCGGCGGCGGATCCCGTGGTGACCTGAGTCACTTGTCCGGTGATCCCCAGACCGGCGTCCACACTCTTGACCGCGTCGCCGGTGGTGGCGCCGAGGACTTTCCCGGTGCAGACGATCACGTCGCCCACCGCGTCGGCGCCCGCGTCGGTCGCCGTCAGGGTGCCAATCGTGTTCGGCGTTCCGGCGGTGTCCTTGACGGTCACGATTCCTTGGTCTTCCGTGCCGGCGAAAACCTCGGTCACGATGCCGTACACGGCAAGCACTAGCAGGCCGGACTTATTCATCCAGGCTGGCACCAGCGTGTGGACGTCCGTGTCGACACCGGTTTGGCAATCGAACTCGTACACGAATGGTCGCGGTAGGGCGGGTAGCAGGGGCTGTGCGTTGAGGTCGACCTCGACCTCCGTTTCCCCGGACACTTTTGCCTTGTGGCAAGTGCCGAGGTAGTAGTCCGCGGCGCCGTCCACGGTCAGCGCCGGATTGACGGCCAGGCTGGCGGAGGCATCCCAGATCACGGGATCCCCTATCGAAAACGTGGTGCCGCTGGCAGCTGGCACCCGCACGATGGCCTTCCCGCGCAGTCCGACGGTGTCGCCTGAGGCGACCGCGGCGAGCTGGTCGACGTAGGCGGCGCGTCCGTCGCCGAGCTGCTGGAGCTCGCCGCTGGCGAGGGCGCCAGACGCGACGACTTTGTGGCTGTCGGGACAATTCTTGAACAGGGCTTCGACGGTCATGGCGTGCCTCGGAGGAGGTGAGAGTCAGAGGGAGGGAGGGGTCGACCCGAGGCCTGCGCCGGGGGCCGTTTATTTCCGTTTGCCGCGGGGCGGTTTGGGTTCGGTGGGCCTGGCCTCGTCGACCTGCTCGCTCACGTCGGCGAACTCGCACAGACGCGGGTTCCGCAGCGCGGTGAGGATCTCGCAGGGGGCGACCCCGTCCGCCGGCGTGATGGTGCCGGGCAGCTGTTCGAGGTCGCTGCCGACGAGTTCGAATGCCTCGGCCAGCAGTTCGCTCGACGTAACCCCGTTGATCGTCGCGAGGACCGCCCCGCGCTTGCGATCGCCGTTGCCGAGGGCCATCGCCTGATTCAGTACAAGGGTGAGCATGGTGGGTTTCGGTGGTTCGTGGTTTTCAGTGCGTCACGACGGCGCGTGACGGTTAGCTATTGCCTTCATACAGCCCGCGGTAATCGTCGGCGTCGGCGCCGATGTCGAGCGCTACGTCCCAGCCCAGGCCCCAGGTACCTTGGGTACGGACCCAGCTGCGGATCTGCGGCATTCGCCCGGTCCCGCGCCGGTACTTGCAGACCAGGGTTTTTACGCCGTTCTCGCCAGGCCGCCCGGATAGGTACCAGTTCGTGGCACTCCCGGCATACGCGGTGCCGGTCGCGGGGTCGGTGCAGCCAGCGACGCCCAGGCGGTCGTCGGCGACAGCCTGGATTCCCAGTTCGGAGAGCGGGTTTTTCGTGCCGCCCGTCGTCGTGCCACCGCTGTCAGTGCCGTCGAATCGTTGGGCGGAAGTCAAGAAGATGTCCGCGCTAAATCGCAGGTCATGGGGCACCAGCAGATACCGCGGCCGAACGTTCAGCGGGCGGCCTTTGATCCGCTGTTTTGACATTTTCGCGATGCCAGCCTCCAGGTTGGCGGCCGACAGAGCATTGGTGTCGATGTTGGCGTGCGTGCTGTGGAACAGCGCCAGGCTATCGGCGTCGAGCGCCGCGTTGGCGTGCAGGATCGAATAAATCAGGTCGGGACGAAGCGCCGCGGCGATGAGGCCCATCTCGGTCGGTGAGAGCTGCTCGATCGCGCCGAAACGGTCGTCGATCAGATCCATCTCGTCGCAGACGAATTGTCCGGCGTAGCGGGCGATCTTGCTGGACTCCTTGGAGTCGCTCGTGTCCAGGTGGTCTGCTTCACCGCCTCGCTTGAACTTTTGCATCGCGCCGAACTTGCCCATCGAAGCGCGTTCGCTCGCGAGGAAGTTGGCCACGTCGGTTTCCGCGACCCAACCTCTGGTCGAGTCGGGCGCTTCCGCGTAGGCGCCGAGCAGCTCGGCGTTGATGTTCGTGGAGAAAATCGCGGTCAGACTCGATCCGGACACCGCGGCTCGAATCATCTCGTCGTGATTGTGAGTGACCACTCCGCCGTCGAGACGGACAGCCTCGCGGCATAGATCGGGCATCGCCATGCCGCTGTAGCGGTGGGCGAGTTCCATCACGCGCTGCCGGTCCGCGTGGTTGATGTCCTGACGCAGCCACCCGGGCAGCAATTGGCTGGATCGCAGCCGGGGGTCAGCGAATGCTTGTCGATCCAATGCGCAGCCCTGTCGCACGAGGAACGCACCCTCGAGGGCGGCTCGCGTGCAATCCTGCTCGTGGCCTCGCGTGTGAACGGCGGGGGCTCCGGCTGGGCCGCTGCGACCGTCGCGGACGGCCACGAGGAAGAGCGGGGCGAACCGGGCTTCGTCCATGTTCTCGGCGATCGCGCGTTGAACCAGGTCCGCGGGCACGTCAGTGCCGGCGAGTTCCCGGATCCGGGCCTGTCGAGTTCGCTCGGCCGTGATCGCCTCCGCCCGGATGCGCTCCACTTCGGTGGCGGGCACCGAGAGGGTGGTCGCTGAAGACGCCGGCGAGGGCGGGCTGGCTTGTTGCTGTCGCGGGCCATCCGTCGGCGCGGGACTGGTGTTGCCAGCCGGGCCGGCGGGGGCGGAAGAAGCCGGCGGTTGACTATCGCCGAGCATAGCGACGGCGCGTGTCTGATTGTCACTGGTCAGACCGCGATAGAAAGTCCAGGCGACCGCCTCGTCGGCGTCAGTTCGGAGTCCAAGCGATTCGAGAAAGGCGCGAAGTTGCGGGTTCACGTGGGTGGTCCTTACAGCGGAGGAGGCGGGGGGAGAGGAGGGCAGCTGCAGCGGTGCTACCGCGGCTTCACGGAGTCTGGTGTCGGCGTCGGCGCCGACGGGTACCAGCGAGACTTCACGCAGTTCCCACCGGGTCGTGATGCGGAGGGTGCGTTGACCGGCGGTGTAACTGCGACCTTTGACTTCACGAGTCTGGCCGGCGGGGATGTCCGTCGACTCGATTGATCGATACCCGGCCGACACGTCGGTGAGGTGGCCTTGCGCGGCTTTGTTCCACGCGCGATCGGCGGCCGCATCGTTCGACGCGAAGAACGTTCGGCCGACGAACTGCCGGCCTTCAACTTTCATTTGTCGGACCGAGCCGAGGATATCGTCTATTGACCATCGAAAGTGGTTGTTGAGCAGCGGCACGCGGTCGGCGAACTGGGCGCCGTCCATGCGTAGCATTTCGTCGATCACCTGGTAGGTTTGCGGGTCGCGAACCATGACAGGCTGCTCGGTCGCGATTACACAGCCGATCGATCGCGTGCCCTCGTCGACCGTACCGGCGCGCAGTTCGAATGTGCGTACCGTCAGATCGGTGTCGACTTGCGCGGGAAGCGTGGCGCTGGCCTCGCGCAACGTGAGACAGTCCTCGCTGCCGATCTCGATCGCGAGTCGATCACGATTACGAACGGTGCCGCGGCGGCGTGTGGGGTTAGTCTTAGCCATTGTCAACGGTTGCTCCATCGTCGGGCGCGGCGATGTCGTCCAGTTCATCCCCGTCCAATCCGTCGTCCTGCGGTCGTGGGCCGGCGCGTGGTTGGGCGGTGGGGACCGGCGGGAGTCCGGCGGCTTTGAGCTTCTTGGCGCTTCGCGCTCGGCTGGCGATCACGGTGTCCTCATCGGCACCGTCGGCGGCGCAGGCGGCCGCGTACGACAGTGTGCCCGTTTCCAGCCGGATGCGCTGCGCGTTGGATTCCTTGAGCGGGTCGACGTGCGGCTGGGTGGGCCAGTGCCACCTGACCGGGATCCTCTCCGGGCGCGGCGGCAGGACGAATCGCCCATTGCGCGTGAGCAGGATGAGCTCCCGCAGGAACGTGGCCAGCAGCCGATTAAGCGTGAAACGCTCGGTCCAGGATTGGATCGCTTCGCAAGAGCGTTGGTAGTTTTGGTTGTCCATCCGCGCGGAGGCGAAGTTGTGACGCTCGCTGCCGAGCAGGATCTTCATCAGCGGAATCGAACGGCCGCGGCCGAGCTCGCGCAGTCGTTCAGTGCGGAACTGGACGTATTGCGCGGCCGGTTGCTTCGGGTCGATCAGCTCGGGCTTCCAGCCTGGCGGGCCCGTCCACTGCTTGTTGCGCTCGACCTCGGTCGTTTCGTTGACCTCGTGGTATTGGGCGTCCGGGTGGTCCGTCCACCACACCACACCGAGCGCGGCGGCGGCGCGTGCCGCGTCGAGGACCTGCTTGTCGTAGTCGCGTAGTTCGGCGATCGTCTGCAGGGCGGAGGCGAGCCATGGCACACCTCGCACTTGCCCCGGTTCGAGGCACTCGAATTGATGGATGATCTCGTCCGCCGAATAGTGAGTGTAGTCGTAGCCAAACAGTGAGAACGGACCGCTCTCGATCAGGTCCGCGATCATGTATTGGATGGGCCGACCGGCCTTCGTGCGACGCACGCCGAGGGCGACTCGCGGATCGCCGGCGTGGTGTGGGTCGGTGTCAAGGCGATCAGGATCGATGGATTGGAATCGTAGCGCGACATGGTCGAGGGCCACAGCGGGATCCGATGTGAGCTGGACGACGTGTTCGCCCTTCGTCCACCAGAGCCACACGGACTGGCGGAGCATATCGGGCCCGGAGAGCAGGCCGGCCGCGTCGGGTTTCGGGTTACCGCTCAGTGGTCCCGGATTCCACCAGTCTCCCCATAGCGATTCGAGCTGCTCGTTGAATTCCTCGGAGTCCGACAGCACGTCGAGAGTCGGGCCGTCCGGCCCGACGATGTCGACGGCGTGGGACTGGATCATCCCCTCGACGATCGGATTATTGCTGGCCTCGTACGCGCAGCGAGCGCGGAGGGTCTTCAGATTACCGGCGAGGTCCGCGTTGATCGTTTGGCCGGTGGCATTTTGCCAATGCGCCCGGTTGAGGCGGTTGGTCTCGCCCGCTTCCCAACGACGCAGTGTCCACGCCTCGGTCGAGACGACCGCGCGCGATTCGACTTTCGCCGCTCGGGAGTTCGATCGACGTTGCCGCTTGGCCGCGGTTTTATTTGGGCGCGTGGTCGAACGCGATCGACGAGTGGGCGTGCTGGTGGCCATGGGCGGGACGACTAGCAGGTGTCAGTCGGCGGCGTGTTCTGGTAAACGACGGCGGAGCTGCGAAGGCCGACCGCCCCGCTTCGCGCGCGGCGGATTTCGGCGATCATCGAATCCAGCTTGTCCGCATCGAACTCCACCTCTTGACCTTCCTTTGCCGAACGGCTCGGGAGACTGGCCAGGAGCATTTTGGCGGAGCGCAAGTAGGTCAGTGCGGTTCCGAAGTCGCCCGCCTCGTTCGCGGTCACCGCGAGGGCGACCTTGGCGGACACTTCAGCGATCGTAGCCATGTCGGGGGTTTATCGGCGCGGACGGCCGCACCGCTTGAGCCGTGTCGCCGCGGGTCTTTTACAGAATCTGTAAAGGGGGGG
>C687J35021_10000441_pt1 | contig 32674 bp, 52 predicted proteins | sample RifCSPhighO2_12_FD_35021 | JGI IMG/M metagenome (IMG submission 35021) | reverse complement strand
AAGGAACACTAAGGAACACTAAGGAACACTAAGGTGAGCTTTTAAAAAATGTTTGAACACCTGTTTTATATGATCTACACAGACCACTGGCTAAAATTCCAGCACGAACTTGATGAACTTACGGAAGATGAAATGTTCGCGCTTTATGAAAAACTAATAGAGGAGGAGCGATGAGGGGACCTTTTAAGAAACCCGTAGGCGCGATCTGGCTTAAGGGCCGGAACGTTTCGATTAAGATACTCAGTTTAAAGCAATCCTTTATTGGAATCCCGAACGGAAAGAAGGAGACTTTGAGATGCACATGTTATTTGATAACGATAGAAACAGTGATAGATGGCAGGCTTAGAAGACCTGGTTACCGGGTCAAATGCGAAAAGTGCAAAAAGCCGGACTTCTTCATTCATACCTACACGGCTTATACGGGCGCAGCGCCTGAGGCTCCTTGGGGAATTGCGGTCGAAGCGGGCACGGGCGGAGGCGTACGAGAAGCCGAGGAGACACCAACGGCTTCGAGTTTTAGCGCCGGCGGCACTCGCCGAGAGGAGAGCGGCGAGGCGGAGCCTTTTCGGAAAGAATCAGGCCTATAGCCGGTGGGAGGAGCGTTTAGTTTGGAAAGTCCGGCGGCTTTCCCGTTTAATCTTATTCCCGAGACCCGACCTCCGGAGGCTCGAAAGACTCGGAAACTTCGCGGTCTTAAGTCTCGTGGCTACTAAATCCGCCCTTCGGATGTTTTTAGACCGCTCTAAGCTCAACACCCGGAGGCTTCCGCGGGAGGAGAGGAACCATTACTATTTTAATCGGCGGTGGCTCCGAAAACAGGTACCGGAGGAGGAACGGCATAATATTATCTTAGGGGCCTTAATAGAACGGATTTCGAGGGATACGGTTTTAATCACCAGGAACGATCAGGCGGAGATGGACGGTGAGACCGCGAATCCGTTAAAAACCCGGGAGCGCGGGCTTTTAAAGCGCGAACAGCGGCAATGTCTCGAAACTTTCTGTGAGCTCCTCTGGCTCAATAAACACGAGGTGCAGGCGGGGGTCCTAAACCAGATGAGGAAAGCGTTAAATGCGGGCAAAAAAAGCAAATAAGCTTGTCGTCGGAACATCGGAAGAGTCAGCCGCAGAGTTAGCCGTCTATCCGGACGAGCGGAAGATATTCCACGCCGTTCATCCCGGAGGAAAGGCGTACGGGTACCAGACCCATTGGGCCGACGATAAGGCCAAGTATAAGCTCGCGGTGAAGGCCAGGCAGATCGGAATCTCGACGACGGAGGCCATCAAGTGTTTCATCAAGTGTCTCCTCTGGCAGGAATCCGAAGCCTCTCCCCGCCCCCCGGTAATCGCTTTCGCGTCACCCTCGAATAGGCAGTCGGCGAGGTTGATGCACTATATACAGAGGGCGCGGCATGCGTTTGAAAAGAAATTCAAGGCGAAGCTTACCTTTAGGAAAGAGCGCGAGGACTGGCTTTACCTCGATAACTTTACGGAAATTTGGTCGTTGCCGAATTCACCGCGTACCATTGAAGGGCTTGACATAACAGAAGGGATAATAGACGAACTCGGTAACTTTGAAGGGCGTGAAGACCGTGAGGTCTACGATTCTATGATGGGTTCCTTGGCAGCCAAAGGCGGAGGGATTACGCTCTTCGGGAAACCCCGCGGCCGCCGCGGATTATTTTGGGAACTTTATGATCCATACGGAACGTTTAGAGAAAATTTTTCAGTTCACGAATTTCCTTGGGAAGTCAGGGCGAATGTCGATCCGGTTTATAAAAAAACGGTAGAAGATCAAAGGTCGAGGATGTCGGCCTCCGCGTTTCAAGAGATTTATGAGTGTGGGTTTATCGACGAATCCGTCGTCTGTTTCCCCTGGGAACTGATCGACCGCCAGACGGATAAGGAAATCCAACTTTGGCCGCTTCACCGGCAGGAAAAGTCACCGAACCCGCTTTATATGGGCGTAGACTTCGGCCGGAAGGAGGCGAAGACGGCGATCAGCATTGTAGAACACGGAGATAAAAGGACGCTCTTAAGATATCACGGAACTTTAACCGGGGAGTTCGAAAATCAAAAGACGGAAATAAAATCTGTGATTAGACATTTTAAGCCCGTCAAATGTCTGGTAGACGAAACCGGGATGGGGATTCCCCTCGCCGACGATTTAGAAAAAGATTTCGCGGGGATTATAGAACGGGTTCATTTTTCCAACGCGACCAAAGAAAAGCTTGTGCTAACGACCCGGAATCTTTTCGAGGAAGGCCGGCTCGCGATCCCGGATATTCGTGAGTTAAAGGAGCAACTTCACGGAATAGAAAAGGAAGTTTTAGAAAGCGGAAGAATAAAATATACCGGTAAACGTTCTGAGACTGACTGGCTCGACGACCGAGCCTGGTCTTTGTTTTTAGCCTGCGCCCAACTCGGCGAGGGAGCGTTTCAAATGACGACGATTGAGCCCGTTTCAAAAAAGCCAATGACCGAGCATGAGATGTGGATTAAGGATTTAGACGAGGACGGGAACCCGCTATGAATGGACTCTTGCCAACCACGTCTCAGTTTCAAGGTGATTTAAGCGATGAAGTGGAAAAAAGAGGATTGGCTATATTTTTTGACAAACGTGCGCCAATTCTTGAATTGCATTATGCTAAGAAACGTAAGATTAAATGCATGCGGTTCGAGCATTTAAAAGACGGTTGGCACTCTTGGAATATTTCCTGTACGAACAAGCATCTGACGACGATTCACCCTGAATGTCCCATGGGATTAAATTAAAATGTCTAAAGAATGCGAAAAGGTAATGAAGCTAGATGAAGCTAGATGAAGCTAGATGATTTCATTTAGGCCGATCGAAATAAATGATTTAATTCAATTGAGAAACTGGCGGAACTCTGCCGAAGTCTTGCCTTACGTCCGTGAGTACCGGCTCTTAAATTCCTCTGATCAGAAAACTTGGTTTAAGTCTTATCTTGGGCAAAGAAGATCTGCTGATTTTGACACAGAATTATTTATCATGTCTTATAAGGAAACTGAAACCGGATGCGGGGGTTTTACCCGTATCGAATGGCGGAACCAGAAGGCTGAGCTGACATTTTACATCGGAGAGACGGAATTTCGAAAACCGCTTATCATTAAGGAACTATTGCTCGGCTTGCTCGAAAAAGGATTTAACGAATGGAATTTCAATAAGATTTATTGGCCCGTATTCGGTCACGACCCGAATCTCGAAATTTATGCCCAAGTCTTTATAACGGAAAGTGTTATGAAAGATGAATACTACTGGGCTGGAGCCTTTCAAGACAGGCACTACTTGGCTCTAACTAAAAAAATATATTTACAAAAATTTAACATTAGGGAATAATTATATTGAAATGTTATAACTTTTAAAGGCTAGCGCTTCGCCCGACCTTTTTTTTCGACCGGCCGACGGACGGGGGATGTGGGAGCAAACGGAGCAAACGGAGCAAGCCGAGCAAACGGAGCAAACGGCCAGTTAAGAAATACGAAATTTAAAGCGCCTCGCGGAAAGATAGCGCGAAAGGCCTACGAAGAAACTCTCGGTGTCCTGCTCGCCAAGGAGCGGGTCTGGGAAATGAAGGCCGCCCAGTTCGGACGGCTCTCCGCGAAAGATAGATTTTCTACTTTAGCGACTCTCCCTGGAAAAGAAGGTTATACCGATACCGACCGTAAACGGATTTACGAGAAAGCCCTCCAGCTTTACGATCAAAACGAATTAATCAGGCCGGCAGTAAATACGATCGCCTCGGCGGTATTTTCCAACGGCTCACCGGATGTCCGGGGCACCAGATTTGATTTAGTCGACCTCGCCCGGAAGATAATTGACTTCAACGCCCTTAACTTCGTTGACCTTGCGCGCGAAGGCGAACTCGCGGGCGACGCTTTTCTTTGGTTTAAACCGAATAACAAATTAACGGAAATCCGTTCTTTAGACGCCGGCGGAATGCGTTCGATTTTAGAAAAAGATAATATCCGTAACGTCTCCGGTTACGCGCTGGCACGGGGAGCGGACACGCCTCAAACTTTTTCGCCGGCGGAAATCCAACATTTAAAATTTAATTCTACGACTACATCTCAATATGGGAGATCCTCGCTTCGTCATGTTTTTTACTGGACTGACGTTCTGGACTCCCTCTTCGAAAAAAACTGGCTCCGGGGTGCCCAGTATTACGGGAACCCGCTAATTGCGATTATCGGCGTTCCGGGCCCGTATCAGGCGACGATTAAAACACAGATCGAAGCGGAAATTCAGCGGGCCGGTAAGTCTTGGGTCTTGCCTCCTGACACGGACGTTAAAGTACCGGATTTTTCTTTAGGCTTTCCGATCGGCGAAATCGTCGGCTGGGTTTTCCGTATGATCTCGATCGCCTTGGAAATCCCGATTACGCTCTTTGGCTCTGCGGACGCAGCCTCGCGTGGATCGGCCTTCTTTGCCAATCCGAGGTTCGTGCTATCGATTAAACCGAAGCGGGAAGTCTGGCGCTTGGGCTTAAGGGAATTCTTTATCAAGATTTTCAAGGCCACCGGGAAACTTGGAGCGGACGAAACGTTAAGCGTAAAAGAATTCGACTTCGGCTTCCTTCCGGTTTTTGACCGTGACTATACCGACTTGGCCGACATCGTCGGGATTTACCGGGACCGTAAATTGATATCAAAGCAATCGTCCAGGGAATTGATCGGGCTTGACCATTCGGACGAAGAAGAGCGTATGGAGCTTGAGCCCCAAGAGGAACCCGTAGCGCCCGGCGAGCCGGCGGATGGTCAGATCCCGTCTCAAACCCCGCCGACAAATCCGGTTAGACAGCTTAAGTCGAGCGCGAAGGCTGAGATGGAACGGCTCGGAGAAGAAATCGAAGACTTAGATACCCGCTTAAAAGAACTCGAGAATTCCCGGAACACATGACTATCTTAGATGTCCGAGATGTCCGAAAACTTAATTCGGTCTGGCAGGCCTTTAAAGAATCATGGGCGCAACCCTGGCCAAAGAAGCTCAAGCATCTAAAATATAGACTCCTCTGGGAGATTAGACCGTGGCTTAAGCGTCCAGGGGTTGCGCCCCTAGCCATTGATATAGAAGCTGCTTCACTTTGTAACTTTAAGTGTATCTTCTGCCAACAGTCTACCGAATGGTGGAAGAAAGACAAACCAATCCCGATGATTGATTGGCAGACGTTTAAAAAGGTCGTCGATGAGTCGGCCAAGATCGGCGTCTACTCCATGAAAGTAAACTGGCGGGGCGAGCCGACGCTAAATCCTCATCTTCCGGCCATGATCCGTTATATGAAGGCGGCCGGAATCCATGAAGTGATGATGAATACGAATGCCTCGCTCCTTACCGTTACTTATGCTGATGCGATAATTCAAGCCGGGATCGACCGGGTAATCTTTTCCTGTGACGGGCTTAGCAAGGAAACCTATAACACTCTGAGGCGAGGCGGAGCCTTCGATGTCTTTATGGCGAACGTTAAGATGTTCCGTCAACGGTGTTTTGCTAATAAAGCTCTTGGCTATAAAATTCCTGTCATTAGGATTAACGCAGCCGTAATGGAAGAAAACAAGCATGAAATCCCGGAATTTGCGCGTGTTTTTAAAGACTTAGCGGACGAGTTAAGGTTTAATACACTTTATAACCCTCAGCAGTCGAATAAACTTCTCGGCGGGCGCTTAAGAAAAGAAAAGCGCCGGGGATGTCCCCAAATTTACCAACGCATGATTGTTTCAACCGAAGGCGACGCCGTGCCTTGTTGCGCGGATTATCTTAAGAAATTAAAGCTTGGGAACGTCAATAAAGAAAGTTTGATGGGAATGTATCGCGGAGGCCAGGAAGCGATCAGAATACTTCATGAAACTAACGAAGGCAGATCTTTACCGGGCTGCGATAAGTGTGATTTATTCGCACTTTCTGAAACCAATAAAGAAGGCGAGGTAATTTGGCGATGACGGAAGATGAATATAAAATCCCTGAGTACTTTTATATGGTTTTAGGTTATTCGAACGGGAGGACGCATATTCTTTATACACATCAAGGACTTATTTATATCGGTGAGCGGGCGGGTTAAATAAAATGATTCTTGCTGAAGTTGTTTCGACTGCTGGCCAGGGCGCACCGATAGATGCCACTTATATTACCCAGACGGCCAACGGAACACTTTCTGGTGAGCAGGCACTTTCTGCTCTCGCTACTGGAATCGTAAAGAATACGACTGTCACTGGCGTTCTTTCGATAGCCGCTGCGGGCACGGATTATGAGGTTCCGCTTACCTTCGGAGACGGCTTGACAAGAACTGGAAACGACATCGATGTAGACATAATCCAGAACATCACCACTCTGTCAAACCTGACTAGCAATGGATTCGTGAAAACTGGCGGCGGGATTGGTACTTTATCCGTAGACACTTCAACTTACCTTACAGGGAATCAAACAATAACTCTAAGTGGTGACGTTTCAGGTTCCGGTGATACGGCAATCACGACAACGATTGGGTCTGACAAGATCACAGAGTCAATGCTTAAAGCCGTCGATACGGCTGTGGATGAAGACATCCTAACCTACGAAGCCGCGACAGGGGACTTCGAGTGGCACTCAGTCTCTGAAGTTAAGACAGCGATGAGCCTTAATCTCGTAGAGAATACAGCTCTATCAACCTGGGTTGGTTCAGCGAACATCACCACCTTGGGAACGATCGGAACTGGCACTTGGAATGCTGGATCGGTTACTTCATCGGGTGCGGTTACGGCCGCATCTTTTGTGATTGGAGCCAACACTCTCACGACTTCCGAATGGGCTTTTCTTGATGGTCAAAATCAAGCTGTAGCAACCACTTCTAGCCCGACATTCGTCAATCTTACTATCACATCATTTGCGGCAAACTGGACGAACGCAGGCCGTACTGTAGCTGACTTAGGAACGATTACAACTGCTGACATAAACGGCGGAACCATAGACGGTGCTGTTATTGGAGGGTCTTCAGCGGCGGCCATAACAGGAACAACCATTACGGCAACTACTTTCAGGTCTGTTACAGCCGATGTTGCAGATGCCGGAGTTATACGTCTTGCCAATGCAGAAACGATTGCTTGGGAAGCAAGTCCGGCTGGAACGGATGTAACTATTACGGTTGATTCTAGCGAAAGATTTGCTTGTTCAGCTGCTATAAGTGCGACTACGGGTTATACAATAGCCGGAGTAGCGGGTTCAGGTACAATTCTTCGTGGGAATGGCACAAATTTTGTTGCCTCTACATTTACCATTCCGGATACCTATACGACCGGTAATATGCTTTATGCCTCAGCTACTAATGTTTTATCAGCTCTAGCTTCCGGAGCTACCGCAGGAATGTATCTCAGGAACGGCGGGGCTTCTACGGCACCTCTTTGGTCAACTCTGATACTTCCGAATGCCATCACAGCCAATCAAGTCGTTTATGGTTCAGCCAGCAATACTTACGGGGCAAGCGTAAATCTTACGTTTGACGGTACGAACCTAACCTGTGCAGGCCAAGTCTTCGGCACAGTCCATGTCTTTAACTTCCCGCTTCCAGGCACTCAAACGGCCGGGACCAATAAGATGGGCGCACAGTTTATCATTCCTTTTGCATGCACAATCGTCAAAGTTTATGCCAATGCAGGAACTGCTCCTACGGGTGCCGGGATTATTTGGGACATCAATTACGACTCTAATGGCGGGATAGACGGCGGAGGAACAACTATTTGGTCTACACAGGCTAATCGACTTACGATTGCGGCGGCTGCGGCCACCGCTTCCACGACGACTTTTAACACGACATCTTTAGCGGCTGGTGGAACTTTGACAATAGACGTGGATCAAGTAGGGTCTACAATCGCAGGATCGGATACTTGGGTGTCTCTAGTAGTAAGACAGACTGGAACTTATTAATGGTTGCGCCATTTTCTATGATTCTTAGACCTTTTGCTTTAGTGAGTGGAAGTTGGGCTACAAGCACAGTTACTAATATTGACGATAATGTTTTAAGTGGAGCTGGGGATGGAGTCTACATAGAGGCAGACAAAGACGATGACGGAGCAACACTAGTTTATAGTGTTTCTGTTCTTGGAGGTGGAAGTGGATTTGATTGGCCAATTGGATATTGTGACCAACTTTTAATTTATGTCAGATATGCTAGTAATGTTACACAGACTTTTACCATTAGTTACAGTTTTTCTGGAGGTACTAGTTCAGGTCAGACTATTACAACTGTATCTGATTCACTATTTTATGATGCTTCTAAAACATGGGCTTTAACATCTGGCCCAGAAGCATTTGGTTCAGGTGGTACATTGAAAGACCGTATCCTTGTAAATATTCAAGCTCCGGCTGCCATTGCGAGTGGAAAGTGGCTTCGGATTGACTATATTTATGTTAATTTAGCGACGAGACCCCATGACGTTCTAGGAAAGACTTAGTATGTGGAAAGAACTGACCGTTGACGATAACAAACTTTTAAGCCGCTATAAAGAGGTTATGGACTTGATGGATAAGTTCTATACCAAGTATACGGCGGAGAATTACAGAAGAATGCTACGCCGAGGTGATAAGGGATTTTATTATTCCGACGGGTCGTTAGAATATTTTATGATGTTCCATTGGAATGAGGTAAGGCGGCAGTGGAAGATTCAGTGTGTTGGGTTTACGGGATCTAGTGATTCTGTATCGGTGGCAGACTTAGGATTTGAGTTTGTAAAGAAGTTCATGGCCGACAACTCAGTTCAACTCTATGCTGTAAGACCAAACGTAATGGATAACAACTTAATCAACAAACATCACGACCGATGGATTGAAAAGCAAGAGACTGTGATTGAAGCATTGAAGGAAAATGACACCGTATGCCAATTCAGATTGTAGCCAACTATGAGGATGGAAAGCTAGTTTCATGGCAAAGATGCACAGAGGAAGAAATGTCTCGCGTGTTGCCGGAGTATCCTTATTCAAAACCCAATGATGATGGGAATGGCTATGGGTGGGCTTTACGGTGGATGGGTCATGGGGAAAGTTATGTACCGAAAAGAAACAGAAAGATTAAATTTTTAACTCAAGAGCCGAGCTATGGAGAATTAAATGTCGAACAAGATTGTAGAAAATAAAAAAAACTGGAAGAGAACAGCTTTAGACCTGAAAACTGAGCTTGAACAGGAAAAAATTAAGCGCGTCAACAGTTGTAAAAATGAGATAGAGGAAACGTTAAAAAGGAACAACTGTTTTATCAATGTCGGTATGTTATTGACGGCTCAAGGGAATATGCCTCAAGTAAATATCGTGGCAAAGGAATAATGGAAACCGTCAGAATCCAACAAAACGAGCAGGAGCGGGTAGAAGCTTATTTCCAGAATACTGGGACTACTCCACTTTCTGGCTTAACGCCTACACTGGCGATTCGGAGACAGTCGGATGGTGCTTATTGGGCTGGAGCCGATTTTACCTCGGCATTTACTCAGGTCACCATGTCGGCTGTAGACGCTGTAAATCAAGGAGGATTTTATTCCTACAATTTCGATACTACTGGTCTCGCCGATGGTAACTATTCGCTGATCGTTTCTGGAACGGGTGCGAGTAACTCGCCGCAGATCGGAGAGTTAAAGGTCGGAGGATTTATTGATAATATCGATGGTTCTATCCGTGGGCAAACCTCAGCTGGCGGGGGCGGGACAGTGAGCATTCAAGGTGTGTTCAGTAAGAAGGAAAAAGAGAGACTCCTGGCTATTATCTCGGATAATTTTAGGCAGGTAATAGGCTTATTGGAACCAATTGCTCAGATCCTAAAGGATTTTTTAGGAAGGTTTGACAGCATGGCCTCTGATAGCCAGGCAGAAGATATAAAACGGTCAATCGAGTCCATATCGAATTATCTTGAAGTTCAAACCGATTTTATAAAAAAGATTGAGGAATCTAAGGACTTAATGGAGGAAATCAATGCCTAACGCGGCACAGCTTTTAAAAGAGGTGAACGAACGGGCTGAGGCAATTCAGCAGGCGAAGGAGAAGTTAGCTTTCATTAGAACTGGAAAATCAGAAATTGAAACAGCATTAAAGGAAGAAACTGTCTCAATAAACGAGCCGCCTGAGTTTGAAGCTTGTGTCAGGAATGGCGGTAGGGTGAGGACGAAAGATTTAGGTGGCGGAAAGTTTATGCGGATTTGTTTTATTAACGGTAAGTCACATGCTGGAGAAGTGCAGACCAAAAAGGAAGATGAATGCATAAATTTTGACGACCCAGAAAGTTATGATCTCTTAACAGGTAAAGACATAATGCCGTTAACATTTAATCAATTTAAGTTGGATAAAGGTGAGGCAATGGATTTAAGCCTAAATTGTAAAATCTTAGAGTCAAAAATTGATGAGAAGAAAAATACAGTGTTGGCTGGTGTGTTACAGGAAGATACGCTTTCAGCCAACGGAAGATTTTATCCGGCGCATGTAGTGCGCGAAGCCATTATTAAGCTTCCAGGCAAACGTTCCTTGATCGGTCATGAGACTGATAATGTCGAAGATATAGTGGCAAAAATAACACGTTCCGAAATGCGTAATGGTGTTGGCTTTGCCGAATTTAAGTTTGGCACGGACGAAAAAAGTAAACTTATTTTTTCTAAGATCAAGGATGGCTTAGTAGACTCCACTTCTATTCGGGCATCTGGTACGACGAAGCATGGTAAGATTAACGGAGAAATGGTAGACGTTGTGGAAACCCTGGACATCTTTTCAGTGGATTGGGTTGTGGAAGGCGGGGTGGCCGCCGCAAAGGTGGCAAAGGTCTTTGAAAGTAAACCCGAAATTGTTTTTGAACAAACCAAGAAGGAGAATGAAATGGAAATTAAAGAATTGGAAGCAAAGCTGGCCGAAGAGCAAAAGAAGAACAAGGAATTGGAAGAAGGAAAAGCCAAGGCAGAAAAAGCAGCGGAAGATTCTAAGAGACAGGCTGAAGCGGCTAAACTCAATGAATACAAACTCAGAAAATTGGATTTGGTCAGGGATCAGGAATTGAAGGATTACGTTGCCGGACACGTTCATGGGAATTCGGAGGCTGAAATTGATAAGTCTATCCAAAAGGAGATTGCCTTCTTTGAAAAGTTCGTCCTGAAGAACAAGATAAAGGAGGATATTATTCTCAAACCCTCGGACGGGAAGCTGACAGAGTTGAAAGCAAAGAATGTAAATCAGCTTTTGGAGTCTGACCAGTTGACTGAAAAAGACAGAGTTGAGGTATTGGTCAGCTTGATGAGCTAATAAGTCAATTAAAAAGGAGCAATCTGTGAAATATGCCGAACTCAACATTACGTTCGAAGATCAAGATAACTGGCAATATACGGAGCAGTCTAAGCAACCAATGAAATTCGATGAGCTTTGGTACGAGCGGGAGAATTTTTATGCTGAGCGCGAGAAGCTCAAGGAAAATCTGAAGACGAACATTTTAGACCGTCTCGACCTGGCCGAATACGATACGGATGTCGGCCGCATACTTGATCCGCCGTTCGAACAATATTCCAAGGCGTTTTTTATGGCGGACCACGTTGATAAGGATTTACTCCTTAAGAAAGCGAACCGAAATACGCTCCAAAAAAAGCTTCAGGAATGGTGTCGTCAATGCGTATCAAACGTAGAAGCCGTTCGTAACGCGCCCGGAGCTTCGATTTTTTATAACCAACTAAAGAACGTACCCTGTGTAGTGGTCACAGCGGGCCCGAGCCTTGCCAATAATATCGAGCTATTAAAAGAAGTATACGGCAAGTGCATAATTATGTCCGTCGATACGAGCTTCCGGTCTTTAGTTAAACGGGGTTATACGCCTACCTTCGTGAATACTCATGATGCGAACGCGAACGGGGCGAAGTTTTTTGACGGGATAGATGCGAAGGATACGGTCGGGCTTTTCGTTAATTACGTTCATCCGTCGATCGTAGAAAAGTATCAAGGGCCGGTCTGCTTTTACTACGTCCAAGACGATAATCTTCCGGTCTATAAACTTATGGCCTTAAGCTGTGACAAGGAAGGCCGGAAGGACGGCGGGTTTTTAAAGTCTATGGTAATGGGAGGCTCCTCGGTAGCCCATACGGCCTATTATCTGGCTATTTTGATGGGCTGTAACCCGATTACCTTTATCGGTCTCGATCTATCATACCCTGACTTTGAGCGCTCTCATTTCGAGACGGATAACCCGAAGGATGTAAGGTCTAAACGGCTGATTAACGTTGAGGACATACAGGGACGGATGATAAAGACGGATCACTCGTTTTATAGTTATAAGTCCGTCTTCGAAAATATCGCGCCGACGATCAGCTTGATTTATCAGGTTAAACTTTTTAATTCCACCGAATCGGCGGACGGAAAACCGGCGGGAATCGTTTATCAGGGATTAAGACCTTTAAGATTTAGGAATTTTATCGATCAGTTTTGCACGAAGGAACGGCCTGAAATCAACAGAATCAAGGAACTTTACAACAGCAATAAATAATGGAAAATAACGGAGGTTTAAATGTCTCAAGTCTATAGGGGTTCAGGTGATATTGTTGCGGTAAATGCTTTTATTGCTACTGGTGAGACCATCACCGGTGGTTCGATGATTATGATTACTGGCACGGCAGCTAGGGTAGAACCCGTGAGTTCGTTAGCTCAAAATTCAGGGTTTTTCGGTTGCCTGGTTGATACGCAAACTGCCTTAACGACTGGTGTCCGGGTTTACCGTCGTGGTGTATTTGAGTTTGTAACGGTTGCCGCTTCTACAGCTGCCGGAGTTCTTGTCGGTGCTCCTGTCTGGGCACTCGGTCGTGATACCGTCAGAGGATTCGCGCCTACACCAACAGCGACGACTTTAACAGGTATTCACCCTATTGGAATATGCGTCAATTTGCCGGATGGCCAGGATATTTCCGGCACATCGGTTAGGTGTTGGGTGGATATTTATCCGGACCGGACGATTCCACTCAGTCTTACGGATGTGGATACCTCGGCAACGGCAGTTTTTAACTAAACTTAATTCGGCCGGGTCAACGGGCTTAATTGAATCCGCTTCGTAACCCTGAAGGCGGGAGGAGGAATAATTTAGGAGGAGCTTTAAGATGGAAAGCGATAAGCTTAAGGTGTTGTTTAGTGAAGCCCGCAAGGGCGGGTTTAACTTAAAGGAGTATATTTCGAGAGGGGATACGGCTGCTGTCTTTACCCAGGCGATTAATCAGCTTTTGATTGCCGGAGCACAGCCGGAATTGCCGGATGCGGTGACACGGTTGTTTTCAACAGTCCCATTAGCAGGCCGCAGGGACATCAACTTCCCTTCGATCCGTGGGTTTGTGCCTGACGTGGTGCCGGAGCTAACCGAGTTTAACTTCATCTCGACGGACTTTACCTCTGTAACGGTCACGCCACAGAAGTTCGGAATGCGGATGGGATTTTCGCGTGAGATGTTGGACGATAACGAAGTAGGCTTGATCGGCTGGCGTGCGCGTGAGGTAGGACGGATGCACCGTAGGCTCAAGGTTGAGGAGTGTATCAAAGCCTTGAGTGTTTTTTCAACAGGCCCTGTCACGACGACCTCAATCATCGGTTCTACGAACAAAGGTTTGAGGTATACGACCGGTGGCTATGCGAACTTTTTGAGTGCCACGGCGCTGCCTTGGGAAAACATCATCGGCTTGGCCCTTCGAACTTTAATCAGCCAGACCTACACAGTGCAGGGAAGGACGGTTAGGTTCCCTGTTCGCCCGAATTTTATCTTGGCGAACCCTCACTATGAGATGTCGATTAAGAAGGTGCTTCAAGCTTCGATCACGGTTGTCGGGACAGGTGTCGGGATTGACCTTGCAACCCAGGGGAATAACGTTGCCGGGAGCAATATCTTTACCAATGCGATTCCACTCTTGGTATTCGACCCGATGGTGCCAACAGGACAGGCTTTCATCGGAGAGGCTGGGCGTGGGACGATCATCTGCGAACGCGATCCGCTCCAGGTTGACGAGATGGAGAACATGGCATTCGATGCTCAGGAAATGAGGTCGCGGGAACGGTTTATTCCTGCTGTTATCGAAAACCGTTTCATCTGTGATGTTCAGCTATAAGCGGCTGATAACAAATAAAGAGGGTTACGAACATGGGAAACCAACAAGAGGAAGTGCCGCATTTGGTTAAAGCCTATGACGCCACGCCTTCGAAGTTGGCTGAAGCGATCAGGCACCTTGACCAGCGTGTTACGCAACTGGAAGCGTTAATTAACGAACTAAAAGAATTTAAACGAACAGGAGTAGAAGATGAGCGAAAGCCAGCAGGCTATTCTAGAAAGCCAGCAGGAGAACAAAGTACAACAATCTAACGGAAAATACTTTACGAGAGCGCATGTAGACGAGGCCAGAAAAAAACAGGGTCGGGAACTTCCGATTGACCTGGAATATGATCCTAAGATATTTTGGGATTCCGTAGGCGAGGCGTTTTATAAGAGTTTCGTAAAGCGCGAACAATATCAAGTCGGAGTGCCCTGGCTCGTGGACAGGCTTCGGGTTCTAAAGGTCGAAACACTCCTCGACTGTGGGACTGGATTCGGGCGGATGCTTCCTTTTTTGCTCGATGCCGGGGTCGTAAAGCGCGCGAGCGGAATCGATATTTCAGAGCTGATCTTAAAATCTGCAGAAGAATATCTTTCGCCAGCCGATCAGGTTTGGTGCCAGCATATTAAAAAAAGAGAATCGTTGGCTTCGGATATAAAGATCGAAACTACGGATATCGCTAAATGGCGGTACGAAGAAGGGACAGACGCAACGGATTGGGTAAATTGCCCGAAATGTCAGCTCTTAAAGCCCAAGCCGTTAGAGAAAGCGATCCCCGATATTCGTTCCCTTATTGACTTAAAAGTCGGGGATGTCCGTCGTCTGGATTTTCCTTCGGAATCCTTTGATGCCGCACTTTCCTTTGAGTGCCTCCAACATCTTCAGCCGGAAGAAATGAAAGAAGCGCTCGCTGAAATGGTACGAGTTTCTAAAAAGGCCGTTATCTGTGTCGAGCGTTGGGGGTTCCCCGGCGAACGCTTCGAACCTCATTATTTCAGCCATAATCTGGCCGAACAATTTTATGGTTTAGGGCTTAATGTGGCTCAAGTCTCCGTGGTCGGGAACGGCATGCAGGGGGCGATTGCCTTAAAGAAAATACCAAAATAGGAGAATTTTATGACGCTATATAATTCGCCCGGAACGGCGGATGAAATAAATCTGGACGCAATTTTAAGCGGGATTACGAGGCTTACAAGTGATCCGTCGGCGGTTTCGAACGGCTGGCAGACCCTGGAACTCTTTAGTGCTGTAATAGCGACAAATACAACTACGACGGGTGCTACGGTAAGTATTAAGGCCTCCAGCTCACAGACCATTTTTGTCGACATCACTGGGCAGTTGGTTTCCGGTACAGCTGCTTCGACTGGAGCCACTGCATCGGTTATGACGTTGAGAGCAGGCCTGAGCGGTTTCGGATTTATTACGCTTAGACAAACTACGGCTGGCCTGGGCCAATTTGCCTGGAAGGTCGCGGCAGCAGGGGTCACTTCGGGAGCTACGGCAGATACCACAGGAGCCACTCGGTTTGACGATATGTTTCTTCAGGTCTTAAATCCGACTACATTAACGGGAGGATCGATTACAGTTCGGGCAAGGCTGTTCTTAAGCCCGGAGTTTTAAATGCCTCTTACCGGGACTGAACCTCTCCGTAGCTTGATCGGGGACATGCCAAAAGCGGCCATTCAGGAAGACGTGGCCAGGGGTGACGGTGCTACTACGGATTTTCAATTGGATATGTTCCCCATCCAGACGGCGAGCCTCACGGTTTATAGTACAGGCTTGGCCGTATCGGCTACGGTAAACTTACCGCATGGCACCTTCAGTCTCACCGGCTCCGCTCCGGTAGCCGGGAACGTTATCTTAGCAACGTACAATTATTTTGCGCTTTCAGAAATGGAATGTCAGGCCATCCTCGACTCCGTTTCCGGCGGGAGTATTTATTTGGCGGCCGCTGTAGGACTACGCGCCATTGCCGCAAATAACGCGAGATTTTTTGCTTATACCCAAGGCGATAAGTCGGTCGATAAAAATATGCAGACTAAGAAACTCATGGACTTGGCCGAGTCCTACGAAAAAGCTGCTCTCGCTGGGATGGAGCTTGCCCCGGTAACGATGGACGTTACCACCTTCGATGACTCGGGCACAGACTTTGAGGGTTGGGATACCGCGACATCGAACTCAATGGAGACCGGAACTTCATGAAGGAAAGCGTAGGCGCGAACTTTAAATGTGAGGTTTTATTAAAACGAAACGGAAAGATTATAGATAGGCGCGTCGAGAAATCAGCCTTAGAAACGGCGATCGAGGAAGGCGTAAAATTGGGTATTCAGGACTTCTTAAAGGAACTCAAAGGAGAAAGTGATGGAGGAAAATCTTAATTCAAATTTAGGTTGGCACGGCCGCTTCACGATTACCCTTAAACGCGGCGGAACAGTGATCCGCGATCAGGAGACAGGAAGGTTGAGGGTTATAGGAGGCCGGATAATTGACCAGCGCGTAGTTAAAAATGCACTTCTTAACACGGGCAGAAGTTATTTAATTCAACGGATTATGGACGATACGACAAGCGTCGTCAGTGGAACAGCCGCCCAGTGTTTTTACGTTGGTACTACCGCCTCAGGAGGCGCTGCTGCAGCAGCCGATACAACTGCTCAGACGACCGAAATCGGCAGGGAAACCTTTACCTATGTTACCGGGGCTTTGGGTGCTTGTTCAGCCACCGCAACTTTTGTCTCCGCTACGGCAAACGGCGCGATCACGGAAGCCGGAATCTTCGCCGGAGCCACGACTTCTGGCGACGGTGTCTTCATTGCGAGAACTTTATTCGCAGCGGTCAATAAGACAAGTGCGGATACGCTCACGATAAAGTACGATGTATCGCTGACTGGAACTTAAGTAATAGCAATGGCTTACGTCATTTCCATACATAAAATACTTGGAACAGAGTTAGTTCAATCAGAAAGTCGAGGTGTACTATTGCTTCTCTTATAAGAATACCCGTGGATTTAAAGACCCCGGAACAGACGGGCTTGGCTGGAAATTCCTTCTGGACTGTTCAGTCTGGCACGGCTTCACAGATGGCTGGTTGGGCGTTCCTTGGTAACACTTCCGGTGGCTCCGGCACAGGGATCAGGGTGACTGCTGGAATTGTTTACGGATTCGTTCAAGTTCCGCCGAATGTGGACGCAGACTCGACCGGGGCGATTATAGTTTCTCTTGCTACTACGGCGACGGCTAATGCCGTTTCATTTTGGCGGGTCGGGACAAGAGACGTATTAACCGGGGATACCTACGACGTGACCTCCTTTGTTGCCATTAACGGCCAACCCATGACAGCTTTAGCGACAGGCTGGGCGAGAAGGGATTTAAGCTTTGGTCGCGCTGGTGCGACTACTGGTAATTCTTTGATGGCGATCAGGATCGAACGGAACATAGCAGGATCAGGCAGCGGGGTGGATAATTCAACTGCCCTAGTAATGCTCATGGATGCATTTCTTGAGATAACCGCAACTGCTTAAAATATAGGCTAAATAATGTCAAACGAAGCTGATGTGAATATGAAGGATCATGATTTATTAGTTCAAATTGCGCGTGACATGTCTTGGATGAAGGATACCTTCATACAGCATGCAGAGTCGAATGCGGATGAGTTCGGTAATATAAATAGAAAGGTTGATGCAGCTCACCGTCGGATAGATTGGCTTACCGTTAGTGGAGTTTTATCGATCATCATTTTAGCAGTAACGATGTGGTTTAAAAAGTGAGCAAACCGAGGATTAGCTTATTCGCCTATGTGGATACGATCGCCCACGCAGACACGATGATCGGCGTATTGACTAACGCTTTATCCGGTAAAAGTGTCTTTGAGCTTCATTCCCTTGAACGCGGAGAGGAAGAAGGAAAGATTTACGTCAGCTTTGAGGCCAGATTAAACGTGAACGCAGACCGGGATACTTTAAGAAACTTAGCCATCGATAGGTTAAGAGACAGACCTGCTACGCGGGATTGGTTTCTAACTGGAAGTACAATCTCAATTCATACTTGCACGCATGACGATGTGCGAGTGAAGCCATGCACCGAAACGGATTACGTGCTGGAGTTTGAGAAATGAGATTCGACGGGCTTGATGATGTTGTGACTGTGACTGCAAATGTCTCAACCACAAATATATTCAGCGGTGGTGGCACTATTTTGGCTTGGATATATAGAATCGGGGCTGGAGGCGGGCCAGGCAGGGCTACAATATGTCAGAAAAGTGGCGGGGTAGGGCCCGGAGTTGGTTGGAGGCTTGGTATCAGAGGTGATCCTCTTTCAGGGGTTGTATTTTCTGGAGTGCTTAGATTTGAAAAGGGATTTACAACAAGCAACACATTTTGGGATTCTAGTCCAAATTTGCTTCCGGTTTTATCATGGCATCATGTGGCAGTTACATATGATGATAACAATACTGGCAATGTGCCATTTATCTTTATTGATACTATATTAACCACATCACATCAAAGTGCGCCTGCACTAGGCAGTGGAGCAATAACTGACGATACAGCCGCGCATCTTTATATTGGAAGCACATCAGGTCTTACACGAACATTCGGAGGGTTTATAAATCATCTTCATCTTTATAATAAAATTTTAACTCAAGGTGAGATTAGACAATTGTCAACAATGCCCGGATCAATAACTGATAAGTTGGTTGGTTACTGGCCTTTGATTGAGGTGGATTAATGGCAACAGTAGATTATTCGAAATTTCAAAATCATGGGACAGTTTCAGGGGCAGTCAGGTCTGAACAACCACCAGTCGGACGGTTCTTTAGGCGTCCTAGAAATAGAATGTATTTTATTCTTCCGATCCCTGGTCAAGCCCTTACCGTTAATCTTTCGGAGGTCTTCACAATTAGCCATAACTTAACCAAGGATGTCTTAAAGCACCTAACCGAACATGATACCTTTGCGCACAGCCTGACAAAACAACCTGGAAAACACTTCTCGCAAGTGATAACGATTACCGAGACGATCACCAAGGATGTCTTAAAGCATTTAACACAGGCCATTACCTTTACTCATGGTTTGACAAAAGATGTTCTTAAACACTTGACTGAAAATTATACTTTGTCTGAAGCCTTGACGAAAGATTACACGAAACATCTTGCGCAAAATATTACTTTGATCGAGGCAATCACCAAGGATATCCTGAAACATCTGACGGAAAACGTGACTTGGCAGGAGACGCTTTCGAAGGATATCGTCAAGCACTTAACCGAAAACTGGACATGGACTGATACTGAGTCTCATCCAACTGGGCTGATCCGCCGGATCACGTTTTTAACTTTAAGAAGCATGCTCCAAACTCATGATATTCTTGGAATGGAAAATGACTTGATCGGAACTGGTATCACGAAGCTAGAGACTGACGAAATGGCCGAGGATTTGATTGCTACTGGTATCAATAAACAAGATGTGGATTCTATGGAAAAAGATTCTGATAACCTTCAGCCAGATTCTTAAATGGCAAGATTTGATATCAGGAGACAGATCAAAGAATCAGATACAACGATCGGCGGTGTGACTACTACCAGCACAGCCATTGAAACAAGGTTCATGGACTTACAACATCTTGGCGGTAAAGACTTGGTAGAACTTGAGGGTTTAAGAATAGAAGCCAACTATAAGGGTTATTGCCACGAGGAAACATCTTTGAGAGAGCAGGATACGATCACGGATGATTCCGGCACGACCCAATATCAGGTAATGTTCGTTGAAAACTTATGGCGTGAGCATGTTAAGTTTTTCGCCAAGAAGGTAATTTGATGAGTATTTTATTAAATGTAGAGATAGAGGATAATGACATCGCTAAAGCAGTAGACAAGCTTTTTGAGGACTTTAAGCACCGTGCGGAACGTGGAGTCTGGGCAGCCTGTATGGATACAGCTGAGTATATCCGAAGTACCTATACAGGTGGCTTAAAGGGCTTTAAGGATAGAACAGGTCAGTTAAGGCGTTCAATTAAAGGTGGATTAAATGAGGTTACTGATAACGAAATAAGTGGGTTTATCGGGGCTGGTGATGAAAGAATCGGGAGCGACGGGAAGGCGACTAAAGACTATGCCTTATTTGTTGAATTTCCGTTTCTAAGGCCTACGTCCAAACGGGATACAGCTTTCCTTTTACCAGGTGTCATGGAGTCTACGAATAGAATTACAAAGTCCATCATTCAGGAACTTAAGCGATTATGAGTGTTATGCGGATGTTTCGGGACAGACTAGTAAACGATGCTTCCTTAAGGACGCTATTAAACGCAACCGCCACAGGATCGGCTACTGTTTTCCCTTCCTTTATGGAGCTTTCTGGCGTTTACCCGAATATCATTTATCAGATCATAGAAGGGGCGAGCGATCCGGGTATGTCGGCCACGAACGGGGTCTTGACCTTGGCGATCAATGTCCAGCCTACTGGGTCTCAGAATCCACATATAAGATATGCGAATATTCAAAACAGGGTGGAACAATTATTGGACGATCAAACATTGACCGGGACTGATATATCGGCCACGGCGGTCTACGCTTTCAGGGTCGCGCGCGAGGGAGGTATTCCAGTCGTCTATGACGAGCAAAGAAAAGTTTATTCTAAAATTCTTAACTTTAGTTTTAAAGTTATCGATAGATAGGAGATAAAATATGAGTTATCAATTCGGCACCGGAGATTTATATCTTTTAAGAAACTTGCTTTTAACCGGCGGTGCTGTTACCACCGGAACAAGTGCCACCGTAGCTTCTAATTTTCAGGTAAGCTCCGGCGCGTTAATGATCGATGGCGTTACGGCCATAGTTTCTGCTCAGTCAGCTCAGATACCAAGCGGTGCGGGGTTGATGACAGGTTCCGGGCTCTTGGTTTACGCCTATATCACCTCTACGGATACGATTACTGCATCAGTGGCTATCTTGAGCGCTTCCCATCCGGTAAATACATCTATCGGAATCCCGACGGCAATTTGCCCATTGGCTAGGTTAAGTTTTGGCACAGGAGCGATTTCACTTAGTACGATCGTCGTTTATTCCGGCGGCTCAGCCACAAAGACGATCGGAAAAGTACAGAACGTACAGATCAATGTTGGCACAGAGCAGGCACAGATGCGTGGCGGCGGGGATGTTTACCCGGTCGATACCCAGCATTTCAACGGTTCGATTGAGGGTAGTTTTGAAATGGCTGATCCGACATCGACCCAATTCTTACTCCTTGGCGGTCAATATGATTCAGGAGGCGCATCTTCCGGCACTTGGACACTTTCCGGTGTTTCGAGGCCGGAGCCGGTTTCACTCGTATTTGTCAACGTTACGAACGGTATCACGTCTACTCATACAGTCTTAAGAGCGTATTTAACCCAAAGTACACTTGGCTTTTCGAGGACGGATTATATGAATCCATCCTTTAACTTTGTCGGACAAGCGAATAATCAAGGGAATGCATACAGGATCACGCAATAAATAATATAAGGAGGAAGAACTTATGAGTTATATATTCGGGGTTGGAAATCTTGTATTTAGCGCTACGGCAACTACGCATGCGATCGGTAGGCTTCAAAATATTACCTTTACGCTAGGCTATGAGCAGGCCCAACTAAGGGGCGGGACTGATATTTTTGCAGTCGATACCCAGCACTTTAACGGTTCGGTAGAAGGTTCATTCGAGTTCGGAGACGTAGAGCTTTCGGCAATCGGAAAGGTAATCGCGGACAGCTTCGTGGGAGGCGCAGGTTCGGGCACGGTAACGGTGACTGGCTTAAGTAAGCCGATTGATTTTAAACTCGTTTTATCGGGAGTGACGAACGGATTTACCGGGACGATTACGCTCCCGAGAATTACGATTCCGTCCTTAACCTTAAACTTTGACCGGACGAGCTATATGATTCCGGGGATGAATTTTATCGCTCAAGCAACCGGCACGACAGTATTGACCTATCAACAATAGGATTTAAAATAGTATAAAAATAGGATAAAAATAGAATTAAAATGGACGTAGGCGTTAACAAGGTTACGATCGAATTCGATAATGGTTTTGTATGGACGATAGGGGATAAGAACTTTGACTTCAAACTCCTCAATCACGAACTTCGGCTTATTAAAAAACAACGTGGAATTAAGCGGCAGATTTCGGAACCGATACGAACCAAAATAACGGAGGAGATGTATGGCTGAAGATACGAACTCTACGATTTCACCGAAGACGGTTAAGATCAAACTTGACGACGGGAATGAGTACACTTTAAAGCGCCCGAGTCTTTTAGATATGGTAAAGGCCGGGATTGATATCGAGAATATGCAGACCGGGGGCCTGAGCCAGCTTTCGAAATGGGTCTATGCTTGCCTTCGGAAACACCATCCGGAGATGACGGCAGATAGCACGGCTGAATTGATTCCGTTCGATGTTGTGACTTTGGGGAAAATTACGGAAACGATTAACGAACTTTGCGGAGTTAGTGGCCAAAAAAACGCGGAGGCGGGGACGGGAATTTAACATGGGCGGAAATCTTTCATGTTCTCGCATCTGAATATGGCTACTCCCTTATTGATACTTCCCCTGACTTCGTCGGTCATCTTACGGTTGATCAGATTTCAATTCTATTCGAAGGTTTCGGAAGGATCGAAAAGAAGAAGGCCGACAGTATGAAAAAAGGCCGTCGCTCAGAAGTGAATGCAATTTCTGACTTTAAAAAGGTTCCGGGAGTAAGCTTTGCAAAGCGGAAACGATAATAAGAATCCAATCATAGAAATCACTTGTGTCATATTGATCTCGTTAGTTTTATTCCTATGTTTCTTTGTAGCGATTTTCTTTTAGGTAACTTATGGCTGATCTCCCTGAGATAAATATTAAGGTAACGCTTGCTGGAATCGATAAGGTCAAGAAGGGTCTAGCTGATCTTCAAAAAGGTGTCAAGAACGTAGGAAAAGAGGCTAAAGAAGAAGAAAAGTTTATCGCCGAATTCGATCAGGCACTTGCTAAAGCCATTGTGGAAAACGAACATCGAATGCAGAATTTCAACAGGACGCTTCGTCAGTTCGGCACAGGGCTTTCAGCGGTCGGAGGACAGTTTAGAAACTTAGGGCTTACGATTACCGGAACCTTTACGGCTTCTCTTATAAGCGCGGCTAAAGAGTTACCTCAAGTCGACCGGGCCTTAAAAGGCATAAAAGAAATATTCTCCGAGTTTTCTAAGACTCTCGCTGTCGCTACCTTACCGATCCTAAACGAATTTACGCCCGCGTTTAAAGATTTTATGAATCAAATCCGGGTCTTTATCCAGCAACATCCGGGCTTAGTCCGTTCCGTTGCGATTATCGGAGCCCTTGCCTTAGTTTTAGGCCAAGTCGCAGTAACAATCGGACGGCTCACGACCGCGTTGGCTAAGTCTCAAATAATCGGATTTCTTTTAGCAAAGCCCGGTACTGCATTGCAAATTGTTGGTGTGACTTCGGCAATTCTAGCTTTAGCTATTGCGTTTGATAAATTTGCTTCTGCGATAGAAAAGGTTACAAACATCGGTTCTAAAGTCCCACCTTGGTTACTTCAATTCTTTAAATCCGGGCCCGTAGGATTAGGGGCCGGAGCGGGCCAACAGGCGGCCAGCACAGTCGGACAGGCGCTGGGAGGCGCGGGGCAAGACTTGCCGGAGATAGAGGATAGATTCGGTCGGTTTGCGAGGGGCCTCCAATCTACCTTTAAAGAATTAGCGGAAAATATCGAGGAATTCGGGCGGGCTATCGGACAGGCTTTAGATGATGCTTTCGGGGATACGATATTTCAAGCTATTACGGGAAGGCTTAAAGGCTTAAGAAGTATCTTGCTTTCTTTTAGGGACGATGTCGCGAGGGCGTTCGCGCGCGGAGTTTCTAATACGATTTTGGGAGGTATATTCGGAACGCCTAGCTCTAAAGGATTGGTAAGTGGCCTCCCGTTCGGCGGTTTAATGGGAAAACTTTTCGGCGGTTTTGGAGGCGGTCCCGGTGGCGGCGGCGGGAAAGGCGAAGCCGAGGCCGAGGCAACGGAAGCGACACGGCTGCATACTCAAGAAATTAAAAGTGCGACGACAAATCTCCAGCTTTTCCAACAAACGAAAGACAGAGTTATCCAAAACATGAACGTTATGTCTTCAACCCTTCAGACTACATCGGCGACTCATAGTCAAGTTATGCAGGCAGTGGGACAAGTTCATGTCGGAGTAGCAGGATTTGTGGCCGAGGGGTGGACTCAGGCAATAAATATGGTTATCGCGGCTGCTCAGACATTACTCGCCATCGTATCGAGCATCGGAGGTGGGAAAGGCGGAAAGGGCGGAGGAATATTCGGGACTATCGGTAAAATTGTCGGAATTGCAGGCTCCGTGATTGGCTCTTTTATTGCCCCCGGAATCGGAACTTTAATCGGAGGCTCCTTGGGAAACGTCGTAGGCAATATAGGTAACGCAATAAGCAATATAACTAGGATAGGCTCTGGACCGTCTCCTTTGCCTTCAGGAGCTGGGATTCAAAACGTAGCTTTAAATCAGGACACATTGCAATCGGTAGGGATTAATACGATGCAGCACGGAGGAGTCGTCCGGCGTCCTACTTTAGCCATGATCGGCGAACGCGGAGCAGAAGCCGTCGTCCCCTTAGATAAAGCCGGAGGAATGGGGGGATTAAGTGTTACGATAAATGCTGACACGGTTTTTGCTGATGATCCATCTTCAGTTGATAAGTTTGTCAGAAAGATAACTGAAGGCATTAAACGGGCAAGCTCACGCAGGACAGGCGGGCTTGCGATTTCTCTTTAGGTGATGAATGCCAGGTAACGATCCACCTCGTATAGGAGGCTATACACTCCAAAATCCACCCGATACCATGAACATGCGATGGTTTGCCAATCAGCAGATCAACACCCTCGCTGATGGAGGGGTTCGTTACCGATTTCTAAGCTATCAATTTCAGGCCGAGCTTCTATGGAATGACGCCTGGATTCGGCTCCAAGACTGGACGGGTCTTATGGCCGTTGCCAATGATCCAACAGGCCAAGCAGGAACTGGGGTAGGCGGGCTTACATTCGTCCCGAGACCAAGCACTTATGCGAGTCGGACTTTTGTCGTCCATTGGGTAAATAAGTTTGATTTTATTAGCCGAAACTTCTGGACTTACGGCGGGTCAATAGAATTAGTAGGCATCGTGCCGACTGCTTCGGCGAGCGAGATCATGTAAGATGGCTTCTCAAATCGTAGGTAAGGAATTTTTAACGACCGCGACATCCGGGAACTTTTTAGCCATTCAGTCAGGGAATAATGCACAGCCCTATTTTTATGTCGAGGCGATCGTCTCTGGCGCGACATCCGTCCTAGCCGATAGTTATACTTCTACGAATTGGCTTATCGACGGCGGGCTCATCGACCGGGAGCGTCCAATCCTCCCCGGCGAACGGTCGTCGATCTTTTCGGCTGACGTCACGATTAAGCTCGATAATTCGACCCGCAGGTTTTCCCCTGACGTAACAGGATCTGTTTTTTTCGGGCAGGATTATCTCGAAAGCCCGGTAAACTATTGGGCCGGGTTCGTTAGGATCTCAGGTACGGCGATTTTGCTCCAGCGAGGCGCCTTCGTATTGGAAGATTTGCGGCTCGACTCTAGGGAAACGGTAGCTTACTTTCGGCTTCGGGATAAATTTAAACGTGCACTAGATAACGAAATCGGGATCGCGGCTTCCGGGACGGCGGTGGAGCTTTTCTTTACAGGCTCGTTAAATTCAAAAACAATCATCGAAGGCCTTTTAATTACTGGAACGAGCGGGCTATTAACGGCTGGTGATTTAGATATTCAGACTTCCTTAGTAGGATTTAATAATATTTCTCTTGCCCAACAGACGGTAGCCCAAGCTCTAGCCTTAGTTTCCGAAGCCTCGGACGGGTTTATGTATACCTCTAGGGATGGAAAGATTACGTTTCGGGATAACCAACCGATTTTCGGAACGGCAACAACAGATTTTTCTATCTCCGAAAGTAACTGGGCTATGAATATATTCTGGGAACAGACGAAAGATGACCGTCTTAAGCGCGTTTCCGTAGACTTTGCGAGTGGTACTTCTCTTTTTGTCGTGGCCGAATCTAATCAGACGGCGAATGCAAAGTCTATCTCGAACGACGCGATACAAGGGACCGGGGATGCAATCGCTCTTTCTACCAGGATCTTAGATAGATTTAGCGGACAGGTGACTAAGCTCGAAATCCCAAGTGTTTACGCCCCGTCCTTAGAAATCGGGAACAAAATATCGATTACCTCCTCCGGTCTAGGGCTTAACGCTAAACGATTCGATCTTTATAAAATTCAGGAAGAACCGACTCAAGGGAAGATGAGGCTTTTTTTAGTTAACGAGGACAGGGTTACCGGAAAATGGGGTTTCCTTTCCCATCAAACAGGATTCACAACCGCAGGAGAAACTCATTCAGCGGTTTTCGCTGGTTCCGGGGCTACGGAATCAGGGGGTTGGCAGGCAGGTTGGGCCTTCATCGCACAAACGTCCGGAGCGGAAACGACGGCGGGTTTTGATACGGACGGGGATAATGACGGACTAATCGAATCTGGAGTCACCTCAAGCGGAGCAGGCGGCACTGGAATCGAAGTCGGTTTCATGCTTTTTTAGGAGAGAATATGGCATTCACAGGATTGGCAACAAAAGTTTACAAAGATCCGGTTACGGTTCAATGGGTTAATTCAATCAAGGATAATTTTGATATTATCATTACTGGTGTTGGAAAAGCTTGGGTAAATTTTGACGGCACCGCACCACCCGTAATCAGAGGAAGCTTTAATGTAGCTTCCGTAACGCGGGCCGCTATCGGTGTGTATACGATAAACTTTACAACCGGGTTTACGACCGGTGGCTATGTGGTTGCCGGAAATTTATATGATACCGGATCACAAATGCATATTGGAATTGATAGAACTGCAACCGATCTATTTTTAACCGGAAGCATCGGGATTGAAACTTATAACGATGCTGGTACGCTCTTAGATTCCAGTATTGTTTGCCTCATTGCTTTCGGAGCTAGAAATCCATGAACGAACAACTTTCGGACATCCTGATTTGGAGAAGACCTGACGGGACTTTCCTCGCCACCGTATTTAGCAGAAAAGCAATGAAACCGGGTCAAAGTGAGGATGATTTTATTTTTAAGGAAGTGCAGAGGTTAAAGCTTTCCAAACCGGAACTTCAGCTTTACACAGAATTCAAAAAAACAAAAGAAGACGTTGATTTAATTTTAAAAGATCAGCCGGATGACGCTTCGGAGAAAATGAAGATTCGGCCGGACGGAATATTTTTTCTTGATCAAACGGTTAAGACCGAAAAAGAAAAGCGGCTTGAACTGACCAATTCAATAAAAACAAAACTTGGGCTTTCCGAGGATGAAATTAAAATACTTATCAGATAATGAATGATGAAAAGGTAAGTTTAACGCTTCACGAATTGAAATTGATCGCGTCAAAGTTTAACGAATTGGATGAATATCTCAAATTTGCAACCAAAGAATTGAATACGATTAGAAGTTTTTTGCACGGCAAGATAACCTTGGAGGATATAGAATGAACTGGATATGGCAGATTGCGTTCAAGAAAGGTATCCAAAGGGCGATACAACTTATTGTGGCTTGGCTCATCTCTCACGGAATCACTCAGATGGGTGTTACGCTCGACGAAACGGCACTTACGGTCTCGGCTATGGCCGGGCTTGAGGTGCTTCGCAATTGGTTAAAAGTAAAACTCGGATGGAAATGGCTATGAGGAAGATACTTTTAATAATCTCGATAGCGTTTGTTTTAACCGGATGCGCTTTGATAAAGGAACATAGTAATTATGTTAAAACCTGTTTGGCTGATCCGGTATGTCTGGAAGAGGCGGGTAAAAAATCTACTTCTTGGAAGATGATGGGCTATCAACTGGGAAATCTTATCCCGATCCCAGGCGGCGGAGCTTTAGCCGGTTCCCTGCTCGGTCTTATCGGACTCGCCTGGGGTTTGGATAAGGGTGGCAAGAAAAAACTAAAGCCTGAAAACCCATGAATAAGACTCTCTTGGATGTTATTCAGCTTTCCTTAATGCTCATCTTCTGGATCGCCCCCGCATTTATTCTTTGGATTTCTGGAATATGGAAAGGCGGCCTCTACTGGTTCATTTGGTGGTCCGGCTTGGGGATTGCCTTAGGTATTACGGAGTTACTTACTTATCTTTTTACGAAACGCACGCTTACCCAACACCTTACGAAATGGGCTAAGGAAAGTCCTCGTAATAAATGGCTCGCCCGTCTCGTTTTATTGCTTTGGACATTAGGTTGGCTTGTCTTAATCTGGCACCTATGGGTATAAACGAGATTTTATTTATAGCCGCTTCCGCGGCCCTCTGGCGGCTCGGGGGCTCCGTAGATACCCGCTTTAGGCGATTTGGGGTTCCGTTAGTTTTATTTTTATACATCTTAATCTCTGGGGCCGAGCTATGGCGTGCTACGAGTTCCGCCGCCTTACTCGTTCTAACGACCCGACTTCCGATTACGCTTTCGGGTTCTAACGTCTTAAAGAATTGGCTTTGGCTCCCGACTCTCGGTTATTTAATCGGCTTAAGCGCCCTACCTTTAGTTTATCCTTCGGGGTTTATTTACGCGGGGGTGAGTAGTTTAATTTTTAGCTTTTTATTTTTAGGAGCTGAAGTTTACCGCGTCAAGGTAGGACTTGATATTTGGGAATTGGCTGAGATAGGATTTGGTCTATCTTATGCAGTTTTGATATGCGCTATTATTTAATTTCTATGCTTTAAATTTAATTCCCGCCTATATTTTTTCAGTTTATCAATTAAAGCCATTCGCTCGGAGCGTGTGATCGAATCCATGCCGGGGACTTTATCATCGTTAACGAGCTCGTCGTAGGACTTATAAGAGGCGCCTAAAAGAAATTCCGCGCCGTTTTTATAGCCGAACATTAAGGCCCTACAGAGTTCGTGGCGGTACTTACCNGAATATTGACTTAAAAAATCTTTTAGCTCCTTATCGNCCGGCATTATTTAAAAGCCTCNATTATTTTTTTAAAGGTCTGCTCTGCTTTCGCCTTGCTGGAATAACTTTCCGAATGGCAGAGTATTTTTCCGTTCCGGGCCAGGACACGCCAGAAGTATTTTCCAGATCTATCTTTTTTTATTTCTAGTTTCATGGAATGTAATTTTTTTTACGACGTTCTTCTGTCTACATGCGTAGTGATCTAGACTGGAACGCCTGGGATTAAACCTGCTCGGCTTTTTACACACCGAGCAGATTACGTTGCCGTAGGGTGATTTAAAGTCTTCTTTCTGGCTCATTCGTTAAAGGTACAGCTATAATACTCAATCTTCTGAGGATCAAAACAGTAAGGTGATGCGCCATCAACCCAAGGATCTACCGGGCTGCCGTCATTCTTATAGTCACAGATACCTGACTTGAAAAGGTATCCTTGATACCAGACTTTCTTGTAACCTTGGACTAACGGATTGGGAATCTTCTGCCCGTTGGCATCCAAGACAAAGTTAGGATGTCCATCAAGCTTACAGGTCTGTTGGACGGAGAACTGGTATTTCGGGTTGAAATCAGGTTTTGAAGGCTTGGTTGACAATGCAAAAGCCGGGGTTGACAATAACATCATACAGAACACAGCAATTAACTTCTTCACGTTGTTCCTCCTTGGTTAGTTATTTTTGTAAATGCACACAGCTATTGTTAAACCTATGATAATGCCGATTAAGATGCCGAGCCAGATCATTTCCCTTCCAATGCTTTGATGGAAAGGTAGGTTAATAATTCTTTAGCTTGATGTTCACATGCTTCTCGGCTATAGTTGTAAGTTCCATCATTTCGTTTTCCTACTGCAAACCTTTTAATAAATTCATTCATCAACCGAACTGCGGATTCATATTTATCAATCTCATTTTGAAGCGCACAAACTCTATCACGCCTATCGTCATAAATTTCATCTTTTACCTGTTTCAACCGCTCCACTTCCTTCTTCGCCTCTGAGAGTTCGGCGGTCGCCTTCTCCCGTTGTTCGTTGCCATAGGTTTTGATGGCAGGCGTAACTATTTCCCAAAACTTATCAATCATTTTTTGAAGTTCACCAACAGTCCATTCAGTTTGACCTGAATCTTCACAGACCGATGGCATGATTTCGCATAGTTCACTCTGGAGTTTAGTGTTTAAAACTTCCGTTATTTTCCGTGTGTCAGTCATTGGTTGGCCTTTGGCTTTGCTGTATGTTTACAATTAATTGCGTAATACGGTTGTCCCCATTCTCTAAAACATCCTGAACAAATGTTTGAGAGGATTCCATACCAATGATAAAGCTCTGAACCTCCGTCATCTAAATATCTACCAATCATAAAACCACTACCAATATGTTTTCTTTGCAATCCGCCATGCGATTCATATTGTTTTGCTATCCACGGTTCGTAATCAATCACAGCCTTAATGAGAGAGTCGATAAGCCTTAAATAATCAACATCCGTTCTTTGATAACACCATTCACCGTTAGCAAATCTGCGAGTTCCATCATCTTTTTGGTAAGTCCAAAAGCTAAACAGTTTTTTAATGCCGTCGTTTTTCTTCTCACTCTTGATGGCATCTTCTCTTGTTTTGAACTCTCGCTTGCTTATCTCATCAATATATTTTTCGATGATTTTCATTTCCCACTTCTTATCTGGTTATTCATGGCACGGACAAGTGCAATCGTATTCCTCATAAATTCCATGTTTATAAGCACAGCCTTTACACACCATAGCTTCTTCCTGTCTTTTGTCGTTAGGCGTTGGCGTTAGTTCTCTAATCCGAAAAAATGCTTCCAACCTTCTGTGCTAAAGAAATCTTCTTCGTCTAACTCATCAAGTTTTTTAATAATTACTTCCAACATTTCTCGAACTGCCGAATCCTTCATTTGTGATACTTTCATCTTATTACCCTCCGGTTTGGTTTAATATGGCAAAGACATTCGCTGTGAGGACACCAAACTGGACGTTCTCTCTGACTAACCCACTCAATCACATCACCCTCCGTTTTGAGTTAATTCAAGTTGCTTTGGTTCTGCTTGTGTTAATGTGAATAATGACCTAGTGGTATTCTGTAACCGCTTCTTTGCTATCTCACAGTACTTCTCATTGATTTCAATTCCGATGGCATTTCTATTCAATTCCTTTGCCGCAATAAGGGTAGTGCCTGAGCCGAGGAAGGGGTCGAGGATTGTGTTGGCATTATCAAATTTTTGAATAATCCATCTCATCAGAACAACTGGTTTTTGTGTTGGATGAACCCTTTGAAACTCTTTTTCACTAGCTTTAATCATTCCATACCACCTATGACTAAATAGCCTAGCAACCGTTTTAAGATTGGTATAAATCAACTCGCAGTCTGATTGGTCATTGGAGGTTATCCCATCTCTTTTGTCCCACACCAAAAAGCATTGGGTTGGCGGAAGTTTGTCCCAGTAATAATTTGCACCAAACAAAGCATAATTCAGGGAATCAATATTTAAAACAATAGAAGGCTCAAATGGTTTATCGTCTCCGTGAATAAGTGGATAATCAAACGCCTTTGTAAGGTTGCTTCTTGTATTACTTGAATCACCATAAAGTTTCTTATCACAACCATATGGTGGGTCAGTCACCACCAAATCAACCTTCGGAAGTAGATGCATAACCTCCAAACAATCCCCATGATAAATCTTTAAATCAGGATTTTTTTCTTCGTAGTAAAGGTAAGATTCTAGCTTTTTGTCAGCCATAAACTCCCACCTTGTATCAAGCCAGACCCGAAGTAAATAACCGCCCAAGCAAAGTTACCTTTAAACAAAAACACAGCGCATGCTCCGAGGTTAAAAACTAGAAGCAATACGATGAACCAGTTCACTCCCGCTTCCTCTTTCTATTTTGGGTCGGCATTGGATTCTTTCACTTCGTCAGACCAGTAAGGAAAGAAAAGTGTATCAGTATCATATTCCAAGCACCTTGCATATTTGTCAGGGTCAGCGTCAATTTTTTCTTGTGGTATCTTGACTGAAATAAGGATTCCAAGTTCTTGCATCTTTTCCTGAATTTCAAAGCCATCAGGGGAGCCGTCGTCAAAGACTTCTTCCACAATCCACTCAAGAAACTCTTTAATTTTGGGTTTGCTCATTCTCCATTCCTTATGGGTTTAGGGGGTTAATCTTTTCTTACAATTTTCACATTTTCTCATTCTTTCAAAATCAATTTGTAGGCATAAAAGGGATAACATATAACCAAATAAAGTTCCAAAAATTATTCCTGCTACCAAATCAGGCATAGATATACTTTCCATATCCTTATGAATTTAGGGGGTTAGACTGTCATTCCTTCTGGATATTTCGTCTGAAGCGGTCTATAATTTTCACCCGCCTTTTTTCCACAACTTCCACACGACATATCAGGAATAACCTTTGAATGAAAATAATGGTCGTCATAACCATAAGATTCCTTTTCCAATCCACAATGCCCACATACATAAATTGCGGTAAAATCCCGTCTGCTTTGTGATTTAATTTCTTTAATTCTCATCTTCAACCCCTCCTTTTAAGACGTGTAT
>C687J35021_10000433_pt1 | contig 32967 bp, 49 predicted proteins | sample RifCSPhighO2_12_FD_35021 | JGI IMG/M metagenome (IMG submission 35021) | reverse complement strand
GAGTTAAATGTGAGGAAGAAAAAATAAATAATGAATTATTTAAAAATATGTAAAAAACATGGAAAATTAACACAAGATAAGATAACTAAAAATCGTAAAGGAATTTTAATTTGTAAAAAATGTCGTAATGAACAATCAGAAGATTGGAGAGAAAAAAACAAAGAAAAACAAAAATTAAAATGTTTAAAATTAAGAGAATTAGCAAAAGAAAATAAATTAATTAAAACTTGTAAAATACATGGAAAATTAGAAGGAAAAGATATTTTAGTAAATAACAGAGCATCTAGGATGTGTGGAATATGTCAAAGAAAAAAATCATTAGAAAGATATATAAAAGAAAAATTATTAAAACCTAAAAGTGAATACCAAATTCTTAAAGAAGAGAAAGCAAAAGGAAAATGTAAAATTCATGGAGAAAATGTCAGGACTAAATCAGGAAAACAACCATGTAAAATATGCAGACAATTATCATCAGAAAGATGGAGAAATAAAAATCCAGAAAAAGTTAAAGAAATTAATGAAAAAAGAAGATTGTTAATGAATAAAGGGAAATACAAAGAAAACCAAAAAAAAAGATTAGAAATTAGAAAAAATGAAAACCTAGAAGGTTATAGAAAAATTATGGCAGAAAAAGCAAGAGAGTATAGAAAAGGATATCCAGATGCTTATATAAAACAAACAATAAAAATGCAAAGGATATTCAAAAAAGATGGAATTAAAATACCAGTAGAAAATATACCACAAGAAGTAATAGATATTAAAAGATTACATCTTCAACTTAAACATAAAATTAAAAAGGAAATAAATAATGACAATTAAAAATACTGAACAATTAAGAGATTTATTAAGTGGTGTATTAGAAAAGGTAATTGAAGGAAGTGTGGCACCTAATCAAGCAAACGCAGTTTCTAATTTAGTTGGTAAATTTATGCAAACAGTTCAATTGGATATGAAATATCATCAAATGAGAGAAATAATGCCTAATATGCCTTTTCTTAATGGAACAAACGATTCCAAAAAAATTGAACATGATAAATAAAATAAGGAAGAAATATGAAGGTGATTATTGAAATTATTAATGATAAAAAGCTATTTATAGCGATTTAATTATGAATAATCTAAAAAAAAGAATTGATAGAGCAATGTATATAATAAATGAATATAGTTCAGCACAGGATGCACACCATAAACAATGGATAATAGATCAAGTAGCCAGGTATTTACTTATGAAGGATTATAGTAAATGGATATTACAACAGGAAAACTGGGATGTGGGGATTGAACCGTAAATCGTATTATATATACGTTAATTACAAATCTGTTACTTGTAATGTTCCTATTAAAAAATATTTTGATGTAGATAGTCAAAAATGGATAAGAGATAAACTTGAAAAAATTCGATCTTATTCTTTAGGAGATATTATTAATGATACAACACATAACTATATGATTTATAGCGATCGATCTCCTAATTATTATTCTGAACAATTTTATGAAGATGAATCAACGTCAAAAATATATAATTTCCCTAAGTTTATTCCAAAGGATAATGATTTTGACAAGGAAGAAATAGAATATAAAAAACAACAAGAACGCATATTGAAAGAAAAAGAAGAAGCATATCAAAAACAATTAGCAGAAGCAGAGAAAAGAGTTGCAATACAAAATGAGGCGCGATATATACAAAAATCTATAGCATTTTATATTAAAAACAACTGGGTCCCAAAATAATTTAGGAGAAGGGAGATGCATGTGAAAATTAAGCTTGAAGATATGGACAATTTGTGCGTTTTTGAAGTTCACAATACTAATGAGGATAATCACGTATGGATAAATATAACTGACAATAGTGACAATAATATTGAACTATCAGCAAAAATATCTATTGAGGAATTGAAAACTGCTTTAAGAAAAATAACAGCAAAATAAGCCGCCAGTAATATATCTTACTGGCTAAATGAAACTTAGACTACTTATTATAGAAGGATTATAACATGACAGATAAAGGAATATTCGATAATTTGATACCACCTGAAACTGGAATGGTCATAATGTGGGGTTGGCCTTGGGTAAGTGTTAAAGATAGATTACCAAATGATATTGATCCTGTTCTATGTCGAAGTGTGTACATAGATATGTGTCCAGTTTCATCAATGGATGTATTATATTATGATTGGAACAATACAAAAAAATGGTATACAAATGAAGTTCCTGAAAATTTACCAGCTGGAGTAGCAGAATTATTTAATGTTTATATGCGAGTAACTCACTGGATGCGTCTTCCTAATCCTCCTAAATAATTAAACATCCAATTGTATTGCTCAAAATTACATGTACAATTCGCATGTCATCAAAAAGGAATTGATATGTTGCGCACATTGATTGCTATGGTTCTACTTTTTCCAATCTTAGTCCATGCTTCACAAATATCCTGTTATAGTGGTTCAAAATTGATATACAAAAGTAATGTTCATGCAATAGAATATAACGGTGATTTTAAGTTTTTTACTGAAGATCATACAAATCATGTTATTATGACTGATGCTGTTTGTATCATTAAGATCAAAAAAGGACATAAAAAATGATAGAATTTAATTCAGAATGGAATATAGTTGATGATGTTCCTATGTTTAAAATTATCATGGGTAAAGATGGAGTTTATTATGAACATGAAATAGATGCATCTGTCTCATTTAATAATGGTAATAGTGCTCTACAAGCATTACAAAAGATGATGGGTGAATTAGTTTCTAAACATTATAGTGAAAACGAATCATTCATTGAAGAATTGAAAGAAGAATTATCACTATTAGATGTTCAAAGAAATTCTTTGATGTCTAAAATTTTATCATTGGAATCAAAATTATAATGAATTTGTGCTATAAATGGCACAAGGAAAATGGCCGGTATTATCAAATCTATTTGCTAAAGGACTTCTTTGATACCTGGATGCTAACATGTAGTTGGGGAAGTCTTTATTCACGATTAGGAAATTACAAGAATTTCGCATTTCAATCTTATGAAGAAGCATTACAAATGATTGAGGATGTGAAAAAGAAACGTAATAAAAGAGGATATAATCTTATCCTGTAAACGTCGCACTTATTGAACTATAAATTATTTGTATAATAAAAATATTTTTATAAAATTTCAACTTATTCTTGTTATACTCATCATAGCTCTTGAAATTGTTTTGTCACTCCCACTTGCTTGCCATCCTCTTAGAGTATAAGTATTTGTAGTTACTAAACTAACATCAATACTCCCACTTGCTGCTGGACTAACTGATGAATCATTCCCGGATTGACATTCACCAATAACATTTGTATTTGCTGCTGTTCCAATTTGTAATGTTAAGTAATAAGTTGTTGAAGTTGAAGCTGCAAAAAAACTTACTCTATATGTACCATTAGAATCTACAGTAAAAGATTTATCACTTGCAGTAGTAATACCTGTAGCACTAACACTTGTAAATACAATATCTGTCCATGAACTTGTAGTTAATATTGTAGAACTACCAACAAATTTTGCATTTGCAGTATTTACACCAATAAAAGTAGGAGTGGAAGTAGTTGCTATATTTTGAGGTAAACTTAATGTAATAGAACCGGCACCATTTGTTACTACTGTTTGATTTGCAGTCCCCGTTAATGCAGCAATTGTTGGAATTGTTCCAGTTGATCCAATAATAAGTTGTCCATCTGTCATTGATCCTGTATTTATTGAATTATTAGTAGCCATATTCTACTTATGAAACGCTAAATGAGTACCATACTGTTGATGAAAATGGAATCATAATCACTGATGTTCCAGCTGCTAATGCATATGCAGCATCTACACCAAGAGCATTTATTGATCCTCCACTTTGTGGAAATACATTTGAACTTTCTGCTGCATCATCATTTCTAATATAATAAGATAATCCTACTACTGGACTAGATGGCAATTTAACTGAATCACCTGCTGTTCCAACTACTGTAATCCTAGAAGTTCTTGCTGTTAATTGAGTAGCACTTGCTTGTCCACCACCTGCAAAAGCGGTAATTGAATTTTCAGTTGAAACTACTTCTGAAATCGTAATGGAACCAGCACCATTTGTAATAGAAATACCACTTCCTTCTGTTAAAGTTGCAGCAACAGGAATAGCACCAGTACTACCAATTTGTAATTGACCATTTGTTAATGCTAAAGATTTTACATTTTTACTTGCATCTAAATATATAGATGTTGAAGCGGTTAATGGTGATAAATTTAAATCTCCGCTGTTTAATGTTATTCCAGTTGTATCAGTAGTTGAAATTAATGTACCTGTTGTTGTTCCAATAGCAGCAGCAGCATAAAATTTATGACTAGTCGCTGCTGTTTGTAAAGCATTTCCACCACCCCAATTTAAAGTATTATTAGTGGCATCCATTACACTAACTAACATACTTGCAACTGTTACACCATCATATTCAACAATTCCAAATCTTGAAGTCTTAGCAACATTTACAGTAGATGGTCCTATTACTAATGGAACTCCATCCGTTGCTTTAACAGTACCAAATGTTACTGTAGCAGCAGTATCAATAGATTGAGGCAGACTTAAAGTTATACTGCCTGCTCCATTTGTTACTGTAACTTGATTTGCAGTTCCTGTTAAAGTTGCTGCAGTTGGAGTTCCTGCACTGTTTCCAATTACGAGTCTTCCATCTGTCATTGCAGCTGACCAAATTGGTACACCAGCAGAAGTTGAAACTAAAACTGAATTTCCTCCAGGGCCTGCTAACCCAGTTACCGTATTAGCAGCAGAAGAAAAAAGTATTTCATTAATAGTAGTAGTTGCAGGATAAGTTGCTGTTGACCAAGAAGGAGCTGCTGATGAGCCAGATCGCAAAATTTGCCCTGCAGTTGCGGTTCCTGCTAATACCTCAAAAGAATCAGTATCGGAATATATAATACCGCCATTTGATGCAGTTAATGCTTTGTTTGTTCCACCATTCGCTAATGCAACAACACCCGTAATATCGTTTGTACTAGCTAAATCAATTTGAGTTGCAGTAACATTTTTAGATCCATCTAATTTCAATGGTCTACTTGCAGTTAATGGTGAAAGAGTTAGATTGCCACTATTTAAAGTACAACCATTAATATTAATAGTATAAATAGTAGTTCCTGTAAATACTCCGTTTGTTGCTGCTGCATTAAATAAATGACTAGTCGCTGCTGTTCTTGATCCTGTTCCGCCACCCCAAGTTAAAGTATTAGTTGTAGTATTCATTACACTAACTAACATAGCGCAAGCATTCACACCATCATATTCAACAATTGTTAATCGTGATGTTTTTGAAACACCTACAGTAGATGGTCCTATTTTTAATGGAAATCCACCTGTTAATGATGCATTATCAAATGTCACACCAGATGAAGTAGCAATAGATTGAGGAAGACTTAATGTAATACTACCCGCTGCATTTGTTACTACTGTTTGATTTGCAGTCCCCGTTAATGCAGCAATTGTTGGAATTGTTCCAGTTGATCCAATGATAAGTTGACCATCTGTCATTGAACCTGTATTTATTGCATTATTAGTAGCCATTTATTTAATCCTTTAAACAATTGTTAATCCTGCTGATTGAGGACCACCTACTGTCACCCAAATTGAATTAGCTGTAACGCAAACTAAATTAACTGAATCGTATCTATTTGATGATGCAACGCTACCTCCTACACCTAATGTTGATGCGCTTGATCCTATTTGTATTTGATTTGCAGCACCCTGTGCAATCAGCCAACCACCAGCACCTTTTCCAACAATTGAAATAACATCACCAACTGCGCTTGTTACAGGTAAAGTTAAAGTTACTAATCCTGCATTACTTGAAATATAACCATTTGAAACAGACATAGGAGCTGATGCACCTGTTACTTCTGTCCAAGTTAATCCACCACCGCTTGAATTAATTGTTATTGATGCAGCGCCATTTGTAATTGAAACTCCTGTTCCTGCTGTTAAAGTTCCTGGAGTTGGAGTTGCACCTGCTGATCCAATAATAAGTTGTCCATCAGTAAGAGAAGAAGACCATACTGGTACTCCAGTTGAATTAGTAACCAAAGATGCACTATTTGCTGTAGCTAATCCTGCAACAACGTTTGCACTAGAAGAATATAATAATTGACTAATGGTAGTAGTTGCAGGATAAGTTGCTGTTGAAAATGAAGGAGCTGCAGCAGCATTTGATTGTAATATATTTCCAGTAGTTCCAGGACCTCCTAATATTGACGGAACTCCCGTATTACTTGTAACTAATGCTCCATTATTAGCAGTAGCTAATCCAGTAACTGTATTTGCGCCATTAGAATAAAGTAAATTACTTGCTGTATAGGTATCTGCAAATGTAGAAGTACTATAAACATTATTCGTACCATTTGATCTTATTATTTGTCCTGCACTTCCAGAAGCTGACGGATATGTGGGAGTTGACCAAGCTGGAGTTGCTGTCGCACCAGATAGAAGTATTTGACCAGCAGTAGCCGTACCTGCAAGAACTTCCATACTGTTAGCATCGGTCCAAACAATTCCACCATTGTTTGCAGTTAATGCTTTATTAGTTCCACCATTTGCCATACTAACTGGTACAGTTAACGCAACAGTATTATTTGTTTTCGTAATACCAGTTCCAGCAACAACATTTGATTCAAATAAAATTGCATCTACACCAATTGTTGCTACAACTTCAGTTTGAATCCATTGCGTTTTAGCATTAGTGGTGCCAGCTCCAATTGTGAAAAAATCTCCCTGATCAATTTCAGCAACTTGATCATAACCATCATCTCTTGTCATAACCCATGGAATTGCACCAGATCCAATTACAGTGACTTCATAAACACCATTTTGAAAAGTAGATGCCTGATCTTTAATAAGAACTTTATTTCCAATTGCTAATGCAACTCCATCTATTGAAAGCGCAGCAAGTGCTCCTGCATTAGTTAAAGTTGCACCTACTCCTGATGATCCATTGGAATAAGTAACAGTTAAAGCAGCAGTGCTTCCTACTCTACATATATGTTCTGTACCGATCGTATCTAATAATTGAGCGATAGAGGCTCTACTGGTTATACCGCCTTGAACAATAGGAAAGATATCCGTTATAGTTGTTGATACAACTGTTGGTAAAGCACTTATTTTTATGCCTGCCATGGCAAAATATCTCCCTATTCTACTATTAGTTCATTTCCACTTTCCGTCAAAATATCATTTCCACTTTCCGTGATAATCGTTCCTGATTGCTGAAACGCTTCGCCAAAAGTGGAATAGATAATAATAGGTATAAATCCACCACCTATTTTGTCCATATACTCACCTTATACCGTTGGAATACCTAAGAAATTAACAATAGTTCCTGCACCTGGATCAGCAGTAAAATCAACTGTAATAACCCCAGCTCCTGCTACACATTTTGTCACTGCAACATTATTTGCAGACGCAATTAAACTAACAAGTACAATATCTGTTGCAACAATACCGGTACATGTAAATGCAAATGATGTTCCACCACCACCCCAAGTATCTGAATCACCTCTTCTTAAATTAAGAGTAGTTAGTGCATTTAAATCTGCTGCATCATCTACTAAACTTGCACCGAATACAGAAACCGTAACGTTAGCAGCGCTAATATCTAATGTACGAGCAGCATCACCAGTAGTAAGAGTTAAAATTCTATCTGCTGTTAGATCTGATCCTGGAGTGATAACTAAATCATGCGATGCATTAGAATCTAATACATGAAGACCTGAATTGTTAAGTGTAACACTAGCAAAAGCTGGGTTGTCAGCAACTTTAACTGATTGGTCAAACCAATCGGCTAATGTTGGATTACCGCTCAATGTAATACTTCTAGCTGCATCTCCAGTAGTAAGGGTTAATACTCGATCAGCAGTTAAATCGCTTCCTGGACTAATTACGAGATCATGAGAAGCATTAGTATCTAATAGATGTAATCCTGCATTTGGAAGAGTTGCAGATAAAAATGAAACATTGTCACCTGTTCCTAATCCAAGAGTTGTTGCAGCAGCAGCAGCCGATGCATCATCTACAACAGATGCTCCGAATGTAGAAACAGTAACGTTTGCAGCACTGATATCAAGCGTTCTAGCAGCGTCCCCGGTGGTAAGCGTAAATACACGATCTGCTGTTAAATTAGATCCTGGAGAAATCGTTAAAAGATGACTTGCGTCAGTATCATAGATTTGTAATCCATCGTTATTTAGCGTCAAAGAATCAGGTGAAGCAGCTACGTTTGCAAATACGATACTATCCGTTCCAACAATACCAACTTGCGGTTCAACAACACCAAAAACTGCACCATTAAATTCAGTACCAGCAGCAACCGGCACAAAATAACCTGGTTTCATTTGATCGAATGTCTGGAAATCAGGCGCTCTTTCTAATACAACTGTAGAACCAATACTTGCAATAAAATAAATACCATTTTGAAAACCACTTGTTTGAGCGAATAATAAAATTCTATCATTTTCTACGCAAAGAACTGAATCAATCGTTAAAGTACTTGCAGCAACTGTAAGCGTTGCGCCAATTCCATTGTTACTTGGTCCATTGCTATACGTTCCAGCTAAGTTAGAACTACGAGCTAAACGTACAGATGAAATCTGTTGTTCTCTTCTATAAAATGCACTAAATGTCGTCATGACGATTTTTACTCCATTAAAAGTTAATAAAAGCTAGCTAGCTTCCCCATACAAGATCAGTTGCAGTAGTTCCGACAGAATTTATTCGTATAGAATAAATTGGATGCCAAATACCAGCAGCTAATCCTACAAGAGTCTGTGATGTTCCATCCCATTTAACATATGATACGTCTCCTGTTACACCAACATATAACCATCTAGCAAATTCAGGAACACCTGTATCGCCATAAGGAGTATCAGTTACAACATCTGAAGTTCTTGCAACTCCAGACATTGTTCTAACTGGTCCTGTATATCCATAAGGATCTAAAGGAGGAACAATTAAAATTGGTAATGCCATTTTTTACACTCCATGTAAAATTCCTAAAGCTTCATATAAACATTATAAAATATGCTCGGTTGTACTATTGTGAATGGGGTACTAGAACCTGTACTTGCTACTGTTACAGCAGGAACAACATAGGTCTGTTCAAAATTCCCCAATGAAGTAGCTACGCCTGACTCTCCCGCTATACGTATTTCTGGACTAATTGTAGCTGTATGATTATGTGATGCAAGTTCTGCAACAGTAAGTGTATGTAATTCATCTCCAGTTGGTTGACCTAAAGCAAATGGAGGAGTTGAAATAGTATGAGTACCAGTTCCAGCATCTATTAATAATATGAATACTCCTAGTATCGAATCTGTATAATTTTGCGCTATTCTAAATGTTGTTGCATCTACACGTATCGTATAATAAGTAATATTCAATTGTAATGGAGATGGTAAAGTTCCAGTTGTCGTTAAACGAACAGCTTTACCGGTTAAAAATGAATTTGTACTTGAAATCGTAAATAAACTTGTCACAACAGTAACTGTAAATGTTAATGATACAGTTGTGTATGTTCCACCAAATACTCTTCCCAATGCTCTAGTCAATGATAACGCTTTTAAAGCATAAAAATCTTCTGCTGCACTAGCACCACGAGTTGTAGGATTACCGGAACTGTCATAAATTGGTGCATAACCAGAGCTTTCAGATATATTACTCCAAATGGTAGAATATAAGAAAAATGTATCTGAATTTGCTCTAGTTGTTGCATTAGATGATCCAAGTGCTACGACATTATTTCCTATGGTTCCATCATTCATTGGAACCCATCCAAACATATTGGTTTGCGAGAAAGTATTAAGTGCAAGTCGTATATCGCCCGTTCTGGGCGTATTAATAATAGAATCTATTTGATCATAAGTATCAAAATCAGCGCCTGGAGAAATCGTCCCTAAATATAAAGATGGTTTTGTGATATGTATTTCAGTTGTAGCAACTAATGGAAATCCTATTTGGACATAAAGTGCATCATCTCCATTTCCACCTAATGTTGCAGTTGCTGTACTCGTAAAGTTAAATGAAATATCGAATTTTTGCCAATCTGCAGTCAAAAGTGCTGAACCTACTGCATTTCTATTAGGTGCGGTTGGTGAACCTCCAGTACCAAAATATTGATATTCAAATATCGTTATATTTGGATTCCCAGTTATTACTCTTCCCCAAAATGTAAAAGTTACATCTTGACCATTTAAGTTATTTACTTTTGCATCGACAGGAAAGTTAATAGCGCGTTGCGTATCGATAGTAGGTGTAATACCAACACTATATTTTAAATATTGAATAGGAGTTATATCACCTGCAAGTGGACCAGGACCTATTGGAAAATTAACAAATTCAATAGTGTCTACAGCATTATTAGTCGCTTCTTTAAACATCGTGATATCAGGCAAATGAAATCCGATGTGATTACCAGGTGCGATAACCGTTCCATTAGGGACGGGAGACGCATAAGTGCCTAAATTCCTCCAAAAAACATTGTTACCAATATAATTCTTTAGATCAATATAGGTTGTTCCGCCTCCGCCACCACCTTCTCCAGGAGGAAAAAAATCATCAATTGTGAAAACTAAATTATTATTCCTGTCATAAACTTCTAAATAATAGGTATCGCTCAAATCTTCATCATTTACTTCCCAATAGAATGGTCCTTCTGAACCATTTGCATCAAAAACAATAGGATTTTCCCACGGAATAGAACCTTGATTATCTTGATAAACTGCTTTTTCATCACTTTTGTTGAGATGACTTAGAGTGCGCATATAACCGGCACCCAATGGATTTCCAGAGTTATCCGCTATATACCATTTAGGCATCGGTGACAATAAATGGAAAAGAGTCATTAACACAATCCTTGTGAAGACGCAATCATTTTACAATTTAAATATGATAATTAATACTATTATTCACTTTACTTTAAAGCATGATAAAGATCTTCAAATGCCACTAAACCTAATCCAGCACCAGTAGCTATTTTAGCACCAGTCAATAAACGATTTTTATTTAATAATCTTTGATTAAGTATATTAATATCTTCATTAATATCAGGAGTAAAATAAGATCCAAATCCTTTATTTTTTGCTTTTTGTAGATTATTTAATAATTGATTTGATCCCTTTTGCTTTCCACCAATAGCATTAAATAAAATTCTATTTTTTGATTGTTCTGGAAGATCTTGCATAATTTTATTAATTGGTCCAATCTTTATATTTCCTTCTTTATCTACAATGTCGGAAGGTGTATCAAAAATACTATGAATATTTTTTACTATTGTCTTTCTTCCTCTTGTGATTTCTCTTAATTTTTTATTTGCTAAATAAGGGGCAACATTTTCCCTATATAAATCAATTCCTTTTTGATAAGAAGGTCCTATTTGCATATTATTATTTAAATCTCTATTTTCTAAAAAATCAGAAATATCACTTTCTAAATTATTTCTAGCTGATTTAACTAAATTTATTTGATTGCGTAATGCTGCATCTATTGGTTGTTTTTCTAAGTCACCTATTAGTGTACCAAGCTCAGATTTCAACCAATGTGCATTATTAAATGTAGGATTTTTTTTAAATTTATCATATAAATCTGATACATTTAAATCATCAATACTATCCATTGTTTTTTTAGATTTATCTAATGCTGTTGATATTAAAGGATTTGGTTTTTCATATAATTGTTCTTCTCCAGCCTCATCTAATGCATGATTTAAAAATATAGAAGATTCCTGATTTCTCATGTCATAACCATTCCTTACATCACTTGTTAATAATTTAGAATTTTCATCTACAGTATTTGATCCTTGACTTAATTTATTTTCTATATTTTTTGCCTGTGATTCAGGATCAAATTTAGAAAAAATGTTTTTAACATAAGGAGATGCTTTTTCTATTCCTTCTTTACCAAGTTGATATGCTTTTTCTGCTGGCGGTCCAACAGGAAGAAATTCACCTAAAGTCTGCATAACTCCTGCTTGTGTGCTAATTGGCTGCTCTGAAACGCCAATAGTTTTATAAGGATCGAATTTATCAATAGGTCTTTGGCCTTGTTTATACAGAAATGCATTTTGCATTGATTGCGGAACCATTTTTTGTAAATCAGGAATCGCTTGTAAAAATGATTTGCCTTGATTTAATAATCCGGCACCTACATTTGCAACATCTGATAATAAAGTTCCTTTAAATCCAGGTAATCCATATAATCTATCTGCATTTGATTGCTGAGAAGATGGTTGAGATTGCTCTGGTAATGATTGTTCCTTCTGCAGAGTACTACTTATTTCCTCATCAGATGTTCCATCTGGAAATTTATAGGGTTTACCTTGATATTTAATTATCATTAAGATTTCCTTATTAATTTTTTAGGATTATTAGGATCTCTTATAAATTCTATTATTCCTTCATCAGGTTCACTTTTTTGTGATTCTGATTTTTTATTTTTACCAACAACATATGCTTTATTTGCTGCATTAAACATATTATCTAAAGTATTTTCAATTAAATCTTGAGATTTATCATAAACTTTAGGACTTACTAAACTTTGATAAGTATTAATATTACTTAAAGATTTATCCATCATCATTTTTATTGCACCTTGCCCTGTCCGAGCTTGTGCTACTAATAATCGTAAATTTCCAGATTCTGGTGCAAGTGCACGTGCAGCTAAAAATTTTGCTTGTTGATCTTCATTTTTACCACTTAATGCATCTGAAATTTGTGCCGGAGAATAACCTAATACAGTTCTTGAATAAGGTCCTAATCCTTCTTTTATAAATTTATCTAAAACTTTCATTTCATTTAATGCAGTTTGTCTTTGTTTTAATTGTTGAATATTTCCTCTTGTAGGCAAATAATCTGGATCAGGTAAATTATTTGGATCAAATCCATTTTCTCTTGCAATATCTTGCAAAGATTGGCCTTGAGATCTTTTATTAATAAATTCATCTGGATTAATTCCCATTCCTGATCCTACTGCAATTTCATAACTTTTAGCATCTGTAGGAGTATGAACCCAATCCCATCCTTGTGCTTGTCTTTGTTGATAAGCAGTTTGAGCATATGGTTTATTAAGAATAGCATTTACTAATGGATTATTTGTTTGAAAAGGAGAAGTTGGATTAATTATTTGTCTTGAATCTTGAATATTTGAAGATGGTATATTTTTAGATGAAATATTAGATGGAGAAATATTTTGATAATTAGATTGAGAAGGTTGATTAATCGTATTTGGATTGATTATACCACTATCTATTAAATATTGAATATTTTTAGCTTCATCTCCTCCCATAAATCCTGGATGTTTTAATATATAATTAATTTTTTCTGTTTCAGCTTGTTTTTGTGCAATATCAGCCTGTACATTTGGAATATACATTTGATTAATATTTTGTTGATTCGTAATATCATAAGGCAATAATTGATTAGATCGTTGGGTCTGTGCTTGTCTTAATTGCATTTCAGATTGGATATTAGGTGCATAATATTGATTCTCTAAAGCTTTTTTTTGAGCGTCTAATTGCTCACTAGTTAGAGCATTAATATTTCTCATAGCAGATAATATTCTGCCACCAGGTTCTACATCTGCAACACCTTTCGGTAATGGAATATCAAATGCCATATATCACCTTTATAATAATGAAGCTAGTCCGCCAACCAGATTAGACCAATCTTGATTCTCACCTTCTCCTTGACCATAAGCCATTCCACCCATTGCATTTCCTAATCCGCTATAAATATTTCCTAAACTATTAGCAGCTCCCATTCCACCTCCAACTAATCCGCCCATTCCAGCACCATATTGCGTATTAATTCCTAATACATTTGCCAACCAATTCTGCATATCCTGAGAACTGATTCCTTGTGCTTGTTGTTGGTTAAATTTAGATAAGGCAGTTGAGCCTAATAATCCACCAGCAGATGCGGCGTTTTGAGCACCTTGTAATCCCTGTTGGGTTTGATATTTGGCATAAGGAGATTGCTGATATTGACCCATTAGATTATTTATAAATCCTGAAGGATCTTGTTGACCAGCAAGCCATGCTTGATACCCTGGTAATGCACCAACACCAGCTTCATAAAAAGGCTGCTGATATTGTGCCGCTTGCCCATAATATTTTTGATACTGATCAGCGGCTTGTTTATATGGATCACCAGAATCTCCAAATAATCCGCTAAATATAGATGCAAAAGAATTAGATAATGAACCAAAAGGATTTTGATAGCCTCCTTGTGAGCCCTGCTGTGGTTGTTGAGAACCATATCTTGATTGACCCATAATCATATCCTTATGATTAAATTAAATTAACCCAAGCTCCTGCTTCTCTTCCTTGAAACTTGTCAGTAGTAGTATTATAAATTATTTGTCCGTTTACCACACCTGTTAAAGCATCACGTTGTGCGGTTGTTAATTGTGGCGCATATAAACTATAAGGTGATAAAGATTGTCTCCAAGCACCATTCAAATAAGATTGAATGGTTTGATTATCACTATTATAAATAATCTGACCTTCTTGAGGAATTTGAATTGCATCTCTTTGAACAGTTGTTAATTGAGGGACCATAAATCCCCAACTATTACCATTGTAAAATTCTATTCCATTAAAATCACTATTATAAATTATTTGTCCTTCTTGTGCTGATTGAATCGCATCTCGTTCTACTGTTGTAAGTATTGGAATAAATATCCCATTTTGAGATAAATATCCTATTAAAGTCTGATAAAAAGAACTAAACCAACCAACCCAAATATCACTTAAATGACTTGTTCCTGTCTTTACAATAGGATCATATATATTTGGTTGGTCAATATCTAATGCCATATTACTCCGGTAAAACCTCAATACTCCATGCAGCACCTAAAATTATAAATGGCACTTCATTAAAAAATTCTATTCTCGGAACAAATGCTTGTCCTCTAGGTGTAGTTCCTAATTTTCTCCAAACTGTTCGATAAGTTCTTTGACCAATCTTACCCATAAAAGACCTAATTCTATTTCCATAACTTTGACCACCATCTCTTGAGATAGATAAAAATACTTCCGGTTGTTCACCAGTTGAAAATGTACTAGATTCTAAAATAATATTATCTTCTAATTCTGTTAATATCTCAGCAGATACCTCAGATAATAAATCTAATATATCTTCATTACGCTCAACTCTTCCCTGCAATAAATCCAAATGAAATCTATCTACTCTTATTCTTTGATAACTAGGAGGAGAAAACGGTCTACCAATTCTCATACGTTTTATTGGTTGACCGTCATTTGTAGAGTGATTAGCGCTCACGATATAAATAGTAGATTCATTATAATGGCCAACATAATTTAATCCATTAAAATAAGCATGATTCTGAGCAGGATGTCTGTCACCATTTAATAATTCTTCTTCATGCCACTTAGGATTTTGAAGATCGCTATCAATAGAATAAACATAAGTATGATTAGCAGCAGTAAAATTTAATCTATAAAATATAAGACCATTTTCTTTCATCAAAAAACCAACTGCATCTGAAACACCAGTATCTGGATCTGCTGCATATTGGGCAAATTGGAAATCTAATGCTCTATTGCTTACCTGAACAGGTTGCGTACCTAATACTTGCATTACTGCACCCAATCCATCTTTGTCTTGCGCTAAGAAAAATAATCTATCAAAGCCAACTGAAATACTTCCAAGTGCTGGTGTTCCATATTCCATTAATAAGCTATTATTTCTTCTAAAAGGTAAATTAGTTCCTGCACCTGCATTTTCCCATACTTCTGTATAATTCTGAGAAAATAAAAATAATCTACGATGCAATGTTCGACATCCAACGATAGTTCCAGGATGAGAAGTAATAGATCCTTCTTGAAGTTCTCCTACTACAGATACATCACCAACTTCTGCACCTGTTAAATCTACAACAGTTCCTGCAATTGCATTATCGTAGGTAATAGCAATTTGAATATTATTAGCATCTATTCTTCTTGAATAAAATGTATCTGTTATATTTAATGGAGCCATAATACCTGCTCCAGTAAATGTGATTGGAACACCGGTTTGAAAATTATTTGTATTAGCAATATTAATTGTATCTGCAACAGTATTAGTAGATATAATTGTTTCTGTATCACTTCCCCATACCATTCCTTGAAATAAACTAGACAATTGAAAATTAGCACTTTCACCAACTGCTACTACAAAAAATCCATCCAAATAACAAGCATCAACTGCTTGATCTGGAAAATTGCTATCTGTTATTTGTGTAAATAATTGTTGGTTGTTATCCCATATCCAGCCATCTGTTCCATCTACAAATATTACCTGAAAAGTATTTGCATCAATTCCAACATGTCCTGAATTTGTATTAATTATCTGCGTATTTGTAATGGATAGAGTAGAGTCAAATCTATAAATAATATTTCCAACTACGATAAATAAATTATCATCAAATATAAATTGCGCTCTTACTCCACCTGTATTGCCAGAAAATACAATATTAGTATTAATCAAACCAGATGTTGATAATAACGATTTTGGTTTTTTACCTAACGGATCAGTATATTCAAATAGATTAACTGATCTTTCCGAATCAATACTACTTACTCGTTGATTATTATAACTGCCAACTATTTCATAGTCCTGCATAGGCATTAGAAGTACGCCAATATACTTTGCCAGTAGAACGGCTGTTTGATAGTTAGGATTGCAGATGATCTTATAGTTAAATCAGTTTCATTGGCATTCTTTAGATTACTATAATAATCTTGATATTCATCTTCATTAGTCTGCGGCCAATTTCCTGATGGATAATAAGCCATGAATTTTCGTGCTAACGCATATTTCATAAATCCATAATAATATGGAGGGATTTCTATAATATCCTCATAGGCGTCTAATTCATTGATCATGCTCTTTACTTGAATTGTTGCAGGATAAGGCTGATCAGGTGCGGGATAAACGGTAATAAAACTTCTATCATCTTGCTTATCTAAAAATATTATACCAGGTCTAGCTTGAAGAGTGCTTAATCTAACATTGTTATAATAAGTTGCTTTGTTAACAATTCTAAGCGGATAAACAATTGAATCTCCGATTGAGAAATTTGCAAATACTAAATCTATGATACGATCACCACTAATATTTGGATTAGTGATCATATCAGAAATAGAATAGGTTCCCTGTCCTTCTACGAAATTAAATGAAAGTGTAGTTAGAAATGGAACATAAATCCCATCTGAAGAAAATTTATCTAATAATTCATTTATTAATTCAAGACCTGTTGTTAACATAAAGGCGTCAGGAGTTTCACCAACGCCTAATTCACCAATCAAGTATAATGAATTAATAATAATATCATTAGTTGTACGCGTTACTTGAGGCATTCCATTACCTCCGCAACTAATTTAATTACTTAACTGGAAAAGCTTTTTTATCCAAACCTTCGGTTAATTTGCTACCAAATTCAACAGCATTTTCACCGTTGTTGCACATATAAGCATTGAACTTTTGTGCTTCAGGTTTGAGATCTGGATTTTTACCAGCAAGAGAAAGCAATGAATTTTGACTTTTCTTTACAAATGCATCATTTGAATTATGTAAAGAATCACCCATTCTCTGCATTGATTTCTGATTTGACTTTTCCACGTTTTCCTTCATTCCGTATTTTCCGTTCATATTTTTCCCTTATTTCTTTAGCCTTTAATGGACTATCAAACCAAACGCCGCTTTCTAAAAGTCTTGCTTTTTCGTCATCCTCAACAACACGCATTTCTTCAACAGGATGATAAACACAATTAAGCATATAACTTTTCCTTATGACAAAATTCTAACTGCATATTGAGGATGCCAAGCAAAACCGCATAAGATATCTAAACGCATGTAGTTTTGATATCCCAATATGTCACCGGTTTGTGTTACTGCAAGTGATAAACCAGTTTCAGGATCAACAGAAACACTAGCATATGGAACTTGAAGCTTATAAAGAGGCGGACAAACAATATCTAATGCACGAGATGGATAGGCCACATTCACATTATGGCTACCAACCATCGTTACAGCAGCACCATTTGGCACAGCATTGTTTACGTTACGATTTGGATTTGAAGTATCAGAAATAATACTTGGAGAAACACTAATTGTTATAGCACCTGCACCATCGGAACTTGCATTTGCTGTAACAACAAATTGCATATTTTGTCCAGTTGCTGCTCTGCCAATTGGATTAACGCTCTGCACTCCAGCAATGGAAATAACATCTCCAACTACAAAATAGTTAGTAACGCCGAAACTAGCGCCAGATAATATAATTGAATTACCAGAAATTACAGCACCGTTAACTAATAAAGTATCTCCAGGAGTTAAACGAGGGCCAGCACCAGCAATGTGACGAATAATATTTTGAGATTGGAAAATATCGAAATAAGAAAGATGACCAATTGCAGATTGTCTAACAATATCTTCGTTAAATACTGGAGTGAAGTTATTGAGTAATGCGCCTTTAAGCGTAGATCCATCTCGAACCGTCATTGACATATAAGCATCAGATGAAATATTTACACCTTGTTCGAGTAATTTAGCACCAGCAGTATCGACGACCGTAAAACTATTGATTGCTGTTCCGGCTGTTCCCGTGAAGAAATAAAGATTTTGTTCAGCGGCTGATGCAATATCTCTTTCCATCTGAGTAATTATTTCTTGAATTGCAGGTTGGATAAATAATCGTGAGAAATCTTCAATTCTTAAAGATAAATCCTGAATCGTATAAGCAATTAAAGCGTGATATTGATGTGCAATTACGAGATTCTCGACACTCTCAACGATATCTTGAGGAGTTGCGGTAGATCCATCACCAACGATAAAATGATTTTGTCTTCTAACTTGAAGGGTGTCGCCAATTTTGTAACCAGAAGAAGTGAAATCATCTTGATAAATTCTACTTCCAGTCATAACAAAAGGGGCGTTGTTAGCGAACATTGCAAGAGCAGTATTACTTACTAAATCAGTCGTAATAAATTGATTAGCCATTTTCCAATCTCCATTTGGTCACTTAAAAAATTACTTCCATTTGCCCGACTTCATCCGCGCTCTTATTACAGAAGCGGGAGTTTTGTCAGTGATTGCATCGGAGTTGGAAGCTGGATTGCTTTTGATTGGACTGATAGGTCTAGGTGCAGACGATGCTTTTCCGTTCCCATCCATCAAAGCAACTGACAGTTTCACCATCTCTTTTGCTTGATCTATTGGGTGGAGTGCAGATATTCGTTTTAGCTCATCTTTGCTTTTGCCAAGTTTGTAGAGTACATCGGCAGAATTAGGTAGAAGTAATGCGACATCCCTCATCGCTGCTGTGTAAGGTGCGTCCGGCGCTCTTACTACATCATCAAAGTCATCATATTTTTCTGAAGCATTATCCAGATTGTCTTGCAACCCTTGATAATGTTGCTTCACATATGACGCATCTTCTGCCTGCTTTTGTTGACGTTTCTGCTCATCCTGAGCTTGAAGCGCCATCATTACTGCACGTTGTATCTGATCATCGCCTGAACCAGCCATAGGCTGTTGCGATTGCTGCATTTGAGATTGATTGGAAGATCCTACTTGAGATTGCAAATTCATTAATTGATCTTGCAATGCTCTCAATTCCTTTTTATGCCGCTTTTCTTGCATCCCTAAACGCTTCTTAGCGTAAGCCGGCAATTCTTCCATGGGGTCTTTCTGGTCCCCGCTATCCTTTGCTTCAGCATCATCACCTAAAACTGATTCTGCCTTATCAGGACTTCCCAAACTCTCCATTACAGCATCTTGACTCACATTCTGAGCGTCATCCATAACATCTACTCCACACTGGCATCATCTGCCCTAGAACTACGGCGTTCTATTGGCCCCGTAATAATCCTTATTACGTTTAATTCCATTATTAGATTACGATTTTCAAAGTCAATCCCCACTAATGGGGGTTTGTTATCTAAGTTGAGAAGTAGATTTATTTAAATCTGCCATAATTTTAGCAAGTTTAGCTTTGTAATCTAAATCAGCTTTCTTCATCTCAATTGCTTGGCCTTGCGTTTGTGCGCCTAATTTAGATTGCATTTCTTGTGCTTTTAATGCGAGTTCGACTTTATCTAAATCATGTCGCTCTTGTCTGATTTGTAATTCTTTCGCGCGTTCTTGCAATTGCTGCATTTGATTTTGCATTTCTAATTGTTGCATCTGTGCTTGATGGTTAGGTTGTTGCGGCGGTGGTGGCATTCCTTTTTCTTTTGCTATAATTTCAGGCGGAACTAAATTCTGAAATCTTTCTGATATTTGCGGCATGAACTGCACATCAAGATTTTTAGCTAACAAATCAGCAACAAGAGGAAATACCTGCGGATTAGTTTGTATTAATTGTATTAACATTTGAACTGATGCTGCTTTCTGCACTGCAAAACTTGGGCCCACATCAATTTCTATATCATAATCTCCTGTATCTAATGAATTTTCAATTTCACCATCATTATTTTGTTTATTCAATGTAACTGGTTTCGTATCACCATTCTTTTTAGATAACACAACGTAACGCTCATCTTGTCCATATATCAATGGCAACAAATCTAATACTACACGTCCAGCTTGTTCAATCGATTGATTAAGATTATCTCTATAAACATATGCGCTCATGCTGCTAGCAAGTTGTCTATTTGCAATTGCAACTCCAGATTGCGCATTAGATTCTTGGCCCTGACTTTCTTCAAAAAATCCCATGATTTCTTTAATGTCTGCTGTTCCACGCTGATATTGTTGTAGTAATGATTGTGATATTTCCCAAGCTGGCATTTTCTGTGGCATCATATTGGTTTTCTGATCAGGTTTTGCAATCAACATACCTATTTGTAATTCAGGGTTTCTCCACATCTGTTCTTGACCAATTATGTTATCAGGCGTACCCAACCATTGTTCGCGTCGTCTGTTCTTAATCTCAGCTGCAATTTCAGATCCAACATAATTTATGAAGCGCTGCGCATCTTTTGCATCTCTGATAAATGATCTAGTATGTTGCATGCCTTTCAAATAATGCGAATCACCATCTACAAATATAATCGGTAAATATTTTGAAGGCCATTCAGTAAAATCAATAATCTGATTTTTTAACAATCGATAATGCATAATCTTATAATCTTGGGATTGTCTTTCAGAAACAATTTTAGGTATTTCATCCAATATTAATTGTCCTACCACTTTAGAATCTTTTGCTAATTCCTTTTTAATTTTAAAGCTAGATTGCATTTCTTCCCATTCATCTTTTGTAACAGTTTGTCCATTACTTAATTTATAAACTATTTGTGAAAACCATTCTTTTTGAAAATAATCACAAACAACGATAGCGTCCTTAATCTCAAATTGAAATTCCATCACTGACCAGGGATCAAAATAAGATTCTGGATTTATGATGTATGGATAGGTTGCATGAAATTCTTCTTTGCTGAATAAATAATTTCTCGCACAAAAATTACCATCTCCTTTGTGCGGTTTGGTTGCAATAGGATCAAAACTTGCTCGAATAGGATCGTTGATTGAATCAAACTTAATGATCTGATTAAAACTTTTAGGAGATTCGTAATCTATTGATATCTGAAATGCACCGAAACCAAATAGAAGCGCGCTCATGAATGCTTGTTGATAGATTAGATCATTTTGAGATTGATAGGATATTGTACGAACTAAATCTGCTCTTAAATCTATTTGTTCTTCTGTTGCTTTTCCAGTGAGTGATCTAACAATAAGATCTGGTTTATTCTTTCTCTGTTCTCCCGCAATCTTTTTAACAGAATCATAAACTTTATTGAATGTCATTGCAGGTTTGAATAGACGATTGAACTCTGCACGCTCTATCGCTGTCCACTGATCGCTAATAGCAAATTGCTGATCGTCTTTTCCGCTTTCTATGTTCTGATTAAAATAACTTTCCCATCCACTTACATTCTTTTTTGATTTAGCGATTACATCTTGTTCGTCAATTCCAGCATCTTCTAACTGCTGTCTTCGTCGTTCTTCAATTTCATTTAATTCATCGGGCAATAATGTACTTTCAATTTCTTCTTCCATGATATTTATCCCTTCCGTGGGTTAAATTTATTTAAAACTATTTATTACTTTTGTTCTAGGGCCCTTATTCTTGCTTCCATATCATAAATATCAACTGAGAGATTTTCTAAATCTTTTACTCTGACAAATAATTCATCTATTTTTTCTAAAAATTCATCATCACTTTCAACTGTTGGGTTATGACAGCCGCTCATTCGTTTAGTTCCTTTCTGTTTCAACTCCAAGTTTAAATCCTTCTTGAAATCCTTCTTTATAAGAATCATTAATTTTAAATTCTAGTGAATTTATTATATTATTAAATTTTATTTCTATTTTACTTAAAATTTGATTTAAGTTATTTTCAATTTCTTTTATTGAATCAATATATGATTTAACGATCATTTTTCCGCTGGAACAAGTTCCTATACATTGATCTAAATAATTACCATTTTCATCTTTACAAGTACAACTCATATTAATATCCTAATTAAAATTTTATTTAAATCTTTTGGTTTTCTTTCTGATTCTTTATATCCGCAAAATGGACATTTTTTATTATACTTATGAAAGAAATAACACGCAGACATCGTAATTTCCTTTTATTGCCACCTAAATACTGGATTAAACATATCAATTTCTTTTTTTGCCGTTTTATCTTTAATAATTCTATCAGATGCAAACTCCATACAAACATATTGTAGCGCATCATGAATATGCGATACATAGTTTTTATCTGGCTTATCTTTATAACGTTCTTCTCCACGAACAGCGACTCGTTGATAAACATAGTCCTTTGTAAATCCTTTATAAAGCGTCATACACCCTTTCTTAGACATGACAATAGAGGGCTTACCGTCAATCATCTTATTCAAGAAATAACGAACTGAAGCTAATCTTGCGCTTATATCATTAGTGCTCGCTGATACTGTATTGATTCCCAAAGAATTAAGCTCGCCAATACAAGACATCTCTTCTATGATTTCATTACGCTTATTACCAGATGGATCGCCAAATGATTTTCCAATCTTGCAATAAGGAAAGTCTTTAACAATACCTGGAATCACAACAGATTCTGCAAATGATTTGATTCCGATATCTTCTCCAATATATTCTTTTAACACTAACAACTGACCACGAGCCGATAATTGCGTCACAATACAAGCTGGAGTTAATCCAAAATCCCATCCCAGATAAAGTAGTTCACCTTGTATTGCCTCAATGTGATCGACAATATGAGCATCAGCATTAAACTCAGGATAAACTAATTTTCCAAGTCCGACTGAACCGTATTGTCCTAAACAAAATACTTTTATAAATTCTGATGTCTGACCTTCTGCAAGATTCGTGTAATAATTATCGGGCAAATGCGTGACATTATCTGCGTTATTATTCTTTATCCAATGACTATCTTGATCTTTTAAAAGACCGGGTGGTTGTTTAAATAGTTTATAAGATGGAATGGATTTCTCTTCAAATAACTTGTAAATCCAGTGGTCTTCATCTGGCGGATTTGTGTCAGCAATGATGCCAGCCCAATAAGGATTAGGACAGAAGTGATGTGAAGGATAACGATTAACTCTTCCTTTCATGTGTGACAATGCAGCTTCTGGAACTTCTGATAGTTCATTAATATAACATCCTGTTAGTTCTAATGACTTAATCTTTCTAACATCTTCTTCTCGATCTAATGCGATGAAGATAAGTTCAAGCTCAACAATTCCATGGCCATCATTGAAATAATGTTCGTATGTCAAAATTGGCTTCTGACGTTTCTGTATATCGCCAAGTTCGCCAAACCAGGACAACCATGTCTGCAAAGTAGTAGATTGTAATTCACCAGATGTATTTCTAACTATTGCCCATCGACTGCGTCTTCTGCCGTTAGACCAGATTGGCATCTCGACTGATCGTTGTAATATTTCATTAATCGCCCATGTTGATTTACCGCTTCCATACGGTCCCATAATAACCCTAACGAAGTTATCGTCATGATGAGCAAGATTACCGGTATGTGTTGGTATATATTCCTTAATATCTTGTTTTCCATAGATTAGTGTCCGATCATTTTCGATTGATACATGTTTTGTCACAGAACGATTTGTTTGCTGTTTTAACTTCGTAATCATTCCCTCAATACTCGAAATACTTAGACTCATTTCGGCAAAATCCGATGAGGAGGTAGTGATTTGTATTTCTCTTCTCTTACATTTTCATTCGTACTAAAACGATAACCGCATCTCAAACATTCTCTTCTGCGTTTAACTTCATTACCGTTTCGATCAGTGCTTATTACGTGTGAGTTTGGATAATTGCAATTTTTGCACTGCATCGCATTTACTATCCTTTTTTCTTTTTTCAAGCAACGTAGGATATTTCACTTTCGGCATTTTAAAATTGATCGAATCGAGATAAGCGCGCAATTCGCTCAAAACAAAATAATATTCATCTTCTATTTCCTGCGGTGGGAATGTCTTTGCCTGAAGATATCTTTTAACTTTATCTGATATTGCTAGATATTTCTTTTTAACATTTGCATGAAAATCATCTAAATCAGGACAGCCAGAGGGAAGATTTTGATATTTATCTCGACGTTTCTCAATCATTTTTTAAATCCTGAAAGAGTTTTAGCAAGTCGTGCGCGTTGTCCTAGCTTGCCACCTTTTTTTGCAGCGGCATTAAGTTTTGATTTAGGAATCTTAGAACCTTTTTTAACGCCGAGTTCTTTTTTAAGAGCCCCTGGTTTTTTTATTGCTTTATCAATCCATTTATTTGCCATCTTTCTTTTTCCCTTTTTTAGATTTTTTTGCAACACTGTAAGCAATAGCAATTGCTTGCTTTTTAGGTTTACCAGATTTGATTTCAGCGCTAATATTTTTTGCGATACCAGGTTTGCTACGTGAATATAATCCCTTAACAAGCGGCATTTGTATTACTCCTTTTTCCATGATGAAACTAAATCCTTTACTTGTTTTTCAAGTTCTAACAATGCAGCATTACCGCAAAAATGTCGCCAATACGCATGCTCTAATGTCCATTCTGCACCAGCATGACTCTTAGGGCTCATCTTTATTTGTCCGCGAGCCCATTTGATTTCTTTCTGTTCAATTTTGCGAAGACCCTCTACTAAATAAGCATATAATGAATCAACTTCATGATCTAAATCGCAACGACCTTGTTGCAACATAAAATAAAAATGTGATTCGCTTATTCTGTTCGATTCTGCTGCATGTTCGTTTGTAGATCCTTCTTCGATATCTTTTAAAATTCTATCCAAGAGTGCTTTATCTACTTTACGATTTTCGTAAGCTCTTTTGTTTGGTTTGATTTCCATTTGCTATCCATAGCTTATTGATTGCTCACATTATGCACTCAAAATAAATATAAATAAATAGGGAATAAAGTGGTGATATATTGTGATTATAGTATTATTACGATCATATCAAGTAACTGTGCTTGATAATAAATAAAGATTATAAAAATGAAGTCGCAAAAACATGTTCATGAAAATACGAGATTAGCATTACTTGAACAAGCTATCCTGCATATCAATGAAACGATGTTAAGAATGGATAAAAGATTTGATTCTATTGACAAGAGATTTGATTCTATTGACAAAAGATTTGACTCGATTGACAAAAAATTCAGCGAAATGGATAAAAAAATAGATGATAATTTTAGACATTTAGACAAAAAAATAGATAAATATTTTATATTTTTGTTAGGAATGATAGGTGGCAGCGCAATAGGAATTGTTACCTTAATAGCTAAAATTCAACATTGGATTTAATGAATATTTATGGCACCTGCAGTCAAACGCATTACATTCATATTGACTAAAGAAGACATGAGAGAATTAGATGTTCTCTCAGATTTCTTTGGAGAGAATAAAAGTCAGATTATAAAACGCGCGTTAATATTATTACATCGAGCGACGATTCTTGAGCGCAAACATGATAAAAATAATTAACAAAGCTTCTATCCCAGACGCAGATGACATTAATTTATGAAATTCTTCATTGTCTAACTGTCCGTCAGACAAATAAACGTATAAGTTACCCAAAAATGTAACTAAATTTAATCCAGAAGGTAAAATAAGTGCCGCAAACGGACTATTTTTGATTAAATTAATTAGCCAATTCATTCAACCACCTCCCTGTTGCTAGCATCTCTGACAATTCATCGGCTCGTTTCCCTACTTGAAGAGCCCATCTGCTATCTAACATTTCTACTGCGGCTAACTGGTATTTTTCATCTTCTATTAATTTAATCATTTTCCTAAAGCTTGCAAATCCTTTGAGTCCTAGATTAAATGACATGTTAACAATAACAGATTTACGCACATCATTTAGTTTAACAAACCAATCATATTTAAATTCTAGTTGTTCAAGAAAATATTCTAAATCATTATTAAGCCGGAATAATGCTTCAGACTCTCTCATCGGATTTTTTTCTAGCGCCCAACCTACACCGATTGTAAGATTACCTAAACTATCTTGATAAGGTGATAATCGCATTCCTTCATGACGCAATAATAATTTCCGTAATTTTTCTTGCATCGTTGCTCCAAAATTTATGGGATCGCCCCGCTACCCGCTAGAATAGCAATCGGCTCACCTTCTCTTAGTAGATCAACCTGACACGATCCCTCTAATGTTCTACATGGAACCTAAATAATCTTCAACTATTTTTTTGGCATCTTCAAAACCATAACAAACTACGGCTTTGTACCCATTTTTGTTTAACAAATCGATCCAAAATTGTTGTTCATCAGTAACTCTGGACATCTTAACACGTTTCATCTCGATGAATAACCCATGATGTTTACCACAACAAAGGGGCAGCATGAGATCGGGTATTCCACGTTGCACACCGGCCCGTTTTAGCTTATAGCCTTCCAATTTATGCCGAGATCCCCCATTTGGAATTGCGAAAAATGGGATATTTTGTTTGGTTAACCAGACAACAAGATGGATTTGTTCATCATCTTCGCTACGAACAAATTCAGATATTTTTTTAACAGGTAAAGGACTTTTAAATATCTTTTCAGGAAGCGAAACGCCATAAAGCAACCCAAAACTTTCCATATATTTTTTAGACATGTAGATTCCGTTCTACATTAAAAAAAGGCGACCAGGATGATCGCCGGAATAAATAAAGCAATAAGGATTACACACAAAACGGTAATCAGTATAACAAAGATGCTAGAAATTAACTAGCAATTTTCCCGCGATTCCCGAAACGGGAAAAAACGGGAAAGCGGACGCAACTCAAAGCAAAAACTTATAGGTTATATTTACCTCAATCTTGGATTAAATAAAACGAATATTAGCGCGAAAGTAAACATTCTTGGAGTGACTACCTATAAATGTTTACCGAATCTCTATCTTAACCATGTTAAAATTCTGGGCTTATCCGCTTTATATCCGCTTTAGATTTTAATTAGAGATATTAAGTTACGTTTTGCTAATTTTTTTCTGGCAATTTGCTAGTTAATTTCTAGCGCCCTATCTTCTGCAACTTCACAGGAACACTCCTATGATTTTTTTTTGAGGAGCGTTCCTGTAAATGACGAGTAAGTCGTGTGATATTTTCTCATTTGTAGTTAATTAATATTTAAAGAAAAGTTAACATATAAAAAACCCAGAAACCCAGCCTGGGTTATCTGGGTTTTAAAAGTGATTTAGTAGGTTAGATCCGTTTGATACTTTCTGGCGATGACGTGTCTATTAAAACCTCCATATTTCATCAAGGATCAATTATTTTTATACCCGCTACTAACCTATTTACATATCAAGATCTTTCAACCACGAATGATTTTCATCAGGTAAGAAACAGATTGAACAAGATGTTGTTATAATATTTATATTATCCTCTGTAAATTTATATGTTATTTCTTTTATAAGCCATCCTCCTGGCACTTTTAAACGAGATGTTTGTTCACTACTGTCTGTGATAATTGGATCCCATTGTATTTTCATTTTTGTTACTCCTCTTTGACGCCATTGGCGCCACTCTATGATTCAATATTTTAAATTTATTCCCTATAGCAGACAAATGAGCAATGAGCAATCTACAATAATAATAATAATATATATATATATATCATATACTTGCTGTCTGCTCATTGGGTGCTCATTTGGGTGCTCAAATGAGCAATCTGAAATGGGTAGAATGCTCAAATGAGCAGGCAGATGAGCAGGCAGATGAGCAGACACAAAACTCAATAGATACAATTAGTTATAATACGGTAATTTCAGATTGCTCATTGCTCACTCCCCCCTTATAGAGAGGTTAATCTTCGATGAGCATGTATGTTTTTGCGCCTTTGATGCCCCGTGTAATCTTCAAATTTGATCGTTGTGCCTGCTCAAATTCGCATAAAGCACGTCGAAAAGTGGCCTCTGAGACCCCTTTTTTAATCAATTTTGACTTAATATGAGCAAGCAGAGATTGTCCATGTTTTGTTAGATGTTGGTGAATTTGATCAATTGTTGTCTGAATTTTAGATTTTTCATAGACTTCTTTATTTATAGCTTCATCGATTGAAATAGTTATTATTTCATCTAACCATTCTATTCGAGATGTTTTGATTATTTCATTATTTTTGTTTAAAATTTCAACTGATTTTATATTGAAGGCAAGTCCCGTTATTTTCTCTTTAATGTTACTTTTTCCATCCATAAAAAGTATTTTATTTTTATCATCTGGATGACAGCACAACAACCAAACTTGACGAGCTGTATTAACCCATGCATGAGAACCCGCTATTTCATCAATAGCAGAACTGATCCCAGAACTATCCTTTTTTCTTAAATGTTTATTTAGAATAATTGATAAATTAAATTCTTCCGCTAATTCTGTAAGACTATAAAGGAAATTGCTTACTTCGGTATTAATATAATCTTTTACCTTTCCAATGAAGTTAATAATAGGATCGATTATAATTAATTTTACTGTTTGATTTTTATTTTCTTTTAAATCTGTAATTGTTTTTTTTAATAATTTTAAATCTTGGTCAAGCGCCATTAATCTTTTTTTAAAGGGTTCTCTTTCATCGCTAACAGATTTTATTTTATGAATCTTTGTGGTATCTGCATTTAATGCTCTTAAACGGGGAGAAATAGCATATTTTTGGCTATCTTCTGAGGATAAAATAATAACTGCACCTTCAGGTAACTGATGAGTAACACCTCCTGCTTGAAACGATTTTCCATTACTAATATGTGCTACAATAAACATTAGAAGTTGAGATTTTCCAAGGCCGCCTACACCTGCAAAAAGAGTGAAAGCATCAAGAGGTATAACATTGGGCCATAACCACGGTTGATTTTCAGGCTGTATGTCATCAATGCAAACGAGATCTACATAATTCAAATAAGATACATTATCATTATTCTTTCTTTCTGCGTGTAATTGTGAATATGTTTTGTCTTTCATTTCAAAAATCCTTTTTATAAACGGTAAGTTTTCCCTCAAGCGAACTATATCGAACTATATTCGCTTGATGATTAAATAAACAATAGACAATATCTTCAATGTATTGAAGGGAGGAAACCGAAGTATCAAAAATTAAAATATCACAATCTTTGATAGGCCAATCATAATGAAAAGGGGAATCATTAGGTGGTAAGCATAAAGTACCAGGACGACTAATTTGGAAATTGCTTGCTTTATCCCAAGCGTTCTTTCCAACAAAGAGATAAACATCATTTTTATGCGTTAAATTAAATTCTTTTAAAAATTTACCATAGGGTATAAGTTTTTTCATATATAAAAGCTTGCAAATCCATGCGAAAGCTTTAAAATTGTCCTGTTCTTGGTTAAATGGATTTATATCTAAAGGAGAGCTTCAACTCTCCTTTAAACTTGCAGTATATCAACTAATCGTTTAATAAACTCCTCATATGATTTATCTGGCATCAAATTAAAATATTCATCTATTAATCGTTTAATCGTTTAATTTCACTATATTCCCTATAATTATTCATACGTCCTCCTTGTATGTTATGATATTACATGGTACATTTAGTCAATTCAATATATAATTAAAAAAGGAATAGCTTCATGATAAAAAAACATACAGCAATAAAAACATTCAACATGAGGATGCCCAGAGATTTATGGATTTTTCTTAAGAAAACAGCCGCAGAACAAGAAGTCTCTATGACAGACATTATTATTCGTTGTGTAGATAAATATAAAAAAAAGATTGATAATCACTTGACGGTAGAAGATACATCGGTATAATCACATTTAGATAACTTATATAAATAAGGATTAACATATGAAAGATACAAAGAATATTAACATAGAAATATCACATGACTGTTGGAAGAAGTTAAAGATTATGTCTATAGATAGAGATATAAGTTTACAAGATGTTGTTAGAGATATACTAGAAAAGGCATCCAATAAGAAAAGCACAAAGAATTTACCTGATACACAAAACGAGGATAACTAGAAATGTCATTAACATTCAATGTACTTGATTATATAGATGGCGCTGAAAGGATTGGTATAAAACGTGAACATGCGGAATATCAAGCTAGAGAATTAAATAAGTTAGTAGACAATAAATTAGTTACTAAAACTTTCTTAGAAACAAAATTAAAAGAATTAGAGATGAAAATAATTATCAAAGTAGGAGGAATGATGTTTTTACAAACAGGATTAGTTTTAACTGTAGTAGGATTTTTAACTAGACATGCATAAATAATCGTTGTCAGTGAGGGGCGCTAACCCCTCAACGACATAAATAAACCAAAATTAATTAATTTTCAGGAGTAATCAAGATGGTTAAGCGAATTGTATACACAGCTTCGAAAGAATATCAACTAGTTAGCATAGGAATAAATTTAGTAAACAAGGTTTTAAGCGGTATAGATTGCAAACCTGAGCTAACAGATAACATTCATATATCTAAAGCACATGATCTTGCAAAACAATGGAATGAAGTATTTTTTGATCTATACGTTACAAAGCAAGGAGCAAAGTAATGAACTACTCTAAAGTAACCACGCAATTTGTCGATCAATTAATATCTAATTATGTACATTATGACAAATATGATATTACGCATTTTTATATAACAGATGTACCAGATTTTGATATGGATGAATTATCTGCCTTAATCATGATAGATAATCCTGATTATGCATTTGAAGCAACATCAATTGATAATCCGTTTTACGAATCTATTATGCAACCTGCTCTCATCAATTATTTATCTGATAGCACAAATAAAGATAAAGAGATTGATTTTAATAATAATTGGAAAAAAGGTATCAGGTTATATTTTGAGAAGACAATATCAGATTTGTTTGATGATAGATTTTCTGAAATAAATGTTTCAACTAAATATAACTATTCATCACAGGAGGCATGTCAATGGTAATGCGAGACATAATAACTGCTGATGAACGAGTTGGAATTAAAGTAGATAAATTATATATGACAATAATAAATCTATATCAAAATCATGAAACTTTAATATTGTATTTTACACTGTTGTTACAAATATATTTGTGTCTAATAATTATAACTAATTGAGGTGATGTATGGCTTTACGCGGTATCAAACCAGAGTCAGTGCAAAAGAGATTAAAAGTATTATTTTATGGTGGTGCTGGTGCTGGTAAAACAACAGCAGCAATAAATTTTCCACAACCTTACTTGATAGATACAGAAAAAGGTGCCGTGAATGATCAGTATGTTGAGATACTGAAAAATAATAATGGTGTTATATTTCAGACGACCGATTTTGAAGATTTAATCATGGAAGTAAAATCACTTTTAAGTGAAAAACATCCCTACAAAACACTTATTATTGACCCACTCACTACAATCTACAATGATCTATTAGATAAATGTGCGCTTAAGAATGGTACTGATTTTGGTAGACATTACTCAGAAGCAAATAAAAGAATGAAAAATCTTTTAAACTTATTGCTTAAGCTTGATCTCAATGTCATTATTACGAGTCATTCAAAAAATGAATATGGACAGAATATGGCTGTTTTAGGACAAACTTTTGATTGTTATAAAAAGTTAGATTTTCTATTTGACCTAGTATTTGAAGTACAAAAACGTGGAAAAGAAAGAATTGGTATTATAAAAAAATCACGCATAGAATCATTTCCAGATGGTGAGACATTTCCATTTTGTTATGAAGAAATAGCAAAGAGATATGGGAAAGAAATATTAGAAAAAGATTCTGTATCAATACAACTCGCATCATCCGAACAAATTAAAGAATTAAAACGTTTAATAGAAGTTTTGCATATTGACGAAGAATCAAAACTTAAAATATTAAAGAAAGAAGAAGTAGAGGATTTTGATTATCTTTCCTCTTTATATATTCAAAAGTGTATAAATCATTTCAAATCTAAAATACAAGGAGAAGTATCATGAGATTTTCACCAAAGTCTAATGAAGATATAGCATTAATTGGATTAATAAAACCAGGAATCTATGATTTTGAAGTAGTTGAATCGATGGATTGTACGTCAAAATCAGGTAATGAAATGATAAAGTTAAAATTAAGAATATATGAAGGTAATAGCATTAGAATTATATATGATTATTTATTAGAACAAATGATTCATAAATTAAAACATTTCTGTGACAGCGTAGGATTATCTGAAAAGTACGATCAAGGATTAATATCATCAGAAGATTGCATAGGAAAATCCGGTAAAGTTAATATTATAATACAGCATGATAAAACAGGACAATATAGTGATAAAAATTCCGTAAAGGATTATGTAATATTAAAATCATATGATATGGTGCAACCAAAAACAAATGATAATTTTTTAAATGATGATATTGGATTTTGATTGATATATGACAAATGAAGAAATAAATACGCATGCAA